>Ga0315273_10005179_pt1 | contig 16105 bp, 15 predicted proteins | sample YL17G02_0_MG_FD_205753 | JGI IMG/M metagenome (GOLD analysis project Ga0315273, IMG submission 205753) | Sediment microbial communities from Yellowstone Lake, YNP, Wyoming, USA - YL17G02_0 | ecosystem: Environmental > Aquatic > Freshwater > Lake > Sediment | place: USA: Wyoming | collected... | reverse complement strand
CCGTTCGTAGTCCCGGCCGCCGTCGACGAGGTCCCCGAGTACCCGCCTGCCGTTCAAGGCGTTATGCAGCCCGAATCTCCGGTAGCCCCGGAGACTGCCACGAGCATCCTGGCCGCGGCCGCGGTGGGCCTCGCCAGCCCAGCGGCGCCCGAGCCGCCGGCTGCCGGCCAGCGCGATAGTGCGGTCGAGGAGACGGTAGCGATGGAGCAGCCGCTGCTTGCCGCCGAGCCGGTGGCCACCCCCGCAGTGTTGCCCGAAGCGGCCGACGACTGGGCGACAGAACCAGGGGCAGCGGGGAGCGGCGACACCGAGACCGTGGAGCAAGCCTCGATATTCGCGGAGTTCGACAAGGCGGAAGCGGGGAGGCGGGTCGACGGCGGAGAAGGATCCCCGATAGCGCCAAGGGAGGAGGACCCCTTGAGCGGCTTCTTCTTCAGCGGGAAGACCGACGAGACAGATGAGGTCTTCCTCGATACCGACAAGGGTGGAAATAGCAAGGCGCGTGACTTCGAGTGGTGATGCAGAGGGCGTAGGCGCCGCGACCCCCGCGATACGTGCGCGGAGCGGGGTCCTGTTGGTGGGAGTCCGGGTGATCCCATCGGCGGCCCGCACCGAGATGCGAGGGGTCTACGGAGACCGGCTGAAGGTGGCGGTCAGCGCCCCGCCCGAGGGCGGGAAGGCAAACGCCCGGCTGATCCAGGCACTGGCCGGCTGGCTGGAGATGCGTGTCGACGACGTTCGGGTGGAATCTGGCCACGCTGGGCGCGACAAGGTGGTAGCCTTCTCCAGCATAATGGAAGACGAGTTGCGGGATAAGTTGAACAGATTGCTCCGCGGAGCAGGTCCGATGAGAAGAACCGATGGATCATGAAGCCCTGAAGAAAGCCCTTATCGCCGAGCGCGAGCGCCTCGGCCGGGAGATAGCCGACCTCGATGCCGACCTCTCCGAGTCCCTGGAGGATTCCTCCGAGGAAAGCCCCTACGACCAGCATATGGCGGAGACTGCGGCGGTGACCCTCGACCGGGAGATCGACCTCACGCTCGAGGAGAACGCTCGAGCCGCCATGTCTCAGATCGATCGGGCGCTGCACAAGTTGGAGACGGGTAGCTACGGTTCCTGCGACAAGTGCGGCCGCCCCATAAGCGACGAGAGGCTCAAGGTGGCTCCCTTCGCGACGCTGTGCATCGACTGCAAGCGCCGGGAAGAGCGAGGCCGATGAAGCCCGCGAAGCCCGTGGCTCCCGCTAAGGCCTCGGCCGCCTCAGCCTCTGACAGGCGGCGCACGATCCTCAAGTGGTCTCTGCTGGTGGTGGTGACCGCTATCTGCGCCGCTCTGGCGCTGTGGACCACGTATCTGGTCGAGCAACGCTTGGTGCTCGGCGAGGTCCGCCAGGTCCTGCCCTTTCTCTCGCTGCAGCGCAGCGCGAACAGCGGCGTGGCCTTTGGACTGCTCGGCGGCCGGATGGCGGTCATCCTTCCCGCCAACGCCATTGCCATCCTCGTGGTGCTGGTCTACGTCTACATGGAGCGCCGTCCGGTGCTGGCGGGGATAGCCGGCGGGCTGATCATCGGCGGCAGCCTGGGGAACATCGTCCAGCGGGTCACCGGTGACGGGCACGTCACCGATTTCCTCAAGTTCCCCCACTGGCCCAACTACAACCTGTCCGACGTCTTCATCATCGTCGGTATCGCCATCGTCTTCCTGGGGCTGGTCGTCGAGGCGTTCCGCGTCCTCAGGGCCGGACACAAGGCTCCCGCCTCTCGCTAGTGGGAAGCGGGACGAGCAGCGCCGGCCCGACCAAGCTCGATCTCGTCGTCGGTGGAGAAGACTCCGGCGCGCGGCTAGACGTCGTCCTGGGCAGGCTTCCGCAGGTGGGCAGCAGGTCTCAGGCCGCGGCGCTCATAGCCGCGGGAGCGGTAGGGGTCGAGGGGGCGGCTGCTTCCAAGAGCCGGCATGTCAAGGCGGGAGAGACGGTGACGGTCCTGTTGCCCGGAGGGTCCCGGCCGGACATCGGGAGCCACGCCGCGGTGCCCGTGGTGTACGAGGACGAGTGGCTGCTCGTGGTGAACAAGCCGGCCGGGATGGCCGTTCACCCCTCCCACGGCCACGCCTTCGGGACGCTGGTGCAGGCGCTGTCCGGCCATGGAGCGGCCGGCGGCGAGGACTTCCGCCCGGGACTGGTGCACCGTCTCGACAAAGACACGAGCGGATTGCTGGTGGTGGCGAAATCGACGGAGGCACACCGGCGGCTGGTGGCCATGATGCGGCGGCGGGCGATCGACCGGCGCTATCTGGCGCTGGTGCAGGGCGGCTTCACGGCGGACAGCGGGACGATAGAGGCGCCGGTCGGGCGGGATCCTGTGCGGCGCACCTCCATGACCGTCGGCGGATTGGCCGCGCGGGAAGCCACCACTCACTTCACGGTCCTCGAGCGCCTGGGCGATCTGACCCTCGTGGAAGTCCGGCTGGAGACCGGACGCACCCACCAGATCCGCGTTCATTTCTCGGCCATCGGCCATCCGGTGGCCGGCGATCCTCTGTACACGCGGCGCAATCCCTTGGGCATTGGCCGGCAGTTCCTGCACAGTCACCGGCTGGCTTTTCTCCATCCTTTCAGCGGGGAAGACCTCCAGTTCGACGTCCCGCTTCCGGACGACCTGGAAGCGGTGTTGGTTCGCCTGAGAGCGGGAAGCGGGCGGGGAGATGAGTGACCCTCGAGAACAAGACATCAGGTCCTTGGAGACTCACCCGGAGGGACCAGGCGGCGGCGGGCAGGGGCCGCCGGCGGTCGCGATCTTCGATCTCGACGGCACTCTTGTCGTGGGCCAGACCCAGGTGCTCCTGGTGAGGTTCCTCCGAAGAGAGCGCGTGGTCAGTCTCCCCTTCGTGGTGGGGACGGCTCTCTGGTTCGTCGCCTACAAAGCCGGGTTGGTCAAGGTCACCGAGGCGTCGCGGGCAAAGGGTGCCGAGGTCTTGAAGGGCCTACCCGAGGAAGACGTGAAGTCTCGTATGGCCCGGTTCAGCGAGGAGGTCATGGTCCCCCGCCTGCATCCTGCTTCGGCCGCCGCGCTGGCCGAGCATCAGGCCGAAGGAGATGTGGTCGTCGTCGTATCGGCTGCGCTCGACCCGGTCGTGGAGGCGTTGTGCGGCCACCTGGGCGTCACCGAATATGTGGGGGCGCGCTGCGAGGTCGTCGACGGGCGCTACACCGGCCGGCTGAACGGCCCCATCCCCTACAGCGGCGAGAAGGCCCGCATCGCGGCGCGCTTCATCGCCGAATGTGGTGCCGACCCGGCCGACTGCTGGGCGTACGCCGACCACGATACCGACCTCGAACTGCTGCGTTCGGTGGGACATCCCGTGGCCGTCAACCCCCGTCCAGGCCTTCGCTCCGAGGCGGAGCGAGAAGGCTGGCCCATCCTCTTGAGCCCCGACCCCTATCCCGGAGGTGTTCGAAATGGCTGACGCATTCCCCGCGAGCGCGGCCGAGAAGTGGGATCTTGACGACCTGGCCGTCGCGACCATACGCACTCTCGCTATCGACGCCGTTCAGAAGGCCAACTCGGGGCATCCCGGGATGCCTCTGGGAGCAGCGCCGATGGCCCACGTGCTCTGGACCCGGCATCTCAAGTTCGATTCGGCTCGTCCCGGATGGCCGGACCGCGACCGCTTCATCCTGAGCGCCGGTCACGGGTCCATGCTGCTGTACGCACTGCTCCATCTCGCCGGCTACGGCCTTAGCATCGAGGAGCTCGAGGCCTTCCGGCAGTGGGGTAGCCGCACGCCGGGGCATCCCGAACATGGGCTCACCCCGGGGGTGGAGACGACCACCGGGCCTCTCGGCGCCGGCTTCTCGAACGGCGTCGGCATGGCGATCGCCGAAACGTTCCTGGCCGCCACCTTCAATAGGCCGGGCTTCGACCTGGTCGACCATCACACCTACGCCATCGTCAGCGACGGCGACCTCATGGAGGGCGTGGCGTCGGAGGCTGCCTCCCTCGCGGGCCACCTCGGGTTGGGCAAGCTGGTCTACCTCTACGACGACAACCAGATCTCCATCGAGGGATCCACGCAGTTAGCTTTCACCGAGGACGTCGGGGCGCGCTTCGAGGCGTACGGCTGGCGGGTCATCAAGGTGGACGACGGCAACGACCTCAAGGCGATCGATGCCGCGATCTCGCTCGCGTGTGCCGAGAAGACCAAGCCGTCCCTGGTGATGGTACGCACCATCATCGGCTGCTGCAGCCCTAACAAGGCGGGTACCGCCGAAGCGCATGGCGCGCCTCTCGGCACCGACGAGGTCAGACTCACAAAAGAAGCTCTTGGCTGGCCAGGCGACCTGTTCTTCGCAGTCCCTGACCGGGTGCGCGAGCAGTACTCGGCCGTCGCTGCCGCGGGAGGGGCGCTGCAAGCCCGGTGGGCCGAGACGTTCGCCCGCTACGAGCAGGAGTACCCTGAACTGGCCGAGCAGTGGAAGAACGCCATGGCGGGAAGGCTGCCGGAGCGGTGGACCGACGAGTTGCCGGTATTCGCCGCGGGCGAGAGCCTCGCTACCCGCTCCGCTTCGGGCAAAGTCCTCAACGCCCTTGCTCCCCTTCTGCCCACCCTGATCGGTGGTTCGGCCGACCTTGCTCCGTCGAACAACACCTATCTCTCCGGCTTTGCCGACTTCGAGCCCAGGTCTCGCAACGGTCGCAATCTTCATTTCGGGGTGCGCGAGCACGCGATGGGGGGCCTCTTGAACGGCCTGGCCGCTCACGGCGGGTTGTTCGTCTACGGCGGCACGTTCTTGATCTTCTCCGACTACATGCGCCCGGCCATCCGGCTCGCTGCGCTCTCCCATTTCCCTGCTATCTACGTGTATACCCACGACAGCATCGGGCTGGGGGAGGACGGCCCCACCCATCAGCCGATAGAACACCTTGCCTCGCTGCGGGCCATGCCGGGCCTAGTGGTCATCAGGCCGAGCGATGCGAACGAGACGGTGATGGCCTGGCGCGCCGCCCTGGAAAGACAGGACGGACCGACCGCGTTGGTGCTCACCCGCCAGAACCTTGCCGTGCTCGACCGCGGCCGGCTCGCGGGAGCCGACTCGCTTCTTCGCGGGGGCTACGTCCTCAAGGATGCCCTGAACGGTAGGCCGGACGTGATCCTCCTGGCCACCGGGTCCGAGGTCGAGATAGCGCTGGCGGCGGCGGATATGCTCGCCGGCAGCGGGGTGGCGGCGAGGGTGGTCGCCCTGCCCAGCTGGGAATTGTTCGAACGCCAAGAAGCCTCGTACAGGGAGAGCGTGCTGCCGCCCGACGTCACGGCTCGGGTATCGATAGAGGCCGCGTCCACCTTCGGCTGGGATCGGTACGTGGGCCCCGCTGGAGCGGCTATCGGGATCGATCATTTCGGGGCCTCGGCGCCGGCCAAGGTGCTGTATCGGGAGTTTGGCATCACCGCGGACAATATGGTGGCCACCGCGCTTCGCCTCCTGGGGAAGGACCAGGCTTCGTAGTCGGGCGCTGTCGGCCGCAGCGCAGGCCGCGCCGCGTTCTTGACGCGGTGGCGGTGGGCGGGTAGCGTGCGAGAGGAGAGCCGGTGCGGGAGCTGCCGGTGAACATGGAGCGATGGCGAGAAAGGCTGGGTGAAGGCCGTGACGGAAATGAGCGGTGAGGGGGTTCGTAAGTCCAAGATCCTGCTCGACGCGGACCAGGTGAGCCGCACCCTTGCTCGGATGACGCACGAGATCGCCGAGCAATCCCCCGACCTCGCGAACCTGGCGCTGGTCGGCATCCAGCGGCGAGGGGTGGAGTTGGCGGCGAGACTCGCCGGCCTGCTCGAGTCGTTTTACGGCGTGCGGCCGCCGACGGGCGCCATCGACATCACCTTCTACCGCGACGATATCGATGCCCGGGCCGGAAGGAACGACGAGCAACCCCGGGTCCATTCGACCGACCTGCCCTTCGACGTCAACGACAAGACCATCGTGCTCGTGGACGACGTGCTCTACACCGGACGCACCATTCGGGCAGCCATAGAGGCGCTCTTCGACTATGGCCGGCCGGTGGCGGTCCGGCTGGCGGTCCTTGTCGACCGGGGCCACCGCGACCTGCCCATACGCCCCGATTTCGTAGGCAAGAACGTCCCTACCAGCCGCAACGAGGATGTCGTCGTCCACCTCGTCGAGACCGACGGGGCGGATGAGGTGGCGATAGAGGAGTAGTGCTGCGGCAGGCGCCTCGGCCGCCCGCACGGCGGCAGGCGCAGGGCACCGGCGCGGCGGCAAGCGCTCCGGCCGCCGGCGCGGTAGAATCGGGAGGCAAACGAACCTTTTAAACGGGTCCAGCGAGGCCGAAAGGGTAACGAAATGCACCTCATCTCCATCGATGACCTCACCGTCGCCGAGATCGACAATCTTTTCAACCTGAGCGACGGGTTCCTCGAGATAGCCTCCCGTCCCATCAAGAAGGTCCCGACGCTCCGCGGCCGCACGATCATCAACGTGTTCCTCGAGGCCTCCACGCGGACCCAGTCCTCCTTCGAGCTCGCCGGCAAGAGGCTCTCGGCCGACGTGGTCAACATCAAGGGCTCGTCTTCGAGCGTGTCGAAGGGGGAGAGCCTCAAGGACACGATCCTGACCCTTGAGAGCTACCGCCCCGACATCATCGTCATGCGGCACCCGCAGGTGGGGGCGTCGCGCATGGCGACCAGGTACACCAATGCGTCGGTGGTGAACGCCGGGGACGGAACGGGCGAGCATCCCACCCAGTGTCTGCTCGACCTCTACAGCCTGCGCCGCGTCTACGGCGACATGAGGGGACTGAAGGTCGCCATCGTGGGCGACATCCTGCGGAGCCGGGTGGCCCGCTCCGACCTCTTCGGCTTCCGCAAGATGGGCATCGACGTGCGGCTCGTCGGACCGCCTACTCTCATACCTCCGGGGATCGAATACTGGGACGTGCCCGTGTACAACGACCTTGACGCCCTGGAGGACGTGGACGTGGTATACCTCCTCCGCATGCAGCTGGAACGGGCCAAAGGCAAGGTGCCGCCGGTGCCGTCGCTGCGGGAGTACAGCCGGGTATGGGGTCTCTCGCCCTACCGTCTCAAACCGGGGCAGCGGGTGATGCACCCCGGCCCGATCAATCGCGGGGTGGAGCTCTCCGCCGATCTCGCCGACGACGACCGCTCGCTGATCCTCCACCAGGTCGAGTCGGGACTGGCCGTGCGCATGGCCATCCTCTACCAGTGCCTGGCGGGCAGCCTTAGTGAGGAGACGGCCGTCTAGCCGCGGCACGGTTCGAGTGTTTGCTTATGGTCTAAACGCTTGATATTAGAATTTAGAGTCACTATTCTAATACGAGCGCGACTCTCGTCCGCGGACATTTGCGACTCCGAGAGGGGACCGGCATGGCAGGCACTGTGGCAGTGATAGACGGCGCCGAAGCGATCGCCCACGTGGCGCACCGCGTCAACGAAGTCCTCGCCATCTATCCCATCACCCCCTCCTCGCCCATAGCCGAGCACGCCGATGCCTGGTCGGCCGCCGGCCAGAAGAACCTGTGGGGGACGGTCCCCATGCTGGTGGAGATGCAGTCGGAGGCAGGGGCTGCCGCTACCGTCCACGGGGCGCTCCAGGCGGGCTCTCTCTCGAGCACTTTCACGGCCAGCCAGGGTCTCCTGCTCATGATCCCGACCATGTACAAGGTGGCCGGGGAACTCACCCCCACCTGCTGGCACGTGACCGCCCGCTCGATAGCCGCCCAAGGACTCTCCATCTTCGGCGACCACCAGGACGTGATGGCCGTGCGCCAGACCGGGTTCGCCCTGCTCGCCTCGGCTTCGGTGCAGGAGGCCCACGACCTCGCCTTGGTGGGCTCGGCAGCCACCCTGAAGTCGCGTATCCCCTTCATCCACTTCTGTGACGGCTTTCGAACCTCTCATGAAGTGCAGAAGATCGAGCTGATGCCCGAAGCGGTGATGAGGCAGATGATCGACGAGGAATACGTCCTAGCTCATAGAGCCCGGGCCATGACGCCCGATCATCCCACGCTCAGGGGTACGAGCCAGAACCCCGACGTCTACTTCCAGGGCAGAGAAAGTGTCAACAAGTACTACCTCGACTGCCCGGGGATCGTCCAGGACTACATGGACCGCCTGGCCGGCTTCACCGGCCGGAGCTACCACCTGTTCGACTACCACGGCGCTCCCGATGCCGAGAGGGTGATCGTGCTCATGGGTTCCGGGTGCGAGACGGTACACGAGGCTGTGGACAAGCTCGTCTCCATGGGAGAGAAGGTGGGCGTCCTCAAGGTCCGCCTGTACCGCCCCTTCTCCGTGGACCTCTTCGCCGCCGCACTTCCGCTTACGGTGAGATCGGTCGCCGTGCTCGACCGGACCAAGGAGCCGGGTTCTGCAGGCGAGCCGCTCTACCTCGACGTGGTCAACGCTCTTGCCGAGACCGGCCGGAGCGCCAAGGTCGTAGGTGGGCGGTATGGCCTCTCGAGCAAGGAGTTCACCCCGGCCATGGTCAAGGCGGTCTTCGACGAACTCAGCAGGCCGGCGCCTAAGAACCACTTCACCGTGGGCATCATCGATGACGTCACCCACACCCATCTGGAGCCGGATCTGAGCTTCAGGAGTGGGAAAGACAATCAGTTCCGGGCCATCTTCTATGGCTTGGGCTCGGACGGCACGGTGGGTGCGAACAAGAACTCCATCAAGATCATCGGCGAGGACACCGACAACCACGTCCAGGGCTACTTCGTCTACGATTCCAAGAAGGCCGGCGTGCTCACCGTCTCCCATCTCCGGTTCGGCCCGGAGCCCATCCGCTCCGCCTATCTGGTCGATCAGGCCGACTTTGTCGCCTGCCACGTGTGGGCCTTCCTCGAGCGCTACAAGACTCTGCTGCGAGCGCGGCCGGGGGCGACCTACTTGCTGAACGTGCCTTATCCGGCGGACGAGGTCTGGGAGAGGCTGCCGTACGAAAGCCAGGCTCGGATCATCGAACTGGGTCTCAAGGTCTACGCTGTCAACGCCTATGAGGTGGCCAAGAAGACGGGCATGGGGGGAAGGATCAACACCATCATGCAGACGTGCTTCTTCTACCTCTCCGGGATCCTCCCGCCCGACGAGGCGATCGCTGCCATCAAAGCGACCATCAAGAAGACCTACGGCAAGAGTGGCGACAAGGTCGTCGAGATGAACTACAACGCCGTGGACCAGGCCATCGCCAATTTGCACGAGATCAGGGTGCCGGACGTCGTCACGGCCACTCGACACAAGCCTCCGCTCGTGCCCAGCCAGGCGCCGGAGTTTCTGAGGACGGTCACGGCACCCATCATGGCCGGCCTCGGCGATGCTCTGCCCGTCAGCGCCATCCCCGACGACGGGACGTGGCCCACCTTCACTACTCGCTGGGAGAAACGCAATATAGCCCTCGAGATCCCGGTGTGGGACCCGGGGCTTTGCATCCAGTGCGGCAAGTGCTCGCTGCACTGCCCCCATGCCACCGTCCGCACCAAGCTCTACCCTCCGGCCCTTTTGGCGGACGCTCCTCCCGCGTTCAAGTCCATCGAGGCGAAGGGCAACGAGAACGCCGGTCTAGCCTGGACCGTGCAGGTGGCCCCTGAAGACTGCACTGGGTGTGGCGAGTGCGTGGAGATCTGCCCCGGCAAGGACAGGACCGACCCGAGCCGCAAGGCTCTTGCCATGGCCCCTCAGCCGCCTCTCAGGGCGAGTGAGCGGGCCAACTACACGTTCTTTCTCGACCTTCCCAATCCCGACCGCACTCAGGTGCGGCTGGGGACCGTAAAGGGCAGCCAATTGCTGCAGCCCCTGTTCGAATACCCTGGCGCCTGCGCCGGCTGCGGAGAGACCCCTTATATCAAGCTTCTCACCCAGCTCGTGGGTGACCGTCTGCTCATCGGCAACGCCACCGGATGCTCGAGCATCTACGGGGGCAACCTCCCCACCACCCCGTACGCCCAGAACGAGGATGGACGGGGTCCTACCTGGAACAACTCGCTTTTCGAGGACACGGCGGAGTTCAGCTACGGTCTGCGTTTGACCGTGGACAAGCAGATGGAGTTCGCACGGGAGCTGGTGGCCGACCTGCGGGAGCTCTTGATAGGAGCCGAGCTCGCCGACGCCCTCCTCGCCTCGAAGCAGGAGAGCGAAGCCGAGATCGCGGCCCAACGGGCCCGAGTGGTCGAGCTCAAGGCCATAGTGGAGGCCGACCTTGCCGGCGGCTGCGCGGACGTGCGCTGCGCACGGTTGCTAGGTGTGGCCGACCATCTCGTCAAGAAGAGCGTCTGGGGGATCGGCGGAGACGGATGGGCCTTCGACATAGGGTACGGCGGCCTCGACCACGTCCTTGCCTCGCAGCGCAACATCAACCTTTTGGTCCTCAATACGCAGATGTACTCCAACACGGGGGGCCAGTGCTCCAAAGCTACGCCCATGGGCTCGGTCGCTCTGTTCGCGGCAGGGGGGAAGACTACCGGCAAGAAGGACCTAGGCTCCATCGCCATGACCTACGGCAACATCTACGTAGCCCAGGTGGCCATGGGATACTCCGACGCCCAGACGGTGCGGGCTTTCGTCGAGGCCGAGTCCTATGATGGCCCCTCGCTCATCATCGCCTACAGCCACTGCATCAGCATGGGCTTCGACATGAGGAAGGGCTACGAGCACCAGAAGGCGGCGGTTCAGTCCGGCTCCTGGTTGACCTACCGGTTCGATCCCCGGCTTGCGGCCGAAGGGAAGAACCCCCTCCAGATCGACTCCCGCGGCCTGACGCTTCCGGTGGACACCTTCGTCCTGACCGAGAACCGCTACAACATGCTCAGGAAGTCCGCCCCCGACGCGGCCGAGATGCTGTGGCACAAGGCGCAACGTCACGTGGCCACCCGCTGGGGGATACTCAAGCAGCAGGCCGAGATGAAGTACGACATCGAGAACCCGTTCGACCTCGGGGTCATCGACCGGGAGACCCATGCGGCGACCGGTGCGAAGACGGTCACCGGTATCAGCAGTGGGCCCAACCTGCCCGCCGGTGGAGGCGTGGACGACTCGGAGACTCTCGATCTCTACGACGCGAATGTCTGATCGATGAACCAGGAGGTGCCACCATGCCCGTAAGGAAGTCCGAAGCGGTCTGGCGGGGGACGCTCAAAGAAGGAAGCGGGAAGATGCGCCTCGCGAGCGGTCTGTACGAGGGACCGTATACCTATTCGTCGCGGTTCGAAGCGGAAGCAGGCACCAACCCCGAAGAGCTGATCGGGGCCGCGCACGCCGGGTGCTTCTCCATGTTTCTGGCCGCTCTGCTCACCGACAATGGCTATCCCCCCGATAGCGTGCGCACCACCGCTTCGGTCCACCTGGGGGCGGGGCCGACCATCACGAAGATAGAACTGGACTGCGAAGCCTCGGTTCCCGGGGTGGACGAGACGCAATTCCAAGAGCTCGCGGCTCAGGCGAAAGCAGGCTGCCCGGTATCGAAGGCCCTCGCCGCGGTTCCCGAGATCGTGCTGAATGCCAGGCTGTCGACCTGACCGCCTGTGGTGACCGGCGTCCCGGACGGCGAGGCCGCCACGGGGCTGCCGGCGTTCAGGGTACACGTCAGTGACCGGGCTCGCCATGTCCGGCTGGTCATGACGAGCGGGGGAGAGCTTACTGTCGTCGTGCCTCGCCGCTTCGATCAGCGCGCGATCCCCGCCATCCTTGAGGCGAAGCGGCCGTGGATCGCGCGGGCGCGCGCGAGGATCGAGGTGCGGCCGTTTCCCGGGGCTGCGGCTCCGGTGTTGCCCGAGCGCATCGCGCTCCCGGCCTTAGGCGAAGAGTGGGAGGTGGAATACCGGTCTCGGTCGGCGACGGCGGGTGCCGCGAGCCGGCGGGTAGCGGTGGCGCGAGAGGCGAGGGATGGCCGGCTGGTGGTCAGCGGACCGGTCGGCGATGAGGAGGCGTACCGCCGGGCTTTGATCGCGTGGCTACGCAGACGAGCGCGGAGCGCGCTGGTGGGGCGCCTGGAAGAACTGGCGCGCCTGCATGCGTTGGCCTTCGAGTCGGCGGCCGTCCGGCACCAGCGCACGCGCTGGGGTAGCTGCTCCCCGCGCGGAGCGATATCGCTCAACCTCCGGCTGTTGTTGCTGGATCCGGCCCTGGTCGACCACGTTCTTATCCACGAGCTCTGCCACACCAGGGAGTTGAACCACTCGAAGCGCTTTTGGGCCCTGATGCGGGCGCACGACCCCGATTGGGCCCTCCACAGGCGGCAGGCGCGCGACGCCTGGAGGTCGCTGCCTTCGTGGGTCCACGCGAGGAACGCACTGCCGCGCGTCTGATCTCCGTCTCTCGCCCCGAGAACTGGACCCCGCCGTCCATTCGCGATACCATGGTCCAGCCTTTAAACGAGCCCAGTGAGGCCGAAAGGAGTTATGGATGGACATCGGTCCACGTCCCTCCGCGCCTATGCTTGCCTGCCGCGCGTATCCCCTCGAACGGTTCCTCCTTCCCGCGGTGCGTCTCTTCGATCCAGGCGAGGGGGTCGACTTCCTGGGCGACCTGCTGATCGCGGACGGGAAGATTGCTGCCATGGGGGATCACCTGCCCAGAGATCCCGGACTGGAAGTCATCGACGACCTGTCGGGGTGCTGGGTCTTCCCGGGCTTCGTCGATCCGCACGCGCACCTGCGCACTCCGGGCCACGAGTACAAAGAGGACCTCTCCTCCGGTTCAAGGGCTGCCGCGTCGGGAGGGTATGCCGCCGTCGTCGCGATGGCGAACACCGACCCTGTCGTGGACTCGGGTACCGTCGCTTCCTTCGTGCTGACTGAAGCGGCCCGGGACGCGGTGGTGCGGGTGGGCCAGGTGGGATCCGTGAGCAAGGGCCTCAGGGGGGAAGAGCTCTCCGAGATGCGCGAACTGGCCGATGCCGGTGTGGTGGCCTTCGCGGATGACGGCAAGCCGGTCTCCGACGCCGACCTCCTGCTGCAGGCCCTGCGCTACGCACGCGGCACCGGGCGGCCCCTGCTGCTTCACCTCGAGAACAAGAGCCTCTCGCTGGACGGAGTGATGCACGAAGGCAAGTGGAGCGCCCGTCTGGGGCTGCGGGGGATACCGGCGGCAAGCGAATCCGGGCCTTTAGCCCGCGACCTAGAGGTGATCCGCTACGCCGCGGCAGAGGAGGAGCGTCTCGCGGCGACGCGCGGCCCGGGGCGCTCGGCAGTGCGGGGCGAGAGCGTGCCCCTCGTGCACTTCCAGCACCTGTCGGCGACCGACAGCGTTCGCCTGATCGCCGGCGCGAAGCGGGAGGGCGTGCCCGTGACGGCCGAAGCCACTCCTCTCCACCTGCTCTTGACCGACGAGCGGCTGACGAGCTTCGACCAGAATCTCAAGGTGAACCCGCCCATCCGGTCGGCGGCCGACCGGGAGGCGCTCGTCGCCGCCCTTGCGGATGGCACCATCGACTGCGTGGGCACCGACCACGCTCCTCACGCGCCGCAGGAGAAGGAAGTGCCCATGGAGGAAGCGCTGAGCGGCAGCACGGGGCTGGAGACGGCGTTCGCCGCCCTCCACACCGGCCTGGTGCTGAGCGGCGCCCTGTCTCTCGGGCGGCTCATCGAAGCCATGTCGAGCGGCCCCTGCCGGGTGCTGGGGCTTGCCGCGCCCCGGCTGGCCGTTGGCGCGGCGGCCGATCTCTGCGTGGTAGACCGCGACGAGGTCTGGACTGTGACTCCGGCTACATTGCGGGGCAAGAGCCGCAACTGCGCGTTCCTGGGCGAGACCTTCACCGGCCGGGTGCGGCTGACGGTGGTGGATGGGGCGCGCCGCTTCGCGCGCGCCCGCGGGGAGGCCTGATGTATCGGGGCGATATACCGGGGTATGTCGTACTTGACGACGGCACCGTGTTCGGCGGCTATGGGTTCGGAGCCCCGGGCAGCGTGCTCGGCGAGGTGGTCTTCAACACCGGCATGACCGGCTACCAGGAGATAGCGACCGACCCCTCGTATCACGGGCAGATGGTCACCTTCACATATCCCATGATCGGTAACTACGGCGCCTCCGACCACCTGCTCGAGTCAGACGAGGCCCACTCCCGGGCGATCATCGTCCGGGAAGTCAAGAACACGGCTTGGAACGGCACCTGTCCCCAAGGGTGGGTGGACTGGCTGACCGAGCGAGGCATCGTGGGCGTCGCCGGGGTGGACACCCGAGCGCTCACCAGGCGCATACGCGAGCGCGGGGCGATGACGGCCTGCGTCGCTGCCGGGCACGATCTCAAGGTCGACGACCTTCTCGCCGAGGTCCGTGCTTTTCCCGGTATGGCGGGTCGGGACCTGGCGAGCGCGGTCACCTGCTCGGAACCTTACGAGTGGGACGGCGGGCCGGAAGCGCCGGAGGCTCGATTCCGAGTCGTGGCCTATGATTTCGGCCTGAAGCGGAGCATCCTCCGGAACCTCGCCGCGCTGGGCTGCCGGGTGACGGTGGTACCGGCCCGCTGGACGGCCGAACAGACGCTGGCCATGAGGCCGGACGGTGTCTTTCTCTCGAACGGGCCCGGCGACCCGGCCGCGGTCGGCTATGCGGTCGATACGATCAGGGGGCTTCTGGGCAAGATCCCGGTGTTCGGGATCTGCCTGGGTCATCAGTTGTTGGCTCTCGCTGTCGGCCTCTCGACCTACAAGCTCAAGTTCGGCCACAGAGGTATCAACCACCCGGTCCGCAACTACCTGACCGGCCGCATCGAGATCACCAGCCAGAACCACGGCTTCGCGGTCGAGCCGCCGGAAGTGGTGCGTGCCGCTCTCGAACGGGGCTTGGTCGTCGGCGACGGCGGCATCGCCGGGTTGAGCGTGGGCGACATGATGTTGGACTCGGCATACGGACCGGTCCAGATAACGCATCTCAATCTGAACGACGGGACGGTGGAAGGACTTCGCCTGCTGGACGTCCCCGCATACTGCGTCCAGTACCACCCGGAGGCCGGCCCCGGGCCTCACGACAGCCACTACTTGTTCAGCCAGTTCGCGGAGGCCATGGCCGCTTCGCGCTGAGCGTTCCGGCGCCGGTCATGGGCGCCGGTCCTCAAGAGAGAGGGGGAGACGATGCTCGCAGTAGGTGACAAGGCGCCGCTCTTCGTGGCGGCCGGAAGTGACGGAGAGGTCGACCTGAGTGCGCTGCTCGAGGAGAAGCCTGTCGTGCTCTACTTCTTCCCGCGTGCCCTGACCCCTGGTTGAACGACAGAAGCGGTTGAGTTCAACCAATCACTCCCCGAATTCGGGAAGTTGGGCGTGGCGGTCGTGGGCACCTCGGTCGATCCGGTCGTCAGACTGCAGAAGTTCCGCGACAAGTACGAGATCGAGTTCCCCTTCGCCAGCGATCACGACCGGAGCATCGGCACGGCTTACGGGACGCTGAAGGGCGGACCCGAGAGCTCGCACGAGCGGGACACGGTCGTCATCGGCCGGGGTGGGGTGATCCTGCTGGCGTACCGGGCGGTCAGCGCGAAGGGCCACGCCGCGAAGGTGCTTGCCGACGTCGAGGCGCTCCGCGCTGAGGGCCGCATCTGACGGCACGCCCCCTGGTCACCCCCGCGGCGCCTGCCGGGGGCGGCAGCTCATCCGGGCCATTGCCGGCCGCTTCAGCGAGAGAGATACCCGATTCAGTTCTTGGCCAATTCTTTGAGGTGGGCGATAGCCCGGCCGCCATTGCCGGCCGCCAGGTAGTCGTAGTCGGGGATCGCGTAGATACGGATGACGTAATCGAGGAAGTCGGAGAAGGCCAGGAGCTTGCCGTCGGGGGATACGTCCAGCCCCGTGCACTGATTGCCCCCGACGATGGCGTCGAGGATCTTGCCGGATGCCGTGTCGATGGCCAGCACCGAACCCCACTCCGGGCCCTTGATCAGGTAGCTCTTAGGATTGTCCTTCCCTCGGTTGGAGACGTAGAGGACCTTGCCGTCCGGGCTCAGATCGATCGTGTTCGGCCGCTGATCGGAGTCGGCGAGCTTGGTGACCTCGTCGGTGGCCAGATCGACCACGTAGATCTCGCTGTCACCGAACTCGCCCACGTACAGCTTGCGCCTGCTCTCGTCCGCCACCATGTGGCGCA
>Ga0315273_10005178_pt1 | contig 16108 bp, 12 predicted proteins | sample YL17G02_0_MG_FD_205753 | JGI IMG/M metagenome (GOLD analysis project Ga0315273, IMG submission 205753) | Sediment microbial communities from Yellowstone Lake, YNP, Wyoming, USA - YL17G02_0 | ecosystem: Environmental > Aquatic > Freshwater > Lake > Sediment | place: USA: Wyoming | collected... | reverse complement strand
CGCGAACTGGTCGAGGATGCCCCGGCACCGCGCCACGAAGGCGACGTAGCGCGCCTGATCGGTATCCGACAGCCGTTGGACCATGGAATCGAGGCGGTCCTTCCACTGCTGGGCCGTGCCGTCCGACGCCCGCGATGCGATGGCCCGCTGGAAGCGGGAGTTGGTGGAGAGGCCGAGAAGATAGGCCAGCTCCACCCCGGCCCCGACCAGCCAGAACCCCGGATTGGTGAGGCCGAGCAGACCGAACGCGGCGAGGCCAAGCCAGTTCGGGGCGACGAACATCCCAAACGGCCGGGCGTTGAACGCCGCCTTGAGGTAGCTCCAGAAGGTGGGCTTCATCGGCTCGATGGTTCGACCCGGGATCGGGCCGCAGCCCGGGTAGGGGCCGCAGGCATGCCACCTCTCCCCACGTCGCCGCTACCCGGGGGGCCAGGCCAATCGGCGGCCACCCAGGAGGTGCAGATGCAGGTGGAAGACCGATTGGCCCCCGTCGGGACCGGTGTTGGTCACCAGCCGGTAGCCGGTGGCGTCCAGGCCCAGATCGGTGGCAACCTGCGCGGCGAAGAGCATGAGCTTGCCCAGCATCGCTTCGCCGTCTGGGCCGGTCGCGTCGCGCAGCGCGGCATAGTGCGTGGTAGGGATGATCAGCACGTGCACCGGAGCCTGGGGAGTCAGGTCGTGGAAGGCCACGGCGTCGGCGCTCCGCCGGACGACCTGCGCCGCAATATCGCCGCGCGCAATCCTGCAGAAGATGCAATCAGCCATGCCGGCCTCGCTGGCGTGCCAGCCACGCCGTGATGAGGGCGGCGAGCGCCGCCGTTTCAAACCTCAGCCGGTGGGGACCGAGCCGCACCGGCCGGAACCCCGCCCCGAGGAGCAGGGCGCGCTCCTCAGCCGTGAATCCCCCCTCGGGCCCGACCGCGACGGTCAGGGGGTCCGCGGCAGGCAGCCCCGGGGGCGCTGCTCCCTCCGCGTCCGCCAACCACGCGGTCCCGACGCGAGGCCGGGACAGGAACTCGGCCAGCGGGAGCGGCTCGTCCACCGCCGGAGCCCAGGCCGCGCCGGACTGCTTGATTGCCTCGCGGGCGCGGCGGCGGAGGCGTTCAAGATGCGCATGCCGGAGCCGGGTCGCCACGCTCACCGCGCGGTCGGTCTCGAGTGGCACCAGCCGCGTCGCCCCCAACTGGGCCGCCTGCTCGGCAAGCAGCCCGAACCGATCCCGGTCCCCGGCCCCTACCGCGAGCACCATTGCCGCGGGCTGTGGCTCCGTCGTCAGCCGCTCCACCCGCACCGTCAGCCGCCGACCGTCCTGCAGCAGCCGGCCGTCTGCCCGGGTCCCGGCGCCATCCAGCAGCTCGATTGCGGAGTCGAGCCCCGCCCGGCGTACCGCAAGATGACGCTCCTCCTCCGCCTCCAGGGGGACGGCGGCCCCGGCAACGAGGCTCCCCGGCCGGGCGAGGAGGGTGATCATACCGGCGCTGCGGCCACCGCCCACCAGGTCTCGTCGGTCACTTCCGCCACGACCCGGAACCCCTCCTCTTCCAGCGCCGGGCGGAACTGCCCGGCTTCGGCGGTTTCCATGCCTGAGAAGATCGCGACGCCCCCTGGTCGCAGCGCCGCGTGGATTTCCGGGAGGAGCGCGATATTGATCAGCCGGAGGATGTTGGCCACGATCACGTCGGCCGGCGCGACCAGGGGGGTCAATTCGGCCGCATCGCCCTCGAGGAACACCACCCGGCCCGCGACACCGTTGCGTTCCGCGTTCATCGCGGCGTAGGGCAAGGTGTCGCCATCCACCTCGATCCCAATCGCCTGTGCCGCGCCGAGCTTGGCCGCCGCAATGCTGAGAATCCCGCTGCCGCTCCCCAGGTCCAGCACCGTGTCGCCCGGTCGGGCAAAGCGGTCGAGCAGGATGAGGGCGGCCCGGGTGGAGCCGTGCTCGCCGCTCCCGAAGGCCATCTCCGGATCGATGACGATCAGCTCCTCCCCCGGGGCGGGCTGATAGCCCAGCCAGGAGGGCGCAATCGCGAATCGTCCCACCCGGCGGACCCCGAGTCCCTCCCGCCAGGCCACGGTCCAATCGACCTCCGGGTGCTCCCGCCGCGCCACCGCGATGCCCGGCCCCAGTTCCCGGACCAGATCCCGTTCCAGCGACTCGGCGGCCGGCATCGTGAGGGCGAACGAGACCAGCGTCCCGTCCGCTCGCTCCTCCACGGCCTGGCCGGTCCGTCCCACGAGCCAGGCGGCGACCGCATCACGCCGATCGGCGTTCGGGTGGACCTCGAGAGCGTACCAGCTCACGCGCCCAGCGCTTCTTTGAGCTTGGACCAGAAGCCGGCGGCGCGCTTGGGCGGATCGCCCTCGTGCCGCGACAGCTCCTTGAAGAGCCGGGTCTGCTCCTCGGAGAGCGACTCAGGGGTCCACACGTGCACCCGGAGGAGCATGTCGCCGCGGCCGGCCTGCCCCAGCCGGGGGAGGCCCTTGCCGCGAAGCTTCAGGATGGTCCCGCCCTGGGTCCCGGCCGGGATCGTGATCCGCTCGTCGCCGTGCGGCGTCGGCACGGTGAAGGCGATTCCCAGGGCCGCCTGGGAGAAGGAGAGCGGCAGGTCCATCACCAGATTGTCGCCGTCCCGCTCGAACCGCTCGTCATCCTTGATCTCGATCATGACGAGGAGGTCGCCCGGCGGGGCGTTCCGCGACCCGACCGCCCCCAGATTGCGGAGCGTGAGGTAGTTGTTCTCGGAGACTCCCGCCGGGATGTCGACCTGCACGGTCTTCTCGGCCCGGACCCGCCCCTCGCCGTGGCAGTCGTCACAGGGGGCGCCGATCACGGTGCCCTCGCCGGCACAGGTGGGACAGGGGCTCACCGAGACAAACTGCCCGAACATGCTCCGGGCCGCCCGCCGGACCTCGCCGCTGCCGCCGCAGGTCCCACAGCTGACCGGCTTGGTGCCCTTCCGGGCCCCCGTGCCCTCGCACGTGGCGCAGCGATCGAGGGTCTTGAGTTTGATGGTGCGCTTGGCCCCGGTGGCGACCTCGTGGAGTGTGATCTTGACGCTCACCCGGATGTCCTGGCCCCGATGCGGTTCGCTCCGGCTGGCCTGCCCGAAGAGCGACTCGAATCCCCCGAAGTCGCGCATGAAGATGTTCAGCGCTTCGGTGAGGTCCACATGATGGAACCCATGGTAGCCCGGCGAGGAGCCGGCCCCGCCGAGGCCGCTCTTGCCGTAGCGATCGTAGCGGGCCCGCTTCTCGGGATCCTTCAGGACCTCGTACGCCTCGGTGATCTCCTTGAACTTCTGCTCGGCGTCCGCGGCGGCGTTGCGGTCGGGATGGTACTCCATCGCAAGCTTGCGATAGGCCTTCTTGACGTCGGCCTCCGACGCGTCGCGGGAAACCCCCAGCAGGTCGTAGTACTCGCTCACTCCATCAATCCTTCCACCAGCCGGCTGGTGTGGTCCACCAATCCGATGATCTTGTCATAGGGCATGCGGGTCGGGCCGATCACCCCGATCACGCCCGTCAGATCTCCGGAGCGATAGGACGAGGTCACCAGGGTGAAGCCGGCGAGCCGGGCATCGATGTTCTCGCCCCCGATCGTGAGGGTGAGGCCAGTAGCCCGGCGGGTCGACAGGGCCTGCTGCAGCACATCGCGCCGTTCGGTAAGATCCAGCAGATCGCGAATCCGGCCGCTGGAGGCGAACTCGGGCTGGCCCGCGAGCATCTGCGCGCTGCCCAGCACCACCGCCTCCGGTCCGCTGGAGAGGCCGAAGATCTCTTCCCCCTCTTCGATGAAGATGTTGAGCAGCTCCCGATCATGAGCGCTCTGATCGGCATCGCGGAGCCGCTCCCCGAGCGTGGTCCGGATTTCCGAGAGGGGGAGGCCGGCCAACCGCTCGTTCAGCGTCTGGGCCACCCGCTGGACCACGTCCGGCGCCATGGTGCCCGGCACCTGCACGAAGATGGTCCGCACCGCCCCGCTCCTCAGATGAAACACCAGCAGCAGGCGCTCCGAGGAAACGGCGACGAGATCCAGCTTCTCCAGCACCACCCGGTCGAAGGCCGGAGCCACCGCGAGCCCCAGCTCCTGGGTCAGCACACCCAGCACCTGGGCCGCCCGGCGCAGTACCTCTTCAAGCGCACTCTTGGACGGGGCGAGTTCGGCATGCAGTGCCCGCTGATCCTCGTGGCTCGGGGGACTCAGGCGGATCAGGTTGTCGACATACCAGCGGTAGGCGCGGTCCGTGGGGATTCGCCCGGCGGAGGTGTGCGGATGGTACAGATAGCCCTTCTCCTCCAGTTCGCTCATCGTGTTGCGGATGGTCGCGGAGGAGACGCCGATCGGGAACCGCTGGGCAACCGTCTGGCTGCCCGCCGGCTCGGCGGTCTGGATGTAGACCTGGATCACCGCCTCGAGAACCCGGATCTCCCGGTCAGACAGGTCTTCCAAGGACATGGGGGAAATGTAGCAAGGAGGGCGGCTCGGCGGCTCGGTGGGTCGGCGGGGTACCCGCAGGGCGGAGGCGCGTTCCCGGGGAGTGGGGTTGGCGGAGCATGGCCGCGCCCCGGGAACACGCCGACGTTCTTCGAGGATTCCGAGTTATGCCAAGCTAGAGGCTACCAGTGCATCGAGACGGAGCCAACCCTCCGGCGTGAGCCGGATTCGACCGTGCTCCCGAACCGCCCAACCCGCACCCTCCCACGCCCTCGCCTCACTGCCCGGTGCGAGTTCCTGGTCGATCCCCTCACTCGTCCGAAGTCCGAGGTAGAGGTCCTCCATCGCGATCGCTTCAGGACCGAGTTCCTCTTCCGCGGCCACCGCCGAGCGCCCGGCCCGGACCTCCCGGCCCCAGTCGGACCATTCCCGAAGGTTCCACCACCGTCTTGCTCCGACCCCGCTGTGAGCCGACGGACCAAGCCCCAGGAATGGCGCCCGCCGCCAATAGGCACGGTTGTGCACCGCTTCACGGCCCGGGCGGCCGTAGTTCGAGACCTCATAGTGCCGGAAGCCAGCGGCCGTCAGGGTCCGGTGGGCCAGGAGGAACTCCTCCGCGTAGCGCTCGTCGGTCGCGACGCCGCTCTCCCCCCGCTCCACCCAACGGCCGAGCGGCGTGTGGTGCTCGACGGTGAGGCCGTACAATGACAGGTGCTCCGGGGCGAGGTCCAGTGCCTGATCGAGGTCGCGGGCCCAGTCCCGCAGCAGCTCCGGGGGCAGCGAGTAGATGAGATCGAGCGACAGGTTGGCGATCCCCGCCTCACGGATCGCCCCGACCGCTCGCGGAACCTGATCAGCCGTGTGGCTGCGGTGCATCCAGGTGAGGACCCCAGGATCGAACGACTGCACCCCGAGCGAAACGCGATTGATACCGCTGGCATGCCAGGCGCGGGCCAGCGCAGGTGTCACATCCTCCGGATTGGCTTCGATCGTGACCTCCGCGCCCGGGGCGAGCGGTCGGTCGGCAACGATCCGGTCGAGCAATCGGGCCAGGGTGTCCGCACTCAGGCGCGACGGGGTTCCGCCGCCCAGGTACAGCGTCGCCAGCTCCGGGAATCCGGCCCATGCGGCGTCCGACGCCCAGCGGCGCCACTCCGCCAGGATCAGATCGGCGAACTCGTCCGATGGCGTTACCCGGCGGACCGCGATCGCGAAATCGCAGTAAGAGCAGCGCCGGGCGCAGAAGGGAACGTGGAGGTAGAGATGCACGCCAGAAAGGTAAGAGGTGGCTCGGATGAGCGAGGAAAGAGACGGGAAAGGTGGGCGGTACGCGGCCGGGACGACCCCTCTACCCCTCACCTATCACCCGCACCCCGTCCCCGCCGGCACCGGGACCCAGACCCCACGGTTGACAGCCCCAAGCGACTTCGGCATAGTACGCGCATCAACCCACCGGCTATGTGTCCCGCTGTCTCTCCCCAAGGGGGTCCCGTGCGTCCCATCTCGTACGCCTGTAAGTGCCTCACACTCGCGGCGTTCGCCGCGGCCCTCGGCAGCCCATCCGGCCTCGCGGCCCAGAATCGATTCGAGGTCACGCCCTGGATCGGCAGCTTCTTCAGCGCCTCCAGCTACTACAACGACGATTTCGACCTCAGCACCATCGGCGGGACCGGAACGACCAACATCAAGGTCTCACAGGAGAACACCGCGATGTACGGCCTCCGCGTGAGTGTCCCCCTCGGCGCCACGGTCGCCGCGGAAGGCTCGTTCGGCTATGCGAGCAGCGATGTCCGCTTCGTCATCAAGGATCCGGCTCAGAACGGCGGCTTTGATGCGGCCACCACCGCGAAGGGCACGGTCATGATCGGGAGCCTGCGTGCGGTCATCAAGCCGCGGCGGAGCAACCTGAGCCTGGTGTTCGGCGCCATCGTCGTGAACCATGGCGGAGACTTCTGGGATGATCCCCTGCTTGACGGAAGTCTCACCAATTTCGGGGCCGTCGTGGGCATCGGACTGCGCGCGAACGTCACGCCGAAATTCCCGATCGCGATTCGGGTGGAGGGGAACTTCTACCAGTTCGATCCGGACGAGGGTGACGATGCAGCGGCCGGCTTCTACCCGGGCAAGACGCAGTCGGATCTGGTCTTCAGCTTCGGGATACCGATCGGCAGCAACTGAAGAAGCGGCAGGCGAGATGTCCGAAGGGCGGCCCGTCGGGCCGCCCTTCGCGCATCGAGGACCTTGTACGTCTCAACGTCTCAGGGTCGAACCGGCCCGGGGGTGCCGCGCGGTGTGGTCGTCCCATCGCCCAGCTGGCCGCGGTCGTTCCGACCCCAGCACAGCGCCTCGCCGGCGCGAGTCATGGCGCAGGAGACCCCTTCCCCCGCCGAGACCGACGCGAAGCCCTGGCCGCCGACGACCGCGACCGGCTTGTTGCGGTCGTTCTTGGTCCCATCACCGAGCTGGCCGTTCCGGTTCTCGCCCCAGCAGAAGACTTCGCCGCCCGCCGTCAGGCCGCAGGAGTGGTTGGCCCCGGCGCTGATGTCGGTGAAGGTCGCACCGGTACCCACGGCCGCGGGGCTGGAGCGGTCGGACTTGGAGCCGTCGCCTACCTGGCCGTTCTCATTGGCGCCCCAGCAGTAGGCCTTGCCGCTCGCCGCCAGCGCGCAGGTATGCTTGCCACCGGCGGCGATGCGCTCGAACTTCTGGTCCCCCGAGACATCAACCGGCTCCAGCTGCTGATCTTGCGCGCCAAAGCCGAGCTGGCCGGAGAACCCGTCGCCCCAGCAGTAGGCCTTGCCCGCGCTGCTGACCGCGCAGCTGTGGTCGCCACCGGCACTGATGGCAACGAAAGACTTCCCGCCCTTCACCGCCACTGGCCGCTTCCGGTCGTCGCCGGTGCCGTCACCCAGCTGGCCCTCCTTGCCCTTGCCCCAGCAGTACGCCTTGCCGCCCGCGAGGCCGCAGGTATGGGCGACGCCCGCGGAGATGCTGGTGAAACTCAGCTCCCCGGCGACCGGACTCGCGGTTGGGCCACCGGTGGATCCACTACCAAGCTGACCCAGCTTGTTGTCACCCCAGCACACGGCACGGCCGCCCGCCAGCAGGCCGCAGGCATGGGCCCGGCCGACCGTGAGCTGCGTGATACCGGCGGTACCCTCCACGGCGGTGATGCCAGTCGCTCCGGCGCCCCAGCATACGGCGCCGCCTTGCGCGATCCCACACGCGAACGCACCGCCCGCTTCGACACCATGCCGCGGCAGCAGCGCATCGCCGACTGAAGTGGGCGGCCCGGGGGTCGGCGGGGCGGGGGCGGGGGCCGCCGCCACCGTCACCCGCTCGACGCTTGTCTTACCATCGGACTCGGCCTTGATCTCGGCGGTGCCGGCCGCGACGGCCGTAATCAGTCCGTTCCCGCTCACGGTAGCGATCTGGGGCGCGCTCGAGGTCCACCCAATGGTCCGATCCGAAAGCTCCTTGCCCTTGGCGTCGCGAGCGGCCGCGGTCCAGGTGGTCGTCTCCCCCACCTTCAGGCTCCTGGTCGTCGCCGTGAGAACCACCGACGCCGCTGCGACCGTCGCCTCGTTGACAGTCACCCGGCTGCTCGCTGTCTTCCCTTCGACTGCGGCGGTGATTGTTGCCGTTCCCTTGGCGACCCCCGTCACCAGCCCGTCGGCGGAGACCTTGGCGATCCGCTCATCGCTCGACTTCCAGGCGACCCCCCGGTCAGTGAGCGCTTTCTTCTTGTCGTCAAGCACGCCCGGGTTTAGCTGGATCGTCGAGCCCACCGTGATGGCCGGCGCCTCGGGGGGAAGCGTGATACTTGCCACCGCAACCGGCGCCGGCCCGGGCTCCGGAGGCTTGGGCTGTGGCTTTGGCGCATTGACCGTGACGCGAACCTCGCTGCTCTTGCCCTCGCTGCTGGCGGAGATCACTGCCGTGCCGGGCCCCACCGCCGTCACCAGCCCGGAGGAGCCCACCAGGGCCACTTTCGCGTCGCCGGAGCTCCATACCACGGTGCGATCGCCCAGGACACTTCCCTTCGCGTCCTTCGCGGCCGCGCTGAGCTGCATGGTTTCACCCACGTCGAGCGCTCTTCCGCCGCCGTTTACGCTCACGCTGGCAACTGCGGCCGGGAGATTGCTGGTCGGCGCCTCGACAGTGAGAGCAAAGCTGCCCGATCGGCCTTCCGAGGTCGCGGTGATCGTGACCGGCCCCGGCTTGAGCCCGGTCACCGCGCCCACCGGGGAGACCTCAGCCACGCCGGGATCGCTGGAGGCCCAGGTGAGCGTGCGACCCACCAGTTCGTTGCCCGAAGTGTCGCGGAGCACCGCGGCCAGCTGCCGCGTCCGGCCGACCGCGACCGGCCCCGGCTCGCTGGAGATGTTGACCGAGGCGACGGACGCGGGCACCAGCGCCGGCTGCGGAGCCGGCGGAACCGGCTCGCTCGGACTGCCCTTGTGCAGGACCGCGAACCCGATGGCCGCGATGACGGCGAGTCCGGCCACCGCGCCGATCAGCTTGCCTCGGCCGCCCGATGGCGCCGCGGCGACTTCCGGCTCCCGCCGCGGCACGATGACCTCAGACTTCGCCTCGGCGATCGGCGCGGGCTCCGGCTTCGACGCCGGCGCATGGATGACCTCCGTCCGGGCCTCGGCGGGCGGGGGCGGGGGCGGCGGTGACGGGGCGACCCGCGGGGGCGCCGCCGCCGCCACCGGGGCGACAACGGTCAGTCGGACCTCCGCCCGCTTTCCTTCCACTGTCGCGCTGATCGTGGCCTCGCCGGCAGCCTTGGCCGCCACCACACCCTGGGCGTTCACGGTCGCGATCTTGACCGCACTCGAAGTCCAGGTGATGTCGCGCCCGGGAAGCACGCTGCCCTTCGCGTCCTTGACCACCGCCTTGAGGGTCACCACCCCACCCGCGGTGAGCGGGTCCGCGCGGCCTTCGATCACAACCGAGGCCGCCGGTACCGGCTGGACGGTGACGGTCGCCGAGCCGCTCTTTCCCTCGCACTCGACGCCGATCCTGGCCGTCCCGGGCGCCATGCCGGTCAGGTAGCCGTCTGCGGTCACCGTGGCGACCGCCGGCGAGGACGAGTTCCACTTCAAGACACGCCCGACCAGCAGCTGCCCCCGTGCATCCTTCAACTCGACCTGGAGCTGGACCCGGTCACCGGCGATGACCGGCTTCGGCTCCGTGAGGCGCACCGAGGCGACCGGCGCCGGCGAGACCCGCACCCTGGCCTTCGCCTGCTTGCCCTCGACCTTGACGGTGATCTCGCCCGCACCCTCCGCAACGCCGGTGACGACCCCTCGCGCATCGACCGTCGCCACCTTCTCCGCCGAGCTCGACCACTCCAGCTCGCGGCCGGCGAGCTTGCTGCCGTGCTTGTCCGCGAGGGCGACCGTCAGTGTCGCCGCCTCGCCGGCGTGCAGCGCGATCTCGACCGGCGCCAGGGTCACCTGCGCCACTGCCGCCGGGGTCACCGTCAGGCGGGCGCTGCCCTTCACCCCTTCGCACTCGGCGTTCACCTCCACGATGCCTTCCCGCGTCGCCTTGGCGTGGCCGGTGGCGCTCAGGGTGACGATGCCCGCGGGGGTGGCGCTCCACTGCACCTCGCGGTCGGGCAGGCTGCCGCCATGGGGATCGCGCAGGACGATCCGGAAGGTCAGTTCATCACCCACCGCAAGCGCCGGGTCGACCGGCTCGACCACCACGGCCGCCACCGGAATGGGCGTGACCTTGACCTGCGCCGATCCGCTCGCCCCCTCACAAGTCGCGGTGATGGTAGCGGCACCCGGGGTGAGCGCGATCACGAGGCCCGTCGCCGACACGCTGGCGATCGCTGGCTCGGCAGACTTCCACTCCATCCGCCCGCCCGCCGCGGTGCCACCCGCGGCGCGCGGCGTCGCGGTGAGCTGCATGGTGTCCCCGACGTGCAGGTCACTGCGGGCGGGGACCACCGCCACGCTGACCACCCGCACAGGCGGGATCGGGGTCGTTGGCTGCTCCACCACCTGACGGGTCTTGGCCGGCGGCACCGGGCTGCTCGGCGGCGGAGTCAGTTGCCGGAGCACCTGGCTGCTGCTCCCCTTCCGGGCGAGCTCGATCAGCTGGTGGCGGATCGGGTCGTCATGAGCCAGTACCTGCGCCCCGATCGCCCCCAGCGCTTCCTCCATCGAACCGAAGCGCTTGTCAGGCGCCTTCTCGAGCATCCGCATGATCGCCGAAGAGAGGTCCGCCGGAGAGTCGGGGCGGACGCCATCCACCGGCTTGGGCTGCTCATGGAAGTGGGCGAACATGATGGCCATCGCCGAGTCGCCCTCGAACGGCTGCTTGCCGGTGAGCATCTCGTAGGCGACCACGCCCAGCGAGTACTGGTCCGACTTGCCGGTGATGTCCTTGGCCGCGCACTGCTCGGGACTCATGTAGGACGGCGTGCCGACCGCGATCCCGGTCATTGTGAGGCCGCGGTTCTCCGCGACCTTCGCGATGCCGAAGTCCGTCACCACCGACCAGCCCTCCTCGTCGATCATGATGTTGGCGGGCTTCACATCGCGGTGGACGACACCATGCCGGTGGGCGTAGCCCAGGGCGCTGCCGACCTGCTGCAGGATGGCCTTGATCATCGAGACCGGCATCGGCCCCAGATCCTTGATGATGGCCTCGAGGGAGCGGCCCGCGATGAACTTCATCACGAAGAACAGCGACTTCCCGCTGCTCTTCACGGTGTAGATCGGGATGATGTGGGGATGGCTCAGGTTCGCCGCAGTACGCGCCTCGCGCTTGAACCGCTCGCTCATCCCCTCGCCCATGAGCGACAGCGCGGGCGACATCACCTTGATGGCGACCTTCCGGTCGAGGGCGATGTCGTGCGCCAGATACACCGTCGCCATGCCACCCCGGCCCAGTTCCTTCAGCACCTCGTACTCGCCGATGGTGGCGTGCCGGAGCATCTCCAGCACCGCCTCGTTGGCGTCCCGCTCCTGCGCCACGGGCAGCATGGCGGTGGCTGCGCTCCCCTGCTCCCCCGACACATCTGAACCGCACTTCATGCAGAAGCGCGCCCCCGGATTGATGGGTTCGCCACAACGCGCGCAGATGGGGCTGGAGGGAGCGGTCATGCGGTCATCAGGGCCGGAAGTTGAGGGTCTGGCTCAATTTAGCACGACGGGAGTTGGGGATCAAAAAGGGCGGATAGGGCGGATAGGGCGGATAGGGCGGGACGGCGTGCCTAGATCGCGACCGGGGCAAGGGTCATCCGCCCCGCAGCTTCCACGACCAGGCCACGAAGCTCGAGGCTGCTCACTGCCGCAAGGACCTCGGCGGTCTCCCTCCCGCACCCGGTGATGAGCTGATCGAGCTCGACCGGCCCGCCCCGAAGGGCCTCGAAGAGGCCACGCTCAAGAGGGAGAAGATCCGCTGGCGGCTCGGGGGCCGCCTGAGCAGTCGGCGGGGAGGATGCTGACGCTCGTGCCACCGTGCCGTCGTCCCGCCGAGCCACCACTTCCGGATAATGCGCGAGCAGATCCGCCACTTCCAGCAGGGGCTCCGCCCCGTCCCGGATCAGGCGGTTGGTGCCGATGGAGGTTGGGCTCGAGATATTGCCGGGCACGGCCATTACGTCGCGCCCCTGGGCGAGGGCGGTGCCCACGGTGATGAGCGTGCCGGAGCCCTCCGCCGCTTCGATGACGACGGTCACCCGCGCCAGCCCGCTGATCAGCCGATTGCGGCGTGGAAACGCGCCCACCCCTGGGCGCTCACCCGGCGGAAATTCGGTGAGCAGCAGCCCCTCTTCGGAGACCCGGCGGTACAGCACCCGGTTCGCCGCGGGGTACACCACGCCGAGGCCGTTGCCGAGGAGACCGATCGTGGCGCCACCGGCGTCCAGGGCGGCGGTGTGGGCGATCGCGTCCAGGCCGCGGGCCATCCCGCTTACGACCGCTACACCCGCCTGCGCCGCCTCCCTCGCCACCTCCCGACACACCTCGGCGCCATAGGGGGAGTGGTCCCGGCTGCCCACGATCGCGACTCCCGCCAGCTTGAGGAGGTCAACCTGGCCCTGAGCGAAGATCAGGGTGGGGGGATCGGGGATCTCCTTGAGAGCGGTGGGGAACGGGGGATCATCCGGCAGGATGCAGCACGCCCCCCTGGCCGCGACGGCCGCAAGCGCCCGTTCACCGGCGGTGGGACTCGTTTGGCCGATCGCAGTCGCCGCGGCACGAGTAATTCCCGGGACAGTACACAAAAACGCGAACGGCGCCGAGAGGGCGCCGGTGGCGGTCTGAAAGTGGGAGAGAAGGGCGGACATCCTGGCTGCGCCGATCCCCGGCGTCAGCGCCAGGGCCACGTATGCGGCCCGCTCCTGGTCTACGGCCATTCGTCTTCCAGTGGCTCGAAGGCTGGGTGGCCCGGCGGCTCACCGGCTCGGCGGATCTGCTCCACTGCCTTCCAGAGGTACTCCTTGAGATCGTCGAGCCCGCTGCCGCTGACGGAGGAGAGACCGAGCGTCCCCAAGGCACCGGGCGTCTCCAATTGGGGGAGCGGATCGCCTGGCGGGAGCAGATCCCGCTTGGAGAGGAGTACGACGTGAGGCTTCTCGAAGAGGGCCTGGCTGTACGCCCGGATTTCCTCGCGCAGCTGGTCGTAGACCTGCTGCGGGTCGGCGGCGTCGAGCGGCACCAGGAAGGCCAGCAGCCGGGTGCGTTCCACATGGCGCAGGAACTTGAGTCCCAGCCCTTTTCCCTGGTGGGCGCCCTCGATGATCCCGGGGATGTCGGCGACCACGAAGGTCCGGTGATCCGAGAGCCCGACGACGCCGAGGTTTGGTTCGAGGGTGGTGAACGGGTAGTCGGCGATCTTGGGCCGAGCCGCTGAAATCACCGAGAGGAGCGTGCTCTTTCCCGCGTTAGGTTCGCCCACCAACCCCACGTCGGCGATCAGCTTCAGGGTGAGCGAGAGATCGCGCTTCTCCCCTTCTTCGCCCGGTTCCCACTCTCGCGGCGCCCGATGGGTGGAGGTGGTGAACCGGGAGTTGCCCCGACCGCCCCGGCCTCCCTTGGCGATGAGCATGGTGTCGCCGGCGTGGAGCACTTCGCCGATGAGGTCCCCGGAGGCCGGATCGCGGATTTCCGTGCCGGGCGGTACTGGGAGGTAGAGGTCTTCGCCGGAACGCCCCGTCATGTTCTTACCCTTGCCGTGGAGCCCGCGCTGCGCCTTCCAGATCGTCTGGTAACGGTAGTCCAGGAGGGTCGCCAGGTTGCCGTCGCCCTGCACGTAGACCGAGCCGCCGTCGCCGCCGTCGCCCCCGTCGGGGCCGCCCTTGGGCTTGTACTTGAAGCGCGCGAACGAAGCGGCTCCGGAGCCCCCCGTGCCGGCGTTGACGTGGATGGTGACCTGGTCGATGAACATTGGCTATTGGCTATTGGCTATTGGCTATCAGCTATCGGCTATCGGATATTGCCTGTATTGGCGAACGTCTGAGGTCGGCACGGATCAGTGCAAGTTGCCATCCGATAGCCGACAGCTGACAGCCCTCAATCACTTCTCCCGCTCCCACCCTTCGCCTACCGTCGCCCACAATTCCTTGACCTTCCGCCATTGGTCATAGGACAGCAGCGGATTGACCAGCGCCAATACCGCCTCGATCTGCCCGAAGGTGGCGCCGGCGTGCAGCGCCCCGCGCAGATGCGAGTGCAGCTGTCGCGGCGTCTCCATCACGGCCGTCTGGGCCACCACGCAGAACTCGCGGCGCAGCAGGTCCAGCCCGGGCCGGGACATCGTCCGGCCGTAGCCCTCAATGATCATCCAGGCGTCGAGTGCCGGGTGGAGCCCCCGCACATTTTCCCGCAGCCGCCGATAGTTGGCGCCGTAGACCACCTCACAGGTCGCTTCCCCCCGGGCGGTCCATTCGGCGACGCGGGCGTACTCGGCGTCGGGATCGCTGGGCGGCGCGGCGACGCGTCCCACCTTCCGCCAGATAGCGAAGGCGATGAGCGTCCGCGGATAGCCCACCATCAGGAGCGACTGCAACAGCAGTTCCTCGACCCACGGAGTCGGCACGGGGGCGGCGCGGCAGGCGGCAGCGCGCTCCCGCAGATCCGGCGCTTCGCCCTGAGCGATCGCCGCCGCGAAACGGAGCAACTGGACGGTCGCCGGATCGAGGTGGTCCTGCTTCTCCATGAGAGTACCCTCTCCGGGTTGCACCGGCCGGACCGGCCGGACGCCGATCTAATCGTGGAAACGCAACTCGCCCACTGCGCGCACCGCACCGGTCGGTGCTCCGCGGGTATTCAGGATCGGGTGCCCCGCGTGTCGTGAAAGAGCCGGCGGCCAGGTTCCGGGCTCGAACCCCAACGGATATCGGGCGGCAAGTCGCTGCAGGCTCGCCAGCAGTGCCGTGCCAAGGCTCGCCATGTCGCCATCCTCGATCTTGAGGGCGACGCCGAGCCCGGCTTCGGGGAGGCTCGCGCAGTACACGCCGTCTGCGCCGATCTTCGCGATAGCCCGGCCCGCGGTGACCAGGACCAGGTCTGTCTCGAGCCGCCCCTGACCGGCGGTCAGCAGAGGTTCCTCGGTCATCGCCCGACGCAACCGCCGGGCCGGGGCTTCCTCGGACACTCCGAAGCGCGCATACGCGAGGGCCATTGCCAGGAGCGGCAGCCCGAAGCTGACCACCGTGCAGCCGTCCACGCCCAGCACCATCCGATCCCTCGGCACCCCGGTCCAGCGTTCGATCTCGTGAAGCACCGCCTCCTGCACCGGGTGCCCGCGGGTCTGGTACCCCGCGAGGGGCCAGCCATGGAATCGCGCGAGGGCCAACATCCCGGCGTGCTTCCCCGAGCAGTTGCTCCACACCGGAGTCATCACGACACCCTGCCGTACCACCTCATTCGCCACCAGCGGTGAGAGGGGAGGATGGGGCCCGCAGGCCAGGGCCTCCTCCCCCACCTCGATGCTTGCGAGCATCCGTCCGGCGACCATGCGATGGACCGGCTCGCTCGAATGCGATGCGCAGGCCAGCGCAAGCTCCGGGGAGCCGAAGCCGAAATGCTCGGCCGCCCCGTGGGCGACCAACGGCATCGCCTGGAACGGCTTGGCGGCGGATCTCCAGAAGGTGACGAGCCCGGGATCTCCGGCACTCGCGATCAGGCGCCCCTCCCGATCCACGACGGCCAGCGACACCCGATGCAGCGATTCGACGATGCCGCCGCGCGTCGCTTCCACCCTGAGCGAGTCCGTCATGGGGGGACAAGATAGTCGGGGGGCATCGACGGGTGTGACGCGGTGACCGGGGAGGGGGAAAGGGGAAAGGGGAAAGGGGAACGGGACAAGGGTGCGGACGGCGGGCCTCGGTGCCCATTCGACCGAGTCACATCCGGCTCACTGCTCCTCATCCCGAACCCGCGCAGCGGGTGAGGGATCTATTCCAACGTGCTGGTGGCCTGGGTCGGGCTCCCGGGACGGAACAGCAGATCCCTCGCTCCGCTCGGGATGAAGTGGCGTGATTCCCCTGCCCCGTCCCCCCGTGCCCCCGTTCTCCCGTTCTCCCGTCTCCACGTCTCCCGTTCCCCAGTTTTGCCGTATAATTCCCCGATGCCTCCCCGCCTCCTCTGGCTCATTGCGCTCACCCTCGTCGGTCCCACTACCCTTGCGGCCCAGGCCTCACCC
>Ga0315273_10005177_pt1 | contig 16110 bp, 13 predicted proteins | sample YL17G02_0_MG_FD_205753 | JGI IMG/M metagenome (GOLD analysis project Ga0315273, IMG submission 205753) | Sediment microbial communities from Yellowstone Lake, YNP, Wyoming, USA - YL17G02_0 | ecosystem: Environmental > Aquatic > Freshwater > Lake > Sediment | place: USA: Wyoming | collected... | reverse complement strand
TGCGATGTAGTCCCAGAGCTCGATCAGATCATCAGCGGCCCGCGGACGCTTCAGAATGACGCGCATCTACGCTTTGGCAGCGACAGTCCTGGTTGCTCTTTTCGCGCGCCCATTGCGCTTGACCTCCTCGCGATCCCAAGCCGTGGCAGGGCCGCTACTCAACCCTTCGTGAATCTCTTGCCGCAACTGGTCCAGCTTGGTGGCGCGCATGCGGTCTTTCTCGTCCATCAGCCGCAAGGCGTCACGGACAACTTCGCTCGCCGAGTTGTACAAACCCGAATCCACTTTTTGCCTGATCATCTCCTCGAGCTTCGGAGTGAGACTGATGTTCATGCCCATAGAAACGATCCCGGAGAAGTGTACGGCTTCTTTTACAAGAAATAGCAGTTAATGTCAAAGATGGACATTTCCTGATGACAAGCGCGGCAGCATCCAGCGGCGACAATGGCGTCGAAACATGCGGCGCGTCAATCGCATGACGTGTCAGCGCGGGGCGAAGCTACCGCGCTCGACCTCGGCAGCCCAAGACTTCCGGAGCGCTAGGCAACGCCGCAACCCTCCCACATCCTGATGAACTGAACCTGCTCAAGGGTCTCGGGCGTCCGCGGATGGCGCCTGCGCTTTTCCATCACCACCCACTTGCGGGCCAGGACCGCGATCGCCTCCTCGGCGGTGAAGCCCGCCTCGACCAGCAGGCAGCCCGCGACGGTCCCGGTCCTCCCGACGCCGCCCCAGCAGTGCACGTACGTCACCCCGGCGTCATGTGCGGCAATCGCCTCGAGGATCGCTCGCATCGCGCCCGCCTTCGGCACCCGGAGGTCACGGATCGAATGGCGCGCATGCGTCGCCATCAAGCCTTGCCGCGCGGCTTCGGACTGCATGAGCTCGGCGTAGGGCTCCAGCTCGTGCGATTCCGTCAAGTCGACGAACCGGCTGACCCCGGCTGCGAGGATCGCCCGCAGCTTCAACCGCGAACTTGCATCGTCGACGTTGCGCGGGTATTCGCCGGCGAGGATGCGGCCCGGCAGCAGCCAGTAGCAGTTGGCGTGGGGGCGCGCCAATGCGTCGCCGGGCTCATCAAAGGCCGCGCGTTCGGCCGGGTCGAGGGTCTTCATGGGTCAAGGATAGGGGTTCGTCGCAGCAAGTAGAATCCGAAGCATGACCGAATGGTTCGAAAGCCTGACCGGGTTCCGCGAGGAATCGTACCAAGACACGCGGCGCGGGCTGGCGGTGGCCGGCAATCGGCTGCGCTCGACGGTGAACGATCGCTCCTACGCGATCGGGACCCTGGAAACGCCGTCGGTGAAGGAACTGCGCGAGGCCGCGGCGCCGCTGGTCAGGGGCCTTGCGGGGAAGCTGTCGGTGACGAACGTGACCGGCGATGCTCGCCTGCTTCATCGCGATGCCGCCAACGCGGGCGCCCTCTTCCAGGTCGCGTCGCAGTTCAACCTGCTGGAAATGACCGGACCTGACGTCACGCCCGAGGACGGCGTCACCGGATACCAGCACGACCCCACGCAAGGCCCCGCGTGCGCCATCGCGGCCGGCGCGGCCACGATCTATCGCAACTACTTCGCGCCGGTCGACGGCGGGCTCGGGCAAACGAGCCAGAGGCAGATCGATTGCCTGCGCGACATCGGCACCGCACTAGGCAACGACGGCGAAGCGCTGTGGAAGATGCGCAACGGCTACGCGCTCTGCTCGGCCCGCGGGCTCGCCGGGATCGATCGCAAGCTTCAGGACTTGGGCGCGGCAGGCGTGGACGACGTTCGCGACCGGCTACGAATCGGGCTCCACTGGAACGTCGAGGCGACCGAATCGGATAGCCCGCGACATCTCTTGTCGCAGGCTTTCTGTTCGGGGCTGCCTGTGATCTACACGGACGTTCCGCTGCACTTGTGGCGGTCGTTCGCGACGCTGGTGCTGGAGGGCGCCTATGAGGCGACCCTTTGGGCCTCCGTCTTGAACGCGCATCGCCATTCGTCGCCGGTCGTCTATCTCACGCGCATCGGTGGCGGCGTATTCGGCAACGATCCGTCGTGGATCGATGGCGCGATCGGCCGGGCGCTGCGCATGGTGGAGGGCGTCGGGGTCGATGTGCGGATCGTCAGCCGTGGGGAGCCGGATGAGGGGCTCAGGCGGCTGGTGCGGGAGTATCGGTAGGCCGATTGCGTGGGCAGCCTGCGAGGCATAACTGGCGGGAGGGCGGGATTCGAACCCGTGACGAAATAGGGCTCTCCTATGAAACGTGGGGCTAAATTTGCTCTGGAATGCCCGGAAATCCGATTATTTGCCACAAGAAACCGCCACAAGTGCATATGCACCTAATCGGAGCGCCGCGGTGTGACCTTGGGTGCCGGCTTGCAATCGACGCCATGGGTGCGCAGCGTGCGTTTGCCTTCGCGGTGCTCGGCGAGCGCCACCATTCCCTCGCTCACTTCGGCGAAAAGATCGCGCTTGGCTGCGCGGACCGGCTTGGCCTTGGTGGTCATCGTCATGTCGATCTCCTTGCCTCCAATTCCGCTTTGATCATGGCCTTGTAACGGCGCGGTTTCATCCGAGGAACACTCTATCGTTGTGCCAACGGAGGAACTCCCCACCGGGTCGTTCCTCGATACATTCTGGCATCCCGACAAGTTGCTGCCCGTGGTGCGCGTAATACTCGCGCCCGTTCTCGAACTCTTCGCGGATTTTACTGCTCACTTCTACGCGAAGATCTGGTGTAACGGTCACGTATCCATCATCAAACAGAGTGTGCAGATCTTCGCGAAGGAGAATTCCGTTGCTAATGAGATGTGGACCCGAGTCCGCGTAAGGTCGAATGTGCGCGGCCTCGAGCACGGGCAAGGTTCTTTCGCCTGTGATAGCGCACCGACGATGGTACGCCTCTGTAACAAGAACTCGAAATGCCCCCTGGCCGAGGCGCGCTCGTGTCAGGTATTCCGCACCGTAACGCGCACCTTCACCTGCGATCACGCCGTTTCCAGTCAACGGACTTAGGCGGGCCTCAACATGATTCCACAGGCTCAGTCCTGCAGGCTGCGCGGTGTCGTATGTCTTGCCGCGTACGATATTTCGCGCCCAATCCTCGGGAACGGGGATCCAATCGCGCTCGGCGAAAAAGAACGGCGAGTTGAGAACATTGCAACCGATTTCCGGATCTCCGCGAATTTGCTCGGATCGGTATTGTTCCACTCGCTGTTTGAGCGCGACGTAGTCGGAAACACCGTTCTTCTCCCCGAAGGCATCCCATGCCATCCGCGCGGGAAGAGCACTAAAGCGTACAAAGAAGCCTCCACCGACGATGAAGTTCGTCGGGGCGTGAAGCTTAAAGAGGAATGGGACGCCCGGCTCGAGGAATGACGCTAAGGCCCTTGACGTCGGCTGCCAAAAATTCACTTCGTCCGGCAGACGGCGACTCAAGAAGTCATACCACTTCCTGTCTGTAACGCCAATCCAGAACTTCATGATGGCCGAAACTCACGCAACTGGATCGACGTAAGACCGGTCTTCACAGTCGTTGATCCACGGGGAAACGGTCCTGCGCTAAGCATCACGCGGCCCCGCGATCGTGGCGCTGCGCATACCCGGGTGCGCATCGTGCCAGGATGACCTTCCAACCGTTACGGGCAGCGACGGCCTCGCGAAGGATATCCATGTACTCGCTCGCAACCACGTGCTCGTCCGCGGGCATCGGTCCTTGTTCCATTTCGGAGACCAGCTTTCTCCTGGCTGGCAGGCAGTCGGCGAGTTCGAGGATGCGGCTATACGCCTCGCACACGTATGCAAAGGTCTCGCGCTTGACGAAGTCGATCGGCAGCAGCCACTCGCGTCCGCGTATTTCGCGCAGGCCGACCGTCTGCCGCTTGCAATTATGGAAGATGCGCGCGGCTTCGTGGACCACGAAGTCGTCAATACGGCCCTGCTCGTGGAAGTACTCCATAGACACGTAGCAGGTCGTCTCCGCGCTTAGACCAACAATCTGGGGGGCGTCCTCCGCGAGGAGCTCCGCACCGCAGCTTGCGAGATAGAGATTGCCCAGTACCCACGCCGTATGGGGCCATGGCGTATTCTCGAGCACGTCGTCGATGGTACTTGGCGTAAGAAAGACGACCGAGCGTCCGAGCACCTCGAGCACCGCGTCCTGCTCGCACTGCGGGAACAGTCCGCGCACCATTGGCGCAACCTTCGCGCGCGTGAATGCGACGGCGTCCATGGTGCGAAGCGCCGCGGGCGCTACTGCATGCCTGGTGCGGCTGCGCACCGTGGAAATGAGCGCGCCGCGCAGCGCGGCACGCCCGAGCTTGGCGCGGGCGAACAAGTCGTTGCCCGGCCAGGCGGCATACATGTGATCCTGCTCGCCGCTGCGAAGATAGTGGTCGATCTCTTGGTCCGGGGATGTTTGCATGCACACTCCAATGGCTCCGGGTGCTCGCGGCGCACCGGCGCCCAGCGAATTAGAGCATTCCTTGGTGGGGCGAAGGCCAACACAATTGATTCCAATGGGGTACGCACCTAGATGACGTCATCAGGCTTGCCGCGGTTCCCGACATCTCAACGCACACCGCCGAAAGGCAGTCCACGTAGCTCAATGCGAAGCAGACGGCCGCCGTGTAACAAATCTGCAGTTGACCGGTCGCGGCCGCGAGACGCTAGCGCCTCAAACGTGCCCCTTCTGAGCGGATATACGAGCACCGCGGTAACTTCGCGAGCGTCGTACAGCGCGGCATACGCTAGAACTTGATGCAAGTCCGCCCGGTGCGATTCCCTGGTCGTATCGGCGAATCGTTCCCACGCATGCTCGTCCAGCTCTGCGAGGTGCGCTTTGTATTTCGCGTCGACGATCTTGATGACGTCGCCACGGCGAACAACTATGTCTGGAATGAGGTGCCCGAGGGAACGGTGTGTCGAATCGGTCCAATGAAGCGGGAAGACCGTTTGGCCAAGGCGACCAACCCGCACATCCGCGCCTGTACTGCGAGCCTCTGTCCGGTAGACGCTCTCAACGTAGGCCTCCCAGAGATTCTCCAGTGGAAGTTGCCACGCGAGACCGTCCAACTCGCGTCCGCCACCGAGGCCGCGTTCATCAGCTATCCACCCGATGGCTTCGAGACCCCGTAGCATCGCGTGCCCGTACAGACCTGCGCTGCCGAGGAGAACGGACATGTCGTCGCGTACAGGCATCCTGGGCGCAACGTCAGCGACGAGGTCAAGGAGTTGCTTAGCGGCAAGGGTAAGCCTCTGCGCAAATGGATCGCTCGTCGCGACACCAATGAGGGTGCTGCAAAGACGCTCGAGTGTCCAACGAATCATGCTTTTGATCCGCGGATCCTTCGTCAATTCTGGAAATCGGCATGGCACCGAACTCCATCGTCCACGTACCAGGGACTCCGCAACGTAAGCGTTCCAGCGGATATGTCCCCGCGGCTTGAGCAATGTCTCCTCTGCCATGCGGTATCCGGGACGCAGCGAGTGCAGAAGTTCTTCGAGGCGCGCTAGAACTGGACCGGCGATCAGCCAAGGAGGGACCTCGCGCCCACTTCCCGGCACGAGCGGATAGTCGAGAAATTCCAACGCTGTGTTCCACCCCACTTCTGAGAGCACACGACCGACGCCGGACCACCCAAATCGTGGTTCAACTAGCAGGCCTCCTGCGATTTGCCCCGTGTGTGCCGCCCGCAGGGGTACGGCTCCCGCCCGTCCACCCGGAACGAGGCGAAGCGCCAAGCCGTCATCGCGTGCAGACAACTCTGGGTAAGTGTCGAGGGCCGCGAGGGCTCGCTCGTTCATCCTCACAAATGCCTCGCCAAACGGTCCCCAACCTCCTCCGCGCTGTGGAGGGGCAAAATCCGCGGGGTGCAAAGCGACGCCCACAGAGTGATCTGTGGTCTTGTAGAGCTTTCTCTGGATCGGCGATGACCGAGCGCGGCGCATCGCCACTACGTGGCGCCCCTTCGAGGCACCTCTTGCGCGTTTGCTAGACGCGTCCGGGACCGACATCGTCTTGGATGGCATCGCGTACGGCAGCGAGTTCACTCTGCGCAGAACCGAGCAGCCCCTGGCGCAAGTACTCATCGAGTAGCGGTACAAGCTCGTAGCGAAACCGCTCGCAAAGCTCGGCGTCGTCCTTGGCGAGGAAATAGGCATGTCCCGGCAAGAGATTCAGCGCATCCTCGGGCGCGTGCTCGATAAAGACGTCGGCGATGCGATCGAACGCACTTACAGCACGGTTCAATTGCTGGGCCGCGATTACGCTTCGCTCCGCGTGCATCGTCACGTAAGCAAAACGCCGCCGCACAGCAATGTCGAGCGCCGCAATGCTTCGGTCGGCCGTATTCATCGTCGCAATTACGTAGAGATTGGACGGCAACTGGAACTCAGACACCCCGTCTACTGGATGCGGCAGGCGTATTCGCCGCGCGCGCGCGCCGCCCACCTCGCCTGGCTCGAACAAGTAGATGGCTTCGCCCAAGACCCTTCCGAGATCCGCACGATTGATCTCATCAATAACGAGCAGGAACGGCGCTTCCTTTGCGTTCTGGGCAGCGGTCACGAGCCACCCCGTCCGCGTCGTGAAGTGCAGTGTGCCGCTGGTCACGTCCGGCGCGAGGCCAACGACGAAGTCTTCATAGGTCACCGCAGGGTGAAACTGGACGGTCATACCGCGGCCATCGAAATAGCGTGAACGGAGATCCTCGGCCATTCGCGTCTTCCCCGTTCCCGGCGCTCCTTGAAGAATTACGAAGCGCCGTCGACGAAGCAGCTCATGAATCTCTTCCGCCTTTGGGCTCGAGAGCCACCCCTCACGAAGCTCGCCTAAGAGCTGGTCGTACTCCGATTGCCACTCCTTCAGCACATCCCAACCGCGCTCGAAAGCGTAAAGGTCCATGAACGCCTGCACGACAACGCGTGCCTCTTGCGGTTCACGCGGAACAAGCGCACATGCATAGGTCTCCGATCCATACCGCTGAAGTGCCCGTTCGAATCCAGAGAACCTGGCGCGAACGTTCTTCGGGACCGACACGCCCAGCGCCGCGGGGTCTGGCTTTGTCCAAGTCACAATCCCATGACTTGCGAGATGCTGGCGCAAAGCCACAAGCCGGCGGCGGTGGCCTGGGCGCGTGAGAATGCCTTCGTCCGGCGACAGCCCGCGTGTGCCGACGACGAAGCTGAGAAGGCTGCCATGCTCCTTCGTTGGAAACCAGACAACGCTCGTGCCACCGTAGGGACCGGACGGTGGATTATCGGGATGGATTAGCCCCGCGAATGGCACGCCTTCATCATCGCCGTCGCTGGCGAGCTTGTACGCGTCGCGGATTGCGCTCTCGACAAAATGGCGGCGGTGGTACCGGCCGCCAAACAGCTCCACGAGAAGCGGGCGCACCCCGGCCGGAGGTCCAGGAAGGCCGGTGGCCAAGACTTCAGCAAGTTTCTGGATTATGTCGCCGGCCATGACAGGGAGTAGTGCTGCAGGGTGATGGGGAATCCAACCATACCACGGGGTCTGGCTGCGCTGCACGGGGTGGGGGCGGTTCCGTCTTTGGGGGTTCGGCGCCGCGCGCTCAGGCGCTGAGAATCGGCTCGACTACGAACGGCGGCCCGAAATGCCTGGACTTCCTCTGATTTCTGAACGCCACAGAAAACAAGTAGCATGTTAGACGGCGGTAGGCCCGCCCCGATGCATGTGAACAGGTGAATACCAGTCCCCCTCTCCGGATTAATCGCGAAGTTTGCGGCGCTAGCCGAGACCTGCACGGGGCCTCGTGATGTCATCGCGCGCAATCGCCTGGTATGACCGCCAAGCCGCAGCCATTGCGGCCACCTACGAGAGCCTGGAATTCAAGGCCGTCCACAATTGGTTACTTGATCTCCTCCCCAAAGGCCGCGGCTTGATCCTGGATGTCGGCGCTGGTTCCGGCCGCGATGCGGCTGGCTTCGTTGCACTTGGGCACGACGTCGTCGCAGTGGAGCCCAGCGCCGCGATGATGCGCGAAGCTTCAGCGCGGCACCCGGATCCACGGATTCGATGGTTGGATGATCGATTGCCGGGGCTTGAAGCAACCCATCGGAGCGGCCTGGCATTCGATGCGATTCTTTTGTCTGGCGTTTGGCAGCACGTCGCGCCGGGTGATCGACCACGCGCGTTTAGAAAACTGGTGACACTTCTCAAGCCGGGGGGTGTCCTCGCCATAACGCTGCGGCTCGGCGAGGCCGCAGCCGAGCGAGACATGCACGACGTTTCGCGCTCCGAAATTGAGGTACTCGCACGCGGTCACGGGACGTATATCGAACGATCCGTCGAAGCTGCAGATCGCCAAGGGCGGAACGATGTCCGCTGGATTCAGCTTGCCTTGCGGCTGCCGGACGACGGCACGGGCGCCTTGCCGCTCCTACGCCATGTCGTGCTGCAAGATGCCAAGTCCTCGACCTACAAGCTTGCATTGCTGCGTGCCGTCGCGCGGATTGCCGACGGTTCCGCAGGGCTGGTCAGGGAATCGGGCGCCGACCACGTGAGCGTGCCCTTGGGCTTGGTCGCCCTCTATTGGATTCGCCTATTCCTCCCACTCTTGAGTTCCGAATTGCCACAATCCCCGAGCAATCGGGGTCTCCAAGGCCTGGGGTTCGTCAACGATGGCTTTCGGCGGCTAATCGGGGTGGCCCCCAACGATCTCAGGGTCGGCACGCGATTCGGCGCGGACCTCGCGCCCGCCGTGCACGCCGCCTTGGTCGCTGCGAGCAGAACCATAGCAACGATGCCCGCTCATTACATGACGTTTCCCAACGGGCAGCCGGTGATGAGAGCAAATCCCGGTCGTCCTGGACGAACGTCGGCCCCCTTGATCATCGACGAATCCTATCTGCGCGGCATGGGCGAGTTGCTCGTCCCGGCCCATGTCTGGCGCGCTTTGTCACGGTTTGACGCCTGGATCGAACCAGCCATCATCCTCGAGTGGATTCGCCTGATGAAGGCATATGCCGAGAGCCAGCATCGCGTGTTGAACGACGCCACGATTGCGCAGGCACTGCTCTGGACGGCGCCAGAGCGCCTGGTAGCCGATGCACGAGGGCGCGCGCTCGCGGTGCTGGCGACGGGGGAGCCACTTCATTGCGTCTGGTCCGGAGCAAGGCTGACCAGACAAAACATCGATATCGATCACTGCTTTCCCTGGTCTGCGTGGCCATGCGATGACCTGTGGAATCTCCTGCCATCGACGCGCACCGTGAACCAGCATCAGAAGCGGAATCGATTGCCAAGCGCGGCCTCTTTGGCTGCTGCGCGCGAGCGAATTGAGAACTGGTGGAAGGCCGGTTACGCGCTCGCATCCGATGTCCACACCGCCGGCCGATTCTTTCTCGAGGCGCGGACAAGTCTGCCCGTAATCGGTGGCGACAAAGGCTGGCTCGATATCGACGACGTCTTCGATGCAGTTGGAATTCAGCGTCTCAGGCTGAAGGAGAACCAGCAGATTCCGGAATGGCGTGGAGTGGCAGTCTAAGGACAATTCGTTGCAGGACCCCTCACGCCAAAGCGTCTTCGAGGTGCCCACGTGTCTCGTCATCCTTGACCCACACAAACGCGCCTTTCAACGCACGCGTCAGCAGGATGCGATACGCCTGGGCAACCTTCTGAAGCAACTTGTCAGTAGCTGGCCCGCCATTCGGTTCGGCTCTGGCCAACGCTACAAGCCTGCTAACGCCAGACTCGTGAACGTGCTCGAGGTTGAGTCGCCACTGGTCCCCTCGCCACACCAGGTCCTCCAACCATAACACTCCAACGTAATCGTAATCGAATCCGCGAATCGCATAGGGGCACCCAACCTCGCACAGGGGATCGTCTGCGATCGCTGATCCCGGCAATCCCTGTACGAAATAGCTGTAATCGTCGGTTCTCGCAGGCACGACGTTCCACACACGGCTCCAAGTGTGAGGCTGGCCATCAATGACAACTTTCTCCTGAAAGTCCTTCATCGAAGCGGGAAGCTGGCCAGGCACAGCAGAGTCGCGCGTCGCCCACGGACGCGAATAGCTCGACAACAGGCGCGCGGATGCGCCATTGCCAATCTGCTCACGCAATGCGCGTTCAAGCGCGAACGGGTCCGGGTATATCCGGAAATCGAAAGGTTGATGTCGGGCTCGGCTCCGGAAAGCTACGACATTGCCCTGTACCTCGTATGATTCAGTGCGGTCCGCCGCAGTTCGAAACGCAACTACCGTATCGTTGCGCGCGTCGCTCTTCATTGACCTCCCCAAGGAGCCTACGTACCACGCCCCGGCAAGAATTCGGTTTCTCTCAGCGGTCGCGCCTTCGAGGAATCCTTCCAGCCAGTCCACGTATTCAGTCGATCCGGCACAACGAAACTGCACATCTGACAAATCGATTTCAGTGATTTCGCCTGCCCCCAAGTCTCGCGCCCATTCGCGCAGGTCTGAGACAGAAGTGTTTTCACGATGACGGAATCCTTGCTCGGGATCAAGAAAGAACACGCTGAGCGTTGATGCCCGGATGATGTGATATGCCTGCGGACCAAGCGTCGGCGCGAATCCAAACTGGCCGACTCCGCCTTCGCGTTCAGTGTTGATCAGACTGTGGGCCTCGTCGACTATGCTTACCAGATACTGTTGATTCATGGCGCCGTCGCGTTCAGTTTCTCCAATGCTGCGTAGCAAATGCAGATTTTGGCGCCAGCTCTTGACGTCGCCCAGGAACTCTCTGCCGTGACGAACGCGTAGCTGGCCGACCCGATGGGTGCTGATAGGGTGAAACGCCGATGCTTTGCGCAACAACCCTCTCGCACCATTGGCACCCGCTGTTTCAAACAGTGAAGTCCAATTCGTGCTCTGGCTGAGCGACGTCGTTACAAAGACCAGGTCGCCATCGGGCATGTGTTGGTTCAAGGACAGGTGCGCCCACAGTCGCACCGCAACCGCCGACTTGCCGCTACCCGGTGGTCCCTTCACGACAACGACTTTTCGCGAGCCCGATCCTTGGCGCCATTGCGCAACAATTGCGTCAGCCTCCGCACAGCACAAGGCGAACGCCCGACGCTGATTGTCCAGCAGCTCAAACGGCCGCAAGTTCGTGTCGAGAATCTGCGCCGCTACCTGCTTTACGAACCCGCGATCCTGACGGTAGCGCCCGCTCTCAAAGGCCCTTGCAAACTCCGGGTGAGGATGCGTGAGCCAATTGGAAAGCGTTGATGGCACGCGCTCCCCAACATCCTCGTCGGAGAGCGTGAAGATTGGATACTCGTTGGCCAAATCCGCGTTTGGAGCCTCGACATAGGGTTGGGTCACGAAGTCGCGAGTGAATAGGACACAACCCCGGACTGTCGCTCCTGCATCCTGTACGGCAGAATGAAATCGACGACAGTACTCGACATACCCTTTCACTTGCTCTGAGGGGTGAAGATCCTGGATGCCTTGGCGTTCGATGAGCCCTTGCGCGCGTCCGGGCCGATCGCCTCGAGTCATCCAATGCTTGAGTTCGATTACTACGGCAGAGGGGGTGCTGTCTTTCGCGCCAAGCAGCACGACGTCGGCGAATGAGCCCGAGGCAGGGAGTTGATACTCCAGGGACAGATCGCCCGGGCCAGCGCAATAGAGGTGCAGCGGCTGCATCGATGGTGCCGAGAGCATTCTCGCGAGGCGGGGTAGAGACTCACTCCACGCGCTGGCCTCCTCGGCGCCGTATCGGCCCGTCGCAGACTGAAGCTCATCGATGAGCGACGGAATGTCGGTCGACACACGATCGCGCAACTCGGCAACGGTTATAAGCATTCGTGTCTCATTGGGCGGCGCGGATTGGAGGGCACAATGGGGCGGGTCAACTAATCTCGTGGGGCTGCTTTCAGCGGATCAGAGCAATGCCTCTGTTTTGCCTTCCAGTCGCGGAACTCCGAAAGACGCAATCGATCGCGGGCAATGTTGCCTTTGTGCAGCCCCTTCAATTCATCCCTGGCCATTTCCACGAACGATCGTGTCCCACGCCGTGGTGTAAGAGAGCCGGCCTGAGCCCGTGAGGGTGGCCATCGTGATTCTTGGATAGAGTTGGGTTTGCGAAGACGCAACCACTACCGAGGGAACCACGATGACCAAGGCAAGCATGGCACTGGCGGATCTGGCTGAGAAGGGGCCGGACGCCGATTTGTTGCGGCAGATGATCCAGTTCGTCGCGCAGCGGCTGATGGAGATGGATGTCGAGACGCTCTGCGGGGCGGGCTACGGGGAGCGCAGCGCGGAGCGCGCCAATAGCCGCAACGGCTATCGGGAGCGGGTTTGGGAGACGCGAGCTGGGGCGATCGACCTGAAGCTGCCGAAGCTGCGCAGCGGGGGCTACTTCCCGGGGTTTCTGGAGCCGCGGCGCACGGCGGAGAAGGCACTGGCAGCGGTCATCCAGGAAGCCTACATCCAAGGTGTGTCGACCCGCTCGGTGGACGAGTTGGTCAAGGCCATGGGCATGACCGGGATCAGCAAGAGCCAGGTGTCGCGGCTGTGTACCGAGATCGACGAACGGGTGGGCGCCTTCCTCGGCCGGCCGCTCGAGGGCGACTGGCCGTATCTGTGGATCGATGCGACCTACGTCAAGGTGCGCCAGGCCGGGAGGATCGTCTCGGTGGCCGTAATAATCGCCGTGGCGGTGAACACCGACGGAGTGCGCGAGGTGTTGGGCATGGCGGTCGGGCCCTCCGAGGCGGAAACCTTCTGGACCGATTTCCTGCGCAGCCTGACCCGACGTGGACTGCGCGGGGTGAAGCTGGTGATCTCGGACGCCCACGAGGGGCTGAAGGCGGCTGCCGCCAAGGTGCTCAAGTCGACCTGGCAGCGCTGCCGCGTCCACTTCATCCGCAACGCCTTGGCCTACGCCGGCAAGGGGCAGCGGCAGATGGTGCTGGCGTTGATCAACACGGTGTTCGCGCAGGACAGCGCCGAGGCCGCCAGCGCGCAGTGGCGCGTGGTCGCCGATCAACTGCGGGGCAAGTTTCCTAAGCTCGCCGCGATGATGGACGACGCCGAACCCGACGTACTGGCGTTCAAGAGCTTCCCCAAGGCGCATTGGGCCCAGATTGCCTCGACCAATCCGCTGGAGCGGCTCAATGCCGACATCAAGCGCCGCACCAACGTCGTCGGCATCTTCCCCAACGACGCCGCGATCACGCGCCTGGTCGGGGCACTGCTGCTCGAACAGAACGACGAATGGCAATTGCAGCGAAGATACCTGCAACTTGAAGGACTGCAGGCCATCAGCGAGAATCAACCCGTCAAGCTGTCCGCCGTGATGGCCTGACAAGGGACGACCCAGCCGTCCAAGAAGCGCTTCTCATACACCACGCGCTGGGACACGATCTCCACGAACCGTCTTCTGCCGGGACCAGGCTCGCCGCTTCTCGCGCGATGACCGACGGTTCGGCCGGCCATCCTTTGCGTACGATTTCCCCTATGACGTCGGCGAGCACCACGCGATACGCTCCTCTGAACGGGTCTGGCTGCGGAATTGAGCCGTCGATTGCGCGGTATTGCCGGCAGAAGGTGCTTGGTTTTGGCGCAAATTGAATAATGCGCCATCTAAAGTGGCGCATATCGTTTCTATTCGGCGCAATAGCAGCACTATACGGGAAGCAGCCAAATCTATTAGATAACCTTGTATAATCGTAGTTACGCTACGATAATTCATTCCTTTCAAAATATCTACGTTCATTTTTGTATTAGAAAAGAATGTATAATCGTAGCATGACTACGACTTCTCAAAGCAAGCTAAATACCCTCTATACCCATCTGCCCGCAGGTTCCCCGATAACCTCGGCGCACCTCGCCGAGCTCGGGGTCTCAGCTGATCTGGCGGTCCACTATGCCCGCTCCGGTTGGCTCAAGCGCCTAGGACGAGGGGTTTATTGCCGCCCCGGTGAGGCGTTGTCGCTGCACCCGAGCCTCGTCTTGCTCCAGCAGCAGATCGCCGGACTTCACGTCGGTGGCAAGACGGCACTGGAATGGTACGGCGTGCGCCAGTACGTCTCGCAGCAGGGTGCATTGCATCTATACGGCTGGGCAGCCGCGCGTCTGCCTCATTGGTTCGATCAGCATTTTCCGGGCGAGTATCACCGCAAGCGGCTGTTCACCGAGAAGCCCGAGCAGATGCTCGCTGTCGGTCGTTACGAAAACCGCGACAGCGCGCCGCTGGTCTCGACACCGGAACGGGCGCTGCTCGAAATGCTGGACGAGGTCGGCGTCCGGCAACCACTGCAGGAAGCGAGGGAAATCGCCGAAGGCACCTACAGCCTGCGCGCCGAGGTGCTGATGGACCTCCTCAAGCAGTGCACCAGCGTCAAGACCGTCCGGCTCTGCCTGCGCTTTGGACGCGAACTCTCCCTGCCGTGGGTCGACAAGCTCGATGAGGCCGTGCTGCCCAAGGGCAGTGCCCGGCCGTGGATATCAAAGTCGAATGACGGGTTGCTGGTACTCAAACCGTGAACCAGGTCTATCTCGATACCGCGCGGCTAATGCTCCAGGTCGCGCCGCTGGTGTTCGCCGACAACGTGTTTGCCCTGAAGGGCGGAACCGCGATCAATCTGTTCGTGCGGGACATGCCCCGCCTGTCGGTGGACCTTGATCTGGTGTTCGTCGATCACCGCCTCGGCCGCGACGAGGCGCTCGTCAGGATCAACGACGCGATCCGGAGTGCCGTGGATCAACTCAAGAAGCGCGGATTCCAAACCCACGCGTCGACCGTGGCCGACGCCGGCGAAACAAAACTCTTCGTGCGTCGCGACAAGCTCGAAGTGAAGGTAGAGGTGAATTTCGTGCTTCGCGGAACGGTGCACCCGGTTCGCTCGACATCGCTCACGCCGAAGGCGAAAGAAACGCTGCTCGCCGACCTTGAATTGCCCGTAGTATCGCTGGAGGATCTCTATGGCGGGAAGCTCGTCGCCGCCTTGGATCGGCAACACCCGCGGGACCTGTTCGACGTGATGGAGCTCTTTCTCCACGGAGGAATCACGCCGGAGATCAGGCGCAGCTTTGTCGTCTATCTCGCATCCCACAACCGGCCGATTCATGAGGTGCTCTTCCCGAACCTTCGGGACGTCTCCAGTGAATACGAAAGCACGTTCAAGGGAATGACGACAGAGCCGGTGGAGTTGAAGGCTCTCCTGTCGGCACGAGAGCGTATGGTGGCCGAGCTGCAAGCGGGCCTCGATGCCGCTGAGCGGGAGTTCCTGTTATCGCTCGCCCGCAATGAACCAAAGTGGGGTTTGCTCGGTCCGGAACATCTCGAACAGCTGCCTGGCATCCGGTGGAAACACGAAAATCTCAGCCGCCTGGCGAAGGTCAACCCGAAGAAGCTCAAGGAGCAAGCCCACGAGCTGGAACGGTTGCTTGGGAAGACCACCTCATAAGTGCAGCCGTCCCTTTCAGGGCGGCCAATGTCGGCAGATTGCCTAAAATATTTGGTGTTCTCTAATAACGCCCAATGAAATTTGGCTAGCTGACCAGGCCGTTCTCCTTGCTACCTTCCACAATAAATCGCGGTGACCTGCTCACGCTCGTGGCCGAGCTCGGTGCTGATGGTCAGCCGCGCCTCGCGATCGATTAGCTTCTGCTCGCGTGTAAGTTCTTTCGATCGCAGTCCACCGACGGCCGGCGCGGACCATCCCGTGAGCTCACGGTACCGTTCCTGTGCATACTGATGGCGGTGGCCGTGCACCCGATGGATGCCTGCCCGGTCGCACTGGTACTCAAAGCGGCGCAGCTGCTGCTCGTAACTCCGCTCAGCCGGAATCAGACTGCCCTTGCCGGCAAAGCGCTTCGCCTCATCCAAGATCTGGCGTTGCTCAGCATTGCGGATCGGGATTTCGCGGTCGCGACCGCCTTTGGTCCAACTGGCCTTGAGCAGCAGGGTGTCACCGCGGTCCGACCACCCCGGCCGGATTTTGAGCGACTCTTCGCGGCGCAGGCCGAATGCTGCTTGCAGCCTCAGCGATATGCGCGTGTAGGGATCGGGGACCTGGGCTAGATCACCGGAAGTCAGTTGGCGAGCTTTGCTGACGTTCGTGACGTAGCACCGGTCGGCAATGCCGTACACGTCGTTGCTTTTGGCGACAACGTTGGCCTTGCCGC
>Ga0315273_10005176_pt1 | contig 16110 bp, 12 predicted proteins | sample YL17G02_0_MG_FD_205753 | JGI IMG/M metagenome (GOLD analysis project Ga0315273, IMG submission 205753) | Sediment microbial communities from Yellowstone Lake, YNP, Wyoming, USA - YL17G02_0 | ecosystem: Environmental > Aquatic > Freshwater > Lake > Sediment | place: USA: Wyoming | collected... | reverse complement strand
AAAGGGCTTCGGAAGAAGACAAAACTAGTGATGAGCCGACTGAAGAAAAGGCCGGAGAGAATCGCTTCTTTTTTTAAATCTAAAAACTAACTATGCTATGTTACCCAGTATAGGTGAGTCCCCAGCGTTCCAGCCAACGCAGGTCGTGACGGAGGGCGAACTCCCAGTGCATGTCCGGGGACACGTCCGAGAAGATCTGGGCGTTGGAGCACCCCCACATGTTGCGCGGGAGGACGTAAGCCGGGTCGAACGGCCTGCCGGGCAGCGCGGAGGTGTAGCCGTAGCCCCCCGAGCCGATGCGCGTGTTGCTGCAGTCCAGCGACAGCAGGTTCTGCGCCTCGAGCTGGTCCAGCTCCACCATCCAGGCGTCGGTCATCCGCTCCACCGCCGCGTTCACCAGGTCCGGGCGCTCGACCAAGTCCAGCATCGCCTCCTGGAGGCCCCACCAGCGGATCAGGTAGTCCCAGGGGGTGAACCAGATGTGCGTCTGCCCAACCTTGCGCACGGGCAGGATGTCCCGGAACAGCTCCCGCATGGCGGCGAAGGTGACCTCGGTGGTCTCCGCGTCATGGGTGACTTTCGGCAGGCGGATCTTGTCTAAGTCGTCCGGCCCGCGGATCTGAATGTGAAAGTGCCGGGAGACGATGTCGCTGGCCTCGTCCGTGCGCGCGACCTCCACCTCCTCGTGGATGCCGAAATCGGTGCTGTGGATCGCCAGGGGGCACTCCAGCTCCGGGTTGACGATCATGTCCCCGGGCAGGTGCCGCCACTGGTAGAGAGTGCGCCGGAGGCGCGTCTCCAGCTCGCGAGCCCAGGGGTGCACCGTCCGCAGGGTGAGCTCGTCGGCCACGTTCATCTCGTGCCAGGGGATCTCGTTGATCCAGACCAGGGGCCGCACCGAGTCCAGGTCGTTGAGCCGGCGCCACAGCTCGGCCTTCTCCCGGTGTACGGGCAGGGCCGCGATCGCGGCCAGCTCCCCGGCCAGCGAACGCAAGCTGTCCTTATCGGCGGCCGCGAGGCGGATCTCGCGAATCCTTTGGGGTTGAGAATAGCTTCCGGGGTCGTGCAGCATGTCGCCTATTGTATCAGAACCGGTGGTGCATCCGTCAATCGTCCCCTATAATGCCGTATGACCCTGCGGGAAGCCCTGGACTACACGCCCGTAGAGCTCGCCTTCGGGACCAGCGGCCTGCGGGGTCTGGTGGCCGACTTGAGCCAGCTGGAGGCCTACGTCAACACCCGCGGCTTCCTGCACTACCTGTTGCGCCGCCGGCTAATCCGCAAGGGTGATGCCGTGTACTGCGCCGGGGACCTGCGCCCCAGCACCGACCGCTTCGCGCCGGAGCAGGGCGGCCGGGGGGGGATCCTCCAGGCGGTGATCCGCGCCGTGGAGGACTCGGGGCTTCACGCCGAATACCTGGGCAAGATTCCCTCCCCCGCCCTAATGCACTTCGCCGGCCGGCGCCGGGCGGCCAGCGTCATGGTCACCGGCAGCCACATCCCCTTCGACCGCAACGGCATCAAGTACAACACGCCCGCCGGGGAAGTATTGAAAAACGAGGAGGGGCCCATCCTGGCCGCCGTGGCGGCCGCGCGCGCCGCCGAGTACGACCGGGCGGCGGCGGAGAGCCTGTTCGACGCACGGGGCATGCTCAAGCCGGAACTACGGCAGCCTCTCCCGCCAGAGTCGCCGGACGGACGGGAAGAATACCTCCGCCGCTACCTGGACGCCTTCCCGTCCGGCATCCTGGCCGGCGCCAGGGTCCTGGTGTGGCAGCACTCGGCCGTGGGCCGCGACCTGCTGGCGGAGGTGCTGCGGGCGCTGGGGGCGGAGGTCGTCCCGGCCGGCAGGAGTGAGACCTTCGTCCCGATCGACACCGAGGCCGTCGACGACAGCCTGCTGCAGGCGGTGCAGGCGCTGCTGGACGGGGCGACAGCCGGCGGGGGGGCCGCCTTCGACGCCGTGGTCTCCACGGACGGCGACGGGGACCGCCCCCTGCTCCTCGCGGTCGAAGGCGGCCGCGTGCGTTTCCTTCCCGGCGACCTGCTGGGCCTCCTCACCGCCGATTTCCTGGGCGCGCGCGCCGTGACGGTGCCGGTGAACGCCAGCGACGCGGTAGACCAGTTCTTCGGCGAGCGGGGGGTGACGCCCCGGCATACGCGCATCGGCTCGCCCTACGTGATCGCGGCGCTGCGCGAGGTCGGCTGGGAGGGCAACGGCGGTTTCCTCACGGCCGTGCCGATGCGCGTGCCGGGAGGGGGCGTGCTCGAGCCGCTGGCGTCTCGTGACGCCCTGCTGCCCATCCTGAGCGTCCTGGCCGCTTCCCGCCGCGCAGGCCTCAGCGTGAGCGCATTGCTGGACCGGCTGCCGCGCCGGTTCGGCAGGTCCGCGCTGCTTCGCCCGTTCCCGCGGGAGCGTTTCCAGCGCATCGCTGCTGCTTTCGCCCCGCCGAGGGCGGGCATCCTCGAAGCCCGCTTCCAGAAAGGGCAGGTCGCAGTGATCACGGGGAAGGGGGCTCCCCGGGTCCTGCGCAAGGGCGCCCTGGCCGAAGGACTGCGGCGCATCCGCCGGCGCCTGCAAGAGGCCTTCACGCCCCAGGAAGGTTTCGCGCCCGTCGCCTGGGTCAGCTGGCTGGACGGTTTGCGGGTCGGCTTCGAGGACGGGCAGATCGCCCACCTCCGCGCCTCCGGCAACGCGCCGGAGCTGCGCGTGTACGCCGTGGCCGGGAGCCAGGAGGCAGCGGACCGGGTCGTGGAGGGTGTGCTGCACGGGGGCGTGCTCGCCCGGCTGGAAGGGCTGGCGGAAGAGCACCGGGCTGTCGCGGCCTTCGCGGCCGCTCCTCGCCCGCTCCTATTATCGGGGGCGGTACAGAACTACTCCTGGGGAGGCACGCGGTTCATCCCCGAACTGCTCGGCCAACCCAACGCCGAGAACCAGCCCTGGGCCGAGCTGTGGTTCGGGGCCCACCCCCGGGCGCCGGCGGCGGTGCGGCTGGAGGAGAACCCTGGCGGGTGGCTCGCGCTGGACCGGCTGATCCGCGCGGCCCCCGAGGCGGTGCTCGGCCGCACCGCGGCCCGCCGCTGCGGGGGCGAGTTGCCCTATCTCCTGAAGGTGCTGGACGCGCGGGACATCCTCTCCATCCAGGTGCACCCCACGAGCGAGCAGGCCCGGGCGGGCTTCGCCCGGGAGAACGCCGCCGGCCTGGTGTTGGAATCCCCCGAGCGCAGCTATCCGGACCCGAACCCCAAGCTGGAGGTGCACGCCGCGCTGAGCGAGCTGTGGATGCTGCATGGGTTCCGGCCGCCAGAAGAAATTGACGGGGTCCTGGAGACGGTTCCGGAGCTGGGGCGGATCCTGGCGGATCCGGCGGAGCTACAGGGCCTGCCCGAACGGCTGAGACACGTGGGGCGGGGCGCCGAGGTGCAATCCCTGCTGCGGAAGCTGTACACCCGCATCATGACCCTGCCGCAGGAAACGGTCGATGGAACCCTGGGCCCGCTCCTGGCCCGCCTGGAAAAAAGGGAGCCCGCCGATAAGAGCTCTCCCGACTTCTGGGCGCTGCGCGCCTCCCGGCAACACCCCCTGCCCGACGGGCGAAGGGACCGGGGGATCTTCTCCATCTACCTGCTGAACCTGGTGCGCCTGGAGCCCGGGCAGGGGACCTTTCAGCCCGCCGGCCTGCCCCATGCCTACCTGGAAGGCACGACCGTGGAGCTCATGACCAACTCGGACAACGTGCTGCGCAGCGGGCTCACCCGCAAGAAGGTCGATGTGCCGGAGCTGCTGCGCGCCCTCCGGTTCCGCGGCGAAAAACCGCGCATCCTCGAGCCGCGGCTGGTGTCCGCCATGGAGTGCGTCTACCCTACCCCGGTCCGCGAGTTCCGGCTGAGCCGCATCTCACTCGATCCCGGCCGGATACACTGCTGCAACCGCCACGGTCCGGACTGCCTGCTGCTGCTGGAGGGCACCGCGATGCTGGACTGCGGCCGGCGGCAGCTCGAGCTCCCGCGGGGAAATGCGTTGCTGGTGCCGGCGGGCCTGCCCTACACGATACGGGGCGGCGGCGCCGGCCAAGCGCTATTGTACCGGGCGAGCACGCCCTAGATGAGCATGCCGCCGGTGCAGTCTACCGTGGTGCCGACGACGTTGAAGGCCTTGTCGGAGCAGAGGAAGGCCACCAGGTAGCCCAGCTCCCGCGGCTCGGTGAAGCGGCCCGTGGGGATGCGGGAGACGTAGGAGTCCAGCAGGCCTTCCCTGCGCCATTTTTCCTCGTTGATCGGGGTGCGCACCATGCCGGGCGCCACCCCGACCACCCGCACACCCTTGCCGGTGAGCTCGCGGGCCAGCGCGCGGGTGAGCATGGCCACCCCGGCCTTGGCCGTGGCGTAGTGGGCGTGGCCTCCGGTGCTGACCTGAAAGCCGCTCTTGGAGGAGACGTTCACGATCGTCCCCTGCCGGCCCGCCGCCACCAGGGCCTGAGCCACGCGCCTGGCGAGGTAGAAGGGGCCGTTGAGGTTGACGTCGATCACCCGCTCCCAACTCGAATCGCTCATGGCCAGCACGTCCTCCGTCGGCCAGATGCCGGCGTTGTTGACCAGAATGTCGATGCGGCCCAGTTCCCGGACCGTCTCGGCGATCATGGCGTCCGCGTCGGCAGGTTTGGAAACGTCCCCGTACACGGCGATCGCGTGGGTCCGGTATTTGCGGGTGAGCTCCGCCGCGAAGGCGACGGCGGCGGGCTCGTCGACGAGGTAGTTCACCGCGACCTGCACGCCTTCTTCGGCCAGGTAGTCGCTGATGCCGGCGCCGATCCCGGTGCCGCCGCCGGTCACCAGGGCGACCTTATCTTTGAGATTCAGTTCCACGGCTTACCTCGCTGGCGCTGAACGCGGCGAAGCGCCCGCGGCTTTGAAGACCGGGTACTTGCTCAGCGAAGGATCGTAGCCGAATTCCCTGGACACGCGCAAGGCGTGCTCCCGGACCACGGTACCGACCTGGTCCAGGTCCATTTTGGACAATCGGAAATCCGGGCCGGACAGCCACAGGGAGGCAATCGGGTACTCCCGGTAGTCGAAAACGGGGCTGGCCACGCAGAAAATCTCCGTCACCTCCTCGCCCAAATCCAGGGCGTAACCGTTGCCGTGGATCGTCTCGATCTCCTGCACCATGGTCTTCATGCCCGGGATGGTCCGGTCGGTGTAGCGGGTGAAGGCGATGTGGTCCAGCAGGTCCCGCTGCTCGCCCTGGGGCAGGAAAGCCAGGATCGCCTTGCCCGGCGCGGAGGCGTGGATCGGGACGCGGTGGCCGATCTCGATCGTGAACTTCACGTGCTGGAACGAGGGCAGCTGCTCCAGGATCACCACCTGGCTTTGGGCCAGGGTGCCGACGAAGATCGTTTCGTTCACCTCGTCGCGCAGGGTGTACATCTCCTTCAGCGAAGCCTCGATCAGGTTCGTGCGCCGGATGCCGGCGTAGCCCAGGGACAGGATCTTGGGGCTGAAGCGGTAGATCTTGTCGTGCTCCAGCAGGAAGCCGTTGGCCGCCAGGGTGCGCACGATGCGGAACACGCTGTTCTTGGGAAGGCCCAGGCGGTTGGCGATCTCGGTGACCGAGCTGCCCTCCGGCTGCGCGCTTAGGTATTCTAGTAGTTTCAGCGCCCGGTCCAGGTTGGGGATGATGTAGGCGGATTCTTTCCCCGGCTTGAAGCCCTTCGCCTTGCTCAAGCGGCCGCCTTGGCCAGGGCGCGCTTGCGCGCCGCCTGCAGGATCTTCTCGTTCAATAGTATTGCCGCCACCAGGATCGCCCCCTTCAGGATGCTTTGCCAGAAGGTGAGCACGTTTAGCATGTTGAGGCCGTTGGCGAGCACCCCGACGATCAGTGCGCCCAGCAGCATGCCGATCACCGAGCCCTTGCCGCCGCTCAGGCTGGTGCCGCCCAGCAGGATGGACAGGATCACGTCGAACTCGAAGCCGTTGCCGCTGCGCGGGTCCCCCGCCCCGAAGCGCGAGGCCATCATGACCCCCGAGAAGGCGGCCAGGGTGCCGACCATCGCGTAAATCCAGAACACGATCCTGCCCGCGTTGATGCCCGAGAAGAAGGCCGCGTTGCGGTTTCCGCCGATGGCCATGGCGTACTTGCCCAGGAGCGACCGCTTCTGCAGCAGCCAGAACAGCAGCACGAAGGCCGCGATCAGGTACACCGGGATGGGTATGCCCAGGAACTCGCCGCGGGCCAGCTGGTTGAAGTTGGCCGGGATGTTCTCCCGGATCGAGCGGCCGCCGCAGGCCACCAGCCCCGCCCCGCGCACGATGTACATCATGCCCAGGGTGGCGATGAAGGGAGGGATGCCGATCCGCGCCACCATGGTGCCGTTGATCGCCCCGATCAGGAAGCCGGCCGCCAGGGCCACGGCGGCAGCGGCGGTCATGGGCACGCCATGCGTGGCCAGCAGCGCGTACAACACGGCCGTGCAGGCCACGGTACTGCCGGTGGACAGGTCGAAGTTGCCGGTCATCATCAACAGGGTCGCGGCCGAGCCGGTGATGATGATCATCGCCATCTGCTTGAGCATGTTGTAGTAGTTGCTCAGTTCGAAGTAGTTGGGCGACATCACCCCGAAAAACACATTGAATACCAGGAACGTCACGAGCAGGATGAACTTGGGGTCCCGCAGGAACGCCCGCCGGTCCTTGCGCTGGATCACGCCTTGCCTCCGGCCACCAGGGCCATGATGCGCTCGGAGTCTACGTTCACGCCGTTCTGCAGCACCTCGCAGACCCTCCCCTCGTTCAGCAGCACGATGCGGTCACACAGGTGCAGGATCTCCGGGAGCTCGGAGGAGAAGACGATGATTCCCTTGCCCTCATTGGCCAGGCCCCGGATGATGTCGTGGATCTCGTGCTTGGCGCCCACGTCCACTCCCCGGGTGGGCTCGTCCATCAATAATATTTCCCCTTCCCGGTTCAGGCACTTGGAGATGACCACCTTTTGCTGGTTGCCGCCGCTCAAGGTGGCGACCTTCTGCTCCCGGTCCCGCGCAACCACCGACATCTTCTGGATGTACACGTCGGCCAGCTTCGCCTCCTTGGCACGGCTGATCAGGCCGCCGGCGAGGATGCTGGCCATGCGCATCATGGGGATGTTGGCGCGGATGGACAGCTTGCCGAAGATGCCCTCCCCCCGGCGCTCCTCCGGGACCATGGAGAACCCGGAGGCCAGGGCGCCCCGGACGCTGGTGAAACGGCGCTCGCCGCCCTTCACCCGAATTTCCCCCTGGTACTCGTCCAGGCCGTACAGAGCGCGGGCCACTTCGGTCTTACCGGCCCCGACCAGGCCGTAGAAGCCGAGGATCTCGCCCTTGTACAGCTCGAAGCTCACCCCTTTCAGCTTCTTGTTGGTGAGCCCCCTCACTTCCAGGAGCTTCGTGGAGGTGTCGCTGCGACTGGGGATGTAGCTCTCCACTACGACCTTGCCCAGCATCATCCGCACCAGCTCCACGGCGTTGATCGCGGAAACCTGGGCAGTGCCGACCATCTGGCCGTCCCGGAACACCGTCACGTAGTCCCCGATCTCGAACACCTCGGCGAGCTTGTGCGAGATGTAGATGATTGTCAGCCCGTCCTGCTTGAGTTTTTCGACGATCAGGAACAGGCGGCGGACCTCCTCCTCGCTCAGCGCCGCCGTCGGCTCGTCCATGATCAGCACGGAAGAATCCATGGACACGACCTTGGCGATCTCGATGACCTGCCGCTGCGCCACGCTCAGGTCGCCGACCAGCATGTTGAGGCGTATAGAGTCGTCCAGCCCTCGCAGGATCTCCTCCACCCGCCCCAGGTCCTCGCCCCGGCGGATGAAGCCGAAGCGGTGCTTCTCCTGGCCCAGGGTCAGGTTCTCCGCCACGGTGAGATCCTCCACCACGTTCAGCTCCTGGTACAGCACGCTGATCCCGCTGGCCATGGCCTCCCGGACCGTCCTGGGCTCGAAGGGCCTGCCGGCCAGCAGGACTTCCCCCTGCGTCTTGGTCATGGCACCGGAGAGGATCTTGATGAACGTCGACTTGCCGGCCCCGTTCTCGCCCACGATGCAGTGGATGGTGTTGCGCTTGATCTGGAAGGACACGTCGTTCAGCGCCAGGACGCCCGGAAAGCTCTTGTGCAGGCCCCGGACTTCGATGAGGGCTTTCCCGTTCGTGCTGTTCACAGCTCTCCTCCCGCCTAGCCGCGATTCCTGACCGTCTTGTCGACGAACAGGGCGATGATGAGCAGCAGGCCTTTGGAAATCTCCTGGTAGAAGTACGGCACGTTCATCAAGTTGAGGCCGTTGGCCGCCAGGCCCACGATCAGCGCCCCCAGGATCATGCCGAGGGTGGAGCCTTCGCCGCCCAGCATGCTGGTGCCCCCCAGCACGATGGCCACCACCACGTCGAACTCCAACCCTTCAGCGATGTTGGGGAACGCCGAGCCGACCCGCGAGACCTGCAGCACCCCGCAGAACCCGGCCAGCAGCCCCACGACTACGTATAGCAGCATCACGATGCCGGCCACGTTGATACCCGACAACACCGAGGCGCCGCGGTTTCCTCCGATCGCGAAGCTGTAGCGGCCCAGCACGGTCTTGCGCTCGATGAACAGGAAGGCCAGGATGATCCCCAGCGTCAGCACGATGACCAGGGGCAGGCGACCGAAGATCAGGTAGCGGCCGAAGTAGGTGAAGTTGACCGGCAGGCCTGCGGAGATGTTCGCCCCGCCGTCCCAGCGGGCGATCAGGAAAGCGAAGCCCCGCGCTGCGTACATGGTGCCCATGGTCGCGATGACGGGGGTGATGCGCAGCACCCCGACGGTCAGGCCGTTGATCGCCCCCCAGAGGGCGGCCACCAAGCAGCAGGCCGCCACGGAGGCGGCGACGGGCAGGCCGTGCTTGCTCAAGTAGGCGTGCAGGATTGCGCAAAAAGCCAGCACGCTGCCCACCGACAGGTCGAAGTGGCCGGTGACCATCAGCAGGTTGGCCGCGGAGGCGATGATCACGATGACCGCGACTTGTAGAAAGACGTTGGTGAAGTTCCGCACGCTCAGGAAGTTGGGCGACAGGAAGGTCAGCCCGACCACCAAAGCCGCGATGACCCCGAGCAGAATGATCTTCTGCTGGTCTACCCGCATAACTCGAGCCTTTGTCTTCACCGTGGCTCCTAGGAGATGGGGAGAGGCCGGGCCTCACGGCCCGCCTCCCCCCCATTTCCGAAATTACTTTTTCCCCGCGGCCTTCTGCGCCGCCTCTTCCTTCAGGTTGCCCTTGTACAGGAAGTTGTCCTCCAGGAAGCGCTGGGCCTCCAGGATCGGGGTGTTCCAGTAGTCCATTTCGACGCTCAGGACCTTCTGCTCCTGGTAGACGTCCATGGGGATCTGCTTCTTGATCATGGCGATCATGGTGTCCACTTCCTTGACCGCGTTGTCGCGGACCGCGCCATGGGTCAGCTTGAAGGAGCTGTTCGGGTTGTAGATCTCCAGCATGGCCGCGATGTTGCCGTCCAGGCCGGCGATGACCTCGGTCAGGGGCTTGCCGTTGTCCATCTTGCCGCGGCCGAGCTGCTCGCAGGCGGCCAGGGCGCCCAGGCCCATCTCGTCGTTGGCGCCGAAGATGATGTTCACGTTCGGGTTGCCCTGCAGGATGTCCAGGGTGATTTCCATGGACTTCACCGAAGAGCCGTAGCCGTTCAGCTGGGCCACCAGCACCGCCTTGGGGTCCACCGACTTGACGCCCTTGAAGAAGGGGCCGGTGCGCATCTCCTCGATCTGCTCGAATCCTCCGAAGTCCAGCATGGCCACGTAGCAGGTGCTGCCCGGGTGGGCTTCCAGCCACTTCTTGGCGGCCACTTCACCCATGGTCTGGGAGCTGGGGGCTTCCAGGGGCTGGATGTGCGGCGCCAGCTTTTCGGTCGGCCGGATCAGGGTGGTCACGATGGGGATGCCCGCCTTGTGGGCCAGCTTGATGGCCGTGGTCATCAGCCCGGCGTCCCCGGTGTGCAGGGCGATGGCGTTGACCTTCTGCTGGATCAGGGTCTCCACCGCGGCCAGTGTCTTCTCGTTGTTCGCCTCCCCGTCGATGGCGATGTACTTGGCGTTGTACATGTTCTTGGCGTACTCGGTGCCGACCGCGACCACGGCCTGGTGATAGGCGTGCTCCAGGGTGTAGGGCACCTTGCCGAGGACGTAGGTGTACTTGACCTCTCCTGGGCCGCCGCCGGCGAACAGCGGGGTCAGCGCCATTGCGCTTAGGACCAGTGCAACCAGTAGCAGTTTCTTCATTCTGCTCCTCCTTAAAAATGTTTCCAGCTTGACTAGCTGGGTAGATGCCTCTTTCGCGCTACGCCTGCAGGGCGGCCAGCTCGGCGAACACGCCGCCTGAGTCCAGCCGCTCGTAGGCGCGGCAATACAGTTCGTACAGTTTCCGGTACTTCTCGACGTTTTCCCCGATCGGTTCGTAGCGCTCGCCCAGGCGGACCAGCCGGTCCGACCCTTCCTCGATCGAGGAAAACACCCCGGCCCCCACCCCGCCCAGCACGGCGGCTCCCAGGACCGTGGCGTCGGTAACCTTCAGAGTGGTGACCGGCACCCCGTACACGTCCGCCTGGATCTGGTTCCAGACTCGCGATTTGGTCGGCCCGCCCAGGAGGCGGGCCTCGCTCACCGGCACCCCGGAGTTCGCCATGGCGGTGAGCATGTCCTTCATGTCCAGGGTGATGCCTTCCATGAACGCCCTGGCCAGGGCGAAGCGGTCATGGGAGAAGGTCAGGCCCAGCACCGTGCCCCGCGCCGACGGGTTGTAGCGGGGGGTGCCCGCGCTGGCGAAGTACGGCAGCACCAGCAGGCCGTGGGCCCCCGGCGGCACCGCCGCGATCTTGGCGTTCATCAGCTCGTAGAAATCGCCGCCGTTCTTCTCGGCCTCCAGGCGCTCCAGGCCGCCGAACTGGTCGCGGTACCAGCGGTACACGCTGGCCGCCGCGGCCTGGTAGCCTTCCAGCAGCCAGCGTTTGGCCATGGGGTGCGCCGTGACCATAGCCCGGCCGGCCGGGTCGCGGAAGGGCTCCGCCAGGAACGCGGTGACCGCGCCGGCGGTGCCCATGGAAACCGAGACCAGACCCTTGCGCACGATGCCCGCACCCACCGCACCGGCGCTCTGGTCTCCGGCGCCCACGGCGACCGGCGTGCCGGCAGATAGGCCGCAGCGCCTGGCGGCCGCGGCCGAGATTTTTCCGACCGGCGTGCCGGACTTCTCCGGGATGGGCAGGACCCGCTTCGGGATGTCGAACAGCGTGAGCAGCTCCTCGTCCCAGGCGCCGGCGGTGCTGTCGAAGAAACCGAAAAAGCCCGCGTCATTGTGGTCGACGTAGTACTCCTCCACGCCGAGGGCGCGGACGAAATAGTCGTGCATCTGCACGACCCGGCGGGTCCTCTTCCAGACCTCCGGCTCGTGCTTGCGCACCCACAGTATCTTGGACAGCAGCCAGGTGGTGCTGTTGGGGTACCCGGTTTTCTTGTAGTACAGGGCCTCGTCGATGCGGGCGGCGATCTCCTTGACCTCGGCCGGCGTGCGGTTGTCCTGCCAGGAGATCAGGGGGCGCACCAGGCGTTCCCGGTCGTCCAGGAAAATCCCGCAGCAGCGCTGGGCCGACAGCGAAAAGGAGGCGATCTCGGCGGGGCGCACCCCGCTCTGCGAAACAGCTCGGGCCATGGCGTCCATGGTGGCCTCGACCAGCAGCTCCGCGTCCTGCTCGACCCAGCCCGGCTTGGGGTAGGTCGAGGGGTACTCCCGGTAGGCGCTGGCCAACGCATTGCCCTCCAGGTCGAACACCATGCCTTTGGCCCCGGAGGTGCCGATGTCCACGCCGGCCAGGTAGGTGCCCATCGCCGCCCCCGTCTACAGGGATTCCTTGTACAGCTCGACCACGTCCGGCCGCGACAGGCTCTTCAGGCTGCAGTTCAGGCAGCCGGCCATGGTCTTGAAGGCGGAGTCCGCCATGGCCTCGATCATGGAGGCTTTCACCCCCAGATCGCTCATGCGCACCCGGCAGCCGAACTTCTCCAGGGTCTTCTCCAGCGCCTCCGGCGAGCGGCGAGCCAGCTCCTCGTCGGACTGCCCGGGCTGGGCGAAACCGAGAGCTCGGGTGACCTCCGCATAGCGGGCCACATCCGCGTCCCAGGTCTTGCGCATGTAAGCGGGCCCCACGGCGGCCATGGTCAGGCCGTGGGCGGCGTCCGTCTGCCCGCCGATGGAGTGCCCCAGGGCATGGATGCCCACGGTCGAGGACTTGCCCTCGCCGATGGCGATGCCGGCGATGGTGTTGGCCCAGGCCATCTGGCTGCGCGCCTCCAGGTCCTTTCCATTTTCAAGAGCGCGCCCCAGGTACTGGACCACCAGGCGCATGGCCTCGCGGGAGAACAGCTCGGTGAAGGGGGTGGCCACGTTGGCGATGAAGGACTCCATGGCGTGGAACAGCACGTCGATCCCGGTGTTGCGGGTGACTTCTTTGGGCAACGAGAGCATCAGCTCGGGGTCGACGATCGAGACCGCCGGGCGGGTGCTGTCGTTGCCGGTGCCCGGCTTCTCGTGGTGCTTCGTGTTGGTGATGACCCACCAGGGCGTGGTCTCGGAGCCGGTGCCGGCCGTGGTGGTGATGCAGAGGATCGGGACGGCGGGTTTGGTGCCGCCCAAGTCGGCGCGCGGGCCGCCGGCCAGGTAATCCAGGATCGTGCCGCCCCCCTGGGCCGCCAGGAAGGCGACCGCCTTGGCGGAGTCCAGGGAGCTGCCCCCGCCCAAGCCCACGGTGAAGTCGCACTTTTCCCGGAGAAAGGCCTTGGCCTGGCGGTCGATGTCCACGTCGCGCGGGTTGGGCGCCACGTCGTCGGACACCACCACCTGCACGCCGCCTTCTTTCAGCAGGCCTTCCACCCGCTGGAGGATCCCGGTCTGCCGCATCGTGTCCTTGGCGGCCAGGAGCATGGCCTTCCTGCCCAGCTGCGCGGCGGTGGCTTTGACCTGCTTCACTTCCCCGGCGCCGAAAAATACCCGCGTCGGAACGCTGAAATCGAATACCTTCATGCTGTCTTCCTCTAAGTTTTATATATTAAAAAGTATGAATCCCTGTTCCGAAATTGAGCGAAGCGTAGGCGAAATTATGGCACACCAATGCCTAATTGTCAACAATTATTTATAATTTTTTTACTGATAGATTTTCCTTCGCGGCGATTTCGCTATATACCTTGAATCGCTTATAGACGCGCACGCCGGGCTACGAGGCCAGCAGCGCCCGGGCCAGGCCCTCGTCGGTCACCAGCGTACGGATCAGCCCGCCGAACAGGGCCGCCTTGACGGCATCCGCCTTATCCAGGCCGGCGGCCACGCCGACGCGCCGGGGGATGCGCAGCAGGGCCCCCGCCTCGATGCCGACCAGCCGCTCGTTCCAGGGACAGGAAAACGGCCTGCCCCGCTCGTCGATGTGCAGCCCGCACACCGTGCCCACGGCCCCAGCGGCCAGAAGCCGCCGGGACTCCGCCGCGCTCAGGTACCCGGTCCGCACCAGGGAGCTCACCCGCGGCCGGTTGGAGCCGACCCCGAACAGCGCCAGGTCGGCCTGCGCTCCCCTCTTCAGGGTTTCGGCGATGCCGGGCTCGCGCACCAGCAGGTCGCGTAGCTCGCGGCTGGCCACCGAGATCGGCGCCTGGATGATGCGGTATTTTCCGTGGAGCTTTTCGGCGAGGCTCTGGGCTAGGCCGAAGGCGTCGATGGCCGGGTCCTCGGCGCCCAGCCCCCCGTGGAGTTGGATCACCTCCACGTCGCGCAGGTCCAGGCAGCGCATGTGGCCCACCACCTGGAACAGCGTAGTGCCCCAGCTCAGGCCTATGCGCAGACCGCCGGCCAGCTCCCCTTCCAGGAAGGAGGCGGCTGCCTGCCCCACCCGGCGCTTGGCGAGCTCCGAGTCCGGCTCCGCCGGCGCCACCACAACCTGGGGCAGGTGGTAACGCTCCTGCAGCTCCGCCTGCAGGCGCAGAAGCGCGGAGGGAGAGTCCTGGATGCGGATCTCGACGATCTTCTCCTCGCGGCAGGCTTTCAGCGACAGGGACACCGAGGAGCGCGAGATGCCGAAGCGGCCGGCGATGGCCTCCTGCGACAGCCCCTGCTCGTAGTACAGCCGGGCCACCTCGATCAGAAAGTCCCGCCGGTCAGCGTCCCTGCTCAAGGCCATCTACATCAGCAGCGCGAGCGGGTTTTCCAGGAGCCGGCGCACGGCCTGCAGGAACAGCGCGGCCGGGGCCCCGTCGATGTGCCGGTGGTCATGGGTGAGAGACAGCTCCAGGACCTGGCGGGCGACAACCTGGCGGTGATCGTCGAAGCGCAGGACCTCCGCCACGGCCCCCACGCCGAGGATCGCGCTCTCGGGCACGTTGATGAGCGGAGTGAAGGAGGTGATGCCGTACATGCCCAGGTTGCTCACGGTGAAGGTGCCGCCCGTGCTCTGCTCGCGGGTCAGGCGCCGCTCCCGGGCCAGCGCCGCCAGCTCGCGCGTGCGCTCCGCGATCTGCCGCAGGTTCAGGGTGTCGGCCTGGTGCAACACTGGCACCACCAGCCCGTCCTCCAGGGCCACGGCCATGCCCACGTTGATCGCATCGTGCAACACGATTTGCTCGCCTTCGATCGAGGAGTTGAGCAGAGGGTGCTCCCGCAGCGCCGCCGCCGCGGCCTTGATCACCAGGTCGGTGAAGGTAATCTTGAGGTCGCCCCCGGCGTTGAGGGCGCGGCGCGTCTCGGCCAGCTCGGTCACGTCCACCCGGGTCAGGAGCGTGGGCGAGGGCACCTGCCAGCTGCGGACCATCTTGTCGGCGATGGCCTTGCGCAGACCCGCCAGGGGGCGGCCGCCAGGCGCCGCAGCGGTCGTCCCCGGAGCGGTCGGCGGCGCGCCCGTGGCAGGTGCGGCGGTGCGCGTCCCGGCGGCCTCCAGGTCGCGCAGGCGCACGGCGCCGAAGGCCCCGCTGCCGGCCACACCGGCCAGCGGCACGCCCAGCTCCCCGGCCCGCCGCCTGGCCGCGGGCGTGGCCGGCACCTTCCCGGGGACCGCAGTGGTGAAGCCCGGCGTAGTCGGCGCGGCCTTCGGCGCAGCCTCGACTGCAACCGCGGCCGGGCCGGCCGGCGCGGCGGCCGCGGTGACACCTCCGCCTTCGCTCAAGGGTTCCCCCGGCTGCCCGATCCAGGCGATGGTCTGCGTAACCGGGACCACCTCCCCCGCCTGCCGCAGTATGCGCAGCAGGCGGCCGTCGGCTTCCGCCTCGACTTCCATGGAGGTCTTGTCGGTTTCGATCTCCAGCAGGATCTCGCCCTTGGCCACCGGCTCTCCTTCCTTCTTGAGCCAGCGCAGGATCGTGCCTTCCTCCATGGCCATGCCCGTCTTGGGCATGATGACCGGGTACGCCATCGCAGTTTCCTCCTACCGTAGCAACTCCCGCACCGCCGCGGTGATCCGCTCCGCGGTCGGCACGACGTGAGCCTCCAGGTGCCGGTTGTACGGGATGGGGGTCTCCATGGCGCCCAGCCGCCGGATGGGGACGTCCAGATAATAGAAGGCCTCGCTGTCCCCCACCGCCGCGGCGATCTCCCCGCCGAAGCCCCCGAACTGCGGGGCCTCGTGCACCACTAGCACCCGCCCGGTCTTGCGGGCCGATGCAATCAGGGTCGCGGTGTCCAGCGGGCGCAGGCTGCGGATGTCCACCACCTCCAATTCGACGCCTTCCTTGGCCAGCGAAGCGGCCACCTCCAGGCTGCGCTGCACCATGCGGCCGTAGGTGATGATCGACAGGTCCCGCCCCGGCCGCTTCACCTCGGCTGAGCCCAGCGGGATGGTGTACTCCTCGTCGGGGACCGGCCCTTTGGCGCGGTACAGCAGCTTCTGCTCGATGAACACCACCGGGTTGTCGTCACGAATCGAGGTCTTGAGCAGCCCCTTCGCGTCATAGGGGGTGGAGGGGATGACCACCTTGAGCCCCGGGACGTTGCACACCCAGGCCTCCACGCTCTGCGAGTGCTGCGCCGCCGCGCCGGTCCCCGACCCTCCGGGGGTGCGC
>Ga0315273_10005175_pt1 | contig 16111 bp, 9 predicted proteins | sample YL17G02_0_MG_FD_205753 | JGI IMG/M metagenome (GOLD analysis project Ga0315273, IMG submission 205753) | Sediment microbial communities from Yellowstone Lake, YNP, Wyoming, USA - YL17G02_0 | ecosystem: Environmental > Aquatic > Freshwater > Lake > Sediment | place: USA: Wyoming | collected... | reverse complement strand
CTGGCGTTGTAGGTCGCCGAGATCGTCGCCGACGTGATGCTCGCCACCGCCGTCGTGGTCACCGCGAACGTCGCGGCCGTCGCGCCCTGCGCCACCGTCACGCTCGCCGGCAACGTCGCCGACGCGCTGTTGCTCGACAGCGTGACCAGGGCTCCCCCGGTCGGCGCTGCTGCGCTCAGCGTCACCGTTCCCGTCGAGCTTGCGCCTCCCACGACGCTCGTCGGCGCCAGCGTCAGCGACGAAACCAGAGGTGGGTTGATGGTCAGCGCTGCCGTCTGCGTGCTGGCGTTGTAGCTCGCCGTGATCGTGGCGAATGTCACAGCAGCCACCGACGTGGTCGCGACGGCGAACGTCGCCGTCGTCGCACCCTGCGCCACCGTCACGCTCGCCGGCACCGTCGCCGACGCGCTGTTGTCCGACAGCGCGACCTGGGCTCCGCCCGCCGGCGCCGGCCCGCTCAGCGTCACCGTTCCCGTCGAGCTCGCGCCGCCGACCACACCAGCGGGAATGAGGGCCAGTCCCGTCACCACAGGCAGCGGCGGATTGACGGCCAGGGTGGTCGTGCGCGTCGCCCCGCCCTGGGTGCCGGTGATCGTCACCGCTGTCTGGGCCGCCACGCCCGACGTCGTCACCGGAAAGGTCGCGCTGGTGGCGCCCTGTGCTACCGTCACGCTCGCCGGTACGGTTGCCGCGGCGCTGTTGTCCGACAGCGTCACCAGGGCGCCGCCCGAGGGGGCGGCAGCGCTCAGCGTCACCGTGCCCGTCGATCCGCTTCCGCCGATGACGCTGGACGGACTCACGGACACGGAGGCGAGGGCCACCGTCCCTGCGGCCGCGGGCGCCACCGTGACGAAGTTCACGTTGGAGGTGGAGCCTCCTCGCCCATCCAGGATCTGGGAGGTGATCGTGAATACCCTGCTCGAGGTCAGTGGTGGCGGCGCGAAGATCACAGACGCGCCGGATCCCTGGATGCTGCCGCCGTCCGCCACCCAGTCGTAGGCATAGGAATCGCCGTTGATGTCGTTCCCCGCGACGAAGAGCGAGGCGGTCTGCGCGGAGTTGATGCTGGTCGGGGTGGGGACCGGCCCCCAGAGGAAGATGGGAGGCAGGTTGGCCGGCGAGCTTGCCAGCCGGCCGAGGACCTCAATCTCCGACAGGCCCGTTGCGGATCCCTGCGCTCGGTCGATGGTGAAGCGGACCCAGTTCACCGTTCGCGGCGTGAAGGTCACGGGCCACACGCTCCCGTCCGCAGGCAGCGCACCCACGGTGATACGACTTCCGTCGCTGAAGGTGAGCGTCCCCCCGAGCACGTTCTCGCTGGTGCTCGGCCGGTCCCACAGATTCACCTGCGCCACCGATACCGGTGCCGGCCAGTTGAGCTGGATCCAGGCTCCGGCGAGCTGGCCGAGGGTGACCCATTCCCGGGCTGGATCGCGCGGGGCCCCGTCCGCGACGCCGTCGACGGCCCTCATCCGGCTTTGCCCGCCCCCGGCGTTCTCGGAAGACACCGTGACCTGGGCGGTGATGGCCAGGTTGAGCCCGAAGTCCGTCAGCCAGAAGAACTCGTCCTTGCGCGCGAAGGAGGTCAGGAAGGCGTTCACCTGCGAGGCATAGGCGCGGATGGCTCGGTACTTGAGATTCGTGGAGGTGCTGGTGGTCTGCATCTCCGGCGGGACGGTGAACCGGAGGATGCGTTCCCACTCCAGCTGGGTGACGTCGAAGCACGGGCTCTTGTAGAAGGGCTGCGTGGGAGTGAAGCCGCTAGAGTCCACCTGGGGCCAGCTCGGGTCCGAACACCCGCCGTACCACGGAGCCCACACGATCGACTGGTACAGCTTCGTGTTCAGCGGGACGCCGGACCGCTTCAGGGCGACGAGCGCCTCGGCGACGAAAAGGGCGGCGGCTTGGTGATCCGGGTGGTCGTCGAAGTGACTGACGGTGTATATTTCGTCGGGGAGCATGTTGCCGATGAGGGCCTGGACGTCCCCGAGCAAGGTGTTCCGGTTGTAGGCGCCAGCGGTCCCGTAGAGAAACCGGTGGTAGTCCATTCTGCCGAGCCCGCGGCTCCCGTAGGTGGCGGTCTGGCCCGCCGACGAGCGGTACACCTGCGTTCCCGAGGCGCTGTCGTAGATGGTAAGGAGCGACCCGTCGCCGTAGCCGAGGAAGATGACGTCCTGCTCCGTGAGCCCGAGGAGCTGGGCGGCCGCGACCGATTCGCCCTGGCGCTCAATGCCGGTGGCGGTTCCGGAGATGTCGCCATTCGTGATGAGGGCGATCGTGACGGTGTCGCCGGCCAGTATCGAGGCACGGACCCGCCCCGCTGCGATCAGCGTCTCGTCGTCCTCGTGCGGCCCGATGACCAGCACGTTCTTCGCGCTGGCTCGAGACGGCGCGCCCAAGAGACAGAGGGCGATGCCCAGTGCCACCATGGAGGCGCGTCGCGTGAGGCACGATATCGGCCTCGTGCGGCAGATGTGCGGCATCTCCCTACGCAGGTAGCAGATTCCGCCCACCAGGTTCAGTCGCATGATTAGGGTCCACTGGGAGAAGGACTTCAGGACCAGGAGCCCCTGGACGGGGCCCGGCTCGACGGATGGACGGGAGCGCCAATTTTGTGGCCCTTAAGGGCCGGCCCTATCGGGGCGTGTTCGTATCCATTGCCGCCTGAAGAGCGACTTCGAAGAGTTGCGCCGACCGGTTCCAGTCACGCCGCTCCGCAGCCGCGCGCGCCTCATTCGAGAGCGCACGCCAGCGGAACCTATCCAGACTGCACATGAACTCGATGGCGTCCGTGATCAGCGAGGCCTCGGCCGCCGGCAGCAGCACACCACCACCCTCGGCGAGCAGCTCCGGAGCCGCGCCTGCGGGGGACGCAATCACGGGCGTCCTGCACGCCATCGCCTCCAGGATGGGAAGCCCGAACCCCTCACGCCTGCTGGGCCACAACCACGCATCGCAACTCGAGTAGATCCGGGGAATGTGGTTCTGATCCGGGCGCAAATGAAAAACCGAGTCCGGTGGCAGCACCAACCCGGCCGAGATCGGCTCACTCCCAAACGTCACAAGTTGCAACCCTGGAATCCGGCGCGCCGCACGCGCTATCGCCTCCAGCGCAACGTCGCACCCCTTCATGGCAAGGTCGGAGTAAACGAGCCCCACCGTGGGCCGCTCCTGCTTGCCCCGCACCGGGGCGTTGAAAAGACTCGCATCCACTCCGTTCGGTACGTAGGCGACCTCGGTGACCCCGTACCGGTCTCGCGCAACGTTGGCGAGCCAGCGAGAGCAGACAATCCGGTGCATGGGAAGCCGCCAGGTGGCAAGCACGCGGTCCTCTGGTTGCCCCGGTGTCTCGATGTCGTTGCCCTGAATGAAATGGACCTTGGCGCCCTTGCGCGGCGAAAGCGCCCCTGCCCATTCCGCCGTGCGCCACCAGGTCGCGACCACGACGTCGGCGTCGGGGACATCCTCGTCCCGTACGGGCCGAAACCGCGCCAGCCGGCGATGGTCGATGTCCGGTTGATCGACGTGCGAGGGCACCTGCGCCGACGATCGGGGCCAGCCCTGTCCCCGTAGGGCCAAATTCACCTTCTGTCGCAAGAGCGGCTCTCGCGGCGGAGTGGAAACCACGGTGACCCGGTGCCCGCGCTGCTGGAGGAGGCGGGCGTAGGTCGCCACCACGCGCACTCCGCCGGCAAGGTCAGCAGACGCGAGCAGGAAGACGATGCGCACGTGTCCACTCTCTTACCGGACCGCCACGGAGTCCAGCGAGATGGAGCCTTAGGCGGCCCCGACGGCGCTTCCTCCCTCGGGCCCCTGGAAGGCGGCTCAACGGCCCGCGGGACGGGCCGGTCGCGGCGCCTGTCCGTGGCGCGCGGTACGCGGCGCCGCGTCCCGCGCCCTCGGCCTTCCCGCACTGCCTCCCGCGCGGGTATGGTGCTTAGACTGCAGCCGCTCTAGCACCGGGCACTGGGATCCTCCATCATGGGCACCACGGAAAAGGACGCCGGAGCGGCGGCAGACGCCCCACCTTCCGGCAGCGGCATCGGCCGGCCGGCCATCCGCGGCTCGATCTGGACCATGGGTGGATACGCCGCGGCCCAAGCGCTGCGCCTGGTGAGCAACCTGATCCTCACCCGGCTGCTCTTCCCGACGGTGTTCGGGCAGATGTCCCTGGTGTTCATCTTCATCCAGGGCCTCCAGATGTTCTCCGACGTCGGAATCGGTCCTGCCATCGTGCAGAGCGTGCGGGGAGAGGACGCGCGGTTTCTGCGCACCGCCTGGACCGTCCAAGCGGCGCGAGGCGTCGTGCTCTGGATTTGCTCGTGGCTCATCGCCTGGCCGGCGGCCTCCTTCTACGAGCAGCCGATCCTCGCCTGGCTAATTCCCGCTGCCGGCTTCAGCGCGGTTCTCGGCGGGCTGGAGTCCACCTCGATGCACACCCTGCGACGGCGGCTTGAGCTCGGGCGGATCACGCTGGTGGAGCTCGGAAGCCAGGCGACCGGCACCATCGCCACGGTGCTCCTGGCGGCGCTGTACCGCTGGGCCGTTGGGCCTGGAGACCCTCGCGCAGCCTGGGCCATCGTGGGGGGCAGTCTCATCGGCGCGCTGGCCCGGACTCTGCTCAGCCACTCGGCTCTGCCTGGCATTCCCCACCGTTTTCACCTCGACCGCGAGGCGCTCGGGGTGCTGTTCGGATTCGGCCGATGGATCTTCGTGAGCACGCTGCTCACCTTCTTCGCGGGCCAGTCGGATCGACTCGTGTTCGGGAAGATGATCCCGATGGACCTCTTCGGCGTCTACGGGATCGCCGCGCTCCTGGCCACGCTGCCGACACAGGCCGTCGAGAAGCTCGGGGTGGCGGTCGTATTCCCAGCCTACTCCCGACTAGCGGCGCGCGGTGACCTGAAGGATCTCTTTGCGCGCGTCCGGCTGCCCCTTCTCCTCGGAGCCGCGGCGATGGTCACCGGGCTTGTCGCCTGCGGTCCGTTCCTGGTGCGGATCCTCTACGACGCCCGCTATGAACAGGCCGGGTGGATCCTGCAGTTCCTGGCGGTGATGGCCTGGTTCCAGATCCTGGAGGCCACCATCGGCGCGGCGCTGCTCGCCGAGGGTGCGACCCGCTGGGTGGCGGCCTCGAGCGCCGCCAAGCTCGTAGGAATGGTGACGCTCCTGCCACTCGGTTTCCACCTCGGCGGGTTCCCCGGCGCCCTCGCCGGCCTCGTGCTCTCCGAGGTGCTGAAGTACCTCGCCGCCACGGTGGGCCTGGCCCGGCGCGGCCTGCGCGGGATCGCCCTGGACGGTTTGCTCACGGTGGCCATCGCCCTGGTCTCCGGGGCGGGACTCCTCGCCGGCCATTGGGTGACCGCCCGCCTCCCCGGGAAGGCCCCTGGATTCCTCGCCTCGGCCCTCGTCGCCGGCGGGGTGTGGGCCGCCATCGGGCTGTGGTACCTGCGGCGCGAGCGCGCCGCGGGCGCGGCGGCACCCTGGGCGCGGGCCACGCACCCGTGACCCGGCGTGGGGCCCGACGACGGAGTCGAGCCAGAAGGAGCGACTGGCCCGTCGAGCCGCGGACCTCGTGCGGGCGTCAATCCAGCCGGACGTCGTCCAGGGAGAAGCTTCCCTCGACGGCGCGGACGACGAGACCGTGGAGCCCCGGCGCCGCCTCCACCGGGCCGAAATCTATGGGGGCCCGGCTTCCCCTCGGCGCGCTCTTCTTGCCCAGAAGGACGCCGTCCCAGTACACCGCCACCTTCGCTCCACTGCCTCCGGAGACCCGCACCACCACCGACCGGCGGGATAGCGCGTCCGCACGGAACGTGTACGATGCCCACGTGAAGCGCTCGTTGGCGTCCCCACTGCTGTAGCTTTGCGCCCCGGGGCCGGGCCGGTCCCAGCCGCGTGAGCTGAACCCAAAGGCTTTCCCGTCCGCGCCGCCGGGGATCGCGGTCCCGTACCGCGGCGGCGCGCGCGGGCGTCCCCGCAGCTCGTCGACGGCGCGTAGCTTCTGCGTGTCGAGGTCGTAGATGTCCTGGGTAAAGCCCCACTGGTAGTCATGGACTGCGGTGAAGTACACGAGAAGGTCACCACCGTAGGCGCTCCAGGCGTCGTGGTGATCCAGGAGAGCAGATCTCATGCGCGGGTCGCCCCAGGCATTCGCCTTCACTCCCTCGCTCTTGCCGGTGCGGTCCATACTGGGCCCGCCCTCGTAGGCAACCCGTCGGAGTCCCATGGCGGCGATCCGATCGGCGTCCTTGCGGAGCAGCGGCACCCACCGGTCGATGCTCATCGTGCCGCTCGACCAGATGCCGTCGGCCGTCAGCGACGGCGAGTCGTTCTCGGGATTGTAGTAGGCGCTGCCACCGGCCCCGAAGACATGGTAGCTGGGAGGGTGCGGCTCGGCGACGTAATCCCCCTCGCCGTTCCCGTAGTAACCGTGCAAGAGGCGGAGCACCTGCTGGAGCGTGTCCTGGTCGTTGCCCTGTTGGGTCATCACCACCGGCCGGACCCGTGACATCATCGCCGCGTCCCCGAACACGGAGCGGAAGATGATGCTGATCTCGACGGTGCGCTTGGCGACGCGACGCCAGCCGTAGGTCCAGCCACCCGGGTCCTTCAGCCCGTCGAAGGCGAGCGGCGAGCGCCCCGCCTTCACCTCTGCCACGGCCTGGTCGTGGTTGTATCGCGCTTGGACGGCGAACGCCGGGGCCGAGTTCCACAGCTCATTGCTGTACTCCACGTAGAGCTTCAGCTCCGGGTCGAGCGGCGCGTGCACCGGGTTCGCCTGAGGCGACCTGTAGGGGTTCACGCCATCGCTGCCGTAGCGGAGCATCAGGGCGGCGTTGCGGACATAGTCGTCGTCGGCCTTGGCGGGGATGTTGATCCAGGCGTCCCGGCGGACCTCGTTGGCGAAGCGGACCGCGTGCTCCCAGGGACCGCCCTTCCCCTGCCACCCGTAGCCGGGAGCGGCGCCGCCGTACGTCGCGTGCGAGGGCAGCGGCCGGTCCGCCCAGGTGACCTGCTGGTTGTTGTTCGTGGCCAGGAAGTCCATGAAGCGAACCACCTGCACCTTCGAGACCAGCTTCTTCAACGGTTCGTGAAACAGGGCGGTGAGGGGATAGGTATTGGACGAGCCCGGCGCGACCGGCCGCATGAGCCGGACATGGGTAATCCCGGTTCCGGGCGGATCACTGGGCATTCGGCGGGTGCCGACGAAGCCCAGGTAAAGCGCTGAAGGGCCGCTCTGGTTCACCTGGACCCGAGCGGTGCTGGTGTTCCTGGCCGCGTCGTACACGAGCCCGCTCACGCCGTCGCCGCCTGTGACCCGCTCGGCCCGCCCCCGGAAGGTGAGGGCGTAGGTGCCGTGCATGTTGCGGGGGTCGGCCCACACCTCGAGCCGGGCGTCCCCGAGCGGCCACCCGTCGGCGTCGAGGGGCGCCCCTTGGAAGCCACGGGACATGCGGACCACGTCGGCGTAGATGCAGTCGCGCACCCAGTCGAGTGGGGCGCCGATCCCCATGCCCATCAGGTTCTCCGGCGGCGGGGGAGTGGCCGGCGGTGCGGCCGCCGCGACCCCGGCAAGGAGCAGCACCGTGCCGAACGCGGCACCTCGCCCCCACGCCGTTCCCCTGAGGCCGCCTCCCGTCACTCAGCCTCCCGACCCTGGCGGCGCCGCCCCGGCGCCCGCCGCGGGACCCCGCCAGTCTATCACCTTGCGCCGCCACCCCAGGGCGCGGAGCAGGGCGTACTGGGCCTTGCCGATGCCCTCCGGAATCTTCCCGAGGACCGTGAAGAAGGCGAGCAGCCGCGCATCGCGGGGGACGAGGCCACGCCGGCGGGAGCGGAGGTATATACGCAGGCCAAGCAGTGGATAGGCGGCGAGCAGGAGAAGGCTCGCGCCACGGGTGGGCACTGCGAGAATCACCGCAGCTGCGGGGACGAGCGTGCCCCACAGCAACGCGCTACGGTTCTCCCGCACCCAGTGGCGCTCCGGAGACCGCCCGTGGAGTGCGGCGCCTTCCGCGAAAGCCCATCCCGTCCGCATCATGCGGCGCCACCACTGCGCGAAGCGGGTCATGGCGGCGTCGTGGAGGACCATGTCGGCGTCGACCCGGAAGATCTTCCACCCGGCGGCTCGCAGGCGGAGGCACAGCTCCGGCTCCTCCCCGGCGATGAGCCCGGGGGCGAAGCCGCCAGAAGCCACAAAGGCCGCGGCGCGCATCATGTTGTTGCCGCCGCAGGCCAGCGCCTCGCCAACCGGGGCGTCCCACTCCATGTCGCACAGCCGGTTGTAGATGCTGCGCTCCCGGTCCAGCTCCCTGACTCGACCGCAGACGGCGGCGCGCCGCGGGTCCGCGTCCATCTCGCGCACCCCACGTTCCAGCCAGCCCTCCACCAGCTCGCAGTCCCCGTCGACGAACTGCACCAGCTCCACCGCTGGGTGCAACGCGGCGACCCGCTGGAACCCCGCGTTCCGGGCCCGACCGGCTGTGAAGGGCGTGGCCGGGTCGAGCTCCACCACGGGCACGCCCCTTCGGCCCGCGACCTCCCGGCTCCCATCCGTGGAGCCAGAATCCACGTAGACCACCGGCGCGCCGTGCCGCAGGGCCGCCGCCAGGGACCATTCCAGGCGCTCCCCCTCGTTTCGCCCAATGGCGACGATGGCTAGCCTAGGAGCCATGGCCTCGGGCCCAGTTGGTGCGGCGTGCGGCGATACGCAACGCGTGATTCGTGGCCGTCCCGCGCAGCGCGCGGGCATTCCTCGCGAGGATGAAGAAGGCGATCACGGCTCCGGACATGGCGGGGAAGACCGGCGTCATCATGGCGTTGGAGAGGTCGTCGATCGCCCATAGGAGGGCGCTCACCGCGAGCACCGCGGCGGGCGCCAGGCGTGGATCGCTCCACTGCCGGGCCGGGAACATCCGGAGCAGCGCCAGCGCAGGAAGCGAGAGCACCAGCCATGTAGCCAGCAGCCCCATCAATCCGTTCATACCTAGCATGACGATCCACATGCCGTCGGTGATGACAACGTCGGCCCCCGCCTCGTCGTAGACCCGGGAGCGCCCGAACCTGCCCCAGCCCATCCACGGCCTCCGGAGCGCCTTGGCGATGAGCATGTCCTCGTTCATCATCCGGAACTGCAGCGACTGGGCGCGGTCCGTGCTGACGTGGGTCTCCACCGCGGCCACGAGCCGGTCCCCCGACCACCCGGAGATTCGCGAGGCCGCGTACACGACGGGTATCGCCACCAGCGCGAGGAGCAAGATCGGCTTTCGTATCCATCGCGTGGCCTCCAGCGCCCCGTATCCCGCCACCAGCAGAGCAATGGCGCCAGTTGACTTGCATAGCAGGGTGGTCACGGCCAGAAGAGCCGCCGCCCAGCCGAAGCTCACCCCCGCGACGGTCCGCTGCGCGCCGGTTCGCCATAGCCAGAGCGCGATGAGGGCCCCGCAGGCCATGAACATGCCCACCGCTAGCCCCGTCGCCATGAACACCGAGGGGCGGAAGCCGCCCCATCGCACCACCGTCACGAACATGCCGTAGGAGCTGAACCCGTAGAGGTTCTGATGGAGTTGAGGACTCATCCGGATTTCCCAGATGCAGAACGGGACGTAGACGAGAGCAGCCACAACGATGGCCATCGCCAGCCCTCGCAAGGCCTCGGGGCGCCCAAGGTACAGGCGAGCGAGAAGGTATGGGGCACCCCAAGCCGCGAAGGCCTCGAAGACCGCCGACCCGGCCTCGTAGCCCCCCATGTCGTTCGCCAGTGCCGTGGCGGCTGGTCCAAGGCAGACGAAGGCCATCGGCAGGTCGAGCAGCCCCGGACGAAAACGGGTCCAGCGGCGTAGGTCGAAGGCAAGGCTGACCGCCAAGACGACCATCGGCACGAACATCGGCTTGGTGTGCAGGAGCGGCGGCCCCAACGGTTGTGCAAACGAGGGCAGAAAAAGCCATCCCCCCAGCAGCGACGCCAGCATTCCTCGCCGCGACCCAAGCCCCCAGAAGAGCGCCACCGTGATGGGTGGATACGCTGCAAGCGCCAGGTAGAAGGTGGTGTTTGGTTGGCCTTCCATTTTGATCGTCGCTTCCGCTGGGTCCGGGCCCTACTCTAACCCCGGTCCGAGTCCCTGACAGACCGTGGTCTGGGTTCAGCGTCAGCGGACCCACCGATATCATGGTCCCACACTCGGCCCCGTGGGTAGGGACGGCCTTCCTGGGTCCTCGTCGTGCCGCCACGGTAGGCGACCTGCCTATCGCGCGCTGCCGGCCTCTGCTAGCGTCGATGGTGATGCTTGCGGAACTGCAGCGCGACCTGGCCCGCTACGCGGAGTACGGCGAGGCGTGGTGGCTTCATGCCGGTTTCTGGGTCACCGCGGTGTACCGCCTCGGAGCCTGGGCGCGCTCGCTTCCGGGGGTGTTCCGGATTCCCGTTGGCCTCGTATACCGGATGCTCAAGCTTCCCTTCCTTATCTTCCGCAACGTGGAGATCCCGGCCAGCGCTGCGATTGGCGGGGGGCTCTGCTTGATTCACCCTAACAACATTCTCATCGGCTCCGGCGTCATCATCGGAGAGGATTGCCTGATCTTCCACGAGGTCACGCTCGGTACGGGTGCGACCCCTGGCCTTCCCCGCATCGGAGACCGCGTCCAGATCTTCGTGGGAGCCCGCGTCCTCGGACCGGTGGTGGTGGGGGCCGGAACCAGGATTGGCGCGAATTGTGTCGTCACGCGCAGCGTGGCCCCGGACTCGGTGATCCTCCCGGCCCTGAATCGAGTGATCCCACTGTCCCGCCTCGCGACCCTGAACACGCCGCCAGCCGAGCCACCAACCGTGAGCGCGCCACCCGGTTCCGACGTGGCCCCGCCGGGCGATACTCGTCCCTCCTGACGAAGCTACCCGATCGAGGCGCAGCGTCCCTGGAAAAGGGGGCGGCCCCGACGCGGCGGCTCGCTCAGGCGTGTGTTAGCATCCCGTCTTCCATGGCTGAACGCGCGCGGCTCCCGCAAGCTGAAGCTCTCCCCTTCGACGGGGATCTGCCTGATCAGGTGTCCCGCCCCTCCCTGAGGGAATGGACCGAATACGCGCTCCACGCGGCGCGGCGCTATCCCTGGCGACTAGTGGCGGTGTTCGTGGCCGGCCTTTGTGTCACGACGTTGATTTTCGAACTGAAGACCCCGCTCTACCGCGCGGAGACCAAGGTCCTCACCCAGCGGCAGCAGGCCATGCCATCCATCTCGCGGTCCGCGATGTCCGACGAGGCTCCCACGCGCACGGCGAACGATCTGATCCGGCGGAGAAATAACCTCGTCGCCCTGCTCGAGCGTGCGGGAGCGCTCCCGAAGGAGGGCGTGTCCGCCCCAGCAAGCGGCCTGCAGCGCATCCTGAACATGGGGGCTCCTCCCGCATCGGGGGAGGACGCAGTGAACGCGATGGTCCTGAACCTAGACCGCGCCCTCACCGTCACCACGGGCGATGGGACTGTCACCATCTCCGTCGACTGGCCCGAGCCGCAGCAAGCGTACTCTTTTGTGCAAGAGGCTCTCCAGAACTTCCTCGAGTCCCGCCAAATTCAGGAGATCACGGCCATCGACGAGACCATCACCCTTCTTCATGGGCGCACCGCCGAGTTGCGATCCCAGCTGGAAACGACGATCCGGGACGCCCAGCGGAATCTCCCGAGGGGCCCGGACGTCGCTGCGTCCCCGACCCCACGCACCCCGCCGCTCCCGGCGCAGCCGTCCGAGGCGTTGGCTCGGCTTCGCGCCTCGGTGGAGGCGACGTCTCGTTCCATCCGCGATCTCGAGGACCTTCGCAGCAGGCGAATGGCTGAGCTTCAGGGTCAGCTGAACGAGCGACGAAGTGTCTTTTCCGACGCTCACCCCACCGTTATCGCGCTGAAGGGTGAGATCGCATCGCTCTCGCATGAATCCCGGCAGCTCGTGACCCTGCGCGAAGAGGAGGCGCGACTCCAGGACGAGTACAGGGCCCGCCTCGCGGCCGAGGTGCCGAGAGCGTCGTCGTCGGGCCCCGTCCGCTTGGGATCCGGTCTTTCCCAACTCAGCGCGGCGGCGGCCGCTGCCTCGGTGAACGAGGACGAGCGGGTCCGCGATGCGCGCTTCCGGTACACGCAGATGGTGGACCGGCTCAACGCTGCCCAGCTCGAGCTGGACTCGGCGCGCGCAGCCTTCAAGCACCGATACAGCGTTCTCTGGCCCGCCCAGGTTCCCAGCAAGCCGGTGAGCCCGAGTCCGTTGAAGGTGTTCGGGCTGGGAACGGTTCTTTCGCTCATGCTGGCTCTGGCCGCCGTGACCGTGCCTGATCTCCGCGCCGGGCGGATCATGGAGCGCTCCCAGGTGGAGCGGTCCCTGGGAATTCCGGTCCTCGCCTCGATCCGCCGTGAATAGGGCGGGGAGTTCCCTGGGCAAGGCCCGGTGTGACCTCGCCTCACTCGATCGGGAGGTTTCCCGCGGTCAGTTCGCTACCGATGGGCCCGACGGTCCGCCTCGCCGATCCCAGTTGGGCCGCCCGGTTTCGGCGCCAAGGATCTCGACATCGGCGGCCTGCGCCACGGCCACCCCGAGGGGAACCACCCCCGCCGGGCGGGTGGCCACGATCAACTGTTCGCCGGCCGGTCCGAGGTAGCCTCGCGCCGCGGCATCGACGTCTTGCGGCGATCCGGGCGGCAGAGCCTCGGGGGACACCCAAAACCGGCCAATGAGGGACGTCTGAAAACCGGCCAACGGAGTTGAGGGACCGAGACGTTGACGCGGGCGGGTGAGGCATGGCCCACCGCCGGGATGGCCAACGTCTTGAGCGAAGAGAAGAAGCAGCAGGTGGTGGCGCTGGGGAAGCTTGGGTGGACCCTGCGCCGCATCGAGGAAGAGACCGGGGTCCGCCGGGAAACGGCGAGCGGATACCTGAAGGCCGCGGGGATACCGGTGCGCCCGCCCAGGAACTGGGGCCGGTTGCCGGCGTCAAATCCGGCCAACGAGGCGTCCACCGACCCCGGAGCCGGGGCAAACCCGGCCAAAGACCCGTCCCCCGACCCCGAGGCGGGGCCAAATCCGGCCAAAGAGGTGTCCACCGACCCGACCTGGCCGGTGCGGCCGGGTCCGGCGCCGCAGGCGAGCGCCTGCGAGCCCTACCGGGAGATGGTGGAGAGGGCGATTGCCTCGGGCCGGAACGCGAAGGCGATCTGGCAGGACCTGGTGGACGACCACGGGTTCACGGCGCGCTACGCGAGCGTGAAGCGGTTCGTGGCGAGGCTGAAGGCGGCGACGTCGCCGGAAGCCCACCCCGTCATCGAGACTGCGCCGGGCGAGGAAGGCCAGGTGGACTACGGCGACGGGCCGATGGTTCGCTACCCGGAGACGGGCAAGTACCGGCGGACGCGGCTCTTCGTGATGACGCTCGGTTACAGCCGTAAATCGGTGCGGTTCATCGTCTGGAAGTCGTCGACACGAATCTGGGCGGAACTGCACGAGCGAGCCTTTCGCCGGCTGGGCGGCGTTCCGAAGGTCATCGTCCTCGACAACCTCAAGGAAGGCGTCATCGACGCGGAGATCCACGACCCGGTGCTGAACCACGTGTACCAGGACCTGCTCGCGCACTACGGCGTCGTGGCGCTTCCGGCGCGGGTTCGTCACCCCGATCGCAAGGGCAAGGTGGAGAGCGGCGTGGGGCACGCCCAGGGGACGCCGCTCAAGGGGAAGCGGTTCGAGAGCATCGAGGAGGCGCAGGCGTACCTCGACCGCTGGGAGAACCGCTGGGCAGACACGCGCATCCACGGCACCACCAAGCGGCAGGTTGCCGCGATGTTCGCGGAGGAGCGGCCGGCGCTCTCGCCGCTACCCGTCGAGCCGTTTCGCTACTACTCGTTCGGAACGCGCACCGTGCACCTCGACGGGTTCATCGAGGTGGAGGCGGCCTATTACGCGCCGCCGCCCGGCTACATCGGGCGGGAGCTCCAGGCGCAGTGGGACGGGCGCGTGGTTCGGATCATCGACCCAAAGACGGGGCAGCTCCTGCGCGAGCACCTGCGCCGCGAGCGGGGGCGGCGGGCGATCCTCCCCGAGGACCGGCCGACCCGGACGCCGAAGACCACCTTGGAGCTGCTCGGAAGAGCCAGCAGGGCTGGCCGGAGCATCGGCGCCCTCGCGGAGCGCATCCACCAGTCCGATGGCGAGCCCGGACTGCGCCGCATCCTGGGGATTCTCTCGCTCGCCCGGAAGCACGGGGTGCCCACCGTGGACGACGCCTGCGCCGCGGCGCTCGAGATGGGCGCGCCCAACTACCGGTTCGTGAAGCGATACGTGGACCGGGGCTCGCCGCTGCGGCTCGGCCTCCGCCAGGTCGACCCCCTCATCCGGCAGCTCACCGAGTACCGCGACGTCATCCAACGCATGACCAGGAGCCCTGAATGAACCTCACCGAGATCACCCGAGCCATGTGGAAGCTGCGCGTCTCGGGCATGGCAGCCACGCTGGAAACCCGCATCGTGCAGGCCCAGGCCGATCACTGGCCACCGCTCGACTTCGTCTCCGCGCTCGTGCAGGACGAGCTGCAGCGGCGCCAGGACCCGCTCCTCGAGCGGCGCGTGAAGCAGGCCGGCTTCCGCGACGTCGGCAAGACGCTCGACACCTTCGACTTCGACTTCAACCGCAAGCTCGACCGCCGCCTCGTCTTCGAGCTCGCTGCCGGCCACTTCATCGCGAACCATGAGGACGCCCTCTTCCTCGGCCCTCCTGGCACCGGCAAGAGCCACCTCGCCCAGGCCATCGGCCACGCCGCCATCCAGCAAGGGCATCAGGTCATCTACCGGGAGGCTCATTCACTGCTGGAGGAACTCGCCGAGGCGACCGTCGACGGAACTCGGAAGGAACGCTTCGCCGCGCTCGCCACCGTGCCGTTGCTCATCGTGGACGACCTCGGGATGCGGAAGCTCCCGGCCACCGCAGCGGAGGACCTCCTGGAGCTCATCATGCGCCGCTACGAGCGCGCATCGACGCTTCTCTCCTCGAACCGGCCCGTGGAGGACTGGGGCAAGCTCCTCGGCGACGTTGCCGCCGTGAGCGCCACCCTCGACCGCCTCCTACACCACGCCCACGTGCTCCGCTGCGGCCCGAAGAGCTGGCGAACGCGTCACACGTTGCACCCGGAGGCGACGGCGGGATAGAAGCAAACTTGGTCTCGGGCCCTGGCCATTGGCCGGTTTTGACCCGTCCCCAGTTGGCCGGATTTGAGACGTCCCCCGAGGGCAGAGAGGGGATCGCCCCGATGAGGAGAGGACGCACGGGAATCCCCCGACGCCGCGCAGGGTGGCCCGGGAGGCGGCGATTTGCGCGGTCGAGACGTGCTCGTCGGGCGAAACGAGGACGCCGGAACTCCAGGCCAAGTTCCTCAGCGCGAACCCGAACTCCTGGTACGCGCTGCCCAGGGTCGGCACGCCCATGGGTAGCCTGTGGTCGGCACCCCTATTCACTGAAAGTTGGCGCAATGCACTCTTCCAGCGCTGGAGTCCCCTCCGGTGTCGATGGCGATTCGGGTCGTTCGGTTCCCGTGAAATCCCATGCCGGGGTCAGAGCACGTGACCGTGGGCCCGGGCCGGTGACCTTGCGCTTCGGCGGGGGCGCAGCATTGGACTTTCCAGCGGCGCGGCGTGTCAGGCGACCAGACGATGCCTCGCCGACGGAGAGCCCCCGTGTGGTCGTAGCGCCCACACCGGGCACCGTCGCCCCTAAGGCCTCCGGATCGGACAGCCTAGCCACTTGCGAAGCATTGGCTTGGGACGGTCCATCGATCACGGGATTGGCGTCCGCCGGTCCCTCTGATAATTCCTTCCCTCCATGATCAGAACCGGACTCATCGGCGTGGGAAAGATGGGCATCTCCCACCTCGCCATCCTGGGGGCTCATCCACGGGTGAAGGTCGTCGCGGCCTGCGACAGCGCCACCTACGCCACCTCGGCGCTGCGCCGGCGCACAGGCCTCGACACCTTCAAGGACCACCGGAAGATGATCGACTCGGCGGGCCTGGACTGCGTGTTCGTCGCAACCCCCACCGCCACCCATTTCGAGGCGGCGTCGTACGCCCTGGAGCGCGGACTCCACGTGT
>Ga0315273_10005174_pt1 | contig 16112 bp, 15 predicted proteins | sample YL17G02_0_MG_FD_205753 | JGI IMG/M metagenome (GOLD analysis project Ga0315273, IMG submission 205753) | Sediment microbial communities from Yellowstone Lake, YNP, Wyoming, USA - YL17G02_0 | ecosystem: Environmental > Aquatic > Freshwater > Lake > Sediment | place: USA: Wyoming | collected... | reverse complement strand
ATCACAAAATTACATTCAAAACATTCATTCATTCCCTCACCATTACTGATCAAAGCCGTCAAGAAATAAGGAGTAACAGCATGATCAACTCATATAAGCTGATCGAAGAAGGTCGAAAAGACGAGCTCTGGAATAAGCACTGTGGATTTCTCAATCTCAGTATGCGTGAGTTTATGGATATCCAAAAAAGACTCATGCTCGAGCAGATCAAATTATTGGGAACATCAAATATAGGTAAGCATTTCATGGGTCAAAGGGTTCCAACCAGTATAGAAGAATTTCGCCGGGTAACCCCTCTTACCAGTTATTCTGATTATGCTCAATTTTTATCCGATAAGAATGAAAATGATCTTCCGGTAAAACCTTATGTATGGGCTCGGACCTCGGGACGCAGTTCTGATCTTGGTCCAAAATGGATCCCCTATACCCAGGCTTTTTATCAACATCTGAGTGATCCAATGATCGCGGGGATGCTGATGTGTTCGTGTACAAACCCTGGAGATGTAAAACTCGAACGCAATGATAAATTCCTTATGTCATCCGCCCCAAGGCCTTATGCAGGGGGATTTATGGCCCGATCAATTGCCGAGAACCTGAATATCATTTTCCTCCCAAATCTCGATGATGCTGAAAAAATGAGTTTTGGGGATCGTGTCACAGAGGGTTTTAAACTCTCCATGCAGCAAGGTTTGGATTACTTTGCGGGGATGTCGGTAGTACTGGCAAGAATGGGTGAACAATTTGAAACCCAGACCAGTAATATCCGGCCTTCAAAAGATCTGCTTAATATTTTCACTTTTTGGCGTCTTCTTAAAGCAGTCATAATCGCCAAGATCAATAAACGCAATATCCTGCCCAAGGATATCTGGAAACTAAAAGGTATCTTGTCTGGCGGTGCAGATGCTGGAATTTACATGGACAAAATTGAGTATTACTGGGGCAGGAAACCTCTAGATGGCTTTTCCTGTACCGAGGGTGGCAATCTCGCCATGCAATCCTGGAATTTCAAGGGAATGACATTTTTTCCGGATAGTGTTTTTTTGGAATTTATTCCATTGGACGAAGTCAATTTGAATAAAGCCGACCCAACTTATCAACCCAAAACGGTTTTATTGGATGAGTTGGAAATTGGCATTTACGAACTTGTTATTTCCAATTTCCATGGTGGTGTTCTCGTCCGTTACCGTATGTTTGACCTGTTTGAAGTGGTATCCATCGGAGATAAGGAGATCAACTCAATTCTCCCACAGGTCCATTTCTACTCCCGTTCTGACGATATCATCGATATCGGCAGTTATCTCAGGTTGACAGAAAGGGATATTTGGGAAATGCTCGTAGAGACAGGCTTCAAGTTAATGGATTGGGCAGCTAACAAGGAGATTATTGACGGAAATCCAGTGATCCATCTATATATCGAATTTAAAGAATCTCCCACTCAATCGGATGAGGAAATTTTCAACTTACTGGATGAGCATTTCTATAATCGTTTTCAAGAATATCGCGATATCAAAAACGATCTAGGGATCAATCCCCTGGTTTTCACCCAATTGCCTTCAGGCTCGTTCAACGCCTACATTAAATCCAAGTTGGATGCTGGTGCGGACCTGGCTCATTTAAAACCACCGCACATGCGGCCTTCCCCCGAAAGTTTAAACCACTTACAGACAATTTTGCCAAACTAAAATAACCCATGAATTTCAATATCAGTACCCTGATCTCAGGGCTTGCAACTCTTATATTTCTGGCAATTTTTCTTGTGGTTTTCTTTTCCAAGCCACGCACACATTTAAATGAATTATTCCTTATTTACCTTGGCACCATGATATTTTGGTCAATCAGTGCATTTCTGGCCTCCTCCGGATTGGTACCTGTTCTGCCATGGTTCAGAGCCATGGCAGCTTCACCGATGGCAATGCTGTTATCTCTTTACCTGTTTGTTCAATATTTATTTGGTATACGCAGTAAATGGAAACCCTTGTTCCTGCTTTATGGATTTGGTTCAATTCTTATGAACCTTTTCTCCAATCTAGTCATAAAGTCTGCCTACTTGGATAAAACTGGTTCTCTCGTTTATGAATTTGGTGTTTTACTTCCGATCATTGCCTTACCTGGCTCTTTGCTAGTCGTTTATAGTCTCAGTCAATTGATCAACGGTTATAAAAACAGCAAGGATGCCAATCATCGCAATCGCATCCGCTATCTGGCCTTTGGGATCATAATTCCACTCCTGGCATCTACTATTAACTTCACGAAATATGGCAAATATCCCATAGACATCGCTGCCAATGTAATAACTGCCATCCTTATTGCTTATGCAATTCTTAGACACCAATTATTAGATATCAAATTGGTAGTTCGTGTGGGTTTGATCTATTCCATAACGACAGCGTTTTTTGGGGCAGTTTACTTCCTGGGAATTTCCTTGGTTTTAAGGATTTTTCATTTACTGGCTGGCAAGGAAGTCTTCATCATATCCATTATTGTCGGCACTCTGGTTTCTTTTGTGTTTGCTCCTTTAAATTCACAAGCTCAGCAATGGATCGATCGTTTGTTCTACCGTGAAAAGTACAACGCCAGTCTTATGTTGCAAAGATTAAGTCAGACGACAACTTCCCTCATGGACCTTGATCATATTTCAGGGTTGATCCTGGAGGAAGTCCTGACCACCTGGCATATCCACAACGGGGCGGTTCTCATTAAAAACAATGAAACGGGGGAATTCCGGGTGATCGCGCAACATGGCAAAGACAAGGAACCCATCTGGAATTTTCCATCCGATCACCCGATCGCAACCTGGTTGGCAAAAAATCAAAAAACCCTCACCAAGAATGACATCGACATGATGCCCGTTTTTAAATCACTGTGGAGTAATGAAAAAGAAGTACTGGAAAAATTCCAAGCAACAATTTTCATTCCGTTATGTACCAAAGGTACCATGGTGGGTATTCTCATCCTTGGTGAAAAGAAATCATCCCAACCTTATGAAAGAGATGATCTCGTAATTTTATCGGCTCTTTCCAATCAAACCGCTATAGCTGTCGAAAATGCTCGTCTTTATGAAGAACTTCAAGCAGCCTTTGTCGAAACAACTGTGGCATTGGCGAACGCCATCGATATCCGTGACAATTACACGAATGTCCACAGCCAACAGATAGCTGATTGGGCTGCTTCAACTGCACAGCTCTTGGGCTGTTCTTCCGTGGAAGTTGATGATATTTATTGGGGTGGCTTGCTGCATGATATCGGCAAAATTGGTATACCGGACGCCATTTTGAACAAAGCTGCCCGTTTGGATAGCTCAGAATGGGAAGTTATTTATAAGCATCCCAACCTGGGAGCTGATCTTATTTCACCAATAAAAAAGTTGGTCAATGTTGCTCCGATCATCCGATCCAGCCACGAACGCTTTGATGGAGGTGGTTACCCATTGGGATTACGCGGTGAAGAGATCCCTCTTGGTGCCCGAATTGTGAGTGTAGCTGATTCGTATTCAGCCATGATAGATAAACGACCATATAAGGATCCCCTCACTGAAGAAAAAGCGATCCAGGAACTGATCGATAATTCAGGAATAATGTATGACCCGCAAGTTGTGGAAGCATTTTTGAAATTATCCCCCTTTAAGAAAAATCCTTAAAAAGCCAATACTCCATTGACGGATTTCTCAGACTATCTTACAATCCATTCATAATTAAATATCTGTGCTGGGTGCCTCTTCCCCCGGATGGGAAGGTTTAATGGCGAAATCGGTCAAGTCCGATACTGTCCCGCAACTGTAAGCTCGCAAGAGCAAGTCAGGACGCCCGCCCAGCCAGGTTTACCACTCTCTCGTGGAAAGGAGGTGGGAACGGCCTTGATGGATTGCCTCTCCCCCCTCCCCTGTTCAAAGAACAGGGGATTTTGATTCATAACAATTAAGGACATGGTGAAAATGATGTTCCGTAGATCTATTATTTTATTGATTAGCCTTTCCCTGATACTGACGGCTTGCTCACCCAACCTCAATCCAACAACCAATCCAACGGTAACTGAAGTCCCTGCCACATTGGCAATTCCTACCGGGACAGCCATCACGGGAGCGCCAGTGAAACCGATCACTATGGTTGACGGATTGGGACGTGAAATTGAACTCCCGGGACCAGCCCAACGTATCATTTCATTGACCCCGGCCACCACCGAGATCCTTTTTGCAATTGGAGCCGGCACACAGGTTGTTGGACGGGATACATTCTCCGATTACCCTGCTGAAGCTGGGAGTGTGACAGATATCGGTGGTTCAATGGGTAAATATAACACCGAAGCCATGGTCAACCTGCAACCCGATCTGATCGTGGCTGGCGGAATCAACCCACCCGAGTTGGTGGCCAGTTTGGAATCCCTTGGATTACAGGTGTTCTTCCTGGCAAACCCAACTACTTTGGATGAGCTTTATACCAGTATCAAAACCGTCGGCGATCTTACAGGAAATAAAAGTGGAGCAGCTGATGTGGTCGCCAAAATGGATTCGAAGGTAAAGGAGATCGACACCAAACTGATTGGTATCACTGAAAGACCCATGCTGTATTACGAACTGGATGCAACACCTTTTACAGCCGGTCCTGGCACCTTTGTGGACTTGTTGATCACACGAGCTGGAGGCACGAACTTCGGTGCCAATATGGATAGTGCCTGGGCTCAGATCAGCCTTGAACAGTTGCTGCTGGCTGACCCGGCTTTCATCATCCTGGGAGATTCTGCATATGGTGAAACAGTCGCTACAGTGACTGCCCGTCCGGGTTGGAATGCTCTCACAGCCGTCAAGGACTTGAAGATCTTCCCCTTTGATGACAACCTGGTCTCCCGACCGGGTCCACGCCTGGTGGATGGGTTGGAAGCCCTTGCGCACCTGATCCATCCGGAAGCCTTTAAGTAGAAAAGGAATTCATGCAAAAACATCTCCTGCCCTACCTGACCAACCTGGGACTCCTGCTCGTCGCAGTCATCCTAAGCCTGGCGATCGGCTCGGTCTTCATCTCTCCAGCTCAGTTGTGGCAGATCTTGCGCAGCTGGTTGTCCCATAGTTCTCTGCCAGCCGGGTTGGAGACCTTTTCATTTATTATTTCAGATATCCGTCTGCCGCGCACAGTCCTTGTACTGCTGACTGGTGCAGCACTGGGGGGTAGTGGTACCGCCTACCAGGGGTTGTTCCGTAACCCCCTGGCAGACCCGTACTTGATCGGGGTAGCTTCGGGGGCTGGGTTGGGGGCAGTCCTGGCCATGAGCATTCGCTGGCCATATACTTTCTGGGGTCTGCTGGCAGTACCCATGAGCGCCTTTCTGTTTGCCATGTTGACCGTCATGCTCGTTTATTCCCTGGCACGTGTTGGGCGAACGGTCCCAACGACCAACTTGATCCTGTCTGGTGTGGCTTTCAGTGCTTTTGCCACAGCCCTCACTTCTTATTTGATCATTAGTTCGCAAGGTGAGGTTCGCCGGGCGCTGGGCTGGTTGATGGGGGGTGCCAGCCAGAATAGCTGGCAGACCGTGTTGGCGATCTTGCCCTATCTTGTTATTGGATTGGGGTTCCTTCTCATGAACGGGCATGCTCTCAACCTTTTGCAGTTTGGAGATGACCAGGCTCAACAATTGGGACTGCCTGTGATGCGCACCAAGACCCTGCTCTTGTTGGCAGCCTCACTGGCTACGGCAGCAGCTGTTTCCTTTTCAGGCATCATTGGTTTTATCGGGTTGATCGTCCCGCACGTCATGCGCCTGTGGTGGGGAGCAGATTATCGCCGGCTTCTGCCGCTCAGTATCCTGGCTGGAGGAGGCTTTCTTATTCTGGCAGACATACTTGCGCGCAGCGTGATGAGACCGCAGGAACTTCCAGTTGGTATTGTAACTGCCCTGGCCGGAGCCCCTTTCTTCCTTTGGGTTCTGCGCAGATCAAAGAACCAGGGTTATTGGTAATTCTATGGAAATTCGGGCGTTAAAGATCGAAGGATTGACAGTTTTTTACGGCAAGCGCTGCGCATTGCAGGATATTACACTCGAAATACCCCGCGGCCAGGTCATGGCACTGATCGGCCCGAATGGCGCGGGAAAATCCACCCTGATCCGGGCAGCCAGTGGCATCCTGCCTTTGCAAAGCGGAAAGATCCGTACCAACGGCGACGAATTTACCGCTTTGCCCCCTATGCAGCGTGCCCGCTACCTGGCCGTGGTTCCCCAAGCGGTAGCCCTGCCCCCCGCTTTCACCGCATGGGAAACGGTCTTGATGGGACGCACTCCCTACCTGAATTTTCTCGGACAGACCTCAGCAGCCGACGAAGACATCGTACGACGCGCCCTGCAGCGCGTTGACGCATTTGACTTTGCTGAACGACGAGTGGGCGAGCTTTCAGGCGGAGAGCAACAGCGCATCCTACTGGCACGCGCTCTGGCTCAGGCAACTCCGATCCTGCTCCTGGATGAACCTACCGCCCACTTGGATATGCAGTACCAGGTTGCCCTTATGCAAACCATCTGTCAATTGGCTCACGAAGACAACCTGGCAGTCATGATCGCCATGCACGATCTGAACCTGGCAGCCCGTTATGCTGATTCGATCGCACTTCTTGTTCAGGGCAGACTCGAGTCGGTTGGCAGCCCGGCTTATGTGCTCACAACTGAACGGATCTCACAAGCCTATCACTTGCCAGTCCATGTCGTTCCTCACCCATTTCAGCAGGTCCCCTTGATCCTTCCTGAAGAATGAATGGGGAAAAAAGGATCTCACATTCATCCATCAAATGAGTGGGTAGGGGTCACAAATCCACAATTCTGATTGGTCAATTGGGATCTTGGAAATTCGAATTCAGTTGCCTCCGATCAATAATTGTCCTATAATATATTTAATGGTTTTATACGATATTCGATTTGATTAATGACAATAGAGGAAATCTTATGCAAAAGTGGGAATATGCGAGATTAATTTATGATGATGCAAAGCTTCTTTTTGGTTGGGTTGTGTACCTGAATGAGCCCAAAGCCGAAGGCCGTTACCCTTCCGGTTCCAATACCTCACTTCCGGTCAATGCCCTGATGACCAAACTTGGCAATGAAGGTTGGGAACTGGTTACCATAGAAGCCCCTTCGCAGGCAATATATCGAAATTACTTGTTCAAACGCCCGATTGAAGAATAAGAACTTGTAAGTAAGGCCAATTTCTTTAGACCAGCGGCGGGACAAAATCCCGCTCTGTATTTTTAAATAGGAATATAATGGTACCCATGGATCTCGACGACCCCTTATCTCTTCAACAGCTGGACCAGCAGAATATGCTCGCTGAGATCGATCACTTGCCCGATCAACTCGGAGCTGCCTGGGAGATGGGCACGCGATCTCCTTTACCTGCCTGGCAGGATATTCAACGTGTTGTTATCGCGGGTATGGGAGGCTCTGCCATCGCAGCAGACCTGTTGGCAGCGTACCTGTTGCCCACCTGCACAGTGCCCATTTTTGTTCACAGGGATTATGGATTGCCAGCCTGGGCACATGGTCCAGAAACACTCCTTATTGCCTCCTCCCACTCTGGAAACACCGAAGAGACAATGGATGCCTTTGATACAGGCTTCAAGAGGCAGTGCCGGTTGATGCTGATAAGTACTGGTGGGCAATTGGCTGCCCGCGCCAGCCAGGCTGGTGCTCAGGTTTGGTTATTCAAACATAAAAGTCAGCCACGTGCCGCTGTCGGTCACTCATTTGGATTGCTGCTGGCGATATTTTCTCGTCTGGGGTTTGCCCCTGACCCATCCATCGAGATCAGTTCTACCTTGGCAGAAATGCGGACTCAGCAAAAACTCCTCATGCCGGAGATACCTGCCAGCCAGAATCCTGCAAAACGCCTGGCTGGGCAGTTGGTGGGACGATGGATCAATATCATCGGATCAGGGGTACTGGCACCAGTAGCCCGACGCTGGAAAGGTCAGTTTAACGAACTGGCCAAAGCAGGTGCTGGTTTTGATAGCCTGCCGGAAGCCGATCATAACACCCTGGCTGGATTGACCAACCCGGAAGGACCATTAAGCAATACTGCCACCATTTTCTTGCGGGCTGGATCAGACCATGGACGCAACCAACTGCGGAATAAATTAACTCAGAAGACGTTCATGCTTGCAGGATTGAACACCAATGATTATTCAGCACCCGGCGAAACCCCACTGGCACAACAGTGGAGTGCCCTTCACTTTGGTGATTATCTGGCTTATTACCTTGCCCTGGCTTATAGGGAGGATCCGACACCAATCCTATCCATCCAGGATTTCAAACAACAACTGGGATAGATCGATTCAGACCAATAAGCACATTTTAATGAAGCCCATTACTTTGTATTCATTCCTTACCGTGCTGGCAGCAGGACTCTTCGGCCTCGCAAGCTGCCAGGCATCAAGTCAGATCCAAAACAATGATCCAGTATATACCTCAATTTCCCCAAAAGCGACTGCTTCTCCTACTCATCTCCGCCCGAATCCCACTGAAGCTCCGACCATCCAAGCCACACCAGATCCAGTAGAAGAACAGCTCCAAAATCTTTACAACGCATCTTTAAAGTACCTGGCAGATACTGAGGAGAAAACCTGGCAAGTGGCACGCAACCTGGGGTACGCACCCCTGGGAGGTTATCCATCCAACATGTGTGGTCCACTGGCAATATCCATTCTAAAAGATGCTGCCATTGTCAGTCGATCGGCTGCCTTGCATGATTTCTGGTTGCTTAATCCGGAGGAAGATGGCACATTGCTGCAAAGCACCTTCCCTGTTGATCATTTCGAATGGATCCACACTTCAATTTCAATAGATAAGATCGATTACAACCAGATCCCCCTTCGGGCGGGTGACTTGGTGTATATTTATTCCGGATACCAGGGAGATTATTCGCATGTGCTGGCGGTCACTCGTGTGGATGCAGAAGGAAAGGCTTACTCGGTAACTAGCAATTATACGAAAGATGGGTTTGTCGTCGAGGAATACCTTCTGTATAATCCCAATGATCCTGGAGTTGGTCTGTTTTATGCCTGGACGAACCCTGCCAACAAAAAACTTGGATTAACAGGTTTTGGCGGGTTGGACATCTGGCGTCCCACTCGTTTACCATATTATGCTGATGGGCTGCCCTGAAATTGGTGTCATGGGAAGTATAATCAGGTGGATGCCTGAGAATATCCCTGAATTAAAGAAGTTATTGCGAAAAAGCAGCCGGGAAGTACGTGCCTCACTGGGTGAAGCCTGCCGCCAGGAAGCCAGCCTGGCAATCTGCCAGTATATTGGAACATGGTCCATCTTCCAAAAATCGAAAGTAATATTGGTTTACCTGCCCATGCGAGCCGAGGTGAATTTGGTGCCTCTGCTGGAAAAGCATCCAGACAAATCCTGGTTGGTCCCGCGCATCCTGGAGAATGGTAACATGAGCTTTCACCCGTATGATCCCAACCGGTTGATCCGTCATCAATTCGGCATGTTCGAACCGGAACCATCCCTGCCACTTATCCCTGCTGGCCAGGTGGAGCTTGTGCTGACTCCCGGCCTGGCATATGATCTGCATGGCTGGCGGTTGGGATATGGCGGTGGATTCTATGATCGGTTTCTGTCTGAACAGCATGCTTGCATCTCCCTGGGTGTCACTTACCAGGCACTCGTGCAAACCGACCTGCCTCACCAGGAATACGATGTACCTGTCCAGTTTCTTGTTACAGAAGATGGGATCAGAAAGCTAGCCTCCTGACCTTCCGGAAAAAAATGCTTGTATCCATAATCACCCCTTCTTATAACCAGGCACCCTTTCTCGAAGCCACCATTCGATCCGTCCTGGAGCAGGATCATCCACACCTGGAATACATTATCGTGGACGGTGGTTCAACGGATGGCAGCCTCGAGATCATCCAGAAGTATGCCGACCGATTAAGCTGGTGGGTCTCCGAGAAGGACCACGGACAGACGGATGCCATCAATAAGGGATTTGCTCATGCGCGTGGGGACGTACTGGCCTGGTTGAATTCAGATGATACCTATATACCCGGAGCCGTCTCTGCTGCTGTAAAAGTTCTGCAAAATGAGCCTGAAACCGGCCTGGTGTATGGAGATGCTGATTTTATCGATAAAAATGGGGACACACTCGGGTCTTTCCCGGCTGCCCAAACGGATTATCAACGATTGCGCAGGGGTTTTGTCCACATTCCACAGCAGGCAGCATTCTTTCGTGCAAATCTCTGGAACAAGGTTGGACCGCTGGATACTTCATTTTACTTTGCCATGGATTATGATCTGTGGGTACGCATAGCCGCCATCGCACCGATCCTTTACACGCACCAATTGTGGGCTAATTTCCGGCTGCATGCGCAAGGTAAAACGGTTGTTGCGGATGACCGCTGCTGGCCTGAAATGCTGCGCGTCCATTACCGAAACGGTGGCAGGTGGTTTTCCATACTGACAGCCAAGTACTTGCTCCGTAAAATGATTGCTCCTTTATGGAAACAACGATTACGCAATAAGATAGAAAAAGGTCCTGAACAATGAAAACATGGCTGCTGAGATCCCCTTCCGAGAATGATTTGATCCAGGTTTTGCAGGCCTGGCGAATATGGCTTTTGGCAACTCTTATTGGAGCTTTACTCGGCAGTGTTGTTTATTTTCTCATTCCACCCAATTACCGCGCCCGGGCGACTGTCAACGTGGACCAAAATTTAGAGCAGGCTTGGCCAAAGGCTTACACCGAGCGCGATCTAATGACATACCTGGCACGAGAAACCCAAAAACTCGTTGAAGTTGCCTGGTCGGATGCCACCCTGCAATTGATTGTTGACCATAACCCGTATACATCCCTTTCCGATCTGCGCTCAGGTGTGCTGCAACTCAGCCAGCCCAGTGATGGTGCCTGGCATTTCTGGGCGAACGACCCTGATCCCCAGAAGGCTGCCCGGCTGGCATCTGATTGGGCAAAGGCTTTTTATGAACAATCTCTGCAAGGGGTCGTTGTTGCCACCCAGATCCAATCCTTGCAGGAGAGCTTGCTGCTATCACCATCCGATGCTGAAGCTATAAAAACACAGATCAAAGACCTGGAGCCACAATCACTGGGGATTAGTTCGTATTTGCAGATCTCACTTAGTCAATCTGGAGAAATTCCGGGCGAGCGCACTTCCAGTCCCATGAGTACCATATTGGCAGGTGCAGCTTGCGCCTGGATTTTGACCTTGTTAGGGCTTTTATTCTTGGGATCCAAAAATGAAGACCATGGAAACCAATAAGGATTGGTTGGATCGTCTTGTTGATTTCCTGTGGGGTCTCACCCTGGTTTGCCTGCCTGTCACTAGTTTCCCGTTCATGCCATTTGTCGGCAAGGAAACCCAGGTGCGCCCACTTTCGATCTACCCAATGCTGCTGCTTTTTCCATTTCTTTTACTCCAGATCAAGAGGAAAAGGATCAAGATCTGGTATCCCGTATTTATCCCGCTGGGGGTATTTATTCTTGTCGCCTTTGTGGCAACCTTGCTCGCCTCCTTCTATGCCCCACTCGAACTGCGCGGCCTGGATTACCAGGGACGGGTTTTGCGTGCGATCATCACCCTGGTCATCGGGACGGGCTTCTTTTTATATGCCATCTGGACCACACGCAGCAAGCAACAGCTGTTCACCAGTTTGAAGTGGTTATACCTGGGATTATTCCTTTCCTTTTTGTGGGGGGTCTTCCAGGTACTTGTGTATTATGGCTGGTTTCTCAACGAAACTATCCTCGATCAAATACAGAAATTATTTTCCACATCTGGGATTTCATTTAAGAACCTGCGCATCCCAGGTTTTGCTTTTGAACCCTCCTGGCTGGCGGGACAGATCGCGATTTTTTACATTCCCTGGTTGTTTGCCTCTTTCCTGACTGGATTCAGGCTGACAAGATGGCGCTGGTTGGAATATGTACTGGTAGCAATGGCTGTCTTTCTGCTGGTGCTCACCTATTCCCGCAGCGGGTTGGCGATCGTACTCATCGCCTGCTTGATTACTGCCCTCTTCTCGGGACGCGATAAGATCAAACAGGCATGGGTCTGGTGGAAACAACCCTTCAAACGAACCCTCACGGAAATTACCACACGACGACGCAACCTGGCAGTTCGCTTTGGATTGGCTGCCACATTACTGGTATTTGTGGGACTCAGCCTGCAAGTGCTTGGGCATAATCCTTATTTTTCCTTACTCTGGCGTTCACGTAAAACAAACCTGGTTGAATACATAATTGATATTTCCGCTGGTCCGCGCCTTGCATACTCCATGGCTGGGCTGGAAACCTTCAGCCAGCACCCCTGGACCGGTGTGGGGCTGGGAGCCAGTGGGATGTACCTCTATTCAAACCTGCCAGATTGGTCAAAAACATTCATACCTGAGATCTCTATCCAACTTTCTCCTCTAAGTTCAAGTTATCCCAATATTAAAAACCTCTTCATCCGCATCCTGGCAGAAACAGGTATTCTGGGGTTGGGAACTTTTGTCGGTTTCCTACTTTTTATTCTTGCTAAAATACTGACCCTGCGAAACGATCCAGACCGGGATTCTCGTTTCCTCCTGGTGTCAGGAACATTTAGCTGGATCGTCATTTTGCTTTATTGTCTCACACAGGATTCATTCGCCATGCCCACCACTTGGATCAACTTTGCTTTTCTATTGGCAGTGGTGGAAATCTCTTCGAATTCGATACAAAAGATCCAGACATAAAAAATCAATCAGGGTTATTATTAGTGCATGCGCACCTATGAATCCCCATACATTGCGGATTGGTTTGCCATTTCTTTACGATGGTCGGCACTCCTTGGATTGACAATTTCACTTGCCCAGGCGAACCAATTACATATGCCTCGCAATCTCCTTTTGGTGATACTGGGAGCCTGGAACCTGGTCTTGACCTTTATCGCAGGAACCAACCGTCGGTTGAACTATCACCGTCAGATCAGCTTGGCGATCGACCTGACAGCAGGTGGCCTTTTTTTTTGGTTTCAGGGAGGATTGAGCGGACCTGCATTCTGGGTAGGGATCATTCCTGTCCTATCCGCAGCGATCTATTTCGAGCTGGTTGGTGCTTTCCTGGTTGGCATGGGAATGGTAATACTGCAAGTCATATCCACTTTTATCCTATACCCGATCGTTCCTGCACTGCTCATCTCTTTCGCAGGCGGATGTTCTACCCTGCTTCTCAGTTATGTTTTCGGTTACCTGGGCAAGGGAGCCACCCAAAACCTGCGCTGGATAAGACAGAAGAACCTGGCGATTCAACAAAAAGGACGACATTTTGAGAATGAACGATTGAGGGCTATCTACAACCTGACATCCACTCTTGTGGCTACCCTGGATTATAAAAAGGTGCTCGAATCAGTTCTTGACATGAGTATGACCGCTGTAAAGTCCGAAACCGATTCCAGCCCTGACGATAAAATGATCTGTGCAGTACTACTATTTTCAAAAGATGAAAAATTAGAGGTGGCTTCCGCCCGTCATTTCTCCTCTTCGGACATGCGGATAATGTTACCCTGTCAACAAGGAGCCTTATTAAAAGCCGTGGATGGTGGTGAACCGATCTTGATCGATGAAATTGCCAATGATCCGGAACTTTGTCAGATCATTCCATTGCATGACTGTTCGCAGGTTTACTGTTTTCCGTTGCGTAGTGGTTTCAGTGTTTATGGTCTTCTCATTTTCGGTCATCCTGCTAATGCTTATTTCACCCAGGAACGAATCGATATCTTGGATATCCTCAGCCGGCAAGCTGTCATTGCCATACAAAATGCCCGCCTGTTTCAAAACCTGGCAGATGAGCGCGACCGCATGGTGGAAATTCATGAAGAAACCCGCAAGAAACTCGCCCGAGATCTGCATGACGGACCCACTCAATCGGTATCTGCAATAGCCATGCGAGTTAACCTGGCTCGACTCATGTTGGATAAAGATGTCAAAAAGACAGCTGACGAACTTGTAAAGATCGAAGACCTGGCTCGCAGGACGACAAAGGAGATCCGTCATATGCTTTTCACCTTGCGTCCCTTGATCCTCGAATCTCAAGGGTTGACAGCAGCTTTGCAGGCCTCCGCAGAGAAAATGAAAGAGACTTTCTCTCAAGAAGTCATTGTCAACGTGGAGGAAGACATGCTGGCAGAGATTGAAATAGGCAAGCAGGGAGTGATCTTTTATCTTGCTGAAGAAGCTGTAAATAATGCCCGCAAACATGCCCAGGCTCCTCATATTTGGGTGCGGCTGAAGCAGGTGGAACGGGATATTGCCCTATTGGAGATCGAGGATGATGGCATCGGTTTCAATGTGACCGAGATCACCCGGGCTTATGATGAACGTGGTAGTCTTGGCATGGTCAATTTACGCGAACGCGCTGAATTGATCAACGGATATTTGAATATCCTCTCTTCCCCAGCCAAGGGTACTAAGATCCAGGTCTTCATACCCCTGAGTGAAGAAGCAGTCGATCAAATGCATCGAGCATTAAACAAACGATAGCAACTTGTAATTTGGATTAAAATAATGCCTTTTGCCGCTGGAATCTATTACTTTGCCAACAACACGGATGAACACAATTGTCCTCCGGTAATATTGATCCATGGAGCTGGAGGTTCTCACCTCTCCTGGCCAGCAGAGATCCGTCGCATGCCAGATCAGCGCATGCTTGCAATTGACCTCCCTGGGCATGGAAAATCATCCGGTCTGGGTAAAGGTTCCATCCCTGAGTACGGACGTAGTGTTTTGGATCTTATGGATGCAATGGATCTGTATAAAGCGATATTGGTTGGACATTCCATGGGAGGCGGGATTGCCCTCAACCTTGCGCTGGATTATCCTGATCGTGTTCTGGGGCTCGGTTTGATTGCAACCAATGCCCGCCTGCGCGTTTCTCAAGCCATCCTGGAAGGGTTGGCTCACCTGAGCACATCCAGGATTGCCATTCAGACCATCGTGGATTGGAGTCTTGGTCCACAAGTGGAGGAACCTCTTAAAAAGCTGGCTGCCCGACTATTGGCAGAAACCCGTCCAGCGGTTCTACGAGGTGACATGTTGGCATGCAATGACTTCGATGTCATCCAACGCTTGCCTGAGATCACCAAGCCAACCTTGATCATGTGCGGAACGGAAGACAGGATGACACCCCTGAGATTCTCAGAAAATCTTGCAATTCGAATTCCGGGAGCTGCATTACAGACCATCGATATGGCAGGACATATGGTCATGCTGGAGCAACCACGCCGGGTGGCTGCTGTTATAAATGTATTTATTAAGAGTATCAATTACATACCGGGTGTTTGAAAAGTTGTTCCGATGGGATATGATTTTTCCTCCCTTGGAATTTAATGGATCCCCATCATTTCAGAAATGATCGCCTCAGCATTTCGGATGGCACAGGCGCGATGGCTGATGCCATTTTTTTCATGCATCTCCAATTCTGCCATAGTCCGACCGAATGCAGGTATGAGGAAGATCGAGTCATAGCCAAATCCATTCCACCCTCGTTCCTGCGGGATGATTTCCCCCCTGCATTCTCCATTGGCAACTCCAACTCGTCCATCCGGTGTTGCCAGGACAACAGTTGCATGAAAACAAGCCCACCAGGGGCGGGGTTTCCCTTTGAGTTTTTCCAAAAGATACTTGCGTCGGTCCGCATCTGTTGCCTCTGGCCAGGGGGCAAAACGATGCGAATTGAGTCCAGGTTGACCATCCAATAGATCCACCTCCAGACCAGAATCATCTGCCAGGGAGGTCAAACCGCTGGTTTTCGCAAAAGCCAATGCCTTAAGAGTGGCATTTTCAGCATAGGTCGAACCATCTTCAGACACATTCAGTTTGATATCCAATTCAGCTGGTGTCACTAGGCATAGATCTGGTCGAGACAGGATGGCACGCATTTCCTCGATCTTGCCAGGATTATTGGTAGCCAGAAGGATTTTTTTTATTTCCATCGTTCTACTGCCCAGGCAGCATGCTCCTTGATTAGTGGATCAGGATCATTCATCATTTTTTTCAACACCTGATATTTATCCACTGTATATCCACTATTTGCCAGCGCCACGATCACATTTCGCAGGTAACGGCTTCGCCTGGCACGCATTAACGCA
>Ga0315273_10005173_pt1 | contig 16113 bp, 13 predicted proteins | sample YL17G02_0_MG_FD_205753 | JGI IMG/M metagenome (GOLD analysis project Ga0315273, IMG submission 205753) | Sediment microbial communities from Yellowstone Lake, YNP, Wyoming, USA - YL17G02_0 | ecosystem: Environmental > Aquatic > Freshwater > Lake > Sediment | place: USA: Wyoming | collected... | reverse complement strand
CAACTCCAGCGTGCGCTTGCTGAGCTGGACGCGGGCCGCGGGATTCGATCGGGAGTCCAGCAGGAACTCAAGATCGGGCGGTATGTAGGGATTGGTCGGCGGCATGTAGGCCCGGGTGACCGGTGTCGGCGCCAACTGCTGGTCCACCGAATAGTCGCCGTAGAGTCCCTGGGCATACAGCTCGGCCGACTCGCTGAATTCGAAGCTGCCAGTCACGAATACGGAGGTTCTCTGCAGCGGCAGCTGCAATGCATTCGGCGGCGCAAAGTTGTACGTGTACCTGCGATCGTTGTACGTCAGCGGATCTTGCTCGCCCCGGAAGTTGGCCACGCTCCCGGCGTCATCGAAGTTACCCTGCGTGAATACAGTGCCGTCGGTATTGAATCCGAGCTCCGTCTGGTAGGGCACGGTCCCGGCCGGGTAGCCATATCTTGCAAACAGCGCATCGAAAGCTGCCTGGCTGGCGGCGAACGTTGCGCGGCCCTCCTCGATATGCGGGGACCCCTGGGGCAGGAAATCGCCATGTGGCCCCACGCCGTCGGCGCCGGGGAAATATCCGAGGGAGACCCGCGAAAATTTTCGATCGCCATGCGTCAACAGATCCCGTTTCGAGTAACCGACGAACCCCATGACCGATCCCCGCCCTTCGGCGAAGTTCATGCCACCAGTGATGTTCGCCGAGTAGGTCTGGGCGTCGCCGTAACCTGTCTGGGCCCAGTCGCCGCCGACCTCCAGGCCCTCGTACTCGTCCAGCAGCCGGAAGTTGACCACACCAGCCAAAGCGTCGGAACCATAGACGGCGGAGGCCCCGCCTGTCAGGACTTCCACGCTCTTCACGAGCGACGGCGGAATCAGGTTCAGGTCGGGTACGCCGTAACCGTTCGATGGAATCATCCGCCGACCGTCGATTAGAACCAGCGTCGCCGTATTATTGAGCCCGCGAAGAGATGCTTGGGCCTGCCCACCCGCAGAGGGGTTATTCGACGTACTGCCCCAGCTGCCGACGAACTGGGGCATGGAGTTGAGGGTCGTCTCCACCATCACCGAGCCGGTCTGCTCGAACCGGTCCTGGGAGATCGTGAGGATCGGGCTCGCCGACTCGAAGTCCGGCCGCGCAATGTGCGACCCGGTCACGATGATCTGGTCGAGTTCCTGGTCTTGGTCTTGGTCTTGGTCTTGGGCATTTGCAGCGATGCCCGTGACCGTGGCCAAGGCAGCGACCAGCAGCCCGAGACCAGTCCGCGGCAACCTCACAGCGAAGATGTCGGCGGCGCGCGCATCCCGAAGATTCGCGTCTCCGACCCGGTGACAACCAATCCATCGGCCTGCCACGTCGCCCCCTTCCGCCGCATTTGCGCGCACGCATTGCACATGCGCGGGGCGGGACTTGTGATGCGTGAATTCTCGCTACGGGCAGCGGCACGGTATCAAGAGAGAAAACCGAGGGACGCGGCCTCCGCACCGATCGTGGCCGTTGCGACTCACTGACGGCTGTTCCCGCCGGAAAGCACCGATTGATATCGCTATGGCTTCAGCGTAGCAAGGCTACCTGTCAGAAGTCTGTGAAGGGGCGTCGCGCGCCTGCTGACGACAGCAAGATCGAGCAGATCATCGTCACCGGTGCGCAGATCCAACGGTCGGATTACGAGTCGGCAAGCCCGGTCGTCACTGACAACTTCTGGTGCGGCTTCTTCGCGCGCAACTCGACCACGGGCAAAATCAAGGACGCATTGGGGATTTCCATCAACCTCGGTTCCATGGAAACCCCGGGTATCGACCTGCAATTCGACTGGTCGATGACGCTCGGGCGCCGGGACTTCCTGGCTTTGAACTGCATCTTCTAGACATCGCGGAAGGGTCACAACCTGGACGACCGCCTCCGGAGATGACCATGAACGAGAACCAAGCCAACGGACGAGGTGCTGGAGCAACCGGTACCTGGCCCGCGCTGCTTGCATACGCGGCTGCGGGCTGGGCGACGGTGGAGATCTTGTTGGGTGCTGGAGAACGCTTCGGCCTGCCGCAATTCGTCGACCGCATCGTGCTCGGCATGTTCCTCGCGGGCTTCGTCGCGACGGTCCTGCTGCTCAAGTTCCGAACTGGGTCGAGCCGATCGCCCCTGGTCCGGGTGGCCGGCGTATTCGCGATCACCCTGCTCTGCTCTGCGCTGGCCCTGGGTCTAGCCCGCTGGCTCGCGCCGGCCGATTCAAGCGCCGACGTCGCGTCGATCGCGGTGATGCCCTGCGATTACAAGGGCGATCCGGCCTACGCCTACCTCGGGGCGGGCCTCGCAGAGGAGGTTCACGCCCGCCTGGCGCGTACGTCCAGCGTGCACGTGCCCTCGTCGCGGTCCGTCCGTAAAGCGATGGAGGCAACAGCGGACCGCGCGCAACTGGCCCATTACCTGAACGTCGAGCACCTGACCGCCTGCCACATCCAGCAGACGCCCGATCACGTTTCGATGTCGGCGGAGGTCATGGCGCCGGCGTCGAGGAAGGTGGTGTGGTCGGGTGAGTTCCAGTACGCGTCCGTCGATCCCGTAAGCCTGGTATCGGACCTGACCAACTCCCTGGTCTCCGTGATGGCGAATAACCTCGACGATGCGGAATCGGGCAGCGTGAGGAAACTGCCGACCGCCAATCGCGCTGCCTACGAGTCGTATGTGCGGGCCACGCAGGCTCGCGGGCGAGAATGGACGCAGCGCTTCCAGGGGATCGTCGCGCGCGACATCAATTCGCAGGAGTTCGAAGAGGCCAGCCGGCACTACCGCTCGGCCATCGAACGCGACCCAGGGTTCGCGACAGCGTACGCCGGCCTTGCGATGCTGCAGGCGTCCTATTTCGACAAGCCGCTCCCGGATCCCAGGCACCGGGAGGCGAAGGCGATGGCAGAAAAGGCCTTGCAGCTGAGTCCCTGCGAGGTGGAAGCGCTGATCACGCTCTCGTACCCGTGGGTGAGGTCCGAGCGACCGAACGACCTGCCCCAGGAAGACCTGGCGGAGATCAAGCGGCTCGTAGACAAGGCCGTGAAGTGCGAGCCAGGCAACGTGGATGCCTGGCGCCGCGCCGGGGGTATGTACCAGAGCTTCCAGTTCGACTACAGCTCGAACGTGGACAAGGCCATGGAGCAGATGGGGCACGCGATCACCCGAATGTACGAACTCGACCCGACGGATTGTGGCGCGGCCACCTCGCGCATCGAGTTCTGGGGAAACCTGGGTCCCGCCCATGACCGCATTGCGGATCTTGGCGCTCCGGCGGACAAGCGCCTGTCGGTCGCGGACACGATCGATGCGTTGCGGACGATCATGGTGCTGGACCCGAAGTGCGGGTATGGATACCCCTTCGAGATGCACTTATGGGTAGGCGAATTTGCGGAAGCCATCGCCTGGGCACGCAAGTGGCGGTCGATCGACCCGCTGAATGCGGACATCCAAAGGGGACTTGCACAGGCATACATCGAGCTCGGTCTGCTGGACCAGGCCGGATTATGGGAGTGCCGCGCCAAGCGTTTGGAGCAGCAGGCAGCGACTCCCGACGACTGTGAATCCCGCAAGCCACGGCCGGACGTTGAGCCGCAATTCAGCGGCAACTTCGAATTTGCAGTCCGCGCTGCCGAAGAGGAAATCAAGAAGGCTCGCGACAACGCACGCAACGGCGAACCGCCCTACCGGCCACACTACGTGAACGCCATCGGCAACGCCCTGTGGGGACGACGGCCCGATCTCGCAGCGAAATACCTTGAGGAAGGGTTGCACGCCCTGGGTTCCAGCGATCCTGCGGACCTGATGTTCTGGAAGCCGAAAAGAACGTTCATGGGGCGGGCGCACGCGCTGGACGTAGCCACTGCCTGCCGGGCGGCCGGGCGGGAGGCTGATGCCCGACGCATGATCGAGCTCGGCCGACGGGTGCCGAACCCCAATGATCCGGAGGTCTGGACCGGACCCATGAACAAGATGCTTTACCTGGACGCCTGGCATCGCATCCTCATCGGCGACAAAGCCGAGGCAATGCGGCTGACACGCCAGGCCGTGCAGGAACATCAGGGTTTTTTGGGCTGGTTCCTCCCCTCCAGGGAGTACTTGATGCTCGACCCTGCCCTCGAACCGCTGAGAAAGGATTCCGTCTACGGCCCGCAGTTGCAGCAACTGGTCGAGGAATACGAAGCGTGGCTGGCGCCGGCCCGCAAGAAGGTTCTCGAGACGGAAGTGACCGGTGACTGGGAGTCGCTGCGCGTCCTTTGATCCGCATGTCGCGAATATCTCTGCTCGAGGAACTGCGCCGCCGGGAAGTCCTGAAGACGGCCGGCCTCTATGCGGGCGGAGCCTGGCTGTTGACGCAGATCCTGCTGGCCGTGCTGGATCGCAGCCCACTGGAGGAAACGACCCGTGCCCTGGCGGGTTGCATCCTGGTCTCCGCATTCATCGGCGGCTTCCCGATCGCCGTCCTGCTCGCGTGGTTCTTCGACCTGACGCGGACTGGCGTGGCCCGCGAGCGGCCGACAGCGCGTGGACATCTCGCGCTGTCACTCGCCGCAATGATCGTGGTCGTGATCGGCACGGGCACGGTTCTCTGGAAGTTCAGTCCGTGCACATTCGGCAAGGTCCTGGGCATCGCGGTGCTGCCCTGCAGCTACTACGGCGAGCAAGGATTCGAGCAGCAGGGCCCTGGCGTTGCCCGGGAACTCAACTACCGCCTGTCACACCTCACTGAGCTGCGTGTGCCAGCCTGGTCCTCCACCGTCGCAGTATCGGCAGGGACCGCGAATCCAGCGAAGCTTGTAGAGATTCTCGGTGTCGAGCGACTGGTTGAATGCAGTGTGCGACGCGCCCAGGAGCGACTGACGATCAACCTGCAGCTCTACGATCCGCGCGACGACCGCAATCTCTGGAGCAAGGACTACGAGGGTCAGACGGCAGACGAGTTGCTCCTCATCGCTGACGTCTTCCGCGGCCTCATTGGCGCCGACGCCATCAAAGTCGGCACTCATGCCCGCGGGCGAGTCGAGCGAGTCAACCGTCCTCCCACCGCCAGCGCCGAGGCGTGGTCTACGTATCAGCTCGCCTGCAATTCGGAGGACGCTGGCGCTTACGAATTGGCGCTGGACTCGTACCGCAAAGCCACGCTGCTCGATTCCCGCTTTGCACGAGCCCACGCGGGTGCGGCGCGAATGCACTGGCAGGCGACGCTCCGCGACGCACTTCCAGCAGGCATGGGCCGCGCGCGCCTGCATGCTGCATGGACCCATGCGCAGCTCGCGCTGCGCGCCGAGCCCGATCTCGCCGATGCGCTGGCGCTGCGACGTGTTCTGCTGGCGGTCGGCGCCGAGGACACGGCACCGGGGAAGGACCCGCCGTCACGTCTGACGACGGATCCCGACGAACTGCATGAACGGGTGCTGGCGCTGCGGCCAAGTTTCGCCGAGGAGTACCTGTGGTGGTCACAGTGGCTCGCGCGGCAGGGACGCCAGAGCGAGGCCGACGAGGCGCTCACTGAAGCAAGAAAACTGGATCCGGCGGGGACGCTCGAACACCGGTACGAATTTAAAGAAAGGCCTACGGGTTAGCGTAAGCCTTTGATACTACTGGTGCGCCCGGAGAGATTCGAACTCCCGACCTTCTGGTTCGTAGCCAGACGCTCTATCCAACTGAGCTACGGGCGCGTAATGAACGTCCTGGCGGAGAGAGAGGGATTCGAACCCTCGAAGGGCTTTTGACCCTTACGCCCTTAGCAGGGGCGCGCCTTCGACCACTCGGCCATCTCTCCGTTTTTAGGAGAGCCGCGAAGGATAAACGTCCGGAGCCGCCCCGTAAAGCTTGGGGCCGGAAAATAGCCAGTTACCGGCCCTCAGGGGCTCGTGGGTCAGGGATATGGCTCGTGATCCATGCCATGGGCAGCGTGGCCGTTGCCGTTCGTGCCAGCAGCGGCCGGGCGCGCAGACGTTGTGCCGCCCCCGTCCTGCTCTTCGCGCTTGATACGCTCAAAAATTTCTTCGCGGTGGACAGCCACGTCGCGCGGCGCGTTGACGCCGACGCGGACCTGGTTGCCTTTGACGCCGAGCACGGTGACGGTCACGTCGTTACCGATCATGACGGTTTCACCGACGCGTCGCGTGAGAATCAACATGAACTTCTCCTGGCCTGCATGGCTTCGTACGTCGCCGGACTCGATTCCATTCAATCCTTCTGCGTGCATCCGGCCGGGAGCGGTTCCCCACTCACGCAGCCGTCGGCAGCCGCAGGCAACAACGCCCCAACCCCCCAAACCACTCCTGGAATAATATGCGCATAAATATGCGCGATATTTCCGCTGCCGAACAATAGCGCGCGCACGGTCAAAAGTCAGTACGCGCTGACAACTGATGCGTCCTGATTGGTTCGATTTTTCTTACTCGAACGAAGCGCGTCTTTCCGATCGAGTCGGCGCGTCAACCCGTCACGACACCTGCGGGGCGAGCCACGCAGCGAGGCTGCCAAGCGCAGCGGCGAGGTTGGCTGGCTGCGTGCCGCCGGCCTGCGCGAGATCCGCGCGACCGCCGCCTTTGCCACCGACCTGCTTCGCCACGTGATTGACGATGTCGCCCGCCTTGATGCGGGCAGTGAGGTCGTTGGTGACGCCGGCAATGAGCGTCACTTTGTCAGCGCCTGCCGGCGAACCCAGCACGATGATTGCGCTGCCGAGCTTGTTTTTAAGCTGATCCACGGCCGTGCGCAACGCGGCAGCGTCCGCGCCATCGATGCTCGCAGCGACGAGCTTCACGCCCACACCGATCGTGATCGCTGCGGCCGCCAGGTCGCGACCGCTGCCGCTCGCGAGCTTTTCCTTGAGCTGCGCGATTTCTTTTTCCATGCGGCGTGCGCGGTCAAGCAATTGCTTGACCTTGTCTTCGACGTCGTCGCGCGAGCCGCGAACGAGCCCGGCCACGTCCCTCAACTTATGGTCCGTTTCGACCACATACTGGTAGGCGCCCTGGCCCGTGACCGCTTCGATGCGCCGCACACCGGCGGCAACGCCACCTTCGCTCACGATCTTGAACAGGCCAATGTCCCCGGCGCGGCGCACGTGGGTGCCGCCGCAGAGCTCGGTCGAATATGCACCGAGGCGCAGCACGCGCACCTTGTCTTCGTACTTCTCGCCGAACAGCGCCATCGCTCCCGCGGCCACCGCGGCGTCGAAATCCATGACTTTCGTTTCGGCGTCGGCGTTCTTGCGCACTTCCGCATTCACGATCGCCTCGACCCGCTGCAACTCCTCGGGCGTGACGCCCGAGTAGTGCGAGAAATCGAAACGCAGGCGGTCGGGTGCGACCAGCGAGCCCTTCTGGGCGACGTGCGCCCCCAGGACCTCGCGCAACGCCGCGTGCAGCAGGTGCGTGGCGGAATGATTCGCGCGGGTGGCGTTGCGGCGCATCCCATCCACCTTCGCAGCTACCGTTTCGCCAACCTTCAGCGTGCCAGCTGCGAGCTTGCCGACGTGCAGGTGCGCTTTGCCGAGCTTCTGCGTGTCGGTGACCGCGAAGCGGGCCGTGGACGTCGCGAGTTCGCCGGTGTCACCCACCTGGCCGCCGCTTTCGGCGTAGAACGGCGTGACGTCGAGGACCACCTGGCCCTCCTCGCCCGCCTTCAGTTCGGTGACCGCGTCCTTGCCGCGGAACAGCGCGACGATGCGGCCCTGGCCGGTCTCGCCTTCGTACCCGACGAACGCAGTTTGGCTGTCGATGCTGACGTCGCCGCGCAGGTCGACGTTGAACTTGCTGGCGGCACGCGACATCGCGCGCTGCGCATTCATCGCGACCTCGAACCCCGGCTCGTCGATCGAGAGCCCGCGCTCGCGCGCGATGTCGTTGGTGAGGTCGACCGGGAAGCCGTAGGTGTCGTATAGACGGAACACCGTCTCGCCCGGAATCTGCTTCTTGCTGCCGAGCGTGCCGATCGCGGTGTCGAGCAGCGTCATGCCCTGCGCCAGCGTCTCGGCGAAGCGCTCTTCTTCCTGCAGGATGACTTTCTCGATGTGCGCTCGCTGCGCCGTGAGATCGGGATAGGCGACGCCCATCTCCTGTTCGAGCGTCCTCACCAGCGTGTGGAAGAACGGCTGGCGCTGGCCGAGCATGAAGCCATGACGGATGGCGCGGCGCATGATCCGGCGCAGCACGTAACCGCGGCCTTCGTTCGATGGCAGCACGCCGTCCGCGATCAGGAACGAGGTGGCGCGCACGTGGTCCGCAATCACTCGCAGCGAGTTCGACGCAAGCTCGCTCGTGCCCGTGGCCTTGGCCGCCGCGGCAATCAGGTTGCGGAACAGGTCGATCTCGTAATTGCTGTGCACGCCCTGCATCACGGCAGAGACGCGCTCGAGACCCATGCCCGTGTCCACCGACGGCTTCGGCAGCGGCGTCATCGTGCCGTCCGCCGAGCGGTCGAACTGCATGAACACGAGGTTCCAGATCTCGACGTAACGGTCGCCGTCTTCGTCGGGCGAACCCGGCGGACCGCCGGCCACGTCGGGGCCGTGGTCGTAGAAGATTTCGGTGCACGGGCCGCACGGACCGGTGTCGCCCATCGCCCAGAAATTCGACTTGGCGCCCATGCGCGTGAGCCGTGCGGGATCGACACCGATGTCCTTCAGCCAGATTTCGGCGGCGCCGTCGTCTTCTTCGAACACGGTGACCCACAGCTTCGACGGCGGAATGCCCAGCGTGCCGGTGATGAAGTCCCAGGCGTAGCGGATCGCGTCCTGCTTGAAGTAGTCGCCGAAGCTGAAGTTGCCCAGCATCTCGAAGAACGTGTGGTGGCGCGATGTGTAACCGACGTTCTCGAGGTCGTTGTGCTTGCCGCCTGCGCGCACGCAGCGCTGCGAGGTGGCTGCACGCACGTAGCTGCGCTTTTCCTTGCCGAGGAACAGGTCCTTGAACTGGACCATGCCCGCGTTGGTGAAGAGCAGCGTCGGGTCGTTACCCGGGACGAGCGAGCTCGACGGCACGACGGCGTGGCCGCGGTCCCTGAAAAAGTCGAGGAACGCCGCGCGCAGCTGCGCGCTGGTCATGAACTTGGCCGGGGCCTGGGGCGTGCTTGTCATGGGTCTGGGTCGTCTTCGCCGGGGCCGAGGGCGGCCCGGATCTGGTCCGAAGAAAACCCGCGATATTGGAGGAAGCGTGCCTGTTTTGCACGTTCACGGTAGTCGGCTGGAGGCGACAACCCGAACTTGCGGCGGCGTGCTTCCCGCGCTGCCTGGACCCAGTCCGTTTCCGTGGTATCGAGCGCCTGGTCGATCGTTTCGGACTCGACGCCGCGATCGCGCAGGCCCATGCGGACGCGCAGCGGCCCCTGGCCGCGCCCCGCGCGCTGGGTGACGAACTGCTCGGCAAACCGTTCTTCGCGCAGGAACCCTTCCTGCACGACGGCGGCCACGGCCGCCTCGACGACCGCAGCGCCATACCCCTTGCGGAGCAGGCGCTCGGTCAGTTCGTGGCGACTGAAGTCACGCCCTGCGAGCAGGGCGTAGGCTGCGGTCTGGACGGTGCGTTGATCCGCCTCCGCCGCCGCGCCGGGCTCAGGCTTCCGACGCCTCACCCGTGGCCGCCTCGCCCTTCTTCGGCACCAGCAACTTGGTCCGGATGGCGGTTTCGATTTCGCGCGCAGTGTCCGGGTGCTGCGTGAGGTACGTGCGGACGTTTTCCTTGCCCTGGCCGATGCGCTCGCCCTTGTACGAGTACCAGGAGCCCGATTTCTCGATGATGTTCTGCAGCACGCCGAAGTCGATGATCTCGCCTTCGCGCGAGATGCCAACGCCGTACATGATCTCGAACTCGGCTTCGCGGAACGGCGGCGCAACCTTGTTCTTGACGACCTTGACGCGCGTCTGGTTGCCGACGACTTCCTCGCCCTGCTTGATCGCGCCGATGCGGCGGATGTCGAGGCGGACGGAGGCATAGAACTTGAGGGCGTTGCCGCCGGTGGTGGTCTCGGGATTGCCGAACATCACGCCGATCTTCATGCGGATCTGGTTGATGAAGACGACCATCGTGTTCGAGCGCTTGATGTTGCCGGTGAGCTTGCGCAGCGCCTGCGACATCAGGCGTGCCTGCGCGCCCATCTGCATGTCGCCCATCTCGCCTTCGATTTCGGCCTTGGGCGTGAGCGCGGCGACCGAGTCGATGACGACGATGTCGACAGCGTTGGAGCGGACCAGCATGTCGGTGATTTCGAGGGCCTGCTCGCCGTTGTCCGGCTGCGAAACCAGCAACTCGTTGACGTCCACGCCGAGCTTTTCGGCATAGGCCGGGTCGAGCGCGTGCTCGGCATCGACGAAGGCGGCCGTGCCGCCCAGACGCTGCACCTGTGCGATGACGGTGAGTGCAAGCGTGGTCTTGCCCGAGGATTCCGGCCCGTAGATTTCGATGACGCGGCCCTTCGGCAGGCCGCCGACGCCGAGCGCGATGTCGAGCCCGAGCGAGCCCGTGGAGACGACTTCCACGTCGTAGCTGTTGGAATCGCCAAGGCGCATGACCGAGCCCTTGCCGAACTGCTTCTCGATCTGGCCGAGCGCTGCGACCAGGGCTTTCTTGCGGTTTTCTTCCATTGCGTTGCTCATGAGTCAGGCGTGGGAGCCGGGTAGCCCGGCTCGTGAAGGGAGATCTGCGGGATGGCTGCATTATTCCACAGCCCCGCCCGCGGGCGGCCCGAAAAATTGCCCGGAATCACCGGTTTCTCAGCCGCCTTCGACCGCGTGATTCCACCAGTCCAAAGGCTCATGGCGTGAGCCCGCGGAGCAGGTCGCTCATGCGGTGAGCAGTCGCTCCAGGGCGCAGCGGACCGTCCAGCGCCGTACCTCGTCGCGCCCGCCCGGGAACCGTTCGCAGCGTGTTTCGGTTCGCAACGAACCGTCTTTTTCGCGCCAGGCCCATGCCAGCCAGACCGTCCCCACGGGTTTGTCGGCCGTCCCGCCGTCCGGTCCTGCCACGCCGCTCACGGCAACGGCCACGGTACTGCCGGTGCAAGCCAGGGCCCCCGCCGCCATCGCCCGCACGACGGGCTCGCTGACGGCACCGTGCTGCGCCAACAGGCCCTCGGGCACGTCAAGGAAAGCGACCTTGAGGGAATTCGAGTAGGCAACCACCCCACCCTGCAACCAACGCGAACTGCCGGCCACGTCCGTGCATGCTTTGGCGATCCAGCCGCCGGTGCAGGACTCGGCCGTGACGAGCGTCTCAGCCCGGGCAAGCAAGCGGTCACCCACGGACCGGGCCAGCTGCTGCAGGTCAACATCGGTGGGGGCCGTCATGCGACAATTCTACCGGCCTCTTGCGAGCAGCGGCACGCCGTCGCAATCTTGCAGGCCGAGGCTTGGATAACCCATGAAACAGGCAGGAACCCATGAAAATCGCTTCGCTTGCAGTGGCGCTCACCGTCGCTGCCTTTCCCGTAATGACCCACGCGCAGGCTGCCCCTGCGACGCAGAGCGTCAAGACGGATGAACAGATCATCCTCAAGCAGGTCATGACCGACAAGCGCTCCGTGTATGCGCAGAACCTGCAGCTCACGGATGCCGAGAGCCGTGCCTTCTGGCCGGTCTACGACGAGTACGAAGGCAAGGCCAAGAAACTCAACGACGAGTTCCTCAAGCTCGTCGACGACTATGCGGCGAAGTTCGGCTCCATGACCGACGCCGACGCCACGGCAATGCTCAAGACGAAGATGCGGATCGAGAAGGACCGCGAGGCCCTCAAGCAGACTTACACCGGGAAGGTCGCCAAGGTGCTGCCGCCGGTGAAGGCGTTGCGCTACGCGCAGATCGAGACCCGCCTCGACAACATGATCCGGCGCGAGGTCTACAGCCTCATCCCGCTCGCACAATAATCAAGCCAGGATTTCACGGAGCTCCTACATGAAGAATTTCAGGATCGCCCTTGCCGCCACCGCGCTGCTGTCCGTTGCGGCGCCGTTCGCGGCCCAGGCGCAGTCGACCTACGACGACACGCAGCAGCTGATCGCGCAGATCCAGTCGGACAAGCGCGCCGTCGTGCTGAAGGCGATGGCCCTCGACGACGCGCAGATGACCGCGTTCACGCCGATCTACGACAAGTACCAGGCCGACCGCAAGTTGCTGATGCAGCGCGGCGTGGACCTCATCAATGCGTATTCGTCGAACTACGACTCGATGACGGACGCTGCCGCCAAGGGCCTGCTGAAGGATTGGTTCAAGCTGCAGGAGGACGAGTTGGCTCTGGTCCAGGGCACCGCCAAGAAGCTGGACAAGGTCCTGCCGACGGCCAGGGTGCTGCGTTTCGTGCAGGTCGAGAACAAGCTCAACACGCTGCTCCGCCTGCCGGGCATCCAGGGCATTCCGCTCGCCAAGTAATCCGCGAGGTAGCCATTCATGTTCAATCTACGATTGACCCGCGTGCCGTTTGTCGCGGCCCTCGTGGCGGCGGCAGTGCTCGCCGGTGGTTGCGCCAGCGGTCCGGACGTCCGCGGCGACTACGACCGCACCATCGATTTCGGCAAGTACAAGACCTACAACTTCCTCTCGGCTGCAAATGGCAATCCTGCCGAGTTCCAGTCGATCGCCCAGCAGATGATGCAGCAGGCGGCGTCGCGCGAAATGGAAGCGCGCGGCTACACCAGGTCCGACAACCCGGACCTGCTGCTCAACTTCAAGGGCAAGCTCGAGGAGAAGACCGACATCCAGTCGACGCCGGCGCCGTATTACGGCCCGTCGTATGGGTATCGCGGCTGGGGCGGCGCGCCGTACGGCGCCTACGGTTATGGCGGATCGGAGGTGACGACGCGCCGCTACAACGTCGGCACGCTGGTCATGGACGTCATCGACCGTGAAAAGCGCCAGGCCGTGTTCCAGGGCGGACTCGAGGACGTCGTGACGTCCAAGATGATGCAGGACAAGCAGGGCACGATCACGAACGCAGTCGCGGCGATCTTCGCCCAGTACCCGTTCGTCGCGGGGCAGTCGGCCCCGGTCGCACCGGTCGAGAAGAAGTAGTCGTCGCTGTCCCGCCACGTCCGGGATGGGATGAGACGAAGCCGGGCCCCGTGGCCCGGCTTTTTCTTTGGTGTCGGTCAGCGAACGTGCGGACTCGATCCGTATTCACCCCGGCGCGCGCGGCCCGCCCGCAGAGGATAATGCGGGATTGGATCTCACACGATACATGGAGCTGGCAATGAACCGCATGCTTGGCCTGACCGTCGCAGCCACCCTGGCCCTCGGCGCCGCCGTCGCGCAGGCTGACGACACCCGGGGTCTTTACCTTGGCGCGAACATCGGCGCGACCAAGATTGACATCGACAAGAATGCTTACGACGCCGCGCTGGCCGATCTGTTGACGCAGAACGGTCTCACCGTGCTTTCGGCAACGTCGAGTTCGAGCGAGAACGACGCTTCGTTCGGCGTGTTCGCCGGCTACCGCATCCTGCCCTACCTCGCGGTCGAGGCGGAATGGATGACGCTCGGCACCGGCAAGTACGAAGCACGCGGCGACCTGACCGATGGCGTGACGACCGACACACTGCGGTTCACTGCCGAAACGGACTCGAAGGGCATTGCCGCCTCCGCGCTCGGCATCTGGCCGATCAACAGGTCATGGGATCTGTACGCGCGACTCGGCATGATCTTCGCGACCACGACGCTGACGGCCAGCGCGCGCACCACTGCGGCGTCGTTCACCGACAACGTCTCGGAAGATACGCAGGACATGCTCTACGGCGTCGGCGCGACGTACCGCTACTCAGGCACGTGGAGCGTGCGGCTCGACTACCAGCACTTCGACGGGCTCGGCGATTCGAAGACGACGGGCGAAACGAACGTGGATCGCCTCGCCGCCTCCTGGGTCTACTCGTTCCGCTGACGTCGAGTCCGCCCGGCCGGGGGCCTGACGCTTACTTGGCGGGCGCTTCGACGACCTTGATGGCGAGTGCTTCGGTGAAGGTCACGTCGACCGTGTCACCGACGCGCACGCCTTCGAGGTTCTCGGGGTGCAGCACCTTGATCGTCTCCGTGTTGCCCTTGGGCCCCTGGAACGTCACCGACGGCACCTTCGGGTCGATTGCAATGATCGCGACCGTCACGGTGGTCTGCCGCGCCAGCGCGCCGCCCGGCCGCTGACCCAGTTCGGTGGCACCGCCGGCAATCGCGGTCGTCGGCGCCGCAGCCGTGCCGCCCTTGCGGATTTCATACGCCAACGCCTCGGCGTACACCGCGTGCAGCACGTCGCCCACCTTCACCTGCGGCAGGTTCTTGACGTCCTCAGACGCGACGAACGTAACCTCGGTGCCGTCTTCCTTCCGCAGCGTGACCTCGCGCGTCTTTTGGTCGATCGCGATCACGGTCGCGGTCACTTCGACGGTCGCGATCACGGCCTGGCCCCGCGGCGCCGCTGCAGGCGCGGCTGCGGGCGCAGCGGCAGGCGCGGTCGCGACTTCGGGAGTGCTGCATCCCGCGGCGCCGGCGAGACAGAGGGCCGCGATCGAAAGTTTGACGAGTTTCATCGTTGAATTGCTCCAGGTGGTCGTGGTCACGGACAACGCACGGCCGAACCTCCACGGGGCCCGGCCGGCATCGGGTTTTCAGCCGGCGATTCTACCCCCGCCGGGAGAGCCGCAGCTTGGCTTTGCGCGACACCGCCGCTAGCGGTTGACCGAAACGCCAGGCGGCAAGAAACCGATCAGCTCTCGAACCAGGCGTCCTGCATGTCGCGACACGTCGGGTTGCGAGCCGCCACCACGGCCAGCCACGCTTCGATTTTCGGCAGCTCGAAGGCGAAGAAATAGCGCGCTGCCTGCAACTTGCCGCGCAGGAAGCCGTCGTCCTTGCCCGCCGCAACCGCGACCGCTGTGCGAGCGACGTCGAGCCAGAGCCATGCCACGACGACGTGGCCGAACGCCTGCAGGTAGGGCGTCGCGTTCGCCAGAGCCTCATCGGGTTGGCGCGTGCTCCACGCCGCGCGAGTCGCATCGAGCAATTGCTGCAACCCGCGTGCGACCGCGGCGGATTCGCTCTTCAATTCGGCATGCTCACCGGCCTGCTGCACGGTCTGGCCGATACGCTGCACCAGCAGGCCGAGCGCCCTGCCGTCGTCCATCAGCACCTTGCGCCCCAGCAGGTCCAGGCCCTGGATGCCGTGCGTCCCCTCGTGAATCATGTTGAGGCGGTTATCGCGCCAGTACTGCTCCACCGGAAAATCGCGCGTATAGCCGTAGCCGCCGTGCACCTGGATCGCGAGGTTGTTGGCTTCGAGGCACCATTCGCTCGGCCAGCTCTTGGCGATCGGCGTCAGGATCTCGAGCAGCGCCTTGATTGCCGGTACGCTCGCCGCGGATCCGGTCCTGGCTTCATCGACCAGCCGGCCACAAAAGAGTTCGAGCGCCAGCGCGCCTTCCACGTATGACTTCTGCGCGAGCAGCATCCGCTTCACGTCGGCGTGCTCGATGATGCTCACGGGTGGCGACGCGGGATCCTTGCCGGCTGGGGTCGACGGGCGCCCCTGCTTGCGATTGCGGGCGTAATCGAGGCTCGCCTCGTAGCCCGCGTAGCCGATGCCCACTGCACCGAGCCCGACGCCGATGCGGGCCTCGTTCATCATGTGGAACATGCACCTGAGGCCGTCACCGGGCAGGCCTACGAGGTACCCGACGGCGCCAGGACGACCGTCCACCGGGAACGTGCCTTCGCCGAAATTGAGCAGCGTGTTCGGCAGTCCGCGCCAACCCATCTTGTGATTGAGGCCCGCGAGTACCACGTCATTGCGCTCGCCGGTGAGTTCGCCCGCGGCATTGACGAGCAGCTTCGGCACGATGAACAAAGAGATGCCCCGCGTTCCCGGGACGAGCTTGCCGTCCGCCGCCGGAATTTTGGCGAGCACGAGGTGCACGATGTTCTCGGACATGTCGTGCTCGCCGTTGCTGATCCACATCTTGTTGCCGGTGAGCCGGTAACGCGGACCGAGTGCGTCCCGTGCAAAGTCGTCGCCGTCGGGAGTCGCACGCGTCAGGATGTCGGACAGGCTCGAACCGGCCTGTGGCTCGGAAAGGCACATCGTGCCGAACCACTTGCCGTCGATTTCCTGCTGCGCGAAGACCGTCTTCTGCGTCGGCGTGCCGTGCGC
>Ga0315273_10005172_pt1 | contig 16114 bp, 22 predicted proteins | sample YL17G02_0_MG_FD_205753 | JGI IMG/M metagenome (GOLD analysis project Ga0315273, IMG submission 205753) | Sediment microbial communities from Yellowstone Lake, YNP, Wyoming, USA - YL17G02_0 | ecosystem: Environmental > Aquatic > Freshwater > Lake > Sediment | place: USA: Wyoming | collected... | reverse complement strand
AAATCGGACCCGCGGGAAGCGGGAAAGTGGTGTTCGGTAGCTCGCAACTGATAGTCGGGCCAGAGCCGTTGAAAATGCCGGTCTGGCCAAAAAAGCCGGTTCCGTTGCTCGAAGTCCAGAGCGCGAGATAGAACCGCCGGCCGCCCACGAGGCTCACGGGCGAGGGCAACGGGATAACCAGAATATCGGCCACTCCTGGCACGGCAACCTGTCCCGTGCTGCCGAGCAAGACGCCCGTGCGATCATAAATCGCCATCGCAACATTTCCGGCGCCGCCGATTTGAGCGAGGCAGCAAGCCAAGAAACGAACCATGGTCGGCCCGGGTGTCACCACGAGCGAGAGGCGCAAAACGCCGTTTGGTGCGACGCCCGCGAATGGCTGAATGTTCGCGCTTGTCGAGGCTGGCGAGTACGTTTGGACCAGCTCCAGCGGGTCTATGCTCGACAGCGAAGGAAGCAGGGCCCAATCTTTTTCGTTGTCGGGCGGGTCGAGCGCGACCGGTTGCAGCAGCTGCGGCACGAGCACGAGCGCGGCCGGCGCTGCTCTTCCCTGATCTGGCAGCAGGGCCCACTCTTGGGGGCGCTCGGTCGGTTGGAGCGCGACGGGTTGCAGGAGCTGCGGCACGAGCGCGGCCGGCGCTGGCGGGCCCTGGTCTGGCAGCAGGGCCCACTCTTGGGGGCGCTCGGCTGGTTCGAGCGCGACCGGTTGCAGCGCCACCAGCGCCGGCAGGGGCTGCGCTGAAAGCTGGTCCGGCAGTAGCGTCCATTCGCCGACCGGTGACGCTTCCGGAATGGAAAGCGGCATGCCGGCGGAACCGCTATCACCGCTCGGCGGAGTCGGCCCCGGCCCGAACGGCCCGCAACTCACCGCGGCGCCTTCTTACGGCGCCGAGCTTGGCGCGCTTGCAGGCGCTGCACGGCCGCGCGTAGCTCGGGCATGGTGGGCTTTCGGCCGTGCCGCTTCGTGAGCTGCTCGACGACCCGATACACCCACGCGGGCGGCTGCTTGCGCCCGGGGCCGGGCTCGTCGCCGTCGTCGGGCTCGTCGCCGTCGTCGGGCTCCTCGCCGTCGTCGGGCTCCTCGCCGTCGCCCTCCATGTGATCGTCCGAGGCGTCAACCTGACGCCGGCCCTCCATGATTGCAGCGGCTGCCGTCGGTCCCTCGCTTTCGAGGTCTTGGCGTAGCTCGTCGTCCATGTCGTCAGCCTCGCCCGGGAGCGCCATCCCAAACGAGAGCTTTTGTTGATGCTGCGGAATGCGGGTGATGGGCGCTAGGACGAAATAGATTTCGATCTCGATCAGACTGTCCGGCGGTGCCTCGTTGCGAAAATTCGCCGTCGCCTGAACATCCACCTGGAGCGCGTGCAGCGGCACAAAGGGTAACGTCCACTCAAGCGGCCCAGTAGCGGAGGGCTGGTTAGCGAAAGTCACTTGTCGCGGCACCGTGACGCGGCCGAGACCTTGCGCGAGGTTGATCGTGAACGCGCCTACGAAAATATCCGCGGGGTTGACGATTCGCGCCCGCGCTTGCAGGTAGAGGCAACAAACCGCCGGCTCGGGCAGGCTGATTTGAGCCAGCTGAGCCGAGACGCTGGAACCTTGCGCCGGGCCCAGTATGAGGCGCGCGCTAGAACCCCAGGTCCACGTGGGATCGATCGGGCGTTGGGCTGCGGTCATGGCGTCACCGTGATCTGAATGCTCTGAACGAAGGCGCCGGCCTGAGCCTGAAACCAGTATTCGACGATCAAATATGCGCCCTCGCCGAGCACATCGATCGCACCCTTAAACGCGCCGTTGGGCTCTAGGGTGATGCAACCATTTGCGGCGACTAGGATCGAGTTGCCCGGACCCACCCCGAGCTGAACCGGGTTCGCGCCCGCGAAAAGCTGGATTTTAGTAACTAGCCAATCATTGAAAGCGTCGATGTGCTGGAAGCCGCCAGCCTGCACCGTGTACGGGAACATGCCGTAAACGTATTCGCGAACGTCGAGCCCTACGGGTCCGCTGCTCATACTGGGCGCCCCCCACCAAGCTCGGCGCGGTTGGCGCCCCACGCTGCGACGTAGGCCCGGATATGCTGCTCTTTGGTGCGGCCGGGCGGGGCGACGTAGTAACCGCGCTTGCCCAGCTCTTCGATCCATCGGGACGTGTGCGGCTCGCTCACGAGCAACGTCCAGGCGCTCGGGAACGTGTCGTGGAGGCGCTTTAGCTGGTCGTGAACGGCGTTCGGCAAGTCGGCGTAGGCCGTCCACCGGAACAGCTCGGCGCCGGTCTGCACGTCACGCGCGACGAAATACGGATCCTTTTTGCGCGCTCGCCAGCCGCCCAAATTGAAGTTGAACTCTGATTTTCCGCGGCCAGTTTCGTGCGCCCACTGCGCGACCACAGAAAGCGCGGCATCGGTCAGCTTGCCCGCCGCCACGTTGGGCCGGAGCACTTCGAGGGCGAGCGCAAAGCGCGGGCCGAACCACTCCCCGAGCGGCTGGCCTCCCGTGAGAACGCGCGGCACTTCCTTGCCGGGCCCGCCCGGCAGCGTCGTCGGCATGGTCGGCGCCAGCTCGTTGCGCGTGCCGCTACTGCCCGCGAGCAGCAGACCGAACAGCAGCAGGGGCGCGAAGCTCGAAGCCCGCACCGGTCAGAGCCTCGCCGGGTCTACAGGGCCCCACTGCGGCGGGACGAAAAGCCGATCGCCGGGTTGGAGCCCGCCCGCGCGGTTTCGCTTCTTCAGGCCCCCCTTATCTAAGCCCTGAGCCGTGAACCAGCCGTCAGGGCCGGGCACGTTCGCCCGCTGCAAAATGGTTGCGCTTGTGCCCGTCGCCGGCTGCCCGAGCCGCCGCGCGACGTTCGCCAAGCCCTCGCCCTTCCGCACGGCGGTAATCTGAGTTACGGCCGACGCAGCAGGCGGGGCCGACGTAGCCGGCACGTCGGCCGTAATCAGAACTTCGGGAAGCGTCGTCACCTTGCCGCCGCTCGGGCTCGTCGTGACGACGGGGCCGGGCGCTGGGGCCGCTGGGGCCGCTGTGGCGGGCGCCGTCGCCGGCACTGGCACCGCGACCGGGAAAGACGCCTGCGAGGGCAGAGGAGCCGCCGCGGGCGCCTGCGCGCTCGTCCCCGGGTGCTTCGTCATCCGGTAGGCCCGGCGCCCCGTCAGCGTTGGCGGGCCGTCGAAAACAACGCCGCCGTCTCGCCACTTGGCTAGCAGTGCTTTCGCGATCGCCGCTTCCACGGCTGTGGCGCTCTTCATGCCCTGCCAGCCGTTCGGGAACTGCTTTTCCAGCGCTGACAGCGCCATGGCTCCCACCTCCGGCCCCATGCCTGAAATCGCGGCGGTGCCTTGCTGAGCTAGCGAGGGCTTGACCTGCCAGACTTCGATCGCGCGCTTGAACCCGGCGGGCGCTGGTGCGCCCTGTGGCGGCGCAGCTGCCGGCGTTGCCGCGGGCGTAGCGGGCGCCGTCGCCGGCACTGGCACCTGAGCCGGGAAGTCGGGCGCTGGCGCTGGCGTCGCTGGCGTCGCTGGCGTCGCTGGCGTCGCTGGCGTCGCTGGCGTCGCTGGCAGTGCTGCGGTTTGGCCGTTCGCAGGGAACGTGACGGCAGGCGAGCGGGTTTCGCCGCCCTTGCCGAACAGCTTCGAGATCACGAAGCCAATGAACAAATCTTCAAGAAGCATCGTCGTTGCCTTCTGCGCCGCCGCCTTGCATCTGCTGCATGAACGCCATCAGCTTCGCCGGGTCGAAACCGCCGGCCCCGTTGCCGGGGCTGCCGCCCATGACCTTCTGAAGTGCGAGCATGGCCATTTGACGCTTTTGGCCGTCGGGGTCGTTCGGGTCGCTGCCGCCGGCCGGCTGCGCGTTGAGCCGCTCGGCTAGAGCTTGCTCGGCGTTCGCGTAACGCTGCTCAATCCCCACGAGGAGATTTAGCGCGATATTCATCACCGCGACCATCGCATCGAAACCGCCGCGGTGTGCCTGCGAGTTGTTGCGCGTCGCCTCGCTCACTGCCTCGCGAATATTCCGCGCGATGGAGTCCACGAGCTTCGGCACGTCCACCGAAATGATCGGCACCGAGTTTTGCCCGCCCGAGCGCACGGCCGCTTCAACCTCAGCCTCCGCTCTAAGCTCGGGGTCAGTGCCGTTGTCGAGCCTGAGCCGGCGTAGCTGGTTGCCCTTGTCGTCAAGCGCAGTCAGGACCACGCAATCACGAACGACGCTCACAACGTCGTGCAGCTCGTTCGTAGTGCCGCCGCTCACTGCGCACGTCACTTCGTCATCGTCGGCCGTCGCGCCTACGATCTTCGCTGGCAACGGCTTACGCCGTAGCCAACGTAGAACGCGCACGGTCCGGGCCGACGTGCGATCGACAAGCTCTGATTTCGGTCGCGCCACTCTCAAAACCTCATCGTTGCAGGGCCACCGGGGCCCCAAGGTCGCAGCACTTGGTTGAGCCCTTGGGGCAGGCCCAGCGCGCCGAAAAGGCTCGACAAGTCGAGGCCCGCCGGCAGGCCCGGAATGCTCGGCATGCGTGCCGCCGGTCCGCCGCCGCCTTGGCTCGTCAGAAACTGGGCAAGTGCGCCGCCGCCAAAGGTGCCGAGCGGACCGCCGAACATTGTGCCAGCCATGGGAAGGCCAGCTTGCAGCGCCTGCCTGATGCCAGGCAAGTGCGCCACGCTCCGAGCGGCTTGGAGGTGCGAAGTAATGGGATCGGTAGCGATCCGAGTCAGGTTCGAAAGGCTCGGGTGCTTCACGAAGTTGACCGCGCTCGTTACCGGAGAAATCGCGGCCTTCAGTAAGTCGCCACCGAACCAGCCGACAGAATGCACCGCGTCGCGCATGCACCCCTCAACGTCGATTTCCTCGCCCATCAAATCATACAGCGCGTCGCTGACTTCCTCAGGGTCTGCGCCCAAAACGAGGTCATGAACCGCCGCCAGGCGCGCGTCGTCTTCGGGCTCCATGTCCTCGCCGGCAACGGACCGAACGACCTTGATCGCTTTTGCGATCGAGTGCGCCGGGTTCGTGTCGGCGCTCATGCTGGACCAGTCCCACGGCTCGAGACGGTCAGGCGCATCAACGCGAGTAAAGAAAACAAGCGGGTGCCGTGGGTCGCGAGTCGGGCAGAGGGCGAGGCACATTCGACCGTCGGCACTCATGGACGGTTGAATCGGAGCGCCGGCCCCGAGCATGACGCCCCCAACGCCGCTCACGGAGTACATGCCGGCGTGTGCGCTGGGGTCTTCGATCGACCCGTCCGAGCGCTGGACGATGGCGTGCCATCGTTTGGGCCCGGACTTTTTGACGATTGCCCTAGCGCCCGGGTCGCGCCCGCTCGCACGCAGCGAGCCGGCGTGCCAGGGCGCTAGGTCGTCACAGTCACCCCAACCGCGCCCGATCACAGTGGCGGGCAGATCAAAATGCTCGTCGCCGGGCGGTTCGGGTTCCCAGCGCACGCGCCCGGATTTGATTTCACCGGCTGCCGGCGGAACCTTACCCGTGCGCACTTGGCTGGCTGCGGTGCGTGTGACGCTCTCCAGAGCCGCGTCCAAGGCCGCCTTTCGGTCCTGGTCGTCTAGCTCGTCAGGTACTGCAAGGCGGATGTCCATGTTTGCTCAGGTGGCGACGCGGCCGAGGATTTGGATCGATAGCGCTAGCGTGTCGGTTCCCGTCACCGCGGGGTTAACGAACGCGAACACGCGGATTTCAGCGCCTTGCGTTGCCGGCTGCATGACCATGCGAACGCCGAACGCTCCGGCCTGGTAGTCTTCCAAGTTGATCGGACCGAGCACACCGACTTGGGGCCTGATACCGATGTGGACGCCGTTATTTGCGAACACGAGCGCGCCCGCCGCAGTCGCGCCGACGCGACCGACGCGGCACAAAAGACGCTCCCCGCGAAAAGGGATCTGCGCAACGGCGCGGTATTCGATCTGTGTGTTGGCGGCCGTGAAAATGCCGTTATTGACGTTTGGCGTGAGCGGGATGGGAAACACGCCGTAACCGGGAACTGGCACGCCGGGCGCCATCTGGTTACGCCAGCGCGGCTTTGTGGGCGGGCCCCGGTGGCCTCTACTCCTGGCCATGCCGCGCCGTCTGCCGGCGCCCACAAGTGTCATCCCAAGAACGTCGTCCCCAAGAACGTCGTCCCCTTCTAGTTCGTCTTCGCCTTCAAGCTCGTCATATCCCATCAGATCCATTTTGCTTCTCTCCCGTTGCGTTGTGGTGGTTTGTGCCGCGTGTTTCAGTCGAAGAAGACCGCGCCGCCCGGCATTTGGTAGCCGTCGCCGACGACCGTTTGGCCGCCAGAAAAGCCGATGTTGAACGCGCTGAGAGCGAGCGCGGCCGTGATTGCGTCGCTCACGATCGCGGGGAGCTTCATGTGGAGAAACTCTTCAGCGGCGAAGCCGAGCAGGCCAAAGGAGGTGATGGGCCCGGCCTTGCCGACGATCGGAAGCTTCGCTAGCCATCCCTCTTTTGAGGCGTAGCCCAGCGCTAGGGAGCCGATCGCAACGGCCGTGCGGTGTCCGCCCTTGCCGCCTAAAAAGTTGCCGAACATGCCGCCGCTTTTTTTGCCGCCGCCGCCGCTGCTCGCGCGGCGTCGCGTGACCTTTCGCGGTGACATTGCAGCACTCGGCACGCGCACGATCTTGGTTTGTGTGACGGTGCGCGTGCGAGTCTTCGGCGCCGTCGTGGTGTGGGCTCGTCGTGCTTTCCCGCCGCCCTTTACAAATTGTCCGCTCTTGTTTCGTCTGGCCATGGCGGGCATGCCAGCACGCTTAGGCGGCCCAGAAAATTAGCTGCTATTTTGGGTCAGCGGTTCGAGAGCGCGCCCGCGCCGAACATGACGAGCAGCAGCAGCAACACCGGGAAGCCCTCGGCAAGTCTGCCCGCCGTCTCCCCCGCTTTGTTGATCACATCTACGGCCGTGTCTTCGGGGTTTTTCTGTAGCTCCGTTTGGATCACGTCCTGGCGGCTCTGAATGTTCGGGGGCGCGAAGCTCGGGAAGCCGAACTGAAGGGAGTTCAGAAATGGCATCCGTCCTGCCGGCACGTTGAAAATCAGAAACTGGCTGGCCTTCATCCCGGCGGGCGCATCGAGCGACGCCGTTTCGACGCGGGCCGCTCCGTGCATGTCCCTGAGCCAGTCGTCAAAATCGCGGATGTCCGGCGACTCGACTAGGATCCAGTAGCGCCCCGGCGGGATGGGTGAAACCTGACGCTGAAGCGCCATCAGACGACCCCCGCGGCTCGGAGCGAGCGCAATAGAGGGTCAGGGGCAGGCCGGGGCCCGCCGTTCAGGGCGGCTTTCCCGAGGAAGAACGAGACCACGCCAAAGAACAGAATGGCCTGTTTTAGCGCGGTATTGGACATTTTGAGCCCTCAGGCTACGCCCGCCGGTCTGTGGCGTCACGGCCGTTCTAGGGTGGGGCGATTTGTCCCAATGGTTGATGCCCCTTTACAGCCGGCCGGAGATCCGACTGAATAGCGGCGAAACCTCCCCGCGCACAAAGTGCGCAACGCCCGAAACGTAATTGAACCCACGTTACGAGCGTTGATTGGGAGGCACAGCAAGAGATGAAAGCTCTTTGCCGTCCAAATCCAGCCACAAACCAAGCCCGCGCGCAACTCTAACCGGACAGAAAAAGCCCGCTTGGAAGCCGAAGGGCACGCGCACGCCTTCACGTTGGGAAACACGCCGGTTTGGCGAGAGCGCGAGCGACGCGCGGGCCACCGAGCTACGCGATCGGCTTGTCGCCGAGCTGTTACGGGGCGGGGGATGAGGTTTTACGGGGGTTGTGAGACGGGAAGGCGGGGTCTTGAGCGGCATTTCGCGTAAAATCCTGCGGCAAAACTTGCTGCGGTGCGTACCGCCGCCCATGCCGCCCACGGCGCCGAGCCGCAACGATGGCCAGCGCCTTTTTCGGATCTTGCGTATCGAATACGCTTTCGGCTGGAAACAAGCGTATGCGCTGGCCGCGATGGCCTCCTATGGTGAAGTTTGCTGGAAAACTGAGCTTCAAATAGCGCGTTTCGTCGGCTGTAGCCGGTCCACAGTCGCGAAAGCCGTCAAAAAGGCGAAAGACCTAGGCGCGCTCGTGGCAAAGCGCATAAAAATAGGGGAAATTCCCCCCGGCGGCATCGCTCCGACGAAAACGGGCCTTTCAAGGCGCCGATTTACCGCGTTTGGCATCCGGAACCTAAGCCGAATCGCCGCTATTTGGGCCAGAGCAGCCCTAGCGAACGCCTTCCGCATGGCCAAAGCCGCGGAAAACAAGCACGACAAGGCCGAGGCCCGCGCCGCATGCGCGGAGCTACGCGGGCCGCCGGGCTAGGTCACAGGACAATTTAAGGGGAAAGGCTGGGCGGACGTGTGCGCGCGCCCTGAACTGAACCGCGGGCCGGTATGTTTGGGGCCTGCTTTTGGGTCCACTGAACGGCCCGCCAGTTACTGACCCGGCTTTCAGCTGTGGATAACGCGCCGGCCTATCGTTCGGGCTTACACGTCCCTTTACATCGGAAAGCTCAAACCAAGGAAATTTAGATCCACTGAACGCCTTAGGCCCACTTTCGCGAGCCGTTGACCCTTCCCCGAGGGCATCACAGGCGGACGGCCGCCCACGGCCAACGGCTAAGGCACGCACGGCGCCCCCTGGGCGGCTCTGAGCGCGCCCTTACGGGCGCCGTTCACTCTCGCGTGCCTTTGGCACCGGAAAGCGCTCATAATGAGCCGGTGCGGCGACAGGCGGCTTATTTGCGAGTCAGTACGGCTCAGCAGAACGAAGCGCTACAGCGAGAGGCCATCGAGCGGGCCGCGACCGCTCGGGGCGAGAAAATCGACGTTTGGGCCGTGGAAAAGGCGAGCGGGAAGCGCGTTGACCGCCCCGAGCTTGATTCTCTGCGGGTTTTGGCGCGGCGGGGGGAGCTTTCCGCACTGTGGGTGTTTCGCCTCGATAGGCTGGCCCGGGGCGCGGTTTTTTTGCTGACCGTCGTGGAAGAGCTGAAAAACAACGGTTGCCGCGTCGTGACGCCCGACGGCATCGACACGCAAGGCACTTGGGCGCCGGCAATTCTGGCCGTGCTCGGCACGGCCGCTGAAATCGAGCTGGAAGCCCAACGCGATCGGATGGCAGGCGCCCGAGCGAAGGCCGAGGCCGCCGGGAAACACTGGGGCCGGCCCCGAGGGCCGGCCGAGGACCGAATAAACGAGCTTTCTGCGCTGATTCAAGCGCTGGAAGCCGGCGCCTCTCTGCGGGAGGCCGCAAAAACCGCGGGTTTGGCCTACGGAACCGCGCAAAGAATGGTCGCGAGCATGAAAAAGGCAGGGAATGACGTTTGAAGTCTGGACGAACGCCGCGCCGCCCGTCAAAACGCGCCGAATTGTCACCACAACGAGCTGGGCACTGGCCAATTTCTATGCGCGCCTGATCTCTCTGGCTGCCGGCGGTAGTTCAATCATTGGCGATGCCGTCTTTGACGGGGAGGCCCCGGGCAACAAAACCATGGTCGCAACGTACCGGCTCGGCCGGGTCGAGCGATTTTTCGCGGGAGCGCCGGGCGCCCCGTCGATTTGGCCGTGAGGGGCCCACCTTATCTAATTAGATAAGGTGGGGTTTCGCCGCAGAAAACGGGCCTAGTCGTCGTTGCGGAAAAAAACGTAGGGCTCGCACTCCAGGGTCATGGGGTCGGAGCTGGTCAGGGTGAGCGTACGCCGGCCGCCGCGCTCGTTTTCAAGGTGGAGCGTTTCACCTTCGGGCAGATCGGCGTTGCGTTCGAAGTAGCGCCGGGCCGCTTCGCACCATGCACACTCTTCGTCGTCGAACTCGTGGAAGCGGCCGGGACTGCCGAGCCTGCGCAGCTTCATGGGTCGGGTTTGCAGCAGTAAGCCGAGGGGCCCAAGGTTTGGCACGCCGGGCCGCCGATAGACGTGCAGCACGCTCGGAGCCGGTAACTCCTGCGCATGGCGTGGTGAACGTCACACCAGAAATAGCCGTCGTCGTCGAGCACAACGGCCGTGCGCGTGCAGAACGAGCACGGGCCGGGTTTGGCGCGCGTTCGCCTGGGCCTTCGCACTGTCTCGCCTTCGCCAAGCAATTTCGGCCTAGTCACCCGCGGCCCTTCATCGACTTGAACGCTAACACCTGGCCGTGAAGAACAAGCGCAAGCCGCAACGCCGGCAAGCCTTGTGGTGCTCGTCGTAGTCTAGCCAGTCGTGATCGCGGCTGGACTCGTGAACAATATCGGTCACGGGCACGTGAGAGGGGGCAGGACGTAAAGCGGCCCGCTTGCGGTGTCGCAACACTTCCGAGTTTCGAGGCCCGTTTTGTCAAACTGCAAATCGGCCTTCAGGCATGCGCAGCTGAAGCCCTCCAAACAGCCGGAGTCAGCGCAGCTCGTGGTGATGCCCGTTGCAATGCAATAGTCGAGGCCGCTGGGCTGTGAGCGTTCTTCCAACGTGATGCACGTTGCTCCGGCGTCGCACCCTTTGTTCTGCACGGTCTGACAGCGCTTCGGCATGCTCGGCTTGTCGCGTTGCAGCGGCGTGCAGCTCGGACCGCTCGCCCCTGCGGCGCCCGCGTCAGCGCCGCCCGCGGCGGGCGGGCCTCCGCTGGCGCCGCCGTGGCTCGGCGCTCCTCCCTGCCCTCCGCTGCTTGCTGCGCCTGCGCCTGCGTCGCTGGTGCTCGGCGCGCCTGCGTCGCTGGTGCTCGGCGCGCCTGCGTCGCTGGTGCTCGGCGCGCCTGCGTCGCTGGTGCTCGGCGGCGTGCCGCTGAACTCAGAGCCGCACGACAGAAGGAACAGCGCAACCAAGGCGGTTCGGTGGGCCGGCATGGCTGCGAGCCTGACCCAAAAAACCCCCCAAATCGACACCCCAAAAGCGGCGCTTAAAATGACCATCCAAGGCAGTAGCACGACCGGTCCAATAATGTTACTTTCTGGGTCAGTCGGCGCCTTGCGTGTGCCAATCCCCCGGCCGGTGGGGCGCCGACACTTTCCAGCGAGGCGAGAAAGTGAATCGCGACCAGCAGAAGGCGACCCGAGAGCTTGAGCAGGCGCAAGAAAATTGGCTGCGGGCCTATGGCTGGGCCCGAGAGCTTGGCGGGCGCTGGGTCCACCCCCAGCAGGCGCGGGCGTGCAGCCTATTCGACGCCGTGCAGCTCACCCGAGCCCAGCCGCTGGCGTTCGGCGCCGGGCGGTGATTCTGCGGGCGCTTGCACTGCCTTATCTAATTAGATAAGGTAGGCCCATGGCCAAAAAGTCATTAGATAAGACGAGCGCGGCGGCTCGGGCCGTCGAGGGAATCCGGCTTAAGCGGGAGGCGGACCGCCGCCGATGGGCCGAGCAGGCCGAGCGCATGGCGGCCCGCGGGCGTGCGGCTGATCGCGCGTTCGCTCCGAAGGGGGGGAGGAGCATTCCGGAAATCCCAAAAGCTCCCCCCGCAAAAGCCGGCTCGGTCTTGGAGGTGCGCCACACTCGCGAGGGTGGGCGCGGCATCACCTACGAACGCAAAGCCGTGCTCTGTGGAAAGAAGGGCTGCAACAAGCTGCACGGGCCGTACTGGTATGCGTTTTGGAGTGCCGGCGGACGCGTCCGCTCCGTGTACATTGGGAAAGCGTTTCTTAAGGTCGAGGACAAATGCCCCGAGCGACTAAAGGCCGCGGACCCCAGCGGCTCATGAAGCCTTCGCTACGCAATTCCAGCACGAGCCCTGCGCGCTCAGGGCGCGCACGTCGGACTCGCCGCACTGGCATTGCTCGGCCGCTGGTAGGCTTCCGCGGCGTTCGCGCTGATAGCAGCGAAAGCAGAGCCCACGCGCATGCACCGGGCCGCCTGCTGGGCACCGCAGACACTGCGCGGGGTTGGTTCGGAGTCGCTTCGCGCGGTTGTTGTGCATGCCGACCTTTTCGCCCGCTAGCGTGCAACGGGCCAATGTTTCAGCTGATCCGTTCCACGTGCAACCGGTGCAAAACGAATGTCTGAAAACTCGATTCTGCTAAGCGTCATCACCTACGAGCTATCGCGCCGGCTCGGTCACAAGGCAGCGCAGGCCGAGTTTCACCGGCAAGCGCTCGACACTCTGATCGACAGCCCGAGGGGCGAGCAGATTCTACCGGCCGCGATGGTGTGCCGTCGGCTGCGGCGGCTAGCCGAGGTCGCGTTGCTTCACGATGCGGGCGGCACGTCGATAGGTCATGCGCGCTCGCGAGCGTTCAGCGTGGCAGAGCGAGGCGCCCGGAACGGGAAAATTGACCTTTGGATTTCGTGTGACGACGACGTGCAGGCCGACCAAGAGACGCTCTCCCATCTCGTGCGGAGCATCGACCCGGAGACGCCGCAAATCGTGATCGTGCCCTGCTGGCTGCGGCAGGAAACGCCGATCGTGAACATCACCCTAGACCCTGACTCACTGCTTGACCGCGTGAGCCCGAGCGGCGCGCGCCTGCGGCGGGCGCTCTTCGGCGGGTTCGGCATGGTCGCGGTTTCGCGTGCTGCGCTTCTCGAGCTGGGCCAGCTGTACCGGGATTTGAGTTTCATCGACGACGACAGCGTGGAGCGCATCGGCATTGCCTGTGAGTTCATCCGTGACGGCTGGTGGTATCGCGACGACTACGCGTTTTTTTCGCGCGTGCCCGAGCACGTGCGGATCGAAGCGCTGCTCACCGGGCAAACGGACCACGACGGCAAAGTCTTACGCCTTGAGACGGCCGACAAACAACCGATGATTCCCCGGCCGCGGAGCTTCGACCGGCGCGACACACCCCCGGCGCCCGAAGCCGTAAGGTGTGGCGTGTGCTCGACGGCTTACGAGCTGGTGATGCGTCAGGCTTGCGCGTGCGTTGTGTCGCCTGAGCCGCTGTGCCAGGCCTGCGGCACGGTTCCCTGTACCTGCGAGCGCTGCGGCCAGGTGGGCGACGTTTTCAAGCCGTCCGCGTGGCACTGGTCCGGCGTAGTCTTGCGCCCCGGCCCGGCGTGCGACTACCGCCAGCACCACGAGGGGCCGCACAGCTGGGAACCGCCAGACGACGGCGAGCCGGCCGGTCTGGTAGTCTCGCCCGACGAACCCGAGGAGGACGAAACCGGATGATTATTTTCCGTTGTACCGCTTGCACGCGCGACCACTACACGGCGCAGCAGCCGGCCATTTGTGCGGGCTGCAACCTGTCGGCGGGAAGCTTCGCAGTGATTCCCCTGGCGGAGCCCATCGACGAGCCGCCGCGCGACCTGGACGGCGAGGCGGACGAACTCGAACGCGCGCCAAGGTCGGCGCCGGACTTCTCGCCGCCTACGCCGCGCGACCTGGACGGCGAGGCGGAGGCGCCCGACGTTGCCGCGCTGCGGCCGCTCGGCAAGCCGCACGGCGTTTGCTCACAGGTGAATTGTGAGCGGCCGGCGTCGCATCGCTTCACCTGGCCCGGCCATCCTGAGGCCGCGTCCTGTCACCCGCACGCGCTTAAGGCCGTGCAGCTCGCCGAGCACATGGGGTTTTTTCTTGAAGCGCCGGGAATCGACGCACCGCGGCCGGCCTGATGGCTCTAAACAAAGCTCAGCTCCGACGCGAAATTCAGAAGGCCCATCGGGAAAAGTTCAAGCTCCGGCTCGGCGAGCTTAAAGCCCTGATCACTTCGGCTCGCGAGGCGAAGCGCGCCGCTATCAAGGGGATCCAACTCGATTGCGCCGCGAACCGCATCAGGGCGCGCGAAGCGTGCGCCCTGCGAGCGCTCCAAGCTCGGCAGGAAGGCGCGGCCGAGGTCGCGGCACGCCGCGCCAAGCTCCGAGGTGAAAAGCGCTTTGAAGTGAAAATGAGCGCCGTGGAGCGACCGCGTAAGCTGCGCTCGACGACGGGCGAGCGCCGCCAGGAGTCAGACGACGAGGTGCGGAGCAACCTACCGGCCGACATGGTTAGGGTGTTCGACCGCGTGCGCAAGCACATCAAAGGCGGGGCTCGCACAACTCGGACGGAAGCGTTTTTTCAGTGGGCCGAGGAAAACCCGGCCGAGGTGTTCGAGCTGCTACAGCACGATGCCGATCGCTATTTGGCTGCGCTGCTCGCCGAGCAAGAGCAAGCGCTAAAGCAAATCAAGCGGCGCGGCGGAGCGGTCCCGTTCTGAGCTTTGAAACGCTGGTGCTGTCCTGTCCCGAGCGGCGGGAGGCACTGCGCGACACGTTGGCCAGCCTGCGGGCCGTCGGGTGGCCAGCGCCGCGCGTTGTGCTCGACGACGAGCCGGGGCCGTCGGGTGCCGAGCGCATCAACGCGGCTTGGCTGCGCATGGTCCAAAACGCTAGCCGCGCCCGCTCTGATTTCGTGCTGCTCTGCGAGGACGATTTGATTTTCGGGCACTGGTTCGCGGGCAACCTGCACAGCTGGCCGGTGCTGCGCTCGCCAGCCAACGGCTATTTTTTCGGCTCGCTCTACAACCACGGTCACGCGAAGCTTTCGGGCGGCTCCGAGCGGCATTGGGTAGCCGATCCGTTTTTCTCGTGGGGAAATCAGGCGCTCGTCTTGACGCCTAAGACGGCGTGCGCGCTCGTCGCGAACTGGGCCAAGACACCCGGCGCCGCTGACGTGCGGATGGCGAGACTAGCGGGCGCCTTCACGCCGATTTTTTACCATCGGCCTTCTTTGGTGCAGCACGCTCCCGGGCCGTCCACATGGGGCGCCGTGCCGCACGCGGCGGCCGACTTCGAGCATTTTTGGCGGGCCGGCTAGTCTTATCTAATTAGATAAGAGCCCCCGGGGGCGCCGCGGAGCTCCGGCGAGCTACTCCCCCATTTTTTGTCGCCGAGCTTGGCGGACTACAGCGGGCCGCATGCGGACGAGCCGAGCGGCGACAGGCAGGCCAGGCCAAAGACTGACCAGCAACAAGCCGCGGGCCCGAACGGCGAGCAGCACATCAGCTCAAAACTTCTTCGTCCCCGTCGATGGTGAGAATCAGCGCGAGGCCGCCAAACGCCTGGATGATTTCGGTCGCCTGCAAGACGTAAATCCCAAAGTGATCGTAAACGCTCCCACCCGCGATGGAGAACACGTCAAAAATTCTTGTGCCGGCCGCGTCCGCTCCGATCGACATGGTGAGCAGTAGCGCGCCCGCCGTCGGGTTGCTGACGTGGATGTGTCTCACCCTGGCCGTGCGGTTTGCCGGGCAGGTGTATTTGGTGGCAGCGGCGCCCGTGAGAGCCGCGGGACCGTTGAAGCGCTTGGAGACGAAACCGGACATGGGGGATTTGCCTTTCTAGGGGGTGGCTTGTTCGAGACCGGCCACGTAAAGCGTTTGTTGGATTTTGTTACTGAGCGAAATCGGGCCCGCGGGGAGCGGGAAGGTTGTGTTTGGTAGCTCGCAGCTGATAGTCGGACCGGCGCCGTTAAAAATGCCGGTTTGGCCAAAAAAGCCGGTCCCGTTGCTCGAAGTCCAAAGCGCGAGATAGAACCGCCGGCCGCCCACAAGGCTCACGGGCGAGGGCAACGGGATCACGAGAATATCAGCCACACCTGGCACGGCTACTTGGCCCGTGCTGCCGAGTAGCACGCCAGTTCGATCATAAATCGCCATGGCAATATTTCCGGCGCCGCCGATTTGAGCGAGGCAGCAAGCCAAAAAACGAACCATCGTCGGCCCGGGTGTCACCACGAGCGAGAGGCGCAAAACGCCGTTTGGTGCAACGCCCGCAAATGGCTGAACGTTCGCGTTTGTCGAGGCTGGCGAGTACGTTTGGACCATCTCCAGCGGGTCTATGCTCGAAATCGTGGGCAGCAGTGCCCACTCTTGGGGCCGCTCGGTCGGTTCGAGCGCAACGGGTTGCAGGAGCTGCGGCACGAGCACGAGCGCGGCCGGCGCTGGTGGGCCCTGGTCTGGTAGCAGCGCCCACTCTTGGGGCCGCTCGGTCGGTTCGAGCGCAACGGGTTGCAGGAGCTGCGGCACGAGCACGAGCGCGGCCGGCGCTGGCGGGCCCTGGTCTGGTAGCAGCGCCCACTCTTGGGGCCGCTCGGCTGGTTCGAGCGCTACGGGTTGCACCGCGACGCGCGGCGGCACGGGCTGCGCTGAAAGCTGGTCCGGCAGTAGCGTCCATTCGCCGACCGGTGACGCTTCCGGAATGGAAAGCGGCATGCCGGCGGAACCGCTATCACCGCTC
>Ga0315273_10005171_pt1 | contig 16114 bp, 11 predicted proteins | sample YL17G02_0_MG_FD_205753 | JGI IMG/M metagenome (GOLD analysis project Ga0315273, IMG submission 205753) | Sediment microbial communities from Yellowstone Lake, YNP, Wyoming, USA - YL17G02_0 | ecosystem: Environmental > Aquatic > Freshwater > Lake > Sediment | place: USA: Wyoming | collected... | reverse complement strand
CCTCTGATTGAGAGGATTTCTTTAATGTCCAAAGCACCAACCGCCAGTTGAGTTCCGGCGTCGATTAATTGTTTATCGTCGACCGCCAGTTTAACCGTCTTGGGAATAAGATATTCCCTTTCCTCGACCGGTTTCATCTCACTGTTGGTGACAGTTACCTTCCAGCCCTCTTCGATTTCCGCAACTCTGACTTTTCCGGGAATTTCCGATAAAGGCGAAGGAATTTTCGGAGTTCTTGATTCAAAAAGCTCTTCAACCCGGGGCAACCCTTGGGTTACGTCGAGTCCGACGATTCCACCGGAGTGTTTGGTTTTTAAAGTCAGCTGGGTTCCGGGCTCACCGATAGATTGGGCGGCAATTACACCAACCGGCGTTCCCAAATCAACCGCCTTTTTGTTGGATAAATCTAGCCCGTAACACTTCATACAAATTCCGTATCTGGCCGCACAAGTCAGGGGTGAACGTACAGTAATTTCACCTATCTTCTCTTTCTCAATTTCCTGGGCAATTTCCTCGGTAATAATTTCGTCCTTGGGAACAATAACTTTACCCTTAGGCGTGGTTATGTCAGTTTGGACTATTCTTCCCGTAATTCTTGTTAAAAAGACGTTTGGCCTAACCGATTTACTAATGACAAAGCCTTCCTTAGTCCCACAATCATCCAATCTAATTATCATATCGTGGGCAACATCGACTAACCGCCTGGTCAAATAACCTGCATCGGCTGTTTTTAAGGCTGTATCGGTCAAGCCTTTCCTGGAGCCCCGGCTGGACGTTACGTATTCGTAAACCGAAAGACCTTCCCGGAAATTCGATTTCACCGGTAGTTCAACAATTTTACCCAAAGGATCAACAATCAAACCACGGATAGCACAAATTTGCTTAACCTGATCCCGCGAAACCCGACCTGCTTTGGCCTCAATAACCATCTTTATCGGGTTATCTTCGCCCATACTTTCCCAGGTTTTATCGGCCAACTCCTCGGTAACTTCTATCCAAACATCCTGAGAAAGTCTCTTTCTTTCTTCTGCTGTAATAAGACCTTGCGAGAAATTGCTTTCGATTCCGCTAATCCTATCTTCAGCGGCTTCAAGAAGCTTCTTCTTGTCAGGCAAAACCGTGGCATCGGAAATTCCGAAAGACAGGCCGGAAATTGTTCCTCCCATAAAACCCAAGGTTTTTATGGCGTCAATCATTTCAACAACTCTTTGTTTGGATTCTTTTGCGTAGGCTTCGGTGAAAAGCTTTTTTATAACGCCGGAATTAATCGTTTCATTAACAAAACTAAAGCTGTCGGGTAAAACCTCGTTGAAAAGAATTCTCCCAACCGTCGCTTCCAGAATTTTTCCGTCGAGTCTAACCGTCAGTTTCTGTCTAAGTTCTATCTTACCGCTTTGGTGAGCAAGAATTACCTCGTCTTTGTCAGCAAAGATTGTTTCGCAAGCCAAAATCCTTTCGTCAATGCTTGTCAGATAATAAATACCAAGCGCCATTTCTTTGGACGAAGGTGAAGAAATAGGCGAACCATCAGCCGGCCTAAGCAAATTATGTTCGGGCAGCATTTGATCTATCGCTTCCTGAACTGCTTTTTGCGACAAAGGAACGTGGACAGCCATTTGGTCTCCGTCAAAATCGGCGTTAAAACCGGCACAAATTGCCGGGTGGATCCTTATCGCGCTTCCTTCAATTAAGACCGGATAAAAGGCCTGAATTGACAGTTTGTGAAGGGTAGGAGCACGATTTAAAAGAACCGGGTGATTTTTGGTAATTTCTTCAAGGATATCGAAAACTTCGGACGGTTTCTTATCAAGCATATTTTTCGCGCTTTTAACGTTGGGGGCAATTCCCCTTAAAATCATTTCCCTTAGAACAAAGGGCTTGAACATCTCAAGCGCCATGTCCTTCGGCAATCCGCACTGGGATAGTTTAAGTTCCGGTCCGACAATGATAACGGAACGTCCCGAATAATCGACTCTTTTACCTAAAAGGTTTTGCCTAAAACGGCCTTGTTTTCCCTTGAGCATATCCGAAAGGCTTCTTAAAGCCTGCTTACCGCGACCTCTTCTGGTGGCTTTTCTTTGCGACGCATCGATTAGAGAATCGACAGCCTCCTGAAGCATTCTCTTTTCGTTTCGCAAAATTATCTCCGGAGCTCCCAGGGAAATAAGGTGCTTTAAGCGGTTGTTTCGGTTGATAACTCTTCGATAAAGATCATTTAAGTCGCTTGTGGCAAAGCGCCCACCGGAAAGTTGGACCATCGGCCTTAAATCCGGCGGGAGAACCGGCAAGACCCGAAGGATCATCCAGGCTGGCTGAATGGCTGCCCTTCTTAAGCCGTCTATTACCTTCAGTCTTTTAGCCAGCTTAATATACTTCGAAGATTGTCCTTTAACGTCTTCTATTTCTTTTCTTAAGGAAGCCGTCAGTTTTTCCACGTCTACCTTCTCGATAGCCGCCAGAACCGCTTCCGCACCCATTTTGGCCGTCATAAAATCAACTGCGCCCCTGGTCGCCAATTCGTCATATTCTTCTTCGGAAAGAACGGACATTGGCCTTAAGTTTTTAGCTAAAGCAATCAGATTGTCAAAAAGCTGGTCTGTTTTTCCAAGCGTTCCTTTTTCTTCCTCGTTAAGGGCCGCTTCTTTCTTTCTTAAATCAAGGTCTATTTCAGTAATGGCCAGTGTTACCTGTTCTTTATCCTTAATTTTTCCCTTAATTTTTTCTTTTGCTTCTTTTGATTCGCTGGTTAGTTCTTCGTGCTTTACCTTAAAAGAATCGCTAATTTCCTTATCCCTTTCCTCTTTCGAAGTCTTAAGTATCTTAAGCGCTTCTTCTTTCTTTTTGTCATCAACCTCGATAACCAGATATCTGGCAAAATAAATAATCTGCTCAACGGCTCTCGGGGGGACATTAAGAACGAGTGATATTTTTGAGGGTGCTCCTTTGAAATACCAAACGTGAACAACTGGTGTGGCCAGAGTAATATGTCCCATTCTTTCCCGCCTAACCCGGGACTGTGTTACTTCAACTCCGCACTTATCGCAGACAACGCCTTTATATCTGATTCTTTTGTATTTGCCGCAATAACATTCCCAATCTTTGGTCGGTCCAAAAATTCTTTCGTCAAATAGTCCGTCTTTTTCTGGTTTTAGGGTTCGATAATTAATCGTTTCGGGTTTGCTAATTTCCCCACGCGACCACCGCCTAATTTCTTCTGGAGAAGCGAGCCTTATTACCAAGCTCTTAAAATCAACTAAATTTCTTAGGTCGGATAATTGTTCCATAATTTTAATTCCCCTTTAGGGTTTAATTTCCTCCACTTCCATCGGGCTTTCGGGGACAACCAGCTCGTTGGTAGCCACAACTTCGGCTCCCGAAGCTTCGGCTAATTCCTTTCCGAGAATATCGCTTTCTTCCTCTTCTTTAACGGCAACCGCTCCTTTAGCGTCAATCGATAAACCCAAAGAGTTTAATTCCCTAACCAATACTTTGAACGATTCAGGCACGGTTGCTTCTGGAATATCGACTCCTTTGACTATGGCTTCAAATGCCCTGGCTCTGCCTAAAATATCGTCGGATTTTATGGTCAGCATTTCCTGTAACACATAGGCTGCCCGATGGGCTTCCAATCCCCAAACTTCCATTTCTCCCAAGCGCTGGCCTCCCATTTGGGCTTTTCCACCGAGCGGCTGTTGGGTAACCAAGGAGTAGGGCCCCGTTGAGCGCGCGTGGGTTTTATCTTCAACCATGTGGTGAAGCTTCATAATATAGCTAATACCAATAACCGTATCCTCTTTACACGGTTCACCCGTCCGGCCGTCAAAAAGCCTGGCTTTTCCGGAAACCGGAAGGCCGACTTCTTCGAGTTCTTTAGTAATCACTTCTTCTTTAATTCTGTCGAAAACCGGGAGGGCTGCCCGCTCGCCCTTTTTGGAAAGAGCCCAACCCAAATGACATTCAAGAAGTTGTCCTAAGTTCATTCTGGCCAATACCGAAAGGGGAGAAATGACGATATCAACAATCGTTCCGTCGGCCAGATACGGCATGTCGGCTACCGGCATAATTTTGGAAATAACACCTTTATTACCGTGTCGGCCGGCAACTTTATCACCAACCGTAATTTTTCTAATTTGGGCAACTTTAACAATTACTTTTTTAATAACACCGGGGCCCAATTCATCACCTCTGTCCCGATCTAGAATTCTTACGTCGACAACGATACCTCTCTCTCCGTGGGGAACCCGTAGCGATGTATCTCTGACTTCACGGGCTTTTTCTCCGAAAATTGCCCTGAGCAGTCGTTCTTCGGAGGTGAGTTCCGTTTCTCCCTTGGGAGCGATTTTACCAACCAAGATATCATTGGGACCTACCCCCGCTCCCAAAACAACAATTCCGTCTTCGGCCAAATTAGCCAGTTCAGTTTCGGAGACATTGGGAATATCCCGCGTCAATTCTTCCGGCCCAAGCTTGGTATCGACCACTTCCGCTTCGTATTCCTCGATGTGGATTGAAGTTAAAAGGTCATCTTTAACCAATCTTTCCGAGACCAAAATTGCGTCTTCAAAACCGTAACCGTCCAAAGAAGCATAAGCAATTACCAAATTCTTGCCCAGTGCCAACTCTCCCGAATCGATGGCGGGGCCGTCTGCTAAGAGATCGCCTTCAACTACTTTTTGTCCCGAAGCTACTTTTACTTTCTGGTTATAACAAGTCGAATGCGAAGTGCGGCTAAATTTCATCAGGTGATAAACCGCTTTTTTGCCTGCCTCAATTATTTCCACATCTTCCTCGTTGCTTGCTTCGGCTTTTTTGTCGAGTTTGATAATAATTTTATCGGCATCGGCATATTCTATCCGCCCCGCATGAAGAGCCCTGACCATCCTCCCCATTCCCCTAGCTGCTTCCGCTTCCATACCGGTTCCGATAATTGGCGTCTCCGGACTAACCAAGGGTACGGCCTGACATTGCATATTCGAACCCATCAAGGCCCGATTTCCTTCATCGTGGGCTAAAAATGGAATTAAGGAAGCCGATGCCCCTACAACCTGTCTGGGCGTTACGTCGATAAAATCGATAAGATCGGCCGGGCCTTCTATAAAGCTGCCTTTGTATCTTAAGGGGACACGGCTATCAGTAACAACACCATTTTCGTCGATTCCTACCCCAGAATGGGTAATGTAATAATCCTCATCATCGTCGGCCGTTAAGTAAACAATTTCATTGGTTACTTTAACTTGAGTTTTCCTGCCGCTTTTACTTTTTTCGACTTTTCGATAGGGCGTTTCGATAAAGCCGAATTCGTTAATGTGGGCATAAAGAGCCAAATGAGTAACCAGGCCGATATTTGGTCCTTCGGGTGATTTTACCGGATCGATCCGGCCATATTGAGACGAATTGACGTCACGAATGGAAAATGACGCTCTTTCCCGATTTATACCGCCTTGTCCCAAAACCGAAACTTTTCTGAGATTTTCAATTTCGGAAAGGGGATTTGTATCATCCAAAATGGTCGAAAGTTGATTCGACCGGAAGAATTCATTTAATGAGGCAATTAATGGTCTGGCATTTACCAAGGTCGCCGGCAAAGGCCTGTCGTTCGGTGAAATAAGACTCATTTTTTCTTTGACCGAGCGCTCCAGCCTTAAAAGTCCCACTCGAAAAGCGTTGGTAGCTACCAATTCGCCGACTCTTCTTAAGCGTCTATTTGCCAAATGGTCGATATCATCTACCCTGCCCTCACCGTTTTGCAGTTTTATTAAGTATGATAAAGCGCCTATTACGTCTTGACGGGTGAGAACCCAGGTTGATTTTTCGTTAGGCAAATTTAACCCCAAACGCTTGTTTATCTTAAAACGGCCGACTTTACCCAAACCGTATCGCCGATGGTCAAAGAAAAGGCCGTTGGCCAAAGCTTCGGCGTTATCCAAAACGACCGGCTCGCCTGGCCTCATTTTTCGATAAATTTCAAGAAGGGCTTCTTCCCGACTCTTGGATGAATCTTTCTCCAAGGTTCTGGTGATATATTTATGGGTTAAATCAGTATCGACATCTTTAAAAACTTCCAAAATTTCTGTGTCGCTTGCTACTCCAAGAATTCGCAAAAGAACAGTTGCCGTTACTTTCCTTCTTCTGTCTATTCTGGCCGCGATAACGTCGTTCTTGCCGACTTCAAATTCCAACCAAGTGCCATGCATTGGTCGAATTTCAGCCTTATAAAGCATTCTGCCGGTTGCAGGCTCCAACTCTCCGGAAAAATAGACACCAGGACTTCGAACTATTTGATTAATTACGGCTCTTTCGATTCCGTTAATGATAAAGGTTCCGCGGGAAGTCATTTGCGGCAAATCGCCAAGAAATACTTCTTGAGAAATTTCTTGCCCGGTTCTTTTATTAATCAGGGTGGCATTAATTTTTAGGGGGAAAGCATAGGTAAGCCCTTTTTCTTGGGATATTCTTGGAGAGGTAGTAGGAAAACCTAGACTGTGATCTTTGAGGGTTAACTCCCAGTTTTTACCGGTAAAATCTTCGATTGGGGAAATTTCATTCAGTTCTTCAGCAATGCCCTGGGTTAAAAACCACTGCCAAGACTCTCTTTGTACGAGTGAGAGATCAAGCTCTGGCAAGTTTGATTCTTTTTTGCCAAAATTACGACGGGTTTGGGTTTTGGAAACCATTGGCGATGGGACGTAAAATACCCGCGATAAACGCGGGACTAGCGTAACTTCTTACGCCTAAGCAGGGATTATACTAAAAACAGCTCCTCTGTCAAGGGCTTATTTCCCCAAACGTTTTTTTACCTACCCAAATAGATTCTGATGTTTTGGTTATGCTCGGCTAATGTTTCGGCATAATGAATCTGACCTTTAGGGTCGTGGATGTAATACAAATAATTCGTCTTTTCTGGATTTACAACCGCTTTTAAAGAAGACAGGCCGGGACTTGCAATCGGTGAAGGGGGAAGCCCACGGAATTTATAGGTATTGAAGGGGGAACTTACAGCCAAGTCATCCTTGGTCAAAATTGGCCACCAATCTTTACAGTTTTGGACTAGCGCTAGACAGTTTATGGTAGCAACCGCATATTGAACGGCTGCGTCGGCCTGAAGAGCCATTCCGATTTCCAGGCGATTATAAAGAATTCCGGCTACAATAGGTCGTTCGGCATCAGTTTTTGTTTCCCTTTCAATGATCGACGCCAAGGCAACAACTCCTTTTTTGTCCAAACCACCGGCCGTCTTTTTGTCTGAAATTAAGGTTTCAAATTGCCGGAATTTGGTATCGAATGTGGATGTCATTTTTTTTACAACCGCGTTGGCCGAAGCGTCCCAGGCAAAAAGATAGGTATCCGGAAAAAGAAAACCCTCCTGGTCCTCAGATGCTTTAAGGAATTCCTTTCTAAAAGAAGCCTGATTCTCCTTGTCAATTTCGAGGCCTTTGATAACCTTCTCGACGACTTCCTCGCGCCTAAGTCCTTCCGGAACCGTTACCCAAACTTCAAGGGGCGGTTTAGTTAAAGTATCGACAACTTTGATTAAAGAAAAATTAGGAGAAAGTCTAAATTGGCCGGTCTGAATTTTATCGGCTTGACTGGTTAGTTGGACATATATTTTGAAAGCCAATTTGTTTTTTATTAGACCCTTTTGATACAAATCCTCTCCGATTTGAATCGCACTTCTGCCTTTAACAACCAGAAAATCGCGCGGGACAAAGTCTTGGGAAGGCGCTTTGGAACCGTCGTTCCACCAATAAAAACCACCGAACACGCTTATTATAAGAATGATAAAGGGGGCAAGAAAAATTAAACCTCGCTTCATTGAATCTAAACTTCTTCAAGGAGGGCGCGCCTGTATTTTTTGGCTTTAGGGTCAAAGATGAATATTCGGCCGCATTCGCAAGTTATTTTTTCGGTTGCATCCCGCCCCGTTTCCTTCTTTCCTCCGGTAAGAGGTCGTCCACAACCAACGCACTTACCTTGCGAAAGTAACCAAGCCTGAATAGGAGCAATAACATTCTTAAACATAGTCCGTACCCCCAAGTCTAAATGATAAGGGCCGAAAGGTCAATTTTTCTTGGCAAGGAGAACTATTTTATCCAGGTAGGCTTGAAGTATTAGGGTGGCCGCAAAAGCGTCCTCAAGCTCCTTTCTCTTTTTTTGTTTCAAACCTGCTTGAATTGCCAGCTTTTGAGCCTCAAGGGTGGTTAAGGTTTCGTCAACGGTTTCAACCGAAAGGGTGGTCTTCCGGGATAAGTCGGTCGCGAAAAATTCTTGCTTATTGCCCATTATTCCTTCCGAAATCCCGACGACAATTTTATCAATATTTTCTTTCTTTATGATTGCCAGAAGCTTCTCCGTTAATGCAGCCGTATCTTTATATTTAATCACGCCATACGGCTCAGCCAAGCGGCCAACGCTGGTAGCGAGTCCTACTTTCGCCAGACCAAAATCGATACCCAAAACTTTTAGTTTGTCGTCCATGGAATTAATTTTGCCCGAACAACCAATCTTTTTGGTTTGAGCGGATGGCCGGGTGGTACGCATGTTACCAAAGAAAGATAAGATTGGGAAGTGTCTTGATCCAACACTTCAAGGTCGGCCGGCATTACTTCAAACATATTCTCAACTGCGTATTTATAGGCAATCCCGTCGAAGTTAATATTTATTTCGTCTCCCTTTTTAAGAGTGGGCAAAGTGGAAAATATCGTTATATAACTTTTCGGGTCGTAAAAAATCGGGAGGACCGAATGCCCGAAAATTACTGTATTACCGGTTTTTCCGGGCAGAGCGGTACCGGGATATTGAATTAAGTTTTTACTTAAATCCTCACCGCCCACCGAAACAGTTGCTGCGTCAATTTTCAACCTTGGAATAAAAATTGTGTAGTAAGAAATGTTCGAAGAGGAAAACTCTTCTTTTTTTGCACCACCCGGAAACCAATTAGAAGCCAGGGTTGAATCGTATTCCGAACTATAGTCAATAAGCCCCGTTCCTTCGGGAACGGGGCTAAGAAGTTCGGGGTATTTTTCCCGAGCAGTGAGTTCATAACTGGCAATCGGATAAAGAACATAAGAAATCATCGCCATTCCGGCAAAGCCCAAGATAGAGGCAAATATTTTTAGCGCGAAATTCTTATTCATCAAGAATTATTTTATTCCGAGGCAACTTCAATCTTGATGTTTCTGGTTAGGCGAGGCAGAGTTTGAAGCTTGCCGGGTAAGGCGGGTTTTATTTTTATTTCCGCGCGGGAAAAACCTTTAATACTGGTTAAATATTGCTCGGCCAGACTCGGATATTTGCCTTTAATGGCTTTGGCTATCTCGTCAGGGTTTGTTTCGGGCAAAAGATTAGCAATAAAAGTTGCGCCAAGGGTAGCTTGGTCGTCCTTTTTTTCGACCAAATCGAAAGTGGTCGATATTTGTCCTTCTCTAAGAACATATCCGCTGGGAACTTTATTCTTAAGAACCTCTTTGGCCAAATCCGTAAGGTGCAAGGACGAAACCGAAAAACCACTTACATTTATGGTTAAGCTCAATTTAAGGGTACTCGCCTCGTCTCCTATTTGGTTACTAAAGGTTTTATCACTGACACTGCTTTCGGCTGTCTCAGGGATAAAGACCTCGTTTTCTCCCACCTTACCGGACAATTCTTCAGTGGCTTTATCGACCAATTCATTTGTTAATTCTTTTTCCAAGCTCGCCTGGTCATCATTAGATACGGCCGAAATCTGGCGGGACGACCCACCGCTAAAGTCGACCGTAGAAGTCGCATCAACCTCTGCTTTGGGATAATTGCCTACTTTAAATGACTCGTCTTTAGCCAGATTGTATTCTGCACCGATTTCCGAAGCTGTAACGTCAACATTGGCCGTCCCCGGCGATGAAGGAGAAACGGCCGCGGAAACCGAAACGGCCGTACCGGTAACAAACTTGAAATTATTTGAGGCAAGTAGTACCGTACCGGCCGGAAGAGAGATGGCAATTAAAGTCCCGTTTTGGATTTTAACGCTGCCTTTGGATTTGTCACCAACCGTTTTAGTACCGGTTGTTGACTTGGTTTTTTCTCCAACGGTTTTGGTAGTTAAAACCTTGCCGGGAAGAATTTTATCCGAAAAGTTTACCCCGAAAGCTTTCGTGTCAACCAATAATTGAGCTTTCTCTTGTGTCTTTTGCGGAGAAACAAAAACAGTCACTGTTGCTGTCGGCAAAAACCACCAGGCGGCGAAGCCCAAAATAAAAATAAGGATAAAAGAGACTATCCCGAATATCAAAATTCTTTTCCCTGGAAAGGCTAAGGACGGCTTAGGCAGTTTTGCCAAGAAATTTCCCATAAAAGCCAGTGAGGGAAATTTAAACTTCGTTATTCCCGCCAGATTGGGGCGTAAACCTGTGGCAGCCACTTCTGGGACAGCTTCTTGGAGTTTGGGTTGACTTTCGAGATTTCTTTCTACGGGGGATCTTTGGGGAATTGGAAGGACTATTTCTTCTTTCCTACCGATTGCCACGTCTTTTCCAACGACAAAGCCCAAGTCTTCGGGGTTTAAATTTTCTTCGGGCAACTTAATATTGGCAACCTCTTCTTTGTCGTGAACACCATCAAGGGTTTCTATTACTTTGGCCGTATGAACTCCGGTCACATTGGCAATCTCCGAAGCTCCAGCCAACGAAACCGCAAGAACCTTTTTTTCCGGGGTTATCAACTCAACTTTCGGAGTGTGGAGAAATTTAATTTTTTCATAAGCTTCCCAGCCGGCATTTAACAGGGATTGTCGAACGTCTTCCAATTCTCCCTCTTTCCCGTTATATAAAATCACCCGTGACGGAAAAGCCTCGCTTCCGGCAAATCTGGCTAATCCTTCAGCTACGTCGTCAACGACCGACACGCTTCTGGCTATCTGGGAAGTTCCGACTAAATTACCCAACCTGAAAAGGGCGATTTCCAGGGATTCTTTACCGACTCCCAAAACTATCGCGTTTAGAGGCGCCCCTTCTTCCGCTTTAACAAGATGTGAGATTGCCTCCGGTAAGACAACAAAACCGACCGGCTTAAGCGAAAGTGTAGAACAAAGTTTTCTAATTTTTCCCAAAAGCTCTTCTTTTATCTCTCCTTCCGAAACCCAAGAAGCATTTACGCCGAAGACGGTTTTAGTCGGTTCTGTCATGTCTTCCGGCAGATTTTGGATAGAAGCGGAGAGAGCCGAATCGGCCGCATTAATAAGTTCCGCATCGACTTCCCAAGCAATCGTCGGGCTAACTGAAATTACTTCGGCTTTATCGCCCTCGATATTCCAAATCCCCGCCTGTACCCAACCCGGCTCGATAACCAAAGACCAATAGTATTCTTTATCTTTTTCTTTATCCGAACCGGCTAGAAAATTTTTGAGGTCCATATTTGTTAGTCGGTAGTTGCGTAGATTCTGATCATCCCCGCTCCGACTTTTTCTTGCTTTATTATTCTAACATGGCCAACTTCAGCCGTACGGCTAACGTGGGGACCTCCGCAAATTTCCCGACTGAAGGGAAATCCTGGGCTAGCCGAAGGATCTCCTATTGTATAAACCTTAACTTCCTTTCCATATCTTTCCCCGAAAAAATGAAGGGCACCCTGAGCGATAGCTTCATCTAAGGATTTCGTTTCGAAAGATACGGGCAAATCGGCCTTAATGTTCTCGTTTACCATATCCTCGATCTTTTTTATTTCCTCGTCTGTTAGTTTTTGTGTATGAAAAAAATCAAAACGAAGTCTTTCGGCCGTAATATTTGAACCTTTTTGGGAAACGTGTTCACCTAAAACTTTCCTTAATGAAGCATGCAAAAGGTGGGTTGCCGTATGGAGTTTTGTAACTTTTTCTGAAGAATCAGCAAGCCCTCCTTTAAACATCCCAACTGAAGTGGTTCTTGATAGTTCTTTATGTTTTTCAAACTCTTTTTCAAACGACTTTTTCTCGTTCTCAGTAAATTCTTTACCTTTTTCTTTCAGGATTTCCAAAGTCAGCTCCAAGGGAAATCCCTCTGTTTGATAAAGGTCAAAAGCAAACTTACCGTCAATTTTACCGTTCGATTCGGCTTGTTTTGTTAATATCACGGTTCCTCTGGCTAGAGCTTTGGCAAATCTGGCTGCTTCTTCGGCCAATTGCCCGGCAACTTTCGGCCAAAGTACCTCCGCGATCTTTAATACTGATGATGCCAAATCTTTAGCCCCCAAGAGAAAGAGGTGAAAAACTCCTCTTCTTATTAGTCTTCTTACCACATAACCTTGGAGTTTATTCGAGGCAGTTACTCCTTCTTCGACGACAACCGAAGCGGCCCTTAGATGATCGGCAACAATACGAAAGCTTCTGTCTTTTTCGATGTCTTTTCCGTAAGACAAACCTGTTTCTTTTTCAATTTCCTGGATGATGGGCCTAAAAATGTCGATCTGAAAAAGGTCGGGTTTGCCCAAAAGGGCGGCCGAGATTCTTTCCAACCCTCCCCCAAAATCGACATTTTTCTGGGGCAACTCAACCAAGTTTCCGTCTTGACCTTTTTCATACTGAATAAAAACCGAATTGCCTATTTCCAAAAATCTACCGCATTCACAATTGGGGTGACATTTATTGCCGTATTTTGGGTCGTGGGGAGTTCCGAAATCAAAAAAAACTTCCGAATCCGGACCGCCAATTTCACCGGCCGGCATTTTGTCCGGCGGTCCGCTTCGACTCCACCAGTTCTTGTCGGCGCCGTAAAAATGGATGTGCTCTTTGGGAATTCCAAGCTCTTTCCACCTCACATACGATTCCTCGTCCCTGGGAACTTCATTATTTCCTGCCTGCGCAGGCAGGCCTTCGAAGACCGATACCCAAAGTTTTTCTTTCGGAAGTCCTAATTCTTCAGTAAAGAAATCCAAAACCCATTCCAGCTGGTCCTTTTTGAAATAATCACCCAGACTCCAATTTCCGAGCATTTCGAAATAAGTCGTGTGGCGGTTATCGCCGACTTCCTCAATGTCCTGCAGTCTGAGTGAAGACTGCGAATCGACCAGTCTTTTTCCTTGCGGATGGGATTCGCCTTTTAAATAGGGAATCAAAGGCTGCATTCCGGCCGAAGTAAAAAGCGTGGTCGGGTCGCTTTCCAAAACCAAAGGGGCCGGGGAAATTCGGGCGTGACCTTTACCCTCAAAAAACTTAAGATATTTTTCCCTTATTTCATCCGAAGTCATGGCTTGATTATATCAGTATTCAAGAATACGGCACAGCCAAGGGCGCCGATGAATTGAACGCTGGTATGTCATTTCACTTAGGTGCAAAGTCGCGGTAATCCGCGAGAAATGTCATAAACTCTCTAAGGCCCCGTATCTATATAATGTTGAAATTGATCTAATTTGGCTTATAATACTTCGTATGAATGAGAGGCTAAGGCATTTTCTAATCAGGTTTATTGACCTGAGAAGTGACAGGGAGATAATTGAGGCCGTAAATCGTGCCGAAGCAGAAACAGAGAATCTTACCTATGAATTCATGACTCATCAAATTTCTCATGAGGAGTATGGCAAGCGATTAGATGTTCATTTCAAAAACCCCGATGCCCACCTTGACTTAAGGCGAGCCGGGGAGAAACTTGGAATACCTTAGTTTGATTTTCAATCATATGTCTATGGAAAGAGAACCTGAACGCAGGAAAAATCCGGAACCTCCTATAGACGCCGCACAAGCCTCCCCAAAATCTATTTCTCGAAGGACGCATGAATTGGCTTTCTTATATTCAAGAGGTCTAATTTCTGATAAGGAGTGGGTTTGCAAACTTTGTGAGATTGCCGATGGTGTTAATCTGGCCGGACTTTATATAAGCCCTGAGGCAGAAAAAACCGCCTCCAAAATAAATTTAACTGGGCTCTTTATAAAATAATATCTCCGAAATATTTAAACCGAAGCTTTTGGGGGTTCCTGGTGCGAACCGTAAGATTCAAGGTTTTTATTTTTCCTAAACATTTCTAAAAGGCCCGTAATTTTATCCGGTCTAATTAGTCCGCCGCCCAAAATGGAATCTTCAAGAATACTATTGAGGCGCTTTATGGCTTTTCTTAAATCAACAATGACCAGAAAAACCTGAATTCCGACAACGACCAAAAGCGTGGTTAAGGATATGACGACAATGATAAGTAAGACTTGGACGTTATCCATTCTTTTAATTTACAATTAACTTTAGCGTTTTATCAATTGGCTAATTCCGGTTTTATTGTACGACGCACGACCGTTTCTTTTCCGGATCTGGATATGGCCTGAACAATAATTTCTTTTGTTCCCTCAAATATCCCTATTTCGGCGTTAAATTCACCTTCGTCACTGACAACGACCGGCTGATTATTTATCTTAACTGTGGCGTCAGTAGAGGTTTTTCCACTTACCTCAAGATTTGTTTGTTTTACGATTTGATTTTGGACCGGGGTCGTAACAACCAGGGCCGGCGGAGAAATAAAGCGTATATATTGAAAGCCTAAATAGCCCAAAAGTAAGGCAATAATAAGGCCTGCTCCGACTAAAAATGTAAACTTTGGTGACCAAGTAAACTTATCCGAGACATCCGGTTTTGGATTAATCGTTAGTTTTTTGGGCGGATAATCGCGCCGAAGAAGAGCGACTGCCCCCCTTTCGTCTATATCCAAAAACTTGGCGATGTTTTTGACGAAACCAACGACGACCGGAAATTCCGGGAGCATTTCCCATTCTTCCTTTTCCAAGCTTACTAGAAAAACCTTTTTTATTTTTATCAGCTCCTCAAGTCGCCCTAAAGAATATCTTTTTCGGACGCGGGCTTCTTTCAGAGTTTGGCCAATCGTTCTCATCTAGATTAATTTATATAACTTAGGCAGCCGTTTCGTCTTTTTGGGGATTTGATAAAAATTCTTCTGCGTCTTTAATTAAGACTTCTCTTGCCTTTGAGGGTCCATCCGGAGGACCAACTACACCGGCCTCTTCCAATTCATCGATAATTCTGGCTGCCCGTGCATAGCCCATTTGTAGCCTTCTTTGTAAGAGCGAGGACGAAGCTCGGTCAAAACGACAAACTTGTCTTACTGCCTCCATAAATAAGGGGTCTCGTTGGCCGCTTAAACCGGAAATGTTTGAACTTCCTCCTTTGGCCATCTCCAAAACCTCCTTGGTATATTGAGGTCCTACTCCTTGAGTTTTAAGGAAGGATACCATGGAACCTATATCTTCATCGGAAACAAAGGCGCCTTGAATTCTAATCGGCTTCGCCTGCTCTGGCGGAAGGTAAAGCATATCGCCCCTGCCAAGCAGCTTCTCTGCGCCTTGTGTATCAAGAATCACCCGCGAATCAACTTGCGAGGCAACCGCAAAGGCAATCCGACAAGGAATGTTGGCCTTAATCAGCCCTGTTATAACATCTACCGAAGGTCGCTGAGTTGCCAAAATCATATGAATTCCGGTAGCCCGACTCATTTGGGCAATCCTGGTAATCGAATCTTCAACCTGTACCGGAGAAAAAAGCATAATATCGGCCAATTCATCGATAACCAAAACGATATAAGGCAAGGCCTGAAAACCGGCGTTTTCGTTATAACTATCGATGTTTCGGGCTCCCGCTTGGGCAAACAGTTTATAGCGCCTGTCCATTTCGGATTTTATCCACCCGAGAGCAGAAATCACCTTTTCCGGTTCAACAATGACGGGTGTTAAAAGGTGGGGAATATCGTTATAGTGGGTTAACTCTACCCTTTTGGGATCAACCAAGATGAGTTTTACTTCCGAAGGGGATGCTCTGAATAAAATTGTACTCAAAAAAGCGTTAATACAAACGGATTTTCCGGAACCGGTTTGTCCGGCGATTAAAACGTGGGGCATCCGGCCAATTTCGGTAACAATCGGTTTCCCCGATACATCAAGCCCCAAGGCAACGGCCAGTTTTGAACGAGCCGCCTTCATGTCGTCGGATTCCATCATCTTCCGAAGCGGTACAAACTCGGGGCTTTTATTGGGAAGCTCTATTCCAACCAACGATCGGCCGGGAATGGGCGCCTCGATTCTGATTGTTCCGGTTGGAGCAGCAAGGGCGAGGGCCAAATCCCGTTCAAGCGACGTAATTTTAGAAAGCTTCGTCCCAAGCGCAACTTCCAATGCATA
>Ga0315273_10005170_pt1 | contig 16115 bp, 16 predicted proteins | sample YL17G02_0_MG_FD_205753 | JGI IMG/M metagenome (GOLD analysis project Ga0315273, IMG submission 205753) | Sediment microbial communities from Yellowstone Lake, YNP, Wyoming, USA - YL17G02_0 | ecosystem: Environmental > Aquatic > Freshwater > Lake > Sediment | place: USA: Wyoming | collected... | reverse complement strand
AGGAGAATATGTAATGGATGAACATGTAGAAAATATTCGAAGATTGAGACTTAATACTTGTATCGGGGTAGATTTCAGATTGTTAGTCAGGCGAAACATGACGATAATAATAGATAAATGCCACCGCGAATCTATTGAGAAGTTGGAATGGGGACCGGATTTTAGGGTGGAGTATTTTGATTAAGCAGATTAAAAAATTGACTTAATTAATTACTTTGAATGTATGTATTGACGATACTCTAATCTGAATTTACAATTTTGATTTGACTTTCGACCAAAGACACAAAGATCAAAATTCGGTTGTAGATCCCTAGAAATAAGATTATCAATTAGGCTATTGGATATAGATTGGTTGGTATTGTTCTAGGTCTTTGCCTTGTAAATAGAAAGTATATGAATATATCATTTTTTTTGTTGCGTAAATCAATAAAAAAACGATATATACCATATATTTCATCATGTACAAGGTTGGGACACCTTTCATGTCCTAATTAATAAAACTATATAAAAATAAATATATAATTGAAATGTATGACATAGAACTCATAAAAACTTCTAAAAAAAAATGTTTGAAATCCAATTGTAGTGACGAATCAAGTATGACCTCAGAAAGTTCTTCTGAAACATCTCAAAGAGTTTTCAAAAAAAATTACCAAAATCAAAATTTGATGATCCCGGAAAAAAGACATATAAAAACATACAGCCATCCATCATGGCTATTTATATAGTATCAACAACGAGTCGATCGAAGAAGAATTTGTACAAAATAGGAAAACACACTGGTACTAAAAGGCAATTAATATCACGATACACAACTCCACTAATTAATCCCATAGTATTTTTCTTTCATGAAGTAGAAAACGCACACAAAATGGAAGATATGATTAAACATTAATTATATAATTATCGTATCATAAATGATAGCGGAACTAGAACTGAATGGGTACAATTAGAATTGGGAATTTTGACCGAAAAAATATGGAAAATTATTGGCACAGCCAAGTAGACTTATTGAAAATATTCATATTCTCAATAAATCGCCCTATATAAATAATCATTCCGATACACATACATATATGAATCTACTCCCAGAGACGAAATATATTTACGTCATATCTGACATTCATATTCACTCAACCAAACGATTTGAAGAATACTCCGCCATATTCTCTACTCTAATCTCTATCCTATCTGCACACCCATCTAAATCCGTCCTCCTCATCACCGGCGATATCCTCAACGACTACGACGTCATCACCAATGAATCTGTCAAATTATTATTCCAATTACTCAACATATGCAATATCCTCCCCCTAATCATAACCCAATCCAATCCCCTAATCGAATCCATCGTTAAAGAACATTATGCATCCAAACCAATTTACTTCTCAATCGATCCAATTTACACTATCGCAACTCATAAAATAGGCATCTACAACGGCGATCTACCTCTCCCATCTAAATATTCTTCCTGTTCTTATGTCTTGACCAATGGTCCGCATCAATTCGTCAGTCCAACTGTCATGTCTGCCGGATCTCTCATCCAACAAGACCACTTCGACCCTTTAATTCATGGCCTCATCCGCATTGATTTGTCCAAATCAAAAACAACATTCATATCCGTACCCAATGATCATGCCTTTTGCACGATGCAAATCACCAACAATAAATTAATCCCAACCGAATCTCCTCTGCCCAAATATCTCAATATCCAATTCCAAATCACAGACTCTGAACCAGACGCAGTCAATAAAATCATTAAATCTGTCTACAACACACACCATATCATATCGCATCAAATCATCCACACTAATACTCCAATCAAAACCAATTCCATCCTCCCGACCAATGTCAACGACACCCACAATCAGCTGAAATTTATTAATGCGTATATGAAATCTCTAAATCATAATAAATTAACTCGTAACCGTATCCTGAAACTACACCTAAATCTCAGTAAGAGTATTAAATCCACTACGCCTGACAAAGGCATTTGCAAACTCGTCGAAATCCGATTTGATAATATCCTATGTTACGGCACACAAAACGTCATAAACTTTGAATCGTACGACTCAAACAGTCTGATCGCTTTAATGGGGAAAAATTATGCGGGCAAATCATCCATCTTTGATATCATTTTGTTCGGCCTATTCGATCGGATCAGCAGACCAAACCGCGAGAACATCATGAACATTAGAGCTGAGACCCTGAGCTGCGAGCTGGTCTTTCGACTCGGACAAAATTCCTACCTGATCACGCGAACTGGCAAACGGACTCCACAGGGCCTGGTCCGAACAGACGTCACATTTAGGCAAATCAATCCGGACGGCACAACGATCAAAAACCTCACATTCAAAGGAAAAAAGCGTACGAATGAACTGATTTGCGATCATGTCGGAACATTTGATTCGTATGTGTGCACGACCTTCGTTCTGCATAAGAACAATAATAACATCTTGGCAGATACACCAATGGAACAGAAGAAGGGACTGTGTCAGATTCTCCAAATGGATCGATTTGTGCCATTCCATAATAAGATTAAGACCTTGATAAAAGAGAAAGAATCGAAATTAGATAAATTGGAATTGAAGAAATTTGTCACAGATACAGATATTGCGGCTCTAGAAATGCATAAGACCTTTCATGAGATCATCACATCTAGTCCAGTTCGCGTGACTCCACTAAAAAAATATGCTTACAAAACTGCCGCAGATGTCGAATGCTTAGTCCATAACACACAATCTAATAACCACCTTTCAGCCTTAATGTTCGAAATGACCGCGGCCGAATCTGTCATACATAGCAAAAAAGAGATTGCGAAAATTAACAGCCAAATAACCCGAGCAAAAAAATTATTGGCTTTAGAAAAGAAAATTCGCAACAAGATATCAACCATTGCGACCTATGAGATCTACAAAGATTTAACGCATATGAATGGCATGTCCTTTCGCCTCCTACAATCAAAGTTGCCGATCTTGGAAGCATCAATGAAGTCGAAGCTCAAGGTATTCGGTGATTATGACATACAGATTATTTTTAGTGAGGTTCAAGAAGACACAGATTTAGCTGCTCAATATGCAGCATCCAAGTTGAGACAGTCAACGTTCAAGCTCTACATGCGGCGTAACGACACCTTGACCAATGATATCAGTTCCGGTTGCGGATTGGAGAAAATGTTGGCGGACATTGTATTCAGATTGGCTTTAGATGAACTATCAGAAGGGCCGAAACTCAGTTTGTTCGTCATTGATGAAGAGTTGAGTTATTTTGATATCGAATATCTGCCACGGATTGGACGGTTACTGAAGATGATAACGGATCGCTATGCAAATGTGCTGATTATTTCCCATAACGAGCAGATCGTCAAGTTTGCGGATCATCGGATCGAATTGAAACGTGATGAATTGACAAACGGCTTTATTAATAATGTTGATGCGGATTTGGTGCCACCACCGACGCGGAATGAACGTAGACCAATCAGAAAGGAGGATATCGTGAGAGAAAGCCACAAGGTAATCGTGCTTTAAATATAAAAAAATTGAAAACCGAAGTGCTAGGTAAGCTCATTAATGATAATTAGACTAAAATCCAACATGTCCGATCTCCTTTCTTTAACAAAAGATCTCCTACAAGACATTTTTGAATACTTCACACTGCGCGAACTCCTAATTTTCGAGTCAGTCTCTGCAGCTTCAAAATGTTTCATAAGGAAAACAAAATGGAGTCATGTGATCGCCTCATTTCGGAAAAAAGAATTTGCTCCGGGTGTTATCCGATCTTATAATTTTATGCATTACGATTTGATGTTCGCAGATGTCGATGACGAAGATCTATCTAATCTAACCCATTGTTTGTCGGTCAATCTTTCCTTTTGTGATCGAGTGACAGATGCCGGATACGCGCATCTCATTAATTGTAAAAAAATCACACTCGACAAAGGCATTCCAAAATCAGAAGATGAAAAAATGACAAATGAAAATTTAAAGCATTTTTCCAAATGCGAAGAAGTTAAGTTAGGTGAATTGGGGAACATCACAGACGAGGGTCTTGCATGTCTCAAAGGATGTCGTGCTCTTACAATGAATACGAGCGAATCGCTAATTACAGGTTCGGCATTTCAATTCCTTCCAAATTTGCGTAAAATTCACATGGCTTCAACTAATAATATTTCTCCTGATTCCTTTGCATTTTTATCCGGATGTGATGAAGTGCATATTTCACACTCTCTATCTTTCACTGATGCGGCAGTAAAATATTTAGCAAATTGTGATAAATTAACAATCGAATATTGTCACTATGTTACAGATGATAGTGTTAAATTACTTGGGAATGTTCGAGTGCTTCGAGTCCGATATTGCAATAAAATTACGGCAGAATGTAGGTCGTCGTTAAAAAATTGGGTTTGATGGATTATTGGCTAAGTGTATTAGTATATGTATTATTTATAATTCATATACTAACCCATTGGTACGTTCGACATGCGGAAGTTTTCTTTGAAATAATTCTGCATCCATTCTAGCGAATTTCGGCTTGGTAAGTCATCGATGGCGAACCCACGGACTTCGACTTTGGTGGTTGAAGGCACGGAGTACCATGTACCGTTATTGAGTGCATTGAGCCAATATCTGGCTTTGGGACCCCATCGACCTTCGTCAGTTGGAGCTGTGATGACAATCCATTCGAATTGGATTTGGACTTGGAGATCTTCGGAGACGGAGGAGACGATCTGTCTGATGATTTCCATGTGAGCGTATTAATAATTGAAAGTTCTGAGTGAGATCTTCTATATGTTTCTTTTTCAATTTTTTTTCTAATGTTTCAAAGTGTTTGGAATATTAGATTTTATTGGACGCATTTTGATTTTGCAGATCTAGAACACCAATCAAGATATTCAGTCTGTCGGCAATTTCATCGAGCTTTTTTTCAAGCAGATCGGCTTTGAGTTTGGACTCAGACATGTGGGCTTTCAACAGACTAGACTGTTTTGAAATGCTGAGTTCTGTGGCGGCTACATGATTTTCCAATACGTCTATTTTCTTTTCCAAATTGGAAATCTGTTCAGCATTTTTCGCGATTATATTGTCGTAGATTCTCAATTCGCATATAAAATTGCGTATTCTCAATTGATATTTATGGGGTATAACGGTATGATAAAATGCTCTTTTGATTTCTTGGAGAGTACATGCATTAAAAAGATTCCACAAATCAGAATTAAAATCTGATTTTTTTTCCTCATACGGAAACAAAATATATTCAGCATTTTTGATGTTTATTTTCCATGGTGTCATAACCGAAGTTTTTCCTTTGGAATTTGTATGTTCCAATTTTATCCGATCAACAAGAGCATTGATGATAATCTTTTCGGTCATGATTTTGATATATTCTTCTTGTATGTATTCGATATATGGACGGTTCATTTTTCAATTTTTTTGCATATATCATTATAAAAAAAATTGATTAGATGACTGCCCAATTTATAATCATAATATCCATCATTAATGGATATTCCAATAGAAATATTTCAGTTGATTCTAGATCACTCCGATTTTCTAACAAAAATCCGACTTCGATGTGTAAGTACGTATCTTCATGTCAAATTAGAAATATGTGATTTTTATCATATCGACCGGGCATATAGTCAGATCCTAACCGATGATATTTTGCGTGCGTATGCATTTATTACGAAATTAAATGCGGGCTCAAATGAGAAAATTACGAACGTGAATCATTTGACCAGATTAGAGATATTGAATGCTTACGGTAAATGCGGAATTAATAATCAAGGAATTACTGGTCTCAAACTAAAAAAATTATGTTGTGGTTGTAATCCGAGAATTACGAGTGTTGATCACATGAGTTCCTCTTTGAAAAAATTAGATGCAGAATCATATAGTGGAATTGATGACAAAGGTATTGCTTCCCTCAATATCATCATACTCAACGCAAGTTTTAATCCGAGAATTACAAATATTAGTCATATGACAAATTTGAAAACGTTATATGTATATGACTCGGGTATTTCTGATGAACACATTGAGAGTATGGGATTGAAAAATTTAGATGTATGGGATGTGCCAAAATTAGTAAAAATGAAGTATTATTAATATGTATATTATTAATACTTAATTCTTATTCAGTGTCAACACATCGATCAATATGGACATCTTGTCGGATAGATCATTGAAGGATTTTAGAAGAGCAATGTTTGTCATATACACATTATTGAGTTGAATTTGACCAATGATCTTATCCAAATAATTTACGATATCCGACGAACCAAAATGTTCTTCAGGATCATGAATAGCATTCACAAAAGCATTTTTAATATCGATTAAGGATTTGTTCTGAAATAATTTGTGCAAGTACTCATTTAAATCTGCGCGTTGAATTTTTGGATATAAATCGTGAGGACTGTCGTCAAATATAATAATTACATTTTTTCTGTCCGTTTCACCACGCACGGATAAAATTTTTTGCTAACGTTTGTTGTTAGCAAAACTAGATGGTCCAAAAGTTCGTTTGTCGATGATCAACGGATTATCCATGGATAAGTTAATATGGAATACAATGATAAATATATTATGGCATTAATATTATCAATTTTTTTATGAAGAAAAATTGATAAATCAATGCATTAATTTAGTATTTCATATATCTATTCAAATCAAATGGATATACCAATAGAATTGTGGCAGGTGTTCTTGACACAGACCGATTTCCTATCCCAAATTCGGCTCCGACGTGTGTGCAAGACTTTCTACGCCAAATTAGAAGTGAATGATTTTCTCAATATTAGTCCATCATTTACGATGCTATTATCCACTCGGATTTTGTTAGCATACCCATTCATTACGAAACTAAATGCGAGCAATAATCCCGCAATTCAGGCTGTTAGTTTCTTGACTAAACTAAGGACATTACATGCGAGAGAAGGGTCTGGTATCACAAACAACTCTCTTGCAAATCTTAATCTCATAGAATTGGATGCTTGGAATAATCAAAACATTACATCTATCAATCACATGACCAGATTAGAAATCTTGAATGCGAGATATTTCTGTGGTTTAAGCGATTCAGGTATTTCTAATCTTACTAATTTAAAAATATTGAATTCAGGACGGAATAGAAAAATCACTGATGTGAGTCATATGACACGCTTAGAAAGATTATATGCGGATTGGGAATCTGGCATTGGTGACTCTGGTATTCAGAATCTTCGTTTGATAAAATTAGATGCATATGATAATCCCAAAATTACTGATGTATCCCACATGACCACTTTAGAGGTATTGAGCGCTGATAGTAAATGTGGAATTAATGACAATGGTATTGCTAATCTTAATTTGAGAAAATTACATGCGGGCTTTAACCCAAAAATTTCGACGGTGACCCATATGACTAATTTGGAATATTTGAATGCTGAAGATGAATGTGGTATTACAGACGCGGGAATCGCTGGACTAAAACTAAAAATTTTGGAGGCTGATGGCAATAATAAAATTTCCATGAAAGTTTCCAATTCTTAATACATATGAGTATGTATCAAGAATAAGTTTTATGAAGTTTTATCAGGTCGATTTTGTTGAATATATTGTTCCAAAGACATTTTTTTTTTCAGATGGATCTTGTGAAAAATAGTCAAGTATGATATCAATATTCTTCGACATTTCGTTGACAGATTTTTTCAATGAACTCATCTCTTCGAATAAATGAGCCTGACGAGTTTCAGCAATAACTTTGTCTAAAAAATTCACAATTTCCGATGAATCAAATCTATCGAAAGATTTATATGTTTTGGCATTTACCAAAGCATTTCTAATCACCAATATAGATCTTCCTATAAATAATGTATTCAAGTGATTGCATATAACAACGTCTTTTTGAAATAGTTTATGTTTTTTGTCATCCAACACAATAGAAACATCTTTCATGGGCAGCATCATGGAATCCGTTTCTCCCTTTTTAATTACCATATCAACCAAGTGATCTAATACCGCATCATTAATAATCAATGGGTCGGCCATTATAGTCGGTTACTTAATATTATTGCCATAAGATACTCATGTCAATAATATTTTCAATTTTTTTGGAAGTCCATAGCGGCGATCAGTAAGGCGTGCTTATCCTCGATCTTAGTAAGCCCGATCTCTAGCTTATCGACTTTTCTTTCGGCGGAATCTAAATTAATCTGCATCAGTGTGACTTGGCTTTGTAACAGACCAATTTGCTTATGCAAAGATTTGATTTGTGTCGTATTCTCCATCGTGTGATTCCAGTACATCATTTTATTTATGAATTGGCATATTTTTAGCATGATTTTCGTGTCTATGCTAGATTTCGATATGGTATTCCGAATTGCCGATAGACTCCGGGTATAAAATATATTTAGTAGATCGCGATTAAAAGATCCTTTGGATACTATTTTGTACGTAGATTTTTCGATAGTAATTTTCCAATCCCTTACATATCCATCTCTTAGCGCATATTCTAATTCTATCCGGCTAGCGATATTGTTGACAAGAAAGTCGTGATTTGACATTGGCGATATGATATAATGAATGGATATTAATTTGTATAAATTTATTTTATCAATTTTTTTGCATATGTGATACTTCATTAAAAATTGATAGAATATAAGCTTTTAAAAAGTTATTGGTATCATATACTTATTCTAAATGGAATTGCCTGCTGAACTATTGCCTCCAGAACTAATCAACCTAGTCTTCGGTCATTGCGCTTTCCGAACGCAAAATCGATTCAGATGCGTCAACACATATTTTTATCAAAATTTACACATGACCAATTTTTATGATATTGATTATTTTTTTTTTAAAAAGTTATCTGACCAAATTTTGCGATCGTATCCTCATATTACCAAATTAAATGCGAATGGCAATCGTCACATCACGGATATTAATCACCTGACCAAATTAGAAGTCTTGTCAGCAAATTATTTTTACTGTGCCATAAGTAATGATAGTGTTCGTGATTTGACCAATTTAAGAGAGTTGTATGTTAATGATAATCGACAAATCACACATATTAATCATTTGACCAAATTAGAAATTCTAGACGCTGGAGGTAATAGTTTGCTTGATGATCAAAGAATATCAAATCTCAATTTGACAGAATTAGTCGCGACTGGTAATCTAAGAATTACGAATGTTAATCATATGGATAAATTACAAGTTTTGTTGGCCCAATATAACTCCGGTATTGGTGATAGAGGAATATCTAAACTAAACTTGAAAAAAATATATGTGGGCTCAAATAAAAATTTTACGACAGTTAATCATATGACTAATTTAGATGTCTTACATGTGGGAGCATACGATTCTGAAATTGGAAACGCAAGCATATCAAATCTCAATTTAATTGAATTAGATGCAGGCCATAATCCGAAAATTACAGATATTGGTCATATGAGCCGATTAGAAATTTTATATGCTTACGATGATAGTGGCATCGATGATAACTCGATTAGAAATTTAAATCTGAAAAAACTGTATGCAAACAATAATCCAAAAATCACGGACGTTAATCATATGTCCAACTTAGAAGTAATTCGGGCCGTCGGTGATTGCGGGATTGATGACGCAGGGATTTCTTCGCTGCAAAATTTGTGCGTGGTTGATTCATTGCGTAATCCAAAAATATCCGATGCGTGGGATCGGCGTTGGGTAAAAAATTGATAAATGATTAGTTTGAAATAACTTTATTATTGGCATACTTATTATCCATAATGAATATACCAATAGAATTATATCAACAAATTCTGTTCAAATGCGATTTCCTCACCCAAATTCGATTCAGATGCGTATGTAAAATATTCCATCAGAAATTAGAAATACATGATTTTTATGACATCGAAGAAGATTATTTGAAATTTTTTAGAGGATGAGATTTTGTTAGCGTACCCGTTTATCCGAAAGTTAAATGCTCGACATCACGGATCGATTACAAATGTGAATCATTTGACAAATTTAGAAGTTTTAGACGCTGGTGGCTTTTGTGGTATTGGAGACAAAGGAATTGCTAATCTTAATTTGATAAAACTCAATGCTAGATTTAAGGCTAGATTTAATGGCAAAATCACGAATGTCAATCATATGACCCGATTAGAAGTACTGAATGCGAACGGTGATTGCGGAATTGGTAATCTAGGCATCGCAAAACTTAATCTGAAAACCCTATATGCCGCTGGCAATAAAAAGATTACAAACGTCAATCATATGAGTAATTTGAAATTTTTAGATGCGTCTATTTACGCATGTGGGATTGGTAATGATGGGATTGCTGATTTGCACTTGGAGAAGTTGATTTATAAAGGCAATGCGAAAATTGACAAGAATAAATTGAAGCCTTTCTAAAAAAATTGACAATCGGACTGTTCAATTAGACTACTTTAGTCTTGTTCATTATCATAATGGCTAAGACTATTTGCTTTGAAATTGAAGATCCTTGGTGGATTTTGTCTTTGAGACCAAAATTATTGCCTGATTATTGGGAGATCATTACCTTTTTCGTTGACGGAGTTGTGATTAATTGTGATCATATCCAACAAGAGATTTGTCGTATACCAGATGATTTGGTCCATTGGAGACAACTCCGTGAACTGCCAATCGAATTGTATCAATTAATTTTGAATCACACTAATTTCTTGAGTCGAATTCGAATGCGATGTGCGAATAAATTATTTTGGCAAAAATTAGAGATCAATGATTTCTATAATATTCCTACCGAGTATTCCAAGAGATTAACTGGTCCGATCCTTCAATCTTATCCATTCATTACAAAACTTAATGCGACCGAAAAGCCTGAGATCACGGATATCAATTGCTTGACTAGATTGGAAGTCCTGAATGCGAGCGGTGTGCAATGCGGTCTTGGACATCCTCAATTTGTCAAACTGACTAACTTGAGAGAACTTAATATCGCTAATAATCCAAAATGTTTTTGGATTAATCGTTTGACTAATTTGGAAGTATTAGATATTAGAAGAAAATGTGGTATTGATGACAATAGTGGTATCAATCAACTTCGCAAATTGAAATTCCTTAATGCGACGAATAATTCTAAAATTTCAAACATTTCACATTTGACTAATTTGGAAATCATGCATGCTAGAGGAAGATGTGGAATTAAGAATATTTCCTCATTGACAAATTTAACAGAACTAAATATGTTTGAAAATACGCATATTACAGATCTAAATAATTTAACAAAGCTAAAAGTTTTGGATGCGGGTAACGGAAACGATTGGTACGCGGGCCAATGGGGATGCCAACTTGGTGACGCAGGTATTGTGAACCTAAATCTCACAAAACTCAAGGCACAAAATAATCCATGGATTACGAATGTCAACCATATGACCAACCTAAAATACTTAAATGCGTCAAAATTAGAATGCGGGATTGATCAAAATGGAATTTCCAATCTGACTTTTGATGTGTTGATTACGAGACGCAATCGTAAAATCCATACAAAAAAATTGAATAAATAACTTTATCGAATACTATTAGTATATCAATTAAAATTAATGGATCTACCAATTGAAATATATCAACTAATTCTGTTCCGAACCGATTTCAAAACACAAATACGATTGCGTCAAATCAATCATTTATTCTATGCAAAATTAGAAATACATGATTTTTATGATGTGCCATATTCGTGGAGATTAAGTGACGAAATTTTGCGAATGCATCCGTGTGTCCGAGCTTTGACGTACGATCGTAGTCCCCGAATTTTCAATATAAATTATTTGACTCGATTAGAAAAGTTGCGTTCCAGAAATTCGTGTCATCTTACTGATTCCCACATCGCAAATCTAAATTTAATAAAATTAAATGCAGGATATAGTCCCAATATTACGAATGTGAATCATATGTCAAATTTAAAAATCTTATATGCAGACGGAATATGTGGGATTAATGATAAAGGGATTATTAAGTTGGACTTAAACAAACTGAATGCCGCAGATAATTCCAAGATTAGTAATATTGGTCACATGACAAACTTGCAAATATTAAATGCGGAAGGAAACAGTGGGATCGACGATATCAGTATCCAAAATCTGACGAATCTGACCGAACTCTATGCTCGAGACAATGAGAAAATCACCAATGTAAATCATTTGACAAAGCTAAAGGTCTTAGATGCTGGCAGAGATTGTGGAATTGCAGATTATGGTATCACAAATCTTAATTTGACAAAATTGCATGTTGATTCTAATCGAAAAATAACCCGAGTTAGTCACATGTCAAAATTGTCTGTGTTGCATGCGAGAGTCACAACTGGAATTAGTACGGAGGAGATTTACAAACTTGATTTGAAAAAATTAGATTGGACTTATAATTGGAAAAATATCAATCTGGATCATATGACCCGATTAGAAGTACTGTGGGCTGAAGGAGATAGTGCGATCGGAGACTTTACCATACGTAAACTAAATTTGAGAAAATTATTCGCGAATAATAATGCAAAAATCACGACAGTCAATCACATGAGCCGATTGGAATTCTTAGGTGCCGAAGATGATTGTGGGGTCGGTGATGCTGGCATATCCGATCTAAATATTAGAGCCGTGTTTAAATATCGCAATGACAAAATTACGACGTGTCCATATGAACCGGCTGTTCCGGGTGAAGGAATTCCACAATGGAATTAATAAAAATTGATTGCCTTAATCAGTATTAATATTTAGCATATCTATTATAATTAATGGATATACTTTATGCACCGATGGATATTCCGATCGAATTATGTCAGTTGATCTTATCCAAGGCGAATTTCCTCACACAAATACGTCTCCGATGCGTATGCAGGATTTTTTATCAAAGGTTAGAAGTGAATGATTTGTATGCCATCGGAAAATATTGGTATCTTTTATCTGCCTTGTCCGATGAGATTTTGCAAGCGTATCCATTCATTACGAGATTGTATGCTGGATCAAATTCTAAAATTTCTACATTGGCTCACATGACCAAATTAGAAGTTTTGAATGCTTTTGGTAATTGTGGTATTACAGACGCAAGCATTTCTACTTTAAATTTAAGGATATTACATGCCGGATCTAATCCGAATATTACGAATGTGAATCATATGCCTAGGCTAAAAGAATTGGTCGCAACAGACGAATCAGGAATTAGTGATGATGGGATCCAAGTACCGGGTTTGGAAAAACTATATACTCGATGCAATTCAAAAATTACCGATGTAAATCATTTAACTAATCTACGGATGTTAGATGCGGAATATAAATCCGGTATTGGTAATAAAGGAATTTCAAATCTGAACCTACGAGAATTACGCGCGAGTTCCAATATGAAAATCACTAATGTAAATCACATGACCAAATTACAAAGATTGAGCGCCAGAGGTAAATGTGGAATTGATTCGCATGGTATTGAAAATATTCATTTGAGATGTTTGAATGCGGCCGCAAATCCTCACATACGTAAAATTAATCATGTAGATCGATTAGAAACACTTTATGCTGGTGGTATGTGTGGAATCGATGACGAATGCATTTCAAGACTCAATGTAAAATTCTTGCATGTGAACTCCAATCCAAAAATTACCAATGTAAATCATATGACTAATTTACAGAGGTTGTTCGTTACTAATACGTGTGGAATTAATGACATCGGAATTCAAAATCTTACGAACTTACGAATACTAAATGTGCAATCTAATACGAAAATTACAGATATAAATCATTTGACGCGATTACATACTTTATCTGCTACTGGCAGATGTGGTATCGACAACCATAGTATTCAGAATCTCAGTTTAAGAGAACTCAATATCACACGTAATCCGAACATTACGAACATAAAGCATATGACTCGATTGAGAAAATTGTATGCGTCAGGCAATGATTGTGGACTTGCAGATGACGGAATTGCAGGGCTGCGATTGAGAAAATTATATGCTGAAGGGAATCCGAAGATCACAAGAAAAATTGAAAAATTGATTTAATATATGTATTATGAATAATACATATACTATGCGCCGAATGAACTTTCCCCTAGACATATTTCAAGTAATATTCTCCCACGCGGATTTCCTAACCAAAATCAGATTCAGACGTGTGAACAAACAACTCTATGCGAGGCTCGAAATTAATGATTTTTGCAATATTGGCAATAAATATTTAAAACTTCTCACCAATGATGTCTTGCGAGCTTATCCATTCATCACAAAATTGAGTGCTAATTTGAATTCCAACATCACGGATATAAATCATTTGACCCGATTAGACACATTGTACGCGCAATTTTATGGTTGTGGTCTTGGTGACAAGGGGATTGCAAAACTTAATTTGAGACACTTAGATGCGAATTCCAATGCGAATGTTCATAATGTAAGTCATATGACTCGACTAAAAATACTTGGCGCAAAAGGATGGATGTGCGGTATTCGTGACGACAGTATTGTTGGACTCAATTTAACTGAGCTTCATATTAATAATAACACCAAAATTGCCGTAGTAAGTCATCTGACTAATTTAAAAGTATTAGATTGCGGTGGCGATTATTGCCAAATTGATGATTCGCAACTCGTTAATCTAAAACTCAGAGAATTATATGCAGAAAATAATCCGAAGGTTACGAATGTCAATCATATGACCGGACTAGAAGTATTGAATGTGTCAGCATATTGTGGTATCGGTGATGACGGAATTCATGGGCTCAAATTGAAAGAATTGTATGCTAACGGTAACCCACGTGTTACGAATCTCAATCATATGACTAAACTAAAAAAATTGCACGCTGGTGATAAGTGTGGTATTTCAGACGAGAGTATCGCAAATCTCAATTTGAAAGAATTACGAGCAAATAATAATCCAAACATCACGAATCTTAATCATATGGATCAATTGGAAATTCTGTATGCGGGATACGATAGTGGTATTGGCGATGCAGGTATTACTAATCTTAATCTGAAAATATTATATGCGGACACAAATTCAAAAATTAAAAATATAAATCATATGACAAATCTACACACTCTACGTGCAGAAGGATCGTGCGGAATTGATAATGCAGGTATGCGAACCCTTAATTTAAGATTTTTACATGTTTCTGATAATCCAAAAATTACGGATATTAATCATATGGATCGGTTAAAAACATTGTATGCGTATGATAACAGCGGTATTCGTGACGCATCGATTCGAAATCTCAACCTGAAAGAATTACGAGTCGGAGGTAATCCGAAAATTACATTAATAGATCATATGGATCGATTGGAAATCTTGGATGCGGGAGGAAATTGTGGTATCTGTGACAAATCGGTCGCAAATCTCAATTTGATCGAGTTAAGTGCCAGATCTAATCCAAAAATTACGACGGTCAAACATATGACTAAACTAAAATCATTGGAAGCTAGTCATGGTTCAGGAATTGGAGATGAGGGAATTGATGGATTGAATAACACGAGTATATATTCTATAGATAATGACAAAATTACCACACCCGAAATATATTCTGCTGGATTATTTGCCAAACGAATAATGAAGATTGGAGGAATCATATTAGTCGGTGGAACCGCCTTAATTGGTGGGATTGTATTAGCGGGATCTGCTATATTAAATGGGACTGATGCCTTAACGAGACCTAGTACATTGATTGTGACCGTTTTGTCAATGGGATCTGTTGCAGTACTCGGCACTATTTTATTGGGTGCGGCGAGCATATTAGGTGGATTATGTCACATGTCTTGGAAAAAAATTGAAAAATATTTTAAATAAATACTTACAAGTATATTCTGTTATATCATAATGGACATACTGACAATCATTCCTTGGCAACTTGTCCCAATTGAATTATTTCAGCTCATTCTCACACACGCTGATTTTCTGACGCAAATTCGGCTTCGGTGTGTTGACAAGATCTTTTATCAGAGGTTAGAAATACATGATTTTTATCACATTGATAAATATTTACAATTGTTATCCAGTTACGTTCTGCGTTCATATCCATTCATTACGATCCTAAATGCTGAAAATAATCCTAATATCGCAAATGTTAATTTTCTAACAAGACTTGAGGTTCTAAATGCTTCAGGAATTTGTAGTCTTAGTGATGATGGAATTTTCGATTTGAATC
>Ga0315273_10005169_pt1 | contig 16116 bp, 12 predicted proteins | sample YL17G02_0_MG_FD_205753 | JGI IMG/M metagenome (GOLD analysis project Ga0315273, IMG submission 205753) | Sediment microbial communities from Yellowstone Lake, YNP, Wyoming, USA - YL17G02_0 | ecosystem: Environmental > Aquatic > Freshwater > Lake > Sediment | place: USA: Wyoming | collected... | reverse complement strand
TTGACCATTTTATCCCCCTCAGAAAAGCGCATAGACGTTAGTTTTTCAGACTACCGGATTATTGCCGTCCGTTCGAAGGCAATCCGTTGACCATTCTGTTCAAGATTGATGATATAAATTCCTCCGGGCATGGATAAGAGCAGAGGATTGGTGGTCCGATTTACGACGCCTGCCGAACCGGCGTTCTGCCACTTCGCAACCAGACGACCGTTCCCGTTGAAAATGGAAATCGTCACGGTCCCGCTTTGTTTCACGGAATAGAGTACTCCTCCTGAAACAAATTCGATTGATCCGCTTCCGTGATTCATTCCGCTCGCGGAAGTAATGGCGACACCGGTGCCTGCTGCAATGTCCAGCCAGTTGAGTTTCATCGCTGTTCCGGCAGTTGCGGTGAGGCGTATTGTCTGCAATCCTGCAGAAAGAGTGACGGTTACGGCAATTGTCTGCCATGCGGTCGATGTCGGGACCGCGATCGTGCCGATCACGACGCTGTTTGAAAGAACATTGAAAGATGCTGCGGCACCGGTGTTCAAAATGCGGAGGTACAGGGTGTATGTTCCGGCCGTGGCCACGGTAGCCCGGAATTCCGCCCAGGAACCCGATGACACGCTGCCGATCTGCAATCCGCTGTCGGCATCAGCCGTGGCTTGAAGCTGCACGCCGGACATCAGGGAGTAGGATTCGGCCTGGATCCTGGTCCGCGTTCCGGGGATGGCGGTCGAGGGCTGGGTTTCGGTTGTCAGGGCCAGTATCGCGCTTGCAGCGAGGACATAATTGTAAAAGCGAAGGTTATCAAATGCTCCGGTAAGGATTCCATTATCAGAGGAAAGACTTCCCACTGCAAGGTACTTTGACTGGTGGAGCCACCCCACAGGCCCGGTGCCGGTGCTCGATTGCGATCCGTCAATATACAGGATGACCGCTCCGCTGGCGCCGTTACGGGTGACCGCGATATGGTGCCACTGTCCGTCATTCACGAGCGTTGCCGATGAAATGACCTGTGTCCCTATCGCCACCGCGATCCTGCCGCTTACCGTGCCTGTCCCGAACGAGCTGTCCCTCGCGGTGTTGAAACCGTCGACGGCCCCGGTGGCCGATGCCCATGCCGAACCCCCGGTCGAGGGGGTCTTGAGCCAGTAGCTGATGGTAAGGTTGTAGGCAACGTTGCGCTGCACGATCCCGTAGCCGGATTTGCCGTCCACATACAGACCGTTTGTCCCAGACCGGCCCAGCGTATAGTACGGAGTTCCCTCAAAGGTCATGGGAAACAGGCGGAACGCGCTGTCGGCGCCGCCATTGTCAAAGGAATACCGCGCGACAAGGTCCAGAGTGGTGAGAGTGTCCATTTGGATCCGGGGAAAAACTCCTGACGGAAACCTCACGATATTCATGATCCTCTTGATGGTGTCGATATAGGCCGCGGAATAAGAAGCCGCGAGGTCAGTGGCTTCAGCGGTGTCGCGGACAATGTTGTAAACCGCCGGCTGCACCGTTGGCCACAGGCGTACCGCTTTAAGGGAATCTTTCCGTATTGCCTGCTTCGGGGTACCTTCGCTGAACTCCCAGTAAAAATAGGTATGAGGTGTCTGCGCATTGCCGAGAATATCGGGCAAAACTGAAATACCGTCAAGTCCCCGTGGCGTTTTGACGCCTGCCAGTTCGGCAGCGGTCGGGAGAAAATCCCAGAACGCCCATGCGAAATTACTCGTTCTGCCGGCCTGCGTTTTTCCTGTCCAGCGCACGAGCATGGGAACACGGATGCCGCCATCCCACATGTCCCGCTTCATGCCGCGAAGAGGGCCGTTGCTGTTGAAATAGGTGGAGGCGTGGCCGCCTTCCGAATGTGGACCGTTGTCGCTGCAGAAAAAGATGATGGTGTTTGAATCGAGGCCGAGTTCTTTGACTTTAGCAACAACGACGCCGACGTTGGAATCGAGGCGGGTGACCATGGCGGCAAAACATTTTTCCACCGCGGTCCAAGAGGTGGATTTATAGGGGTTGGTATCAGGCACCTCCATATTGGAGTGCGGACTGCAAAAGGAAAGGTACAGGAAAAACGGGTTGCTTTTATTGTTCGTGATGAATTCAATCGCCTTGGCCTTGAAAAGATCGTCCTGGTAGGGATGGGTGCCGCCGGAATACAACAGGGTGCCATTTTCAAACAGGTGGCTGGTATAGTGACCGTGCGCAAGCAACTGGCACAATGCTGAATAATAATAATCAAAACCATGTTTGGCCGGGTCTCCCTCGTTGGTATTCATTCCGAGTCCCCATTTACCGACAAGCCCTGTCGTATATCCTGCTGTTTTAAGTACCGCAGCCACGGTTGTTTCAGTTGCCGGAAGCGGCCATTGCCCTTCAGGTGAGGTCTCAACGTTTCCTCTTATGGCGGCATGTCCGGTATGTACTCCGGTCATGAGGCAACAACGCGAAGGCGAGCTTACCGTAGTGCCCGCGTAGCAGTCTGTATACCGGACACTGTGCTTTGCAAGAGAATCGATGAACGGGGTCTTGATCTGCGTCTGCCCATAGCATCCAAGATCACCGTAGCCGAGATCGTCGGCCATGATCCAGATGATGTTGGGTTTTGCGGAAACGTGAGAATAAAGGATTAATACGGTGATGGTCAAATATGCACAAATTGCAATACTGCTTTGCCTCAACGATTTGATCATACTACCACCCTTGGTGTTAAAAATCGCTTAACTGGGACTGCCCTTGCTTAAAACGAGTGCATTCTTTCTTTTATAGAGTAATGGCTTTCCCTATTATTTTATTTATCACAATTATACAATACATATCAAAATATATCTAATACATCTATAAATAACCCATTTTAAAAGGTTTTTCCAGAAAAATTTCATCAAAATTTGTTTCAATGACGCGCAAATGAAATAATCGGCATTTATTTGTCATTTCATTAAAATCACCAAGGGGCCCAGTGTTATTGTGTTATAATGAAAAGCGTCCCTGTCTGATCATTTCCATGATGAGCGCAGGAGGTTTTTCTTCGCGCAGGAGTTTTGCCATGACCTCCATTGCCGGCCGCGTACGACTGAAAAAAAGCTTCAACCCCTCACACAGATAGTTGAGCGTCTTGCCGGCTTCATCAGTTGTTCTCGTACGGTTTTTAGGGCATTCGCCATGGCATACCGCATAGTGTTCGCAGACAAGACACTGACGGGGCAGGCTGTCACGCTTGCCGGCGCCGAACGTTCTCTGCCGTTCGCCGTTGGTCATCGAAAACAGGTCGCCTTTGTTGATGTTGCCAAGCAGGCGTGATGGTTCGACATAATGGTCGCATTGGTAAATGTCGCCGTTGTGTTCAACGGCGATGCCGCGCCCGCACGTTTCGGCGTGCGTGCAGAGACCGCCCTGAACGTTCATGGAATTGGCGAGCGTGGTGTCGAAAATCTGCACGAATATTTTACCGACGTCACGCTTTACCCAGTCATTGAAAATCGTTACAAGAAACCTGCCGTATGCCAGCGGCGGAACCGATTCCGGCCGCACTTCGGTTCCCACCTGATAGAGCATCTCGTTGTTTCTGTTGACAACAGGTATGAACTGAAGGTACTCTGCGCCCAGCGTATCGCGGAAAAAACGGTAGCATTCAAGCGGTTTTCCGGCATTACCGGCATGGATGGTGGAGAGTATGTTGTAATCAACCTTGTGTTTCTGCAAAAGACGGATACCGTGTACAACGCGGTCAAAAGTGCCCTTGCCTGCCGCGTCTTTCCGGAAGTGGTCATGCAGCGACTGCGGGCCATCAAGGCTGACGCCGACCAGAATTTTGTTTTTTTTGAAGAATTCACACCACGCATCGGTGATCAGGGTGCCGTTGGTCTGAACTGCGTTGTTTATTTTGACATGGTTTTTATTGTATCGGAACTGGTAGTCCATCGCTTTTTCATAAAAGCTGCTATCGCGCATCAGCGGTTCTCCCCCCTGAAACACGAGCGTTGCCTCGTTTTTCTGAAGCGCAAGAAATTGTTTTGTGAATTCTTCAAGCGTGGCAAGCGACATGGAAAAATCGCTTCCCGGGTAGATTTTCTTTTTAGGAAGGTAAAAGCAGTATGCGCAATTGATGTTGCATCGCGCGCCGGTCGGTTTCAGCACTGCGCAATCCGGATAGAACGGGTCCTGCGATTTCAGGTAGAAAGAAACACCTTCTATGCCCGGGAACTGTATGCTTGGTCGTTCGGTCATAGCACTGTTTTCGACATGCAGTTTTACCGCAAAAATTCCGCCAGATCGTTGCGCTCCGGAAAGCCGCCGAGCTGCGCGATGGCGGCGTCGGGAACGCCGCGGCGCCGCAAAGGCGCGATGATCTCCTGTTCGAGGTCCGGGATCGAGGAGAGCAGAAATCCGGCGCCGGCGCTGCCTGATACGCGCGCGTCGCGAAGAATGGCGGGCAGCAGCGCGGTGGTGCCCGCCGTTACTTCTGTGCTTCCGGCCGCATAACGAAGACGAATGGTTCCGTTTACCACCGTGAGCACCCTGAACGAGCGCTTCGCCGGCAGCGCGACCTCTTCATTCTGCGAAAACGCGTAGTGTTCCAGCGCGAAATAACGGCATACCGCACAAAACGAGTGTCTGCACCCTCCTTCGTCCATCACCACCGGCGCCAGGGGCCGGTGGTCCCGCGCGCGTGTGTCAAGGACCGAGAGCGCCTCGCGCACATGGAGGGGCCTCCCCTTCCCCGACGCGTCAACCCTTCCCCAGTCGTAAAGCCGCAGCGTGGTGTCCGAGGTCTCCTGCACCTCATAGAGAAGAGTTCCTTCCATGATGGCGTGGACGGTCCCGGCCGGAATGAAAAACACGTCGCCGCGTTTGATGGGAATGACGTTTAAAAGAACATCCAGCGACTCGGCCGCTATCGCACGGTTAACGGTGTCGCAGGCGACCTCTTCCCGAAAGCCGACGATGATCCGGGCGTCTTCCTTGGCGTCAAGGACATACCAGCACTCGGTCTTTCCATATTCCCCCCAGCCGTGCTCCCGCGCCTGCGCATCATCGGGATGCACCTGTACCGAGAGGCGTTCGCGCGCGTCAATAATTTTGAACAGCAGCGGGAATTTCCCCGACGCCCCGCCGGCGCCTAAAAGCTCCGAAGGAGCCTCCGCCGCACAACGGCCGATGGTCATGCCGGCAAGCGGCCCCTGCGCGACCGCCGACTGGTCAGCGCCCAGGCTCACGACCTCCCATGACTCGCCGATGGTCCGTCCGGACGCAAGCGGCCGTTTGAATCGCGTCCTCAGCGCTTCGCCTCCCCATATCGTCTCTTTATAAATAGGCAGGAAAATGAGCGGTTCGGCACGAAGGTTCACTGAAGCGGCCTCCTCTGGCGGTTTCGGGACAAGTCACTAGATCTCTTTGTATTCGCCGTCCTCGATGTCCATCTTCTTTTTATCAAACCGCTCTTCCTTATACCGCTTCGCCCTGCCGCTGCCGCCAGGCTGTCCACCGCGCACGATCCGCATCACCAAAGGAAAAAGCGCGCGCAGAAGAAGCACGATAAGGATAATCTCCAGGATTCTCATCAAGAGCATAGTGCTACCGCATTGAACCGGCCGTTGAAATCATTTATCTTTTTGCACGCCGGGCGCTTAAATCGCTGATGAGGAAACGCTGGCGCCATAATAATTGCCCGGGCAATACGTATTAAAAATATTATGTCCGCACCGGAAACAACAGCATAAGGAGGATTTATGAGCGTCGATATTGAAAAACTCAACGAAAAAATCAAGGAGGAGAGCAGCTTTGTCACCCTGCTTAAAAATGAAATCGGCAAGGTGATCGTTGGCCAGACCCGGATGGTCGAGCGTCTGCTCATCGGGCTTCTGACCCGCGGCCACATTTTGCTCGAGGGCGTGCCGGGACTGGCAAAGACCTTGGCCATTTCCACGCTCGCCAAGGCGATAGAGACCGGTTTCCGCCGGATCCAGTTCACCCCGGACCTGCTTCCTGCCGATCTTGTCGGCACCCTGGTGTATAACCAGAAGAGCGGCGAGTTTGTCGTTAAAAAAGGGCCGATTTTTTCAAACATCATCCTCGCGGACGAAATCAACCGCGCGCCGGCAAAGGTACAGAGCGCGCTCCTGGAAGCCATGCAGGAGCGCCAGGTCACGATAGGCGAAACGACCTACCCGCTTGCGGAGCCGTTCCTCGTGCTCGCCACGCAGAACCCGATCGAACATGAGGGCACCTATCCGCTGCCCGAAGCCCAGGTCGACCGGTTCATGCTGAAGCTCAAAATCGTCTATCCGTCACGCGACGAGGAAAAACAGATCCTTCAGCGCATGGCGTCCGGCGTACTGCCGGAGGTGCATAAGGCGATCCCGGTTGACAAAATCCTGTCGGCCCGGGCCGTGGTGAATGAGATCTACATGGACCCCAAGGTCGAAGACTATATCGTCAACATTGTGTTCGCGAGCCGCGAGCCTGCAGGCGACATGAAGGACCTTATCGCGTGGGGCGCATCGCCGCGCGCCACCCTCTTCCTCACCCAGGCCGCGCGCGCCCACGCCTTTGTCCGCGGCCGCGGCTACGTGACCCCGGAGGACGTCAAGTCGGTCGGCATGGACGTGCTGCGGCACCGGATAATCGTGACTTACGAGGCGGAGGCCGAGAACATAACGTCCGAAGACATCGTGCAGAAGATATTTGACAGAGTAGAAGTCCCGTGACGGAATTCCGCCCCGCGGAGAGCTTATGATCCCCAGAGAAGTGCTTCAGAAGGTGCGCCGGATCGAAATAAGGACCAGGAGCGTGGTCAACTCGGTCCTCTCCGGCGAGTACCACAGCGTCTTCAAGGGCCGCGGCATGGAGTTCTCGGAGGTCCGGCCGTACGTGGAGGGCGACGATATCCGGAACATCGACTGGAACGTCACGGCACGCATGAATTCTCTTTTTGTCAAGAAACATGTCGAAGAGCGCGAGTTGACCGTCATGCTGCTCGTTGACGCCTCCGCGTCGGGGAGTTTCGGCAGCATTAACACGTTCAAGGGCGAAATGGGGGTCGAGCTCTGCGCCCTGCTCGCCTTTTCGGCGATCAAGAACAACGACCGCGTGGGGCTCATCATTTTCACCTCCGGCGTTGAGCGCTACATCCCGCCGCAAAAGGGTAAAAACCACGTGCTGCGCGTTATCCGCGAACTGCTCTTTTTTGAACCGCGGGAGAAGGGAACGAACGTGGGCGAAGCGCTCTCTTTTTTAAACCGCGTCCAGCACCGTAAAGCGGTGGTGTTCCTGGTGTCGGACTTTTTCTCACCTCCTTTTGTAAAGCCGTTGCGCGTGGCCGCGAAACGCCACGACCTTATTGCCCTGACCCTGCGCGACCCGCGGGAGAGCGAGATGCCGGACATCGGCCTCATCGAGCTTGAAGATGCGGAGTCCGGCTCAACCCTGCTCGTGGATTCTTCGTCAAAGGAATTCAGAAAACATTATACGAAGGAAATGGAACAGCGTGCTGCGGCGGTTTCCCGGAATTTTACCGCAAACGGCGTCGACGAAGTGCGGGTCTCCACCGCGACCGACTACGTAGAACCCCTCGTGAAATTTTTCAGGAAACGGGAAAAAACGATACGATAGCAATGGTTCCCGCTTCCTTGATTGCGCTCGCAATGCGTGTTCAAGCGAATCCTTTGAACGATCTCCCTACTCTATTATATTTTACGGCGAAGGATTTTACGGTTCCGTCAGAATAAGGACAGTGGTTATACCTTTTTCCGGGGAGCGCTGCGTTATGTGCGGTATCGTCGGCTACATTGGCAACCGGGCCGCCTGCCCCATCCTTATGGCCGGGCTTTCGGCGCTCGAATACCGCGGCTACGACAGCGCCGGATTAGCTATTGTCAATGGGAAAAAGGTGCAGATTGTCAAGGACAAGGGCAACGTGTCGCACCTCAAGGATATTTTAAAGAGGCGCACCCTTGCGGGTTCCACCGGCATCGCCCACACCCGGTGGGCCACTCACGGAGTGCCCTCGCAGGTCAACGCGCACCCCCATACCGACCAGGCCAACCGCATCGCCGTGGTGCATAACGGGATCATCGAAAACTATTCGGCGCTGAAAGAACGGCTCAAGAAGGAAGGGGTCCGATTCCGGTCCGAGACGGACTCCGAGGTGCTTTCACAGCTCATCGGCAGGTACTACACGAACGGCGACCTTGCCGCGGCGGTGCGCAGGGCGCTCCTCGAAATTGAAGGAACGTTCGGCATTGCGGTGGTCGCGTTCGATAATCCGGACTGCATGGTGGGCGCCCGTAAAGGTTCGCCGCTCGTCGTCGGCATCGGCGAGAAAGAACTCTTTCTCGCGTCAGACGCTTCGGCCCTCGTCCACCACACCAAAAAGGTCATTTACCTCAAGGACGGCAACCTCATCGTTCTCGGTAAAGACGGTTCCTACCAGACCTTGACTCTTGACAACCGCAGCGTGAGCACCGAGATCCACCACCTCAAGTATGACGCCGAGGCGCTGGCAAAGGGCGGCTTTCCTCATTTCATGCTTAAGGAAATTTTTGAACAGCCCGAAACGATAAAGAACGCCCTTCGCGGAAGGCTCCTCGTCGACGAAGGAGCGGCCCGGCTTGACGGACTCAACCTCGTGCTGCCGGAGCTCCGCTCCATCCAGCGGGTGATCCTCACCGCCTGCGGAACGAGCTGGCACGCCGCGCTCGTGGGCGAATACATGATCGAGGAACAGGCGGGCATCCCCGTTGAGGTGGAGTACGCCTCGGAATTCAGGTACCGCAACCCGATCATCGACCCGCACACGGTGGTTTTTGTTATAAGTCAATCAGGCGAGACCGCGGACACCCTCGCCGCGCTGCGCGAAGCGACCCACCGCGGCGCCACGGTCCTGGGCATCTGCAACGCGGTCGGGTCGAGTATCGCGCGCGAAACGCACGGCGGCGTGTATTGTCACGCGGGCCCTGAAATCGGCGTCGCGTCAACGAAAGCCTTCACGTCGCAGCTTACCGTCCTTGCGCAGATTACGCTCCTTCTGGGACGTATGCGCCGTATTTCCCACGCCGAAGGCATAACGATAGCAAAGGCGCTCGAAGAGATCCCTCGGCAGGTAACGAAAATCTTGCGGCAGAACGATACGATAAGGGAAATCGCCGGAATTTACCGCAAACACAATAATTTTCTGTATCTCGGACGGTCGTACAATTTCCCGGTGGCGCTCGAGGGCGCGCTCAAGCTCAAGGAAATCTCCTATGTCCACGCCGAAGGATACCCGGCCGCGGAAATGAAGCACGGGCCCATCGCGCTCATCGACAAGGACATGCCGTCGGTCGTCATTGCCCTGCGCGACAGCGTGTACGAGAAGGTGCTCTCCAACATACAGGAAATCAAGGCGCGGGGCGGCAGCGTCATCGTCATCGCGACCGAAGGCGACCGCCTTATAAAAAAATACGCGCGGCATGTAATTTACATACCGGAAACAATCGGGATGCTCTCGCCGCTGCTCTCGGTCATCCCGCTGCAGCTGCTGGCATATCACATCGCCGCCCTGCGCGGGTGTGCCATTGACCAGCCGCGCAACCTGGCAAAATCAGTCACCGTGGAATAAGGAAGCGAGCGCAATGCCGCACCAGACCATCCGCACCTCCGCCGCTCCGCAGCCTGTCGGTCCGTATTCCCAGGCCGTGGCCGCGGGAAGTTGGGTGTTTATTTCCGGACAGATCCCGCTCGACCCGGAAACCGGCGCGCTCGTTGAAATCGAGGCCGTCGCATGCCGATGAAACAACGTGAATACGAAGTAAAACTCGACATGTTCGAGGGGCCGCTCGACCTTCTGCTCTACCTCGTCACCAAGGCCGAAGTCGATATTATTAACCTTCCGGTGGCGCAGATCACCGCGCAATACCTCGAATACCTCGACCTCATGACCGAACTCAACATCAACATCGCCGCCGACTATCTGCACATGGCCGCCACGCTCACGTATCTCAAGGCGCGCGAACTGCTTCCTCCCGCCGAAGGCGAGGAGCTTGCGCAGCCGGAGGAGGGAATTTACAACCGCGAAGAACTGGTCCGGCAGCTCCTCGAATACCAGAAATTCAAACAGGCGGCCGGCGCGTTCAAGAATTTCGAGACTGAGCAGAAACACCTTTTCAAACGCGGCGTTGCCGACGCACTGTCGAGCAGCCCCGATGGCGTCGACAGCGTCGACTTCGGTACGATTTCACTTTTCGACATACTTTCGGCGTTTAAACGGGTCACGGAACGGGCGCAGAGCGATGATGCGTACCGGCAGACCGTTCTGGCGGACTCGGTCAAAATAGACGACCGTATCGAGCGCGTGCTTTCCGTGCTCACCGACCACGCCGAAGTGTGCTTTGAAGAGCTGTTCAGCGATGATATGCGGAAACTTGTCCTGGTTGTCACCTTCATGGCAATATTGGAGCTTGTCAAGATGCGGGAAATCGTTTTCCGCCAGGAAAAGCGTTTCGGCCCCATCTTCGTCTCACGGAGGCCGCAGCAGCAGGAAGCGCCGCCGCCGGCACCAGCGTAAACCATGGAAGCGAGGGGAAACCTATGAATGAAAACGAAAACAGCACTGCTCCTGAGCGGGCGGAAGAAGAGATTGAGCAGTCCAGGGAGGCGGCGCCCGACACGCTCCGGATACTGGAGGCCCTGCTTTTCGCCTCCGACGACCTGCTCACCGCGGCGCGCCTGAAGGCCGTGCTGCCCGGCAACCCGGACGCGCGGGCGATACGGGGCATGGTCGACCGCATCAACTGCCAGCTCCAGAAAGAGCGGCACCCCTTCGAAATCGTGGAGATCGGCGGCGGCTACCAGTTCAAGACCATCGCCTACTACCATCCGTGGGTCAGGCAGATTTTTCAGGAGAAAATTTCACGGCGGCTCTCGATACAGGCGCTTGAATGCCTTTCGATCGTCGCGTACCGTCAGCCGCTCTCCAAAGCCGAGATAGAGGCGATCCGCGGCGTCATTTCCGACGGCGCTATGAAAACGCTCCTCGAACGGCGACTCATAACGGTCACCGGGCGCAGTGAAAAAGTCGGCCGGCCGCTCCTCTACGGCACCACGCAGGATTTTCTTAAGTATTTCGGCCTCAATAAAATCAGCGACCTGCCGAAAATCGAGGAGTTCGAGGCCATGGTGCGCCGGAAAATCGAGAGCATGCCGATCGAGGAGCTGAAAAACGCGCAGGAACAGGCGAAACAGGACGCGGCCGATGAGGCGGCGCTGGCCGAAAGCATCGGGCGCTCCGACCACGAAATGGTGGAGGTCAGCCAGCCGTCCGACAGCGGCGGCGGAATGAAAATTGACAATAGCGATAATGCAGAAGAGGGGTGAAACCTCTCCAACCGGAACACTATTGTATACCCATGACCTCCACCCCCTCAGCCGACACCTCCAAGTCCGACCTAACGCCCCTCATGCGGCAGTACGCCGAAATCAAGGGGCGAAATCCCGATGCCGTTCTCCTCTACCGCATGGGCGACTTCTACGAAATGTTCGATGACGACGCGAAAATCGCGTCAAAAGTGCTCGGACTGACATTGACAAGCAGGAACCACGGCGGCGCCGAGAACACGCCGCTCGCCGGCTTCCCCTACCACGCGCTCGACCGCTACGCCCACCGGCTCGTCAAGGCCGGCTATAAAATTGCCGTGTGCGAGCAGACCGAAGACCCCAAGGCGGCCAAGGGAATTGTCAAACGTGACATCGTGGAAGTCATAACGGCGGGCACCGCCACGGAAGGCAGCATCATCGAGGATAAGGCCAATAATTTCATCCTGGCCGCCAGCCGCGCGGGCGGCCGCATCGGCATCGCGGTCTGCGACCTCTCTACCGGCCAGTTCGAGGTGGAGGAGCTTTCGGAAAACGAAATCGGCCACGAACTCGTGCGCATAAATCCGAGCGAAATCGTCGCGGTAAAAGGCGAAGAGGGGTTTTTCAGGAAAGTGAGCGCCGACCAGTACCAGAAGGCCGTGATCTCGCCGTATGACCCGTGGAAATTCTCCCCTGATACGGCCGTCTCCGCGCTCAAAGAGCACTTTCAGGTCGCCTCGCTCAACGGCTGGGGCCTCGAGGGGCAGGATTTAAGCATCTGCGCGGCCGGAGGCCTGCTTCTTTACCTGAAAGAACAGAAAAAAAACGACCTGCGCCACATTTCGGCCATCACGCGGCGCGACCGGTCGGAGTGGGCGGAACTCGACCCTTCCACCATTCGCAACCTTGAACTCCTGAAGCCTTTGCATACGGACGAGGTCGACGGCACGCTCGTGTCCGTACTTGATAAAACAAGCACCTCCATGGGAAGCCGCCTGCTCAAACGGCTCATCACGCGGCCGCTCAAGGAACTCATTGCCATACAGGAACGCCTGGCCGCCGTGGAGTGGCTAAAAAAAGACGCGTTTGCGCGCGGCGAAATCGGGCTCGTGCTCAAGCGCGTCGCGGACATAGAGCGCCTCATTGGCCGCGTCACGTTCGAACGGGCCAACGGCCGCGACCTGTGGGCGCTTAAAAATTCTTTTGAAATGTTCCCCCTGCTGTTGCGCAACCTGAAAGAAACAACGGTTCCGCTCCTTTCGAAGGCGGCGTCCGCGCTTGCGGAATTCGAACCGCTCGCAAAAAAGATCTCCGGCACCCTCGTTGACAATCCGCCTCATTCCGTACGGGAGGGAGGCATCATCCGGCCGGGCGTGTCGCAGGAACTGGACGGGATACGCGACGGGGCCGTACACGGCAGGCAGTGGATCGCGCGGCTCCAGGAAAGCGAGCGCTCCCGCACCGGCATTTCCTCGCTCAAGGTCTCTTTCAACAAAGTGTTCGGCTATTACATCGAAGTATCAAAAGCCAACCAGTCGCTCGTGCCGGCCGATTATATCCGCAAACAGACGCTGGTCAACGGCGAGCGCTTCATCACCCCCGAACTGAAGGAGATGGAGACGAAGATCCTCGGGGCTGAGGAGCGTCTCGGCGCGCTTGAATACGAACTGTTCGTGGAGCTGCGCACATCAGTCGCCGCCGAGTGCGGCAGGATACAGAAGGCGGCAGAGGCAATTGCCGCGCTTGATGTGTTCGTGTCGCTCGCGCAGGTCGCGGCTGAGTACAATTACTGCCGGCCCGTGCTCGCCGAAGGGGCCGACCTTGTCATAAGGGATGGCAGGCACCCGGTGGTCGAGCGCATGGTGCCGGGCGGCGAATTCGTGCCTAATGACACGGAAATGATGAAAAATGAGTCGCAGATCCTGCTCATCACGGGCCCGAACATGGCCGGCAAGTCGACCTACCTGCGCCAGAACGCGCTCATCTGCATAATGGCGCAGATCGGCTCGTTTGTTCCGGCAAGCTTCGCCCAGATCGGCATCGTAGACAAATTCTTCACCCGGGTGGGCGCCACCGACCGCCTGGCGCGCGGCCTCTCCACGTTCCTGGTGGAAATGATCGAGGTGGCAAACATCCTCAACAACACCACGGACAAAAGTCTTGTCCTGCTCGACGAAGTGGGCCGCGGCACCTCGACCTTCGACGGCATCTCGATCGCCTGGGCGGTCGCTGAATACCTTCATGAAACAGCGTCGAGAAAAAGCCGCACCCTTTTTGCCACCCATTATCACGAACTCACCGAGATGGCGCTCATGTTCCCGCGCATTAAAAATTTACATATAAAAGTCAAGGAATGGAACGACCAGATCATTTTCCTGCGTAAGATCGACGCCGGTTCCTGCGACCACTCCTACGGCATACAGGTCGCGCGCCTCGCGGGCGTGCCGCGCAAGGTCATCGCGCGGGCGCGGGAAATACTGGCGAACCTCGAAAACATGGAGCTGACGCCCGACCATAAGCCGGTCCTCGCGCGCCACCGGGAGAACGCCTCCGGAGCTCTGCGGGGCGTGCAGGCCGACCTCTTCTGCGGCGGCGTCCAGCTCAACGCCATGGACGCGCAGCACGCGGAGATCGTACAGCAGCTGCAGAACCTCGACATCAACGACTTGAAACCGATCGACGCACTGAATCTCATCGTTGAATTGAAGAAAAAAATACACGAATAATCCGGCAGGAGAACAATTAAAAAGAGTAGAGCGAAATGGCCGATAAAAAACAGGTATACTTTAATGAATATAACGTTCCCATGGAAAAGGCCATCTATTTCCCTCTGGTATCGGGGCTCCTGCAGTCCTATGCCCAGAGCATTCCGATCCTTAAGGAAAATTACCTCTTCATGCCGTTCGTCTTTCTTCGCGATAATCCTGACGCAATAGTTTCAGGGTATGATCGGCCGGCGGTGGCGGCCTTTTCGGTTTCCATGTGGAACATGAACCTAAGCTTGGCTGTGGCCCGAAAGATCAAGGAAAAGTACCCATCCTGCCTGATTGTTTTCGGAGGACCCCAGACACCTTTCGAAGCCGAAGAATTTTTCATACAGCACCCGTTCATCGACGTCACCGTACGGGGAGAAGGTGAACAGGCCTTCGCTGATATTCTTACAAGGTTTATAGAGAGCCGTGATTTTTCAGGCATTCCTGGTCTCTCCTTCCGTGATCCAAAGACGGGCCTTTGCGTCAAGACCGCCCGAGAACGAATACTGGAAAAAGATCTGGATATTTTTCCGTCACCCTACCTGACGGGGGTCTTTGATTATCTGCTTAATGGTGGGATAAACTTCCAGGTAATCATTGAAACCAACAGGGGGTGTCCTTACTCATGCTCGTATTGCTTCTGGGGGCAGGGTGGATTAAGCAAGAGCTACCGGTTTTTCAGTCTCGAAAGAGTCCGCGCAATTGTCGAGTGGTGCGGGGTGCACCATATTAAATATGTTTTTTGTGCTGATTCAAACTTCGGCATCTTCAAGCGGGACCTGGATATAGCCGGAAATTTCGTCACAACGAAAAAAAAATTTGGTTACCCTGAGAAACTGCGAACCTGCTACGCTAAAAACACCGAGGAGAACATTTATAAGATCGGCAGGCTGCTGCATGAACAAGGCATGGAGAAAGGCATCACCATGTCTTTCCAGTCCGTTAACAAGGAAGCCCTGCGCAATGTCGGCCGGAAAAATATTACTCTTTGGGTATACCGGAACCTGCAGGAAGTTTACAACAAAGAGGATATCCCGGTTTACACGGAATTAATCCTTGGCCTGCCGGGTGAAACGTATGAAAGTTTCGTTGAAGGAGTCAACGGTTTCCTGAAGGCTGGGATCAAGAACCAGCTGTTCGTGTACCTGTGCCAGGTATTTCCCAATACGGAACTGGCAGACGGGAACTATCAGAAAAAATTCAAAATTACCACCGTCAATGTACCGCTGAACGAAATCCATGCGGAAGTGAGGAAGGAAGACATAATTAAGGAGTATGAAGAGATCATCATCACCACTTACTCCATGCCGGTCAATGACTGGAAGCGTATGGTGGTCTTTTCCTGGGTCATGCAACTGTTCCACGGCTTGAAAATGGGTTTCTATATCCTGCTTTATCTCCAGAACCGGCACAAAGTCGGGCCACGCGAGTTTCTGGAATATGTTACTCTCTTAAAAATGAAGTCTAAAGAGATCAGGATGTTGAAAGAGATGGTGAAGGAATTTTACTCTTTCGCCGAAGCCATTCTTCAGGGGCACGGAAGAGGCCGGATCATGCCGGAATACGGCCCGATTTACTGGGAAAACGAAGAAGTGAGCTTTTTAGAGTCCTCGGCCAGCAAGGGAGAATTCTATCACGAAGTACTTGTACTTCTCGCGGAGTTTCTTGATTACAGGAAGATCGTCTATAACACCGAAGAGCTGGAGGATATTGTCAGCTATCAGAATGCCCGCATTTACACCTGCCGTCCGGTTGAAAAGTTTGATACCTTTTTCAGACACAATGTCCCGGAATATTTTGACTCGTTTTATTCGACGGCCAAAGCATCACTGGTGAAGAAAAATCAGGTCATGCGCCTTGAAAATTTCAAGGATTACCATGACGACAGGAAGCTTTTCGCCAGGGAGATTGTCGTTTACGGCCGGAAAAACAGCCGTATGATTTATGATGTCTCCTGGAAAGACGCTTGATAGTCCCGTGCGCGGCCACGTTACACGGCCGCTTACAGAATACTCTCGGGAATAGCATAAAGAAGATAGGTATTACTTTT
>Ga0315273_10005168_pt1 | contig 16116 bp, 13 predicted proteins | sample YL17G02_0_MG_FD_205753 | JGI IMG/M metagenome (GOLD analysis project Ga0315273, IMG submission 205753) | Sediment microbial communities from Yellowstone Lake, YNP, Wyoming, USA - YL17G02_0 | ecosystem: Environmental > Aquatic > Freshwater > Lake > Sediment | place: USA: Wyoming | collected... | reverse complement strand
ATGATCTCAGCGTCGTTGAGCTGCCCGTTTTGATTGTTCCAGTAGTTATGCCAAACCCAGCCGTGGTTATTCAGCGTATCTCCCATCATCCGCACGGCATACTGGGGTGGGATGTTCCAAGTCAACGACGTGCCGGTCGCCGTGTTGCTGCGACTCTGATGCAGCGAATCGAGTACGGTGTCCACCACGTCGCTATTGAGTCCCCGTGCTCCGCCAATGTTCCACAGATAGCTGTCGGGGCTCTGCTTGTATCGATAGGTCCAGCAGACAAAGTCGGTGGTCGTCTGACCTGTCGCGCGACCGCACTTCCAAAGCAGCTTCAGCAACTTGATTCCGTTGGTCGACTCCCACAGAGAATCCCCCGCGTCGTTAGCAACCTGCTTGACCTTCGTGCGCACTTTGAACTGCTCCACCACCGGCGACGGCTGCCACAGTTTGCGTTGCATGGCATCGTTTTTGATCTTCATGAACGTTACTTTCGGATCAAAGTCGAACCCGGTGTAAAGATCAGGCCAGCCGCCATAACTCTCAAGCGAATCGCTACCGGATGAGTTTTCCGCGAATGCGTCTTCGACCTCAATCCACCCGCTGAAACAGGCGTTATGCGTAACAAATTGATTCAGCGTATCGCGCGCCGCCCAGGCTACCGTGCGGGTGAAGATCGTGTAGAATTGACAAGAGTCCCTCGGTGTTTGAATCACCGAAAACAATCCCAGAAACGCGCGCCTGCCCTTGGCAATGTTGTTGCCGTCGCCGGTGTTGATGATTGTCCCGCCGCTATCTGCCACAGCCAGATGCACGAATGCCGTATCGCCCGCGTTGTCTTTGTCGATAATCAGCGGGGCGACATTATGAAACGTGTCCGGGAATGCCAGTCCGTAGATACTCGCTGCTGTCGGTGTCCAGAGCAGCACCGTGTCCTGCAGCACCCGCGTGATCCAATGGTTGCGATTGATCGCCCGCACAAAGCCGGCATTCTCTGCCGTTCGCCCGTTGGTGCCGTCGGAGTTGATGCCGAGATTGATCTCGTTCCAATTCTCCGACAACAAGCTGACAAATCCCACCCGCGACTTCGCCACCGTATCGGCGTTTGCCGATGGTGCCGGTATGGCGACTTCATTACCGCACCAAATCACTACATCAAACGCGGTATCGAAATACGCGGGCGTACGAATCGCCACGGTGTCTGGTGTAATCCAACGAGCAGTGTATTCCAAATCGTTCACCAGCGAGTTATACAACAGGGTGTCGTGGCCCTTGATGGTAACATCTTCGACAACCAACGCCGCACGTTTGCTCGCAGCCGTTAGAGATGCGCCGAATAGCAGCACGCACAACAGGACTATTCCGATGCGTCTGCGTCCGTAATCGTTGCTTTCTCTGCTTCTGATGATAGTTCCTCCTTCCGCAGTTGATTGATGAGCTCCCAGATCTTCAGCTTTTCCTCTTCCGGCAGCTTCAATTTCATTTTCAATTCCAGCGCCTTGAGGAGATCGCCGACTTTCGGATTGATTTCCTTGCTGCGCAACTCCTCAATGATCTTGTCCTGAATCTCCTCCAAAACCTCCAGATCGCTCGGACGCTTTTTCCGGGTCCCTGACGTCTTCGCCATACTAATCCATCTCCAAACTGGCTTCCAGAAGCTGGCACGACGTCTTCTTGAAACGGTGTTGACAAACTGGGCAGCGACGGAATACACCGTCACTCGCGGCGAAAAACACGACACCACAATGCGGGCACAATAGCCCCTGTAGTTGCAGATTCATCATTGCCTTCACCCCATCTCGATTATCAGCAGGTCGACAGCCGCCACCTGCGAGGTTTGAACCGCTTTCGCCAACGTAAACGACTTCTCTCCTTCACTCCCCTGCACGACCACCGGGATGTTTCCTTTCGCAATTGGCAGCACGCGCGGATTGATCAGTATTTCTGGAAGCTTGTTGCCCTTGACATCGGCCAGATCGCCATATTCAAGTTGTTGCACCGAGCCGCCGAGCGCGACCGTCGTATGCACAATGCGCTTAGTTGATCCTTCGGTTTCGGTAATGACAAACTGTGGTTCGAATGCCGCAACCGATCCCCAGACATTGATGCTAGAGACCCACCACATCTTCTTGCCAAGGAGGTAACTCAAAGTCGGGTTCATAGCTCGATCCCTCCCGTCACCACGGTTGGTGACTTAAGTGCCGGGCGCTGTCCCGCGAATCGCGCCGCCAACTGAGTGCCGTCGAAGTGGTACTTGTCCGCCAATTCCCGCCAGCCGCGTGCGATCTGGGCTGCGCCACTCGTGCCGGTTGTCTCTAATGCCGCCGCGGCTTTGGCCCGGCACAAGATCGCGAGTGCCAGATAGGTCTCCGCCGTAATGAGCGTCTGATCTGCCGAGTCCTGATGAGACACATCTATCAACTTCAGCAGCAGATCATCCGCTTCAGTGATTGCGTTCGCGATTTGCGCATCGTCAAAGCCACCGGTCAGCGTCTGGTAGTCGACAAACACGGTCTGGCCGTCTTCGATCGCGCCGGATCCTATCCGTCTGATTGTCCCCTTTTCGTAATTGACCGTGAAATCGACCCCTTCAATGTAGAGTCGATAGGCGTAGTACCAAACCGCGACCGCAGCCCCGGAACGGATCATGCCCGTGGCAATGCGCGCCAGTTTGCCCTCCACGTGGTCAACGTGGTAGTCGGTGTTCTCGGTATAGATCGTCCCCAGCGAACTGTCGGATGCCACCACGACGCTGTCAGGGATAACCTGCTGACTCGTCAGTGCAACCGGCTGCGCCGCCAGAGTTACGCTCTCGACTCGCGGTGTCGCGATCTCCTTGCCTTTAACCCCGACTGTCCCGGCTTTGAGATTGGCATGCAGCAGCGCGACCGCTGATGCTGCGAGCAATTGTACCGTCACGTCAGCGAACGTGTCACGCACAGCGCCTTCTTGTCGCAGATGTTGCCGCACCGTATCCGTGTTAGTAAATGCCATGTTCTCACCTCGCTTAGTGATTTAGATAGTTGATGTTTGCCAGTGGCGTGATCTGCGTCCCGACCGGCGCAGTCGTATATGCAGCCGTGGCTGTGATTCTGATCCAGTAGGCATTGAGATTGGCGACGGTGGTCTTCTGCCAGTTGGCAGGCGCACCGGCCGAATCATTCCACAGACGCACTTTCTTGTTGAGTTGGTCTAAGTTGTAGCTTCCGGATTGCGGCGTAAACGCCATCCAGTTGCTGCCGTCGAAATAGGCCCAGGTCACCGCGCCCGATGTGTCGCCTGCTGTCGAGAGAATCATCCCGCAGGCCGCGAATATCTCGTCAGATCCCAAATAGATGGCATCACCGACCGACTGGATCAGCTTGTATGAAGTCGGATGATACACATCGGCGGCGGTGCTGTTGCCGGCGGCGGTACCCAGGTCCTTGAAGTCGGGAGAGCCATTGGCATCATAGAGCAGTACATACTTGAACCGCGACAATTCCGAACTTACACTGGCCGTTTCCGCAAAACCGATACCGCTTTTGCAGCGATACATTAGTTCGGCCTGGCCGGTGCCGACCGACACGCCATAGAACACGTATGGTGTTGCGCCGCTGAACACCAATAGCGGTGGTGTCGCGGGACCGGTTGCCAATTCATGGAGTCCGCTCCAATTGTCGGTATCGTATTCCAGGTACCAGAGCTTGCCTGAAGCATTGAACGCGATACCGACTAATGCCCCCGCTTCCGACACGGCCACCGATAAGCCATCTGTCAACGACGATCCGGTGTAAAGCGTGATCTCGTTATCCCAATTGGTGCCACCTTCGGGAATCCGGCGATATGCCAGCTTGGTACCGGCATCAGTGTAAATACAGTAGACATAGGGCTGCAAGTAGACCATTTGGTGATAGCATCCGGACGAACCGGCTGTCAGCGCTTCGCCGGCGTCGCTCGGACCAGCCCCCCAGAGCGTACCCTCAGTAACCGACTGTTTGCAGCGCAAGGTGTAGTTTCCGGAAGCGGAATCGTAGCAAGTCCAACAAACCCACAACTGGCCGAAAACGTCTTTAAGGATCGTCGGGAAGAAATTGTCTTTGCCATTATAGATGGTTACTTCACTGCCGACTGTCCAACCACCCGCTGCAAATGTGAGTTTGCGAAACAGAAGATCGAGCGTCGTTTGGGCCGAGAAAACGACATAGACATTGCCGGCAGCATCCATCACCGCAGACACAGGATAATCGGCGGCATTTGTCGCGATCGTCTGCGGTGTCGACCAGCTTGTATATGGCGGATCGGCATAACTGAACTTGATCGTTGACGGTGACGCGGCATATACGACTATCTGTCTGCCCGCGTAGGCGCCGGTCGTGACCGTAAACAACCTTCTCATCGGCGAATTGCCGCCGCCATAAAACGCTGTGGATGTATCAATCAGTTTCTGCATGCTTTCCTCTCTAAGGACTATTGAAAAACGACAGTCATTCAGACGCCGTCAGGAATCCCTTTTCCCGTTCCGTCACGTCTTGCGTCCGGCGGCTGCCGGACGTGTGACGTGACGGAATGCTCTGTACTCGAATGCGTCAGGTCACGCTCCGACAACACCGCATCCCCTCCGCTAAGACCTGACGTAACACTCGAACAGTCCTCTTTAGCGCGGGCCGTCCCGAATTTTCGGGACAGCCCGCCGTGAGCTTAGATGGTGTCGTCGAGCACCAACGCTGCTTCTTTGACAACCTTGGCGTAGGCGATTGATTCGGAGATGACCGCCTCCTCGAACTTCTGTTCGATGATCCGGTCATATTCAACAACCAGCGGCTGGCTGATCACTTCCTCGACGGCGAATCGTGAATCCATGCCGACGATTAAGTCGGACGGAATCTCATCGCAGCGAACCAGCTTGGCGCCAAGCGGAGACACCAGCTCGCCGGTCGACTGAAACTTGAATCCGGCCAGTGGATCCTTGAACTCAGTCAGAGTCAGAATCTGTCGCATCTTGTTCTTGTGGCAAAGGATCGTGTTCATCTCGAACGGCGCGAACTCCGCCCAGAACTTGACCAGATCTTCATAGTCGAGCACACCGGAAACGTCAGTGTTGAGAATCGTCGCGGCGTTGCTATTGCCGTCGCCGTTCATGATCACGTCCGCCAGCATGGCGACTTTGTCGATCTGCATCCTGAAGCCGAGATACCACAGCAACACTTTGAACTGCGCCAGTGTGCGATGTCTGAGTGTGCGATAGGAGACCTTCAGTGCGATACCATATTCCGGCACCGTGATCGTCTTTTGCTGTTCGTTGACCACAAATTGCGGGATCTCCGCGCCTTCGCCGATCGGCCGCAGCGAAAGCCGCGTATCACCCGAATTAATGTTCAGATACAGCGGCGAGTAGCGATTGGAACCGATCACCGTTTGCGCGGCGGTCAGTTGATTGTAGATCGGCCGCATCGCCATCCCTTTGCGCACCTCACGCATGACAAACTCCGGCATCAACGACGCCGCCGAGCGATAGAAGCTCTCTACCGTGTCCGGTGTCCTGCCATTGACGCGGATGCCGTGCACCGCCAACTGGCGCTCGAACGCATCCAGCGGCGCACTCACCGGTGAGGGATCATAATCATCCGATTCGAGCAACTCGGTCAGACTTTGCCCTCTGGACTGCGCCTCCAGATAGGTGTCGCGCGTGACCTTGATTTTGCCGGCGCGACTCAGATCGACGCCGGTCAATCTGCCGTCTTTTCCGGCCAATCCATTTCCTTTGCCTGTCATCCCGATCTCGCTTTCAAGCGAAGCGAAATTCCAGAACGTCTCCGGTATTTGTTTCAAGTTTTCTAATTCCATTCTTCCTCCGTTGGGCAACCTCGTGCGGTTGCCTGTTTGTGATCTAAGGAAAACCCACACGACGCTGCGCTATGCGTTGGCTACAGTGTAGCGGCGCACGGCGTGCGCCTTCGTGTGACACATGTGGACATGTGCCATTCACAGCATGCGCCTCCCACTGAGCGACAACATTAATCCAGCAACAGCGTGCAATCGCTTGTCCCATTGACGGACAGCACCAGTCCGCGTGCGATATTTCCACCGGCGGGGTCGTAGCCGGTCAGAACCGGCGCTTGCTTGACCTTGCCGTTGGCGGCGCCTAATACCCGGTTGCCGGTGACCGGATAGGTGGCGCTGATTCCCAGCGTCATCACACCGGCCACTTGCACCGTCGCCTTGCGCTTGCCGTTGTCGGCGTCAGCCAGTGTCAATGCGACCAGCTTGCCGAGCAACAGCGCTCCGTCAGTCGTCGGTTTCACGCGATTGCTTGACGCCAACTGCACCGCTTTGCCGACGTCGCTGTCTTTGAGATCGTCTACCCCGGCAGTCTGCGAGATTTCAAAGGTCAAGTAGACGGCGCCGGTTGCTTCGAGGTTTTGGTCACGTACTCCCATAATCTTCCTTTCGTCTTGTCGTTTCGTTTACGATGCCACTCTTAAACCAGTCACTGCACCGCAATGCGGCAGCGACTGGCGATGGCATCCTTTCAGATTTTGAATTCGTCCGGCTTTTCTCCCCCGGCGGCCGCACCTGTCGGCTCTGTGAGCTTGCGGGAGAAGACTCGGTCGAATTCGGTCTCAATGTCATGTTTGATGCGCTGCAGATCGGCGAGATCGGTCGTGTCGCCATTGATCAATCTCTCGACTAATTCGCTTGAACCGTTGGTGAGCTTCGCCACCGCGCGCGACTTGCTGCAAAGTTCGTCCTTGAATAGTTGCAGCAACTGGTTGGCGATGACGGCGCGCGCCTGTAATGATTGCAAGGCGGCGATGACGTTTTCCAATTCGGTAGCCAATTGCGCGAAATCGATTTCTTCGATGCGCATTTGCTTGAGCTGCTCGGCGGTTTGCGCCAGTGATTCGAATAGCTTCGTGTAATCCATGATTCCTCCCATTAGGGTAGTATTTGCAGTTTTGCTTCAATGATCAGTAGCTGCCGGTGCAAATCGTCGCGCACCTGCTGCAACTCGGTCTTGGTGACAACCCGTTCCGTGAGGAATGCCTCGATATGAATCAGGCGGTTGTCGATCATCGTCACGACCGCGACATCGGCCTTGGCGGCAATCTCCGCCTTGAGCCCATAGATCGTGGCATGGTAGGCGGTGACGATTCCCGCCACGGTCACAATCAATCCCACTAAGAATCGTAGCAACCCCTCTTTGCGGAAGAACTCGCTCCTGCCGTTCGCGGTGCCGGCTTCGCTCATATCAATCACTCCTTCCGGTCTTGCCAAAGAGCCAGATAGTCTTCGTCCCGAATCGGATCGGTTCGATAACGTAGTCCCCCTGCAACGCTGCACCCGCTAATGACAGCAAAGTGCGTCCGGTCGGCGTTTCGCGCAACGCGGCGATCTTCCCGCAATCAATCAGGGCTACCTTGCCGTGCGGACGGTTGGTTGGATTGTGCAAATCGACCGGTTCGCAGGCGAGTCGGCGAGTGCCCGCAATCATCGTTGGGTTACCACCGCGCATAGCGGCGACTTTGAAACCGAGGGAATGATGTAATTCCAACCAATAGTCACCATGACTGTCGACCAGAAGTCGGAAGGCCTGCGCAGTCCGGGAAGACAGCAACGCGGTCACGACGGAAGCGGAGTCGGTAGCGCCGTCGCCAAGACAAGTGTCGATGTATCGGAACCGATTTGCATGTTGCTCGTCTGGTTGCGCCCAGACCATGTCGCCGGCGCTCAGACCGTTGGCTCCGATCAGGCGGAAGTGCGATCCGGCACTGGCGTCGTCAAAAATGATGCTGAAAACACTGCCGCCATCGGCCTGAGGTTCAACTTCAACTCTACCGCGCACCTGTTGCTTGTGGCGAATCTCAAAGACAGGGTTGTCGCATTCGCTTGAGATGTCAATGATCCGCAGACCTTCACCGCAACCTTTGTGGTAAGCCTTCTCCTGCAAATCGACAAATCGGCAGCGGTAGTGCGGTATTGGCGCAACCGCATTCGTACGCGAAAATCGTTTTGTCAGAATCGCCTTGCGTTCGGCAACCGGAGTGTGCTGCAGATCGACACCATCGAAACGCAACACGTCGATCAGACTCAAACGACAGCGCGGGAGTCCTCTTCCATCCTGTGTGCGTCGCAGAGTCTCCAGTGGCAAACGACTCGCGCCTTTGACGGGGAGCAGTTGTGCGACCAGTCGGAAGTCGGTGGCATTGGTGCAATGGGAAAGCTCGTCGAGGATGGGGTGGTGATAAATCGTACCGTCAGGCGCAGTTGCCGTGAGCTTGCCGCCGTCAAATCTGATATCGAGCCAGATGCCGTGATACAACGGTTCGATCAGCACCTCAGCCAGCGGTGATTTGATTTGCGCGAGATCGAAGGCAACTTCGGCGCGCGAACGCCAGAAAGGATCGCCGGTAGTGGATTCGTCGGCGTTGACGGCGAGCGTGCTGACACGTGTGCCGGGCACGGCGCCACGATAGACGAGTGACACCTCCAGCACTTTCTCGATCTGTTTGTAGTAGTAGAACGCCCGCACATCCCGGCCACCAAGTCGCACGATTTCATTGGTGCGGTGCCGGCAGTGCCGCATGTCTTCGCGACAGATACAGCACTCCGGCTTACCGTAAAGGAACCCGAGGGAACATTCCTTATAGATGCCGGCGTCGATGCCGGCCTTAAGCGCGTCAGCATCGCATTGATCGCGGTGCCAGTAGAAGTATGCCTGCAACCAAGGGACACCATTGCGGTGGACGACTTCGCCCCTAAACACGCGCCCGATCGGCAGTTCCTGCTTCTGATGCCCCACCATTACCGGCGCATCGACGATAAGCTCTGATAACTGCGTCAACTCGGCAGCTTCGAAACAGCCCCCCTGAAGGTTGATTTCATTGGATGCCGCATGCAACAGACCGATATAGACGGTATCAACCGTAACCGGTTGCGGTGGTTGCGCCACGCGGTTGATTTCGTCGACCAGTTGCTGTTTGTCTTCCGCCGTATCACAGGCGGTGGTTATCGACAAGGCGCCGATCAGTTTTTCCACGATTCCTCCAGAAATGTGATATCCATGCTCTCACTAACTGGGGGGCCTCGTGATTTATCTACAATGGCACTACAAAAAGGAGACGCAGCAGTCATCTCGTAGGTCGGGTTCTCCGTGAAACGGGAACCCGACATCGCTTGTATCTATGCTTGCCTTGTGTGCGGCGTTCGCCCTGAGCCGTGAGTTTATCGAACGGTCGAAGGGTAAGAGCCGTCCGTTCATGGTTCGACAAGCTCACCACGAACGGATAGTTCTGTAGGTCGAAACCCCGGATGGAAAGATGCTTGGACTGTTCGCTCACTTTCGCGGGGGTTTCGACACCGCTCCTCATCCCGAAATCACCATCAAGAGAGGAATGTCGAAACCCCGGCAGAAGCGCGCTGTTGATTAAGGCATTCTTCCATTGGGGGTTTCGACCTACTCTACTTGTGCGCGGCGTTCGCCCTGAGCCGTGAGTTTATCGAACGGTCGAAGAGCAAGAGCCGTCCGTTCATGGTTCGACAAGCTCACCACGAACGGGTAGCGAGATATGGTAAGCAGGTCGGGTGTCGTGGGCGGCAGATGTCCACATCTGCCCCGTGCGGGATGGTTATCGGGCACATGTGGACATGTGCCGCGCACAAGTTCAAAGCACAATTTTGTTCTTGACAATCAAGACAAAATGCAGTATTTTGGTGCAAGTTAACTTCAATTCTGGGAGTATGTCGACTGCGCGATTGTCCCATTCGACATACTCCTATGATCGTTTACCTGTCTCCGGAGGAGAGAAACCCATGCACCCAAAGAAAATGCTCCTGACAGTCACTTTGCTTGGCTTGCTTGCCTTGCCGGCAACCCACGCATTTGCCGCGATTTCTTTCGCACCTCAGGTCGAACATGCACTGCCGGCGGGAGCAACGTTTCCCAGATCAATCTGCTCACAGGAGAAACTCCTAATGTACGGAGCTAGCAAGATTTTAGTGGCATGCTCAGACAGAATATCGGATGTATGGGTTTATCCTAACGGCACAATATCAGACATCGGTCAGACTTTGGCGGTTGATCCACGGTTTGTAGGTTATGGCAGTTTTTCGAGGAACGTGCCGGACGAAGAAGCCTTTTCGGAATATACTCTTTCTGGTAGCGTAGTAGTTGAGGGTTTGTACGGAACTAGTTCATTCTCTTTCATTTCACCACTTGAGTTCTGTCTCGCAGACTTCGATCGTGATTTTAAGCCCGATCTTGCAGTGGTGGAATTTGAAAACGACGCGGTTAGGATTTTTCAAAATAACAGTGTCAACAGTTTGTCAACTCCGTCATTTTCAGCGTGGACGGTTGTGCTTGCAGGCGACGGACCTGTTTCCATCTGCCACGCTGACTTTAATGAGAATGATAAGGAAGATCTGGCGGTGGCTAATTTCAATTCCAGTAATGTTTATGTCTTGGAAAACAAATGCTTGGACTATGCCAATTGGCCTTCATTCACCACACAGAGCTACGCTGTGGGGCCAAATCCGAAGTGCGTTCGTGCCGCCGATTTTGACGGCGATGGCAAGCCCGATCTGGTGACTTGCGATTTTGGGGGGGCGGTATCGATTCTGAGAAACACATCAGGTATCGTCATCTCCTTTGCGCCAAAGGTTGACGTGGGAACAGGCTGGTTCGGTTCGCCATCCTGGATGTGCGTTGACGATTTTGACTCTGACGGAAAACCTGACATTGCCGTAACGAACTCTGGTTGGGCAACTATAACTATCCTGCGCAACACCAGCACCCGAGGTAGTATTTCGTTTGAATGGGGTGGCGGTGGCGTCGTCGGCTTGACTCCCTGGTCCATTTGTTCCGGCGACTTCAATTTTGACGGCAAACCTGATCTGGCGGTAGCGAATAACAGTTCGCATTCGGTCTCGGTACTGTTGAATACCACTTCCACTAGCGGATCGGGGGGCGGAGTATGCGGTGACGCCAACTGCGATTTGTTTGTTGATATCTCCGATGTGGTTTATCTGATCGCCTACATCTTTTCGGGTGGGCTCAAGCCGTGCGCGGCGTGCAAGTAAGACAATTCTGAAGCGGCATTCCGCGGGCGGCAGATGTCCACATCTGCCCCGCATGGAAGGGCCATCGGGCACATGTGGACATGTGCCGCGCACAACGACCTGATCCGTATCTTCAAGAGCACCGATCCCTTACATTGCTGGGGCACTTATTGTGCAATAGACTGCATCGGGATTGCCGACAGCGGCGATCCCGCCACGGGCACTTTTTTATGTTATTGGTTGACAGCAGATTAAGAAGGTATAATACTACATCAAGGCAGGCACAGCAATTGCTGCATATGCTCTTTGTAAGGAAGGAGAATGCTCTTGGAACGATTTCTTGCTATTGCCAAATTGACCGCCATTGCGATGGCGATTGTGGTTGCCATTCTCTGTCTTGGATACAGCAACGCGTACGGAATGCCAGCGCCGATGCAATTCACCAAGCCAGGTGAGCAATCACAGTTGTCACCCGGTTTCGCCGGCACGATTGGGAACACTCAGTTTGACTTTGACGTCGAAGTCGGCAGCGATTTCAACGATGACAACGTCACATCGGATGACAAAGCCGCGTGCCCGCCGATACCCGAACCGACGACTCTTATTCTGCTCGGTGTCGGATTGGCTGGAATCAAGCTGCTTAAGCGGCGCAATTAGATTTCACTTAGGCGGAAACCGGGGCTAACCACCGAGTGAAGAATCAATCTCGCTTGCCACAGAGCTAACGCCAATGCCATTGCGGCATCGGCGGTTGTGTTTTCTATCCAGTTTAGCTCCCGCAGTTCTTCGGTCAAACACCAGTAATCGCCACCGTCGGTCGCCATTTCTACTAACGGCAAGCCGACATTGCCGCTTTCGAATTGCGCCTGCAGATTCGTGAGCAATTCGGGTTTTGATTTAGGCGTAAAGACAAAGCCGATGGCTTTGATATCTTGCAGTTCTTGCCAGACAACATCGCCCACTCCAGAGGAATCAATTATTGTCTCGCCACCGAATTCACGTTGCCTCTGGCGGATCGCTTCGATAACATCGGGCCAATCGCGATTTTGAAATCTCTCCAGCTTCACGACTTGATTAGGGCGGGAAGTAACATCCAGCGTAATGCCAACGGTGTGTGTCTTTTTGCGCGCCAGATCCCAACCATGAATGTAGCGATGATGCTGTATTTTTTCGGAGAAGCCGGTTGAGGCTGCGAGCGCCTGCTGGATGTGTTCTTCTTTCAGTATTTCGTTGCCCGAGTCGACGAACATGCCATAGATGTTTTGGTGCACGCGCGGCGGCGACAGCGATTCGATTTTCGCGGCCAAATACTCATGACTGAGGAAAGGATTCTCGGTTGACCTACCGGATTGCACATAGGCGCTATCGCGATTGGATTGCAATTCAAGATACTTCTGATAGAACCAGTTCCGCCCGCGCGGCGTAGAGACAAGATCGAGTGTCCCCTTGCGATCCGCGAGACGCATGGTCAGCACTTCGTTGACGACATAGTCGGGGTGCAACTCGAAAGCGACTTCATCGAAGTTGATATAGTCATAGTCATTGCCGAGAATGTATTCCCCTCGATTCTGCGAAGTGCGCGCCGTGATCTCCGAACCGTTGCCGAATTCCATTTTCGGATACGGCGTAAAGACCACCTTATCGACAAGCAATTCGATCAGTGACTTGCCTTTGATCAGACTCAGACAGTTATGGAAAATGATGTTCGCCTGATCCTGCGTGATCGAGATGTTGAGTAAGCGATATCTGGACACATTGTCGAATCGGCAGTCGCGGGTGCGAAAGATGGCGCGATGCAAAATCTTCGCCGCCTGCGCCGTTGATTTGCCCCAGCGATTGCCGGTCACGAGCAAGTTCTGGCTCTTGGTGGAATGAGTGAGCCATTCTGCCTGTCCGGGATGCGGTTCCAATTCCAGGAACTCGCGGCAGAACAGCACCGGATCGGTGACCGCTTTCCGCCAGCAATTATTTTTTTCGATGCGCACGATAAGGTCCCTTTCGAGGTCATTCAATCGCGTCGGACAACCAACCCTCACCCCTTCCCCTCTCCCTTCAAGGGAGAGGGGCTTGGGGAGAGGGTGATGAATTTGCGCGACAACCGCAGTTTCATGGGTCTATATAAGACAGAAGACCATGTCAGAACCGAAGTGGTTTTGACCTACCGCTTTCGCCTTTTGCTTTCCCGTTCACAGCCTCGCCAGATCGCGCAAGGCTTCGTCGCGAGTAATCAGCTTGTTGTCCAGCTTGGTAATGATGTTGTCGAGCATCACTTTCTCGGCCTGCGCGCGATCGGAGAGGAAGATACCGATGCGGTTATCAAAACGGGTGCGCACCTGCACGTTGATACCCAGAAGCGCTAGTTCGACATTGGCGAGCCAGTCCAGCAGTGATGCGGCGGCATGCTGCACGGTGGCGACTTGCCGCTGCACCAACTCGTATTTGAATTCCGCCCAATTGTGAGTCGTGCCGTAAGCATAGCCGAGCATAAACGGGGCGAGATTGGTGCCCGCGCAGATGTCTTCGATCATCGCTTTGTGATTGAGATACCACGCCGATGAGGCGGAAGTTTTCGAGGACGGTCCGATGTATTCAATCTTGACATCATTCCAGGTGACCGGATTCTTGTCCGGTCCGAAATCGCGCATCATTTCGACCGTGTCATCGAAATAGGAATTCGTGCGCGCGAAATAGTCTTCTTCGCTTTCATCGGCGCGTCGTTCCGGCGGCGCAAGTTGGACATGAATGCGATGGTAGCCGGAGCTGCGCATCGAGCGATGCATGTCGCTGATTAACGTCTGCTCGACCCGCGCGACAAACGGTATCGACTGCAGTATGGAGCGACCGGTGACCGACGCTGGTTGGCTGCTAAGCCCATAGTAAAAGAGCGTCTGTTCGTTAAGCAGCGTCTTGCGCTCGTCGGCAAGTTGGTAGAGACGATATCCATCGCCGTTGCGCTCGACCGAGATCGACAGCATGTCGGCAAGTTGAAAACGCTCGATGCGGCTGCGCGAAGGGGTCAGTTGCAGTTCGCCGCAGACGGCGCCGTCGGTGAAGAGCGAGTCAAAGAACTGCAGCAGCAATTCGCGGATGCCGCCACGTTTCATCAGACCGTTTTGGAAAATGCGAGAGTCGAGGTTGTCCAGAGCTTGATGAACGGCTTTTTCTTCCCCCGCTGATACCGACCCGACGATTTCGAAATCATAGTCGGCGGCACAAAGCCGTACCCAGGTCCAGATCACGGCATTAAGCACCGGAACGTTGTCGCGTAAGAAACGGTAGAGCTGACGACGGGCGCGATCGGTTTCATAGGAATCGATTGCCTGATGTGGCTCGATATCGAGCCAGGTGGCACGCAGGCGAGGTTTGGACTTAAGTCCAGATGTGATAGCGGCTTTGGCGCTTTTTCTGAGGTCTGCGTTGAGGCGATTGCGGGTTTGTAACTGTTGCCAGAGATTCTTGATCATGATTCAATACTCCTTCTGACAACTGCAGCCGGCAAGCATTTTGGTGTGCGGCACTACAAAAAATGCAAAATAGGACTTGCGCGCTTGGTAGGAGTTGACTATATATGGGGTAGAAACCCGAGTGTTGTAGTTGGTTTAGACACAAGCCAAAAGCATTCAAGATCTCCAACTTGTGTTCCCCGCAAAAACCAATACGCAACACTCGCTTTTTTTGTGCCCTATGGCGCATTTTCTGCGATTCCCTAAGCTGGTGTCAAACAAGTTATTAGTGGTCTTTCTCAGGTTTTGATACTGACATCTACAGCGCAGCATCTGCTTCGCAAACACTATTTCTGCGAAGCCAATTATCAATAGCTTATCCGACAACCAGTTAGCGGAAGGCAAAAAGGAGTGGTGTGGGCACGCGGTTTGTTATGAGTGAGGGCAGAAATGGGTTGAACAAAACCGTGTCAAGGATCGCAGTAGTGGCAAACGACAGCCTATTTCTAACGAAGCGTTTTGCATTACCGATTGGTGGGGAGATGTTACAGCGTCTCCTCACCGAAACTTGAGTTTTTTGGGAGACTCAATGCAACAAAGCCCACAGTTTTTCCATACCTACCTACAAGACCTTGAGTTACCGGGTTAGTAGTAACGACAAGTTGCTCAAGCAAAGCCGGACCGAGCCCTCGGATCCGGCTTTGTTATTGTGGGATTGTTTGTGGAGGTAATTCCATAAGGCTGACCGAAAGCAAAGATGCTCGGAGCTTTGACGTATCTCTGTCGGGGTTTCGACATTCTTGACCACACTTTCGAAGACAATACTCGTAAACGGAATTGTTGTTGCGGCAACCCCTTGGGGAAGGTAGCTTTAGGGAACCATTTCTCGGTCGTCGTCCGACGACACAAAGCAGGAAAGAGGTATTGCCGTGGCTGGAGAGCATTCCGACGACGACAAAACACAAGCGGTGACAGTGCTCTCCAAAGGCACCGTCATCGGGCACTACCGGATCGTCGAGAAGATCGGCGCCGGCGGGATGGGAGAGGTGTATCTGGCGGAGGACACCGAACTCAATCGTCAGGTTGCTCTCAAGTTTCTTTCTCACCACCTCTGTCAAGACGCTGATTGCCGGGCTCGCTTTAAGCGCGAAGCGCAGGCGGCTGCCAAGCTTGATCATCCGAACATCGTCACGGTCCATGAAGTGGGTGAACATAAGGGGCGGCCATTCTTTGCGATGCAACACATCGAAGGGCGGTCATTGCGAGAATACGCGTCACATCAGGAGTTGTCGATTCCGCAAGTGCTGGAAATCGGAATCCAGATTGCTGAGGGATTGCAGGCCGCACACGAAAAGGGTGTGACACATCGGGACATCAAACCAGCAAATGTACTGATCGACTCACATGGACGAGCACGGATACTCGATTTTGGTTTGGCTTCAGTCGCAGGGACCGATCACCTGACAAAAACCGGTTCGACCTTAGGCACGATCGGTTATATGTCCCCAGAACAGGTTCGCGGTGATCAAGTTGATCATCGCACTGACATCTTCTCGCTTGGTGTTGTTCTCTATGAACTGATCGCTGGACGGCAACCTTTCAAAGGCGACAACGATACGGCGACTTCCCGCAACATCATCGATCACGAACC
>Ga0315273_10005167_pt1 | contig 16117 bp, 17 predicted proteins | sample YL17G02_0_MG_FD_205753 | JGI IMG/M metagenome (GOLD analysis project Ga0315273, IMG submission 205753) | Sediment microbial communities from Yellowstone Lake, YNP, Wyoming, USA - YL17G02_0 | ecosystem: Environmental > Aquatic > Freshwater > Lake > Sediment | place: USA: Wyoming | collected... | reverse complement strand
CCGGGAGCCTGAGCGCCCGGCGGGAAGCTTCGTCTTTCTGAAACCGGCTACCGGCCGAGGCCGACCTGGTTGGCGATGGCCTGGGCGGCGTTGGCCGCCGCCTGGGGGTTCTTGCTCGCCAGGTAGAACTCCATGACCGTGCCGAACTGGCTCATGAAGGCCTCCGGAACCACGGCGCCGTGCACCAGGCTGCCCACGATCTTGTTGGCCTTCCAGTCCTTGGCGGCGGACTGCAGGTACGCGTTGTACTTGCTCATGTCCGAATCCGTGCGGGCGGCGATCGAGCCCTTCAGGGGGTTGAAGATGTCCTGCCCGTCCCTGGAACCCAGCAGCTTCAGCCAGTTGAGGGCCGGGGTGCGGTTCTTGATGCCCTTGGGCAGACCGAAGGAGTCGGACAGCATCATGAAGGTGCCGCCGGTGCCCGGGGCGGGAGCCCAGCCGAAGCCCTCACCGGGCTGGAGCATGAGGGTGGTCGCCATGTACCCGGCCGCCCAGTCTCCCATGATGTTGAAGGCCGCCTGGCCCTGGACCACCAGGTCGGTGGCCTGCTGCCAGGAAAGCCCGGCGGCGTCCTGGTTGGCTACTTCCAGAACCTTGCCGAAGGTGTCCCACACCTTGACCGCCTTGGGGTCGGTGAACTTGAGCTTCCCGGTCCACAGGGCGTTCCAGTTATCAGGGCCCAGCACGCCGAGGGCCACGGACTCCCACAGGTGCTGCTGCGTCCAGTTCTCGCCCAGCGCCAGGGGCGCATCCAGCCCCTTGCCCTGCAATGTGCGGCAGGTGGCCAGGAACTCGTCCCAGGTCTTCGGCGGGGTCACTCCCCACTCCTTGAGCTTGGCCGGGTTGTACCACAGCACGTTGGAGCGGTGGATGTTGACGGGCACGCTCCAGATGCCCCCCTTGTAGGACAGCAGGCTGATCAGGCCCGCCGGGAATTTCGTGGTCCAGCCCTCGGACTTGAACAGCGGGGCGAGGTCTTCCATGCGCTCGGCCACCACCCAGGTGCCGGTGAGCTCCTGTCCGGCGTGCACCTGGAAGGAGTCGGGCGGGTCGCCGCCCAGCATGCGGGTCTTCAGCACCGGCCCACCAGGAGAAGATCTCCAACTGCTGGGCCCCCGCGGCGACGGTGGCGAACAGCGCCAGCGCCACGATCAGCCAACGAAATGAGCTTTACTCTTGTATACTTCAAGCGTTCGAACGCCGGCAAATTTATTCGCTCGGGTCGGGTGTCGGCCGGGTCTACTTGATGAGGAGGCCAGTGACGTAGAGGACCAGCATCCCGGCCACCACGCCGCTGGCGAGGGCGAGAGGCATCAGCCTGGTCTGGCTGTCCTGCCGGATCAGCCGGCCGATCTCATACGCCACTTCGAACACGGCGCCTGCGCCTACGGCGAGGAACAGAACCGCCAACACTCGGGAGTGGGCAAGGCCGCCTGTCCAGGTGCCGACAATTGCCGGAACCCCGCCGATCAGACCCAGACCCATAAGCAGGCGCACGGAAGGCCGCTGTCGCACGATGGGGGCAATGATCCCCAGACCTTCGGTGATGTTCTGCAGTATGAAGCCGATGACCAGAAAGGTCCCCAGGGACGCCGCCCCGATGCTGAAGGAGGCCCCGATGGCCAGGCCCTCTCCGAGGTTGTGGAGGCCGATGCCGATCGCGATCATCAGGGCGATCCGGGTCGGCTGCCCGACTGGGTCCTCGCCTTCCGGAGTCTGGCGTCGGGCTATAGCGTAGAGCGCCAGGAAGGTAGCCACGATACCGATGCCGGTCAAACCCACGCCCTGAAACGGCCCACCGATCGCGGCGGCCGTCTCCAAGGCCTCGCTGACGGCTTCGATCCCCAGAAAGAGCAGAAGACCCACAGTCAGGGCCATCAGCCATAAAAAGGCGCGTTTTCCCAGCCTCCTTAGTGCGGGATACCAGAAGATGCCGAGGAAGACGGGGATGACCCCCACGTAGATCCCAATGAGGGTGAAACCGGCCAGGGTCGCTTTGTCCGCCGTCCTGGTCTCCGCGGCTGCCTCGATCGAGGTTCTGAAAGCGATGGAGCTGCCGGAGAACAGGCGAATCTCATATGCCTCCGCGCGGACCCAGGGATAGGGAATGGTGATGACGGCTCGCCCGAGTCTGGGGAGGCTCCGGCCGGGGCTGATGGAGAAAGGTACGAAGGCGTCGCGGATGTCGATCTGGGCGATGGTCAGTTCCTGGGGACTGGTGTTGCGCACGTGCAGCTCGATGAGGTCCGGCTTCAGTATCGTCCGTTCGAACACCAGGGATTCGATCGGGGCCGCGGGCTGCACCTTCAGCCCGGCCCCGCGGGTGGACAGAAAGACGGCGATGACGGCTGTAAGCAGAACCAGAGGCAGCAAAAAGAGAGCGGCGGTTTTCCAGTGGCTGGCATTGCTTTTAGGCGTTGGGTTGGTCATGCCTATTCCTCCACGTCGAAAACACCCGTCCAGCCGAGCTCCGCAAACTCGGTCTTGTGGCCGTGGAACATGTACCGTCCCGGGTAGCGGTAGCGGAACTCCAGGATACCGCGTTGGGCCTGCATCTGGGCTATGGTGTCCGTGTACTCGGCCGGCATCAGACTGGTCCCGGTGGGGTAGTATTGAAAGAAGTTGGCGTGGAGGTGGAACGAGTTGCTCTGATCGAACTCCAGCATGTTGAGCAGGTATACGCGGACCAGTGCATCCTTCTTGATCCTGATCGGGTGGCGGTCGTAGTAGAAGGGGATGAAGTTGACGTTGTAGAAGTCGTTTTCATTGTCGAAGTCCACGTCGTTGCCGGCCAGGACCATGACCATCTCCTGTTCGGCCTTGGGTCTGCCGGCCTGGGGGTCAATAATGAGGGCTCCGTACAGCCCGCGGCTGATGTGGCTGGCGAGGGGCATGACGTGGCAGTGGTACGGGTGGACCCCGAAGGGTTCGGCGTCCAGCTCGTAGACGAAGTCCGCACCCGGGGCCACGGGTTCGTAGACGCCGTCCATGTTCGCGGGGTGCACGGTATGAAAATGCATGGTATGCGGGTGGGGGGTGGCGTTGCGGAAATGGATGCGGAGCAGGTCGCCCTCCACGGCCCGTAGGGTGGGGCCCGGCACGCGGCCGTTGTACGTCCAGGCCTCGTAGATCATGCCGGGGACGATCTCGACATCCTTGATTTGGGCGGTGATCCAGTATTCCCTGAGGCGCCGGCCGTCAGGCAGGAGGCTGACCTGGCCGTAGTCGAAGTCAGTAAGGATTTTGCCCGGATCGAATCCGTTCGCCTCGATGTCGACCTCTCCCGCCACGCCCGGCATGAAGGCCGGGGTGCTGCCCGCCAGGTGATGGCCGGAGACCGGCAGCGAGACCTCCGGTCTTGCGCCGCAGCTCGACAGGGTGAGCGTCAGCAACGCGAGTCCGAAGGCGAGAGGAAAGTGTCTGCAAGCCATAGACTCCTCACGATTTGTCCCGATTCTCTCCGCGCGGCGAGACCAGAACCTGACGGGCCAGCAATCCGCCGATGGGCACATCGCGCCGCGAGCCGATCCTCAACCGCACGATGCCGCCTCCCGTGTCCTTTTGCTCCAGCCCGATTTCCGCACCTGGTACAAGCCCGATGCTCTCGAGGTGCTGCAACTGTGCCGGGGAGCGGCACGTGAGCTGACCGACGACCGCTTCCTGCCCGGGCTCCAGGCTGTCGGTGGCCACCAGTTCCCTCTCCAGTACTCCGCCCGCGGCGTTCGGGATGGGGGAGCCATGCGGATCGAAAGCGGGTCGCCCGAGAAAAAGGTCGATCCTTTCCTCCATGTCCTCGGAAATCGCATGCTCGAGCCTGTCTGCCTCCTCATGGAGCCTGTCCAGGCTTACGCCCAAGGCTTTCTGGAGGTAGGCCTCCAGAAGCCGGTGATGGCGGACCAGTTCCAGCGCGAGCTTTTCCCCGCTCCGGGTGAGGCTGATGGAGAGGTACGGCGTATAGTCCACCAGCTTCCGGACGGCGAGCTTCTTGACCATGCTGGTCACCGACGGCGGAGACACGCCCAAGGCCTCCGCGAGGCCGGAGACCGTCACCCCGCCGGATTCCTTCTCCAGGCAGTAGATGGTCTTGAGGTAATCCTGCGCAGTTCCAGAGAGCTCGTCCAAGGTCCCGTCTTATCTAAATAAAATGTTAGACTTATCTAATATAGCTAGGAATACCAACTCCGGCAAGCGCAATAGAGGCCGGGGAACTGGAGTCAGGAAGGCGGCAGGCTGTCCAGAAGGGCGTGCCAGGCCAGGGTGGCGCACTTGACGCGGAGGGGCAGGCGGATGACGCCTTTCAGGCTGGCCAGGTCCCCCCAGTCGTCCAGGGCGTGGGCCTCCCGTTCGCCGCGCAGGATGCGGATGAACTCGCGGGCGGACTCGTGGGCCTCTTCCGCGGTGGCGCCCTTGAGGCGTTCGCTCATCATGGAGGCGGAGGCGGTGCTGATGGCGCACCCATGGGCGTCGAAGCGAACCGCCTCGATGCGCCCCGCGCCGTCGCGCAACACTTCGACCTTGATGGAATCTCCACAGGTGGGGTTTTCGTGGGTCTTTTCCTGGGGGATGTGGTCAAGGCGCGCGGCGCCGCGCGGGTGGCGGTAGTGGTCCAGGAGGATCTCCTGGTACAGCTCAGTCAGATCCACGGGCCAGCGCCTCGCTCACCCGCTGGAGCCCTGCGGCCAGGCGGTCGATCTCCTCGGGCAGGTTGTACAGCCCCAGGCTGGCGCGGGTCGTAGCGGTCACCCCGAGCCTGCGCATCAGCGGCTGGGCGCAGTGGTGGCCGGCCCGTAGGGCGATGCCCTCGGCGTCCAGCCACTGAGCCACGTCATGCGGGTGTACGCCCGCCAGGCTGAAGGAAAACACGCCGGTGCGCTCGGCGGCCCGGCCGTGGATGGTGAGCCCCGGCACCTCTGCCAGCCGGTCCAGGGCGTAGCGGGCCAGTTCCCGCTCGTAGGCCTGGACCTCCTCCCGGCCGAGTGCCTCCAAGTAGTCCGCCGCGGCGTGCAGGCCTATGGCCCCCTCCACGTTCGGCGTGCCCGCTTCGAACTTGTAGGGCAGCTCGTTCCAGGTGGAGCTCGCGAGCGTAACGGAGCGGATCATCTCCCCGCCGCCCATGTAGGGCTCCATCCGCTCCAGCAGATCCTCGCGGCCGTACAGCACCCCGATGCCCATGGGGCCGTACATCTTGTGGCCGGAGAAGGCCAGGAAGTCGCAGCCCAGGGAGCGCACGTCCACCGGCAAGTGCCCGACAGCCTGGGCGGAGTCCACCAGCACGTGTACGCCGCGGCTGCGGGCGAAGCTCACGATCCGGGCCAGGTCATTGACCGTTCCCAGGACGTTGGACACCTGCGTCACCGCGATCAAGGCCAGGTGCGGGCCCGCGACCCGTTCCAGGGTTTCCAGGTCCAGGGTCCCCTCCCCGGTAACGGGGAGGAAGCGCAGAACCAGGCCGCGGTCGCGGGCGGCCAGCTGCCAGGGCACCAGGTTGCTGTGGTGCTCCATCTCGGTCAGCAGAATCTCGGAGCCGGGCTTTAGGGCTCGCGTGAAGGAGGCGGCCACCAGGTTGATGGCCTCGGTGGCGCCGCGGGTGAAGACGATCTCGGCCGGGCTGCTGGAGTTGAGGAAGCGGGCGACCCGGCGGCGGGCCTGCTCGTAGGCGGCGGTGGCCTCCTCCCCCAGGGTGTGCAGGGAGCGGTGCACATTGGCGTTGGACTGTTCGTAGTAGCGGCGGATGGCCTCCAGGACGCTGCGCGGCTTTTGGGTGGTGGCTGCGTTGTCCAGGTAGGCCAGCGGGTGCGACCGGCCCCCGGAGCCGGCGATGCGGCGCTCCAGGATGGGGAAGTCCGATCGGATGCTGCGCAGGGGACGGCCCCCGATTGAGGCCCTGACCGCCGCCGCTACCTGTCCCATAGCACCCACACCTTCCCGTCCTCTTCCTTAACCGGGTATGAATCTACCGGCTCGGTGGCCGGTAGGCCGCGCGCCTCGCCCGTGCGCAGGTCGAAGCGCGAGCCGTGCTTCGGGCAGTACACCTCCCCGTCCAGGATCTCCCCTTCCGACAGGCGCGAGTACTCGTGGGAGCAGGTGTCCTCCAGGGCGTAGAATTCCCCGCCCACGCGGAACACGGCCAGGGTCGAGCCGTCGCACTCCACGGCCAAGGCAATGTTGTCGCCGCCCTGCCGGAAGGAGGCGGCGTCGGCCACGGGCATCCATCGGCTCACCGCCGTTCACCCGGCGAGGCGCCCGGAGACGCGCTCCAGCGCCTGCGCCGCGAAGGGAGCGCCGGCCAGCAGCTCCTCGAAATAGCCGAGCACCAGCATGGCCCGCGCCTCCGCCGGCGCCAGGCCGCGCGCGGCCAGGTAGAACATCTCCTCGGGGTTGATCCGCCCCGTCGTGGAACCGTGGCTGCAGCGCACGTCGTTGTTGTCGATGCGCAAGGAAGGGATGGAGTCCGCGCGCGCCCCGTCGTTCAGGAGAAGGTTTTTATTCGAAAGGTAGGCATCGGTGCCGGAGGCGCCGGGGGACACCTCGATCAGCCCCTGGTACACGGTGCGGCCGGAGTCCTTGACCGCCCCCTTGTACAGCGCGCGGCTTAAGGCCTTCGGGCTGCGGTGCCGCTGGACCGTGCGCAGGTCCATGTGCTGGCCGCCGCCGGCCAGGAAGGCCCCGTTCAGGTAGCTCTCGGCCCCCGGGCCCTCCAGGCTGCAGTCCATGCGCGTCTTGACGAGGCGCCCGCCCAGGTGCGTCTCCAGGCTGCGGAAGCGCGCGTCGCGGCCAACCGCCGCGGAGGCGTGGCTGAAGTATAGCGAGTGAAAGCCCAGGTCCTGGAGCTGGTAGAGCTCCAGGGAAGCCGCCTCACTCACCTGAACGTCCACCCCGGCGTTCACCAGGGCTCCGCCGCCGGCCAGGCGCTGCACGACCACCGCCCGCGCCCCGCGCTCCAGCACCACGGTCAGGTGGGGGAAGCTGGCCGCCGCCGCGTCTTCTTCCAGGTCCACGATCACTGGCCCGGTCATCGCCACCCCGCGGGGCACGTAGAGCAGCGCGCCGTGGCTCAAGGAGCCGAGATGCCAGGCCGCCAGGCGGTTGTCTGCGCGGGCCAGGGCGGATTCCGCGAGAGCCGCCACGGGTTCGGGTACGGGGTCCCCCGCGGCGATGCGGGCCAACACGACCCCCCGGTCACGCCATTCGGCGGCCAGCCCTATCCCGGTACAGGTCACGCCTCGGAACCGCGCGGCGCCCGCCTGCCCCGCCTCCAGGTCTGCGGCCGGCTCCGGTCCGTGCCCGTCCGGCTCCACCTCCGGCACCTCGTCGAGCTTCAGCCCGGTGAGGCTCGTCCGGCGCCACTCCTCCTCCTGGGTCGTGGGCCAGGCCAGGCGCCCGGCCAGCGCGGCTCCGCGTGCCTGCAAACCCTCCAGCCAACCCGCGCGGCTAGCCAACGGTTCCCTCCATCTGCAGCTCGATCAGGCGGTTCAACTCCACCGCGTACTCCATGGGCAGCTGCTTGACCAGCGGGTCCAGGAAGCCATTGACGATCGTGGCCGAGGCTTCCTGCTCGTTCATGCCCCGGCTCATCAGGTAGAAAAGCTGCTCCTCGCTGATGCGGCTGACCCGGGCCTCATGCTCCACGGACACGTCGTCCGAGTCGATCTCCATGTAGGGGAAGGTGTTGCTTGCGGAGCGCTCGTCCAGGATCAGGGCGTCGCAGACCACGCGGGAACGGACGTTGCTCAAGTTCGACCCGACTTTTAATAGGCCGCGATAGGTAGCCACCCCGCCGTCCTTGCTGATGGACTTGGAGGTGATGACCGAGGAGGTGTTGCTGGCGGCGTGCACGATCTTGCCCCCGGTGTCCTGCTGCTGCCCACGCCCGGCGAAGGCGATGGACAGCACCTCCCCGTGGGCCCCCTCGCCCAGCAGGTACACGGAGGGGTACTTCATCGTGCGTTTGGAGCCCAGGTTGCCGTCCACCCATTCCACCGTGGCCCCCTCGTAGGCCACGGAGCGCTTGGTGACCAGGTTGTACACGTCGCCCGACCAGTTCTGGATCGTGGAGTAGCGCACGCGGGCCCCGCGCTTGGCGATGATTTCCACCACGGCGCTGTGCAGGCTGTCGGTGGTGTACACCGGCGCGGTGCAGCCCTCCACGTAGTGCACGAAGCTGCCCTCGTCGGCGATGATCAGGGTGCGCTCGAACTGCCCGAAGTTTTGTAGATTGATCCGGAAGTAGGCCTGCAGGGGGATGTCCACCTTGACCCCCGGCGGCACGTACACGAAGCTGCCGCCGGACCATACCGCGCTGTTGAGGGCCGCGAACTTGTTGTCCAACGGCGGCACCACGGTGCCGAAGTACTCCCGCACCAGGTCCGGGTGCTCGCGCACGGCGGTTTCCGGGTCGCAGAAGATCACCCCCTGGCGGGTGAGCTCCTGGCGCAGGTTGTGGTACACGACCTCCGAGTCGTACTGGGCGCCCACCCCGGACAGGAACTTGGCTTCCGCCTCGGGGATGCCCAGGCGGTCGAAGGTCTCGCGGATGTAGCCGGGCACATCCTCCCAGCTCCTCTTCTGCTCCGCCACGGGCTTGGCGTAGTAGTAGAGGTTGTCGAAGTCCAGGGCCGAGAGGTCCGCGCCCCACGTGGGCATTGACTTCTTCAAGAACGCCCGGTAGGAGCGCAGGCGGAACTGCCGCATCCAATCCGGCTCGCCCTTGTGCTCGGAGATGGCGTTCACCACCTCCTCGCTCAAGCCCTTGCGGGTCTTGAAAACCGAGATGTCCGGGTAGTGGAACCCGGCCTTGTATTCGCCCAGCTCAACCGCGGGTTCCAGCCGGCTCATGCTTTTCCTCCTTCAACCAGTCGTAGCCTTTGCGCTCCAGCTCCCCCACCAGCTCGGCGTCGCCGGAGGCGACGATCCGCCCCTGGTACATGACGTGCACGAAATCCGGGTGGATGTGCGTGAGCACGCGCTGGTAGTGGGTGATGATCAGGCTGCCGAAATCTTCCCCGCGCAGGCGGTTCACTCCCCTGGCCACCAGCTTCAGGGCGTCGATGTCCAGCCCCGAGTCCGTCTCGTCCAGGATCGCGAAGGAGGGCTTGAGCAGCAGCATCTGCACGATCTCCATGCGCTTCTTCTCCCCTCCCGAGAAGCCCTGGTTCAGGGAGCGGTTGATGAAGTTCTGGTCCATCTCCAGCACCGCCATCGTGCCGCGCAGCTCCCGGATGAAGCCCGTGACGTCCTGCCGGGCTCCCTCCGGAAGGCGCAGCTCCACGGCGCGCTTGAGGAACTTCCCGACGGTCACCCCGGGGACCTCCACCGGGTATTGAAAAGCGAGGAACACCCCGCGACGGGCCCGCTCGAAGGTGTCCAACGCCAGGAAATCCTCGCCGTCCAGCAGCACCTGCCCCCCGGTCACCGCGTAGGCCGGGTGGCCCAACAGCACGTTGGCCAGCGTGCTTTTTCCCGAACCGTTGGGCCCCATGAGGGCGTGGATCTCGCCGGTCCGGATCGTGAGATCGATGCCCTGCAGGATCGGTTTGTCCCCGATCCCCGCCTTCAAGCCCCGGATCTCCAGGGTCCGCATTCTCGTACCTCCCCTCATATCGGGTAGCCCAGGCTGAGCCGGGCCTCCTCCGTCATTCGTTCGGGGCCCCAGAGGGGCTCCCAGACCAGCGTGGCCTCCGCGCTCTCGATCCCCGTCACGTCCTTGATGGTCTGCTCGATCTCGCCCTTCAGCTCCGGCCCGATCGGGCAGCCCGGGTAGGTGAGGGTGAAGTCCACCTCGACGCGCTCGGAGGAGGCCTCCGCCCGGTAGACCAGCCCCAGGTCCACGATGTTGATCCCCAGTTCGGGGTCCAGGACAACCCGCAGCTCCTCCAGAAGCTCGCCGGTGCTGATCATGCGCTGCCCCCCGCCTTCTCGGCAAACTGCTGCACGCTGAGCGAGCCGAGGAACCCGTTCAGCAGCCCCTGCAGGCCGTGGGCCTGGGGGCGGATGGTGCAGTGCGGTTCCTGCGGGCAGCCTCCGTCCTTCACGCAGTCCACGACGGCCAGCGGCCCGTGGGAGGCCTCGATCACTTGCCGCAGGCTGATCTCGGCCAATGGCCGCCGCAGGCGATACCCGCCCCGGGAACCCCGCACGGCTGTAACCAGCCCAGCCCGCTGCAGGCGCTGCAGCATCTTGCTTAGCAGCTCGCCGGGTACGCCCAGGCGCTTGGCCAGGGTTCGGGCGGAAACCGGCCCGGGGCTGCTGTCTAGATCGATGAGGCCCATCAGCCCGTACTCCACGTCACGCTGTAATTTCATACGCCCTGCAATTCGGACCATTCCAGTCGCATATAACCTAAGTAATACGACATAAATTGTCAAGTATAGGGTCCGGTGAGCCTGTGCGGGGCAGGGACGGCAGGGGTATACTGGCGGACGTGCAGATCCTCCTGATCCTGTGCCACCCCCAGGCGGGGAGCTTCAACCACGCGGTCGCCAGCCGGGCCCGGGAAACCCTGGCCGCCGTCGGGCACGAGGTGCTCTTCCACGACCTGTACCTAGAGGGCTTCGACCCCGTGCTGGCGGGGCCGGAGTTCCGGCGGGGCGTCAGCTTCGACGAGCAGGTGGTGCGGCACACGGCCGAGCTCATCACCTGCGGCGGGCTGGTGTTCGTTCACCCGGAGTGGTGGGGGCAGCCGCCGGCCCTGCTCAAGGGCTGGGTGGACCGGGTGCTGCGCCCGGGGGTGGCCTACGAGCTGTCGGGCGAGGAACTCAGCGAACAGGCTCCGGTTCCGCTACTGGGCGGCAAAGCCGCGCTGGTGTTCGCCACCCGCGACGCGGCCGCACGCTCCGGGCTGTTGGAGAGGGTGTGGCTGGAGGGGGTGTTTGCCTTCTGCGGGATCCTCTCCGCCGCCTGTCACGTGCTCCACGACTTGCGGCGCCTGGGCCCCGCGGAGCGCAGCGCCTGGCTCGCTCAGGTGGGCCAGACTCTGCTGCGCTTCTTTCCCCCGGCTCAGGACCCGGGGAAGGTCGACGCCTCCAGTTCGGCCAGGTAGGCCAAGGCTTCCTCCCGCCTGGAGCCGCACATCTCTTCCAGGGGTTGGAGCCCAGTGCAGACTGGCGGCATGTCCGGGGTGCCGTGAAGGCGGCAGCGGTAGTCCTCGGTGAGGTGGAGGCAGCGTACGCCTGCCGGCTTGCCCGCGGGCAGCCCGGGTATGGGCGAGGAGATCGAGAGGGCGATGCAGCAGGCCCCGCAGCCGGCCCGGCAATCCATGCCCCATTGTACTTTACACGGCGCAAAATTGTGAATACCATGGTCGCCGATGAACACCATGGGACGCAAGCACAACTTCTTCGCCGGGCCCTCCACGCTGCCGGTGCCCGTGCTGGAGCAGCTCAAAGCCGAGATCGTCGATACGCAGGGCAAGGGCCTGTCCATGATCGAGGCCAGCCACCGCGGCGGCATGTACGAGGCGATGCACAACGAGACCCTCGAGCTGCTCCGTGACCTGCTGGCGGTGCCCAAGGACCGGCGCATCCTGTTCCTGGGCGGCGGGGCCACCCTGCAGTTCGGCATGGTGCCCATGAATCTGCGGGCTTTGGGGCAAAGCTGCGACTACACGCTGACCGGCGCCTGGTCCAAGAAAGCCCTGGCCGACGCCAAGCTGAGCGGCCCGGTCCGTCTGGCATACGACGGCACGCCGGGGAACTTCACCGCCCTGCCCGCCGCCGCGTCCGTCAAGGTCCCGCAGGACTCCGCCTACCTGCACCTCACCTCCAACGAGACCATCGGGGGCATCCAGTGGAAGGAGTTTCCGGATTGCGGAAGCGTGCCGCTGGTGGCGGACATGTCCAGCGACATCCTGAGCCGCCGCATCCCGGCGGAGCGTTTCGGCCTGATCTACGCCGGGGCGCAGAAGAACCTGGGTCCGGCCGGGCTCACGGTGGTCATCATCTCCGGCGAGCTGCTCGAGCGCAGCCCCAAGAATCTCGCGGCCTACCTGAGTTACCAGACGCACGCGGAGGAGAACTCCCTGTACAACACCCCCCCGGTGTTCGCCGTCTCGGTCGCGGGCCTGGTGCTGAAGTGGGTGAAGGCGCAGGGAGGCCTGCCGGCGGTGGAGAAGCTCAACGCGGAGAAGGCGGGCCTGATCTACCAGGCCATCGACGGGAGCGGCGGCTTTTACCGCTCGCCGGTGGACAAGCCGGCGCGCTCCACCATGAACGTGGTGTTCCGCCTGCCCAGTGAAGAGCTGGAGAAAGCCTTCGTGGCCGAGTCGGAGAAGGCCGGCATGCTGGGCCTCAAGGGCCACCGCAGCGTCGGCGGCTGCCGGGCCTCGCTGTACAACGGCCTGCCGCTGGAGGGGGCCAAAGCCCTGGCCGCGCTCATGAAGGACTTCGCCGCCAGGAACGGCTGAGCCCGGCGGCTTTGGGCCGGGGCGGCAGGTGCGCGGGCGGCGGTTCTAGAACTCCCGCAGGCTCTCGTGCGCGCCCTTGTGCAGCTCGTACCAGTACTCCAGGGCGGCCTCCCGCTTGTCCCGCCGGAAGCGTTCCAGCCAGTCCGTCAGTTCGGCCGACTCGTCCCCATCCACCTCGCGCTTTCTGCGCAGAAAGGTGTGCACGTAGTCGGCGCAGCGCTCCGACTCCCAGAACACCGAGGCGTTGCGGGAGTTGAGGCGGCTGGCCGTGGCCGCAATGCGCTCCAGGTACGGCTCGCGCAGCCCGAACACGGTGCCCATGATCTCCGGGAGCATCTCCTCGGCCCAGGCCCGGTGGAAGCGGCAGATGCCCAGGTTGTCCATGACCAGCTCCTGCTTCAGGCGCGCGGCGTTGAGCTGTCCCAGGCGCCGTGGAGGCAGGAAGTCCTCGCCGTAGTACATGTAGTACTTGCCCACGACGGCCATGGGGGCCAGCACCCCCGGGGTCCAGTACTGGTTGGGCACCATCCAGCCCTGCCGCCCGAAGGCGGAGACCAGCAGGAGGTCCAGCACCTCGCGCCCGCGGGTGCGCGACAGGCGGCGGGCCAGCTTGCGCGGCCCCTCCGACAGGTCCAGCAGCCCCCGCTTTTCCAGGATGCTCCGCAGCAGCTCCACGCCCAGGCGGGCGTTGTGCGCCGAGTCGCGCTCCACGGCGAAGCCTTCCGGCGCGAACACCGGGGTGTCCTTCACGCCCAGTTCCTCCGGCAGGAGCAGCTTGCGATCCAAGCACTCCAGCAGCCAGGCCACCACCCCGCCCGCCCCGATGGCGTCGAACCCGCCGGCGTCCGCGGCGCGCACTAGGCTCTCGGCGGCGCGCTGGTCGAACACCCCGCACAGCGGCCCCAGCGCCTGGTAGGGCTCGTAGTCCTTCTTGAACTCGCCGTTCATCTTCTTGCACACCGCCACGCAGGGCTCCCCGCAGGTCGCCTGCTGGCGGCCCTGGATGCTCTCCTCGTTGAACTGCTTCAGGTAGTGGTCCCGGATGAAGCGCTCGTGCAGTCCCCGGCGTTCGGCTTCCTCCATGTAGATCGTGCGGTAGTTGAAGGCCAGCAGGCGCCCGCCGATCGAGGCGTAGTTGACCCCGAAGGTGCCGCCGGTGCCGAACTTGGGGTCGAAGCGGTACTTGGTCGTGGCCTCGAAGTCCTTGGCCGCCACCTTCTTCTGGTAGCGCTCCTGGAACCACTTGTCGGCCACCTCGCGGTTGCGGAAGTCCTCGTCCAGGAAGGTGCCCCCGTAGATGATGGCGACGATCCCGTGTTCCCCCGCCAGGGAGCTGCCCAGCCCCCCCCGCCCCGCCCAGGTGTCTACGGGGGTGAGCTTGCCGTTGACGATCGGCGCGGAGCCGATGGCCCCGAAGTCCGTGGCCAGCGCGGCGGGACCCACCGCCAGGATGCGCGGGTCGGTTTCGTAGCGCTGTCCGAAGCGGGCGAAGGTGTGGTCCAGCAGCGAGTAGAAGCCGCCGCGGCCTTCCTGGAAAACCCGCCCTAGCTCCAAGGGCTCCACCAGCACCTCCACCTCCTCGCCGTGGCTGCGGTTCAGGTACAGGATCGCGGGGGAGGGAGAGCGGCCCACGATCGAGACCATATTCAGCCCCAGGTTGTCGAACACCAGCCCCGCCCCGCCCATGGAGGACACGTAGAAGCCACGCCAGCAGGGCGAGAAGCCGGAGAAGATCAGACGGTTGGAGCCGGGGAAGATCGAGCCGGCCAGCAGGCCCGTGCCGATGTTCAGGCTGCGGTGCCGGCCGTCCAGGTGCAGGCCCAGGTCCACCGGGCCGAAGAAGTCCCCCAGACGGTAGCGCTGCACCCGGTAATAGCCGCTGCCCGCGTCGACGAGCAGCACTTTCAGCGTTGTTTCCATGCTTACCCCAGGTATCGGAGAATCTCCGCGAGGTACGCGGGCAGCTCGGCGACAACGTCGTGGATCGCGGCGAAGATGAGGCTTTCATCCAGGCTGTTGTATTCATGCACGATCCGGTTGCGCAGGCCGGCCAGGCGGGCGCAGCGGTTGGCCCGGTCCGCGCTCAGCACGCCTAGAGGTCCCAGGCGAAGGAAAGAATCGTAGTAGTCGCGGGGCGTAGCCTGGGTTTCCTCCGTGATGATATGGAAATTGATATCGATGAGCCTTCCGATGATCCGCTCGAGAAACCTCTCGCCGAGCGCTTCGTTGCGGGGGTCGGCGAGGTAGGCCTCGGCGGTCATGGCCGCCAACCGGCGGAGCTGCTCCAGGTCCTGGAGAATGAGGGAGATTTTCCGCTCGACCAGCTCCCGGTTTACCCGCATGTCAGCTGCTCCAGGCGCTTTCGGTTGGTTTCCGCCTCGAGTCGCAGATACGGGCGGAAATCCTGGTAGCGGTGGAAGGCTACCCGCCGGAACTCCTGGTAGCGCTCCTGGGTGCCGCAGAGCAGTTGGCAGCTGCGGTTGATTTCGTTCAAGAAGAGGGGATCGGCTCGGTTCAGGTTGGCCACATCCACCTCAACGCCGGGGAATAGGCGCTGCAGTTCGAAGAGCACCTCGAGGGTAGCCGGCGGGCGATCGAACAGGACACCGAGGTCCAGATCGCTGTCCGCGCGGGCCCGGCCGTGCACCTGCGAGCCGAAAGCGACAACCAATGCCACCCCGTGGCGCGCGCAGAGCTCTTCCAGGCTGCGGCGCTGGTCCTCGCCCAGGCTGACCATGGACGCCATTGTACCCAATACACCGGCGCTGTTCAACACGAGCTTGACTTGGCGGCGCAATGGCTTAGAATCGAAGTGGATCTCGAGTCCACACTCTATTAAGGAGGAAAGTATGCATTGGGGCAGGAAAATCCTCGTGGTGCTGCTGGCGCTGGGGCTGCTGTTGGTGGCCTTGGACGCGTCGGCGGCCGGTAAAAAGCTGGTGATCTGGTGGTGGGGCGAGCAGGAGTTCGCCGGCCTCACCGGCTGGCTTCAGGACACCATCGCCATCTTCGAGAAGGAGCACCCGGACGTGAAGGTGGAGACCACCCTGCAGGCCACGGAGAACGTGTTCAGCGACTTCCCGACCGCCTCGGCCGCCGGCAACCCCCCCGACCTCCAGTACGCCTGGAACGGGGTGTACACCATGGACTGGGCCTGGCTGGGCTACCTGGAGCCGCTCAACAAGCACTTCACCAAGCAGGAGCTGGAAAGGATGTATTCGATCCCGCTCACCAGCTTCGAGGGCAACGCCTACCGGGTGGGCTGGTACGCCTTCTCCTTCGGCTGGGCCTACAACAAGAAGATGCTGAAAGCCGCCGGCGTGGCCGACTCCCTGATCCCGCCCAAGACCTTCGATGACTGGCTGAAGGCCTGCGAGAAGGTAAAGGCCGCGGGCTACATCCCGATCGCCCTGGGCTCCAAGGACAAGCTGCTGGGCGATTGGATGCAGGCGATCTTCCTGTACCAGCAGCTGGACTCCTACGCCGACGTGGTGAAGCTGTGCACCGGCGAGCTGCGCTGGGACAACCCCAAGTACTACCAGCATTGGGACAGGATCAAGACCCTGTTCGACAAGGGCTACATCAACAAGGACGTGAACTCCCTGGACCTTTACCAGGCTCAGGAGATGGTCACCAAGGGCGAGGCCGCCTTCACCATTGCCGTGGGCTCGATCATGCCCGCCATCGAGAAGGAGCTGGGCGTGGGCAACCTCGGGC
>Ga0315273_10005163_pt1 | contig 16122 bp, 13 predicted proteins | sample YL17G02_0_MG_FD_205753 | JGI IMG/M metagenome (GOLD analysis project Ga0315273, IMG submission 205753) | Sediment microbial communities from Yellowstone Lake, YNP, Wyoming, USA - YL17G02_0 | ecosystem: Environmental > Aquatic > Freshwater > Lake > Sediment | place: USA: Wyoming | collected... | reverse complement strand
GGTGCGGGCGCTGTGCTCCTTCGCCCACGCCAGGGCCTTCTGACCGTTGACGTCCTCCAGCCAGAGGAACTGGTCGGTCTCCTCGGCCGCCACGGCAACACCCGCGGCGAGCACACTTACCGCGAACATCGACAGGATGCGGTGCACGGGTTTCCTCCCCCTCAAAGGCGTGTCGCGGCCGCGCGCACACCCCCGGGTTGCTCATGGTACGTTTGCCACACTCGCGGGTTGCGGCCGTCGGGGATGGCCGAGCCTCCTTCCGGGAGATGCGACAATTGGCGCCGATGAGTCCCGATCCCACGCTCGCGCATGTGCGCCATGCCCTCGCCGGGGCACACGAGGGCGAGCCCGCGGCGGGCGCCGATCCGTCGGCGGCAGTTGCCGCGGTGCTCCGCGCCGGCGCGGCCGGACTCGATCTCCTGTTCATCCTCCGAGCCGAGCACCCGCGCGATCCCTGGTCCGGACACATGGCGTGGCCCGGCGGTCACATCGACGCGGAGGATCACAGCCCCCTCGCGGCCGCTATTCGGGAAACGCGAGAGGAGCTGCAGCTCGACCTCGAGCACGACGGCGAGCTCCTCGGCTGCCTCCCGGTGGTCCGCACCCACCTCCGCCGCGGACCCGGCCCGCGCCACGTCGTTCCCTTCGTATTCGCCATTCACGGCGATAGCGCGCTGGTGCCCAACCACGAGGTGCAGGAAGCGGTGTGGGTGCCGCTCGCGTTCCTCGGCGATCGGCGCAACCGCGGGCGCTTCGTCTGGATGGGACGCGGCGTTCCGCTCGCCCTGCCGTGCTACCGCTACGAGGGCCGGCTGATCTGGGGGTTGACGCTGCACATGCTGGACCATTTACTAGAACGCATCGGCAGTACAGCAGCAGGTACCCGACGGCTCTGAAGAATCTTCGCTGCCGCCGGGCGAACGCCGTCGATCGTCTCCCTTTCTCGTTCACAGGCTTGACACGCGTGCAGCCGGTCGGGTACAAGGCGTGCAGGTCAACCGTGCGGTCTTGGAATCCTCTCGCTGTGCCGTCGACGACGTCGCGCCATGCCGCGCGTTGCGGTCGGAGCTCGTGCCCGGAGCCGTCGACGCATGCCTACAACTGGCTCGCCGAAGAGCGCGCCTTGACCGGGGAAAGGGAGGTTGAATCCATGAAGCGTAACGTCCTGCTGATCGTTGTCGCCGTCGTGCTGGTGGCCGTGACGGCCGCCGCCGCGCCCAGCGCGCCGCGCGCCCCACGCGCGCCCAGGCTCGCCGGGAACATCGAGGCCTCACAGGCCCGCTTCGCGCCCGAGGAGCCGGTGGCGTTGACGCTGCACCTCGCCAACCAGAGCGGCGCCAGCGTCTGGGTGCCGCGCTGGCAGCTCCCCTCCGACGAGATCGACGCCGACATCCTCGAGGTTGCCCGCGACGGGCAGCCGGTCGCCTACGTGGGGCCATTCGTCAAGCGTCCCGCGCCGACGGCGGAGGACTACGTCGAGATCCTCGGCGGCGAGGAGATCACCACGGCGTTCGACCCCACGTCCGTCTACGACATGCGACCGCAGGGCCAGTACACGGTGCGGTTCAAGACCTGGCAGCTCGACGTGCTGACCAGCGACCCGGCCGGCAAGGCGCCTTCCCGCGTCATCGGCAGGATGCCGCGCGCAATCATCCCCGAGGTCGCCGCTTCGCAGGCCGCCGACTTCTGGTTCGACGGCGTCGACACCGAGCTCGCCGTCGAGGCGGAGTCGATCGGCGGCTACACCAAGTGCACGACGAGCCAGCAGTCGCTGCTTCAGACCGCGCACAACAACGCGATCACCTACACCGGCAGGTCGAAGTCGTATCTGGCCGGCCACAGCTCGTCCAGCCCGGGCTCTATCTACACCACCTGGTTCGGCGCCGCGACCAGCACCCGCTACAGCACGGCCACGAGCCACTTCAACGCGATCAACGACGCGTTCGCCAACAAGTCGGTCACCTACGACTGCGGCTGTAAGAAGGCCTACTACGCCTACGTGTACCCGACCCAGCCGTACAAGATCTACCTGTGCAAGGTGTTCTGGACGGCCCCGAGCCTCGGCCGCGACTCCAAGATGGGCACGCTCGTCCACGAGATGAGCCACTTCAACGTCGTTGCCAGCACGGACGACTGGGTGTACGGCGCGTCCGGCGCGGCCAGCCTGGCGATCAGCAACCCCGACAAGGCGCTCGACAACGCCGACAACCACGAGTACTTCACCGAGGACCAGCCGTAGGGTCCGAAGTGGGAGGAGGACGAACGGGCGGGAGGCGACTCCCGCCCGCTTCGTGTCTTGGGGGTCCCGTCGTGCTGCTCAATTGGAGGCTGGTCCGACTGCAGCGGCGAACATCCGCCTACCCCTTCACTCCATCACGGTCCCTCCCCCTGGAGGGGGGAGGACAGGTGGGGGTGGACGTCGCTTCTTGTCAAGTAATGCGCACGCTTCTGCCCCCCAAGCCGCCTTCGGCGTCTTGGGGATAGGGACCTACGACATGTGCTCTCGTCCGGCTGAGCTTGGGGATTTTCCGACCGGACTTTGGCGACCCCCCACCCGACCCCTCCCCCGCGTCGCGCCTCCGGCGCTCCGGGGGGAGGGACTCTAGTTGTACGGGCTTTTCGCGCCTCGTGGCGCGAAAAGCCCTACATCGAGGCGTCCTGGACGATCACCCAGCGGCCGGCGCTGCGGTGGAAGACCAGCAGCGTGAGGCCCGAGGACTCGCTGCCGTCGGCGCGGTTCAACGTCCAACGCGCGACCACGGAGACGCCATGGGTGCGGGAGGGCATCGCGTCGCCGAACACGGTTGCCTCGGAGCCCCACGCCTCGCGCACCTCGATGGGCGCAAGCGTGAGCGTTCCCATCGCCGCGGGCGTCGTGTACCGCTTACGGTAGCGGTCGAGCACCGCCTGCCGCCCCTCGGTGAGTCCCGACGGCGAGACGAACACGGCGTCGTCGGCGTAGGCCGAGCAGAACGTCTCGAGATCGCCGCGGCTCCACGCCGCGGCCTGCTGCTGCAACAGCTCGGCGACCGCGGTTCTCGCCTTCTCGCTCTCCCGGTCGTGGCGCAGGCGGTACCAGAGCGAGCCGCCGGGGCCGGACGCGACATGGTGCGGCGTGGCGATCGCCGCGTCTGCCATCACCTCGTCCGCGGCGGCGAAGCGGAACCCGCGGCCCTCGAGCCAGGTGAACAGCGCGTCCCACTGGGCCGCCCCCACCTCGTTGGCATGCAGCAGCAGCACCTGCGGCGTGGTCCGCGAGAACAGCTCGTCGCCCGCCTCAGTCTGCGCCAGCACCTCGCTGCGCAGCGCAAGCTGGTACTCGTCCGCCACCCGGTCGCGCGCCGCCGCATCGCCAGCCTGGCGCGCCTTCACCCAGCGCTCCTCGAACGACCAGTCCTGATCGTCGATGGTCACGGGCAGGGTCCGCTGGCCGCTACGCTCCACGTAGGCCCGCATTGCATCGAGCTTGCCCTCCGTCTCGCCCTCGCGCAGGAACGGGAAGCGGAAGTAGCGCACCGTGCGCCCGTGACGATCGAGAAACGCCTGCAGACCTGCCCGCCCGGCGTCGACGTCGGCGATATAGGCCTGGGTGTCCGTCCGCGAGTAGTCGAGATGGCTCTTCGAGTGGTTGCCGAGCTCGTGCCCGGCGGCCAGCCAGCGCTCGAGCAGCGCCTCGTCCGCCGAACCGCCGACGTTCCCCCAGACGACGAAGCCGACCGCCTTCACGTGATGCTTCGCCAGCACCGCGAGCAACCCCTCGGTGATCCGTCGCCGCTCCGCCGGATCGCTGTGGAAGCGCGCCGTTCCGATCGGCAGGTCATCGACCGTCACCAGCAGTGGCCGCCGCGGTTGCGCCATCGCGGCAGCCGCGCTGCACACGAGCGTCGCGACCGCCATCATCGTCCCGAGCGATTTCATGTTATTCCCCCTCGTTACCCGAATTGCGGAATTTCGGGCGCTCCTCACGCGCCCAGGGTATCCGGGCGCGGTGGTTGGCGGACTCTACTTTCTATTATCCGATCCCCGCGACTGCACGGCCGACCGGGCCGTCACGCCGCCCCATCGCGGGAATCGGATCAGAACACCGAGTACAGAAACGCCTTCTGGCTTTCGACAATCATCACGGCGATGGCGAGGACGAGGAGGAGAATCGCGAGAGAGACGCGCGCGGTGGTCGCCTTCTCGACCAGCAGCACGGTCGGCCGACCGAGCCAGATCACCAGTGCAGCAATCGCGACGGTGATCACGTGGTAGGGGGTGTAGACCACCCCGGCAAGCAAAGCAGCCGCCGCCCCACTCACGCCGATGCCGAGGAGATCGCGGAAGTAGGCGAGCGCATCGCCGAGCGTCGCGGTGCGGAAGAACACCCAGGCAGCGAGCACGATGAGGAACGTGATCGCACCCTTGGCCGCGTCGGGAAACCGGCGATAGAAGCGCTTCTTGCCCACCGCGCGCTCGCCGGCCATGGCGGCGCCGTGCACGAGCCCCCAGATCACGAAGTTCCACGCGGCCCCGTGCCACAACCCGGCGAGCGCCATGGTGGTCACGGCGGCGGTCACGTAGCTGGCGTACTCCTCGGTGCGGGGCGCCAGGGCGAAGCGCTCGAGGCGGCGCGAGACGGCGTAGGCGATCGGAAGGAACAGGAAGTCCCGCAGCCAGTTGGAGAGCGTGACGTGCCAGCGACGCCAGAACTCGGTGATGCTCCGCGCCCGGTAGGGGCGGTCGAAGTTCTGCGGCAGCTCGAGCCCGAACATGAGGCCGAGGCCGATCGCCATGTCGGTGTACCCGGAGAAATCGAAGTAGATCTGGAACGCGAACGCCAGCAGCCCGAACCACGCCTCCACGGCGCTCCGCCCCGAGGCGGCGAAGACGGCGTCGGCGACCGTGCCGGACGGGTTGGCCAGCAGCACCTTCTTGGCGAGACCGAACGAGAAGAAGAGCACGCCGCGGGCGAACGACGGCAGGCCCCACGCCGGCTCGCGCAATTGCCGGGAGAACTCCTTGAAGCGGAGGATCGGTCCCGCCATGAGGCGCGGGAAGAACGACAGGAACGCCGCGTACTCCACGAGGCTTCGCGCCGGCTCGGTGCGCCGGTGGTAGAGGTCGATGGTGTAGGCGAGCGACTGGAAGGTGTAGAAGCTGATGCCGAGCGGCAGCGCGAAGCGGAGCGCTCCTGCGTCGGAAGACCCGGCGAGCCCGAGCGCGCGCAGCAGCGCGTCGAGGTTGTCGGCGGCGAAACCCGCGTACTTGAACACCGCCAGGAGACCGAGGTTGCTCGCCACCGAGACCGCGAGCGCGATGCGGCGCCGGAGCGCCGGCCGCTTCTCGTCCACTGAAGCTCCACCCAGGGAGCCGGAGATGACCCGACCGCAGGCGTAGTCGATCACCGTGACCGCGAGCAGCGGCAGGACAAAGACCGGACCCGCCCAGGCGCAGAAGACGAAGCTCGCGAGGACGAGGACGAGCTGGCGGGCACGGCGCGGGACGAGCGCGTGGCCGGCCAGCGTCACCGGCAGGAAGAGGAAGAGAAAGACCTGCGAGGCGAACGTCACGCGCTACAGCCCGTACCTCTCGATGATCTGCTGCTTGCCCTTGCCGAGGATCTCGTACTTGGCGCCGACCTTGACGAACGCCGCGATCGCCGCGTCGAGGTGATGCTTGTCGTGGGCGGCGGAGAGCTGCGTGCGGATGCGCGCCTGACCCTTGGCCACGACGGGGAAGAAGAAGCCGACCACGTAGATCCCCTCGGCGAACAAGTCGCGGGCGACGTCCTGGGCGAGCTTGGCGTTGTACAGCATCACCGGCACGATCGGGCTGTCCCCGGGCTTGATGTCGAAGCCGGCGTCGGTGAGCAGCTTCCTCCAGTAGGCCGCGTTCCACTCGAGCTTGTCGCGGCGCTCGGTGGTTCGCGAGATCAGATCGAGCACCTTGAGCGCCCCGCAGACGATGACCGGCGCGACGGTGTTGGAGAACAGGTACGGGCGGGCGCGCTGCCGGCACATCTCGACCAGCTCGCGGCGGCCGGAGACGCAGCCGCCGGACGCGCCGCCCAGCGCCTTGCCGAGCGTCGTGGTGATGATGTCGATCCTGCCGACGACGCCGCAGTGCTCGTGCGTGCCCCGGCCGGTCTTCCCCATGAACCCGGAGGCGTGCGAGTCGTCGACGAACACCATGGCGTCGTACTTCTCCGCCAGCGACACGATCTCGTCGAGCTTCGCGACGTCGCCGTCCATCGAGAAGACGCCGTCGGTGATCACCACGCGGAAGCGCTTGTCCTGGTGCTCCTGCAGCTTCTCCTCGAGGTGGGCCATGTCGGAGTGCTTGAACGTGTCGGTCATCGCCTTGCACAGCCGCATGCCGTCGACGATCGACGCGTGCACCAGGCGGTCGGCTATCATCACGTCCTGCTCGCCGAGGATCGCCTCGAAGACGCCGGCGTTGGCGTCCATGCACGAGGGGAACAGCAGCGTGTCCTCGGTGCCGAGAAACCCGGTCAGCCGGCTCTCCAGCTCGCGGTGGATGTCCTGGGTGCCGCAGATGAAGCGCACCGAGGACATCCCGTAGCCGCGACGATCGAGGCCGTCGTGCGCGGCCTTGAGCACCTCGGGGTGGCTCGAGAGTCCGAGGTAGTTGTTCGCGCACAGGTTGATGACGTGCTTCGGCGGATGGCCCTGACCGATCGGGAACTCGACGTCGATCTCCGCCGCCTGGGGCGAGTGGATGTAGCGCTCCTCCTTGAACAACCCCTGGCCGCGGATCCCCGCCAGCTCGCCGTGGTACCACTCCCGTGCCCTGGCGCTGTAGGTCATCGCCCGCCTCCCCTATCCCTGGTTCGCGGTGAACCGCTCGACCAGGGCGGCGATGCGGTTGACGGAGTCGAACGCCTCCGGCGTGGCCTCCGCATCCGGGATCCGGATGCCGCACTTGCGCTCGAGGAAGCGCTTGAGCGAGACCATCGAGAACGAGTCGACGATGCCGCCGCTGATCAGCGGAGTATCGTCGGAGACCTCGCGGTCGTCGCCATCCTCGACGTACTCCTTGACCACGTACTCGCGGATCATCTTCTTGAGGTCGTCCATGCCGCGCCTCCTCAGAGCTAATCGTCCATCATCGTCGAGATGTCGCCAACCGGTTCGCCGAACTCCTGCGCGCGGAGCACCCGGCGCAGGATCTTACCGGAGCGAGTCTTCGGAAGCGAGGTCACGAACTCGATCTCCTGGGGCATCGCCAGCGGCGACAGCTTCCGGCGGATGAAGTTCATGATGTCGAGCTCGAGATCCGGGTCGCCTTCGAAGCCGGGCTTGAGCGCCACGAACGCCTTGACGACCTCCATGTTGACGAGGTCCGGCTTCGCCACCGCCGCGGACTCGGCCACCGCCTCGTGCTCGAGCAGCGCCGACTCGATCTCGAACGGGCCGACGAGGTGGCCTGCGGTGTTGATGACGTCGTCGTCGCGGCCGACGAACCAGTAGTAGCCGTCCGCGTCGATGCTCGCCCGGTCGCCAGTGATGTACCAGCCGTTCTTGAACTTGCTCGCGTAGACAACGGGGTTGTTCCAGTACGAGCGGATCATCGACGGCCAGCCGGGGCGCAAGGCGATCAGCCCGACGCTGCCGGGTCGATCGATCGGCTCGAAGGTGCGCGGGTCGAGCACCGCCGCGGTGATGCCGGGGAACGGTTTGCCCATCGACCCAGGCTTGATCGCCATCCCGGGGAGGTTGGTGATGACGATGCAGCCGGTCTCGGTCTGCCAGAAGGTGTCGTGGAACGCCGTGCCGAACGCGTCCTTCGACCACACCACGGCCTCCGGGTTGAGCGGCTCGCCGACCGAGGCGAGGTGGCGCAGCGACGACAGGTCGAACCGGCGCACGACGCCCGTGCCCTCGCGCATGAGCAGGCGGATCGCCGTCGGCGCCGAGTACCACACCGTCACCCGGTGCCGCTGCATGAAGGCATACCAGCGCTCGGTGTTGAAACCCGAGTCGAGCACCACCTGCGTGGTCCCGTTCGACCACGGGCCGATGATCCCGTACGAGGTCCCGGTCACCCAGCCCGGGTCGGCGTTGCACCAGTAGACGTCGTCCGGCTGCAGGTCGAGTACGCGCTTGGCCGTCAGGTACTGCGAGATCAGCGAGTAGTGGACGTGCTGCGCACCCTTCGGTTGGCCGGTGGTGCCGGAGGTGTAGTGGAGCAGCGACGGCGTCTCGGCGGTCGAGGGGAACACCGCAAACCTCTCGACGCGCGGCAGGCGCTCCATCGCGAGAGCGGTCTCGCGGTCGCGCAACGGGGCTTCTCCGGCATCGACCACGATGACGTGCCGGAGCTCGGGCAGGTGATCGCGGATCTTCCGCACCTTCGAGACGTGCTTGGCCTGCGTGATGACGGCGGCCGTGCCGGCATCGGCGAGACGGGTGTGGAGCGATTCGTCGCCGAACGCCGAAAACAGCGGCTGCGCGATGCCGCCCATCTTCAGCACACCGAGGAATGAGATGTAGAGCTCGGGGATACGCTCCATGAACAGGCAGATGCGTTCTCCGGGGCGGAGCCCGAGGTCGAGGAGAAACGCGGCGATCGAGCTCGATCGCACGCGCAGGTCGTCGAACGTGAAGCGCTTCTCCAGGCCCCGGTAATCCTCCCAGACGAGCGCCAGCTTGTCGGCGTGGCCCGTCTCGCAGATCCGATCGCTGCAGTGCCAGCCGATGTTGATCTTCTGGCCCGGGACGTAGCCAAGCTCGCGCTCGGCGACCGACCACTCGACGACACCCAGCTCCGGCTCGTTGGCGACGATCGTGCTCATGTCCTCACCTCCGACTTCTGCGGCCGTAGCGGCCCCGGGCAGCGCCGACAGGTGATCGCGCCGCCCGGCGCCGAATTCGCGGGAACGACCAGACCACGGGGACCGCCGACGTCAAGGGCGCGCCCCTCGTCCCCGAACTCGACCTCGGAACGGTTGGTGTCGATACCGAGGAGCCTCACCGCCACCTCGAACGCCGCCGGTCGAGAAGCGCACCCGCGGCGACTGCACATGCGCACGAAGGTTGACCTTGTGATAGAAAGTACACGCTCACACTCGCGGATGTCAAGGCAGGGCAGCGCCTCCGTGCCGCGGGCGTCTGCTGCGCCGCGCTTCCGGAGCACGTCCGGCGCCTGCGGGCGTGATAACCTCCCGTGCTCGGTGCAGTTGGGAGGTCTTGCGTGTCCCTCGAGAAGCTCAACGCCGCGCTGGTTGCCGAGGTTGACGCCCTGGAGAGCGAAGGCAGGGCCAAGCCGCCTGAGCGCGTCATCGAGGCGTACCTGCCGCCCGACGGCAATCGCGGTCCGCGCTACCGCCTCGCCGGTGCGGAGCGGTCGTTCATCCGCATGAACTCCAACAGCTACCTGTCGCTGTCGAACCACCCCGCGTTGATGGCGGCGGCGGACAAGGCGACAGGCGAGTTCGGCGTCGGTCCGGGGGCCGTTCGCTTCATCGACGGCACCTTCCGTCACCACGTCGAGCTCGAGCGGCGGATCGCAGCGTTCACGGACAGACCGGCAGCCAAGATCTTCAACTCGGCGTACACCGCCAACCTCGGGCAGGCGCTGGCGATCGCCTCCCCGCGGACGTTCTGGATCGGCGACGGGCTGAACCACAACTCGATCATCCGGGCGATGCGCATTTCCGGGGTGCCGAAGGAGAACCGCTCGATTTACAGCCATAACGACATGGACGAGCTGTCGCGGCTGCTCGAGGAGGTCCCCGAGCGGATGGAGCGCGTGGTGGTGATCTTCGACGGGATCTTCTCGATGCGCGGCGACTGCGCGCCCGTCGACGAGATCAACCGCCGCCTCGCGCCGCATCGCGACCGCTTCCCGCAGGGCCTGGTCACCGTGATCGACGACAGCCACGGGATCGGCGCGTACGGCGCGACCGGGCGCGGCACAGAGGAGCACACCGGCGCGCGCGCCGACATCGCCATCGGCACGTTCGGCAAGGCGTTCGGCGTCAACGGCGGGTTCGTCGCCTCGAGCGCGGAGGTGATCGAGGCGATCCGGCAGAAATCGGACACCTACATCTACACCAACCCGCTCGGCGTCGCCGACTGCGCCGCCGCTCTCGCCGCGCTGGACATCGTAGAATCGGACGAGGGGCGAGAGCGCCTCGGCCACCTGCATGCGCGCATCCGCCAGTTCCGCGACGGCATCGCCCGGCTCGGCTGGGAGTCGATCCCGGGGCCGCACCCGGTGGTGCCGGTGCTGGTCCGCGACACCCTGCGCGCTCGTGCCCTCGTCCAGCATTTCTTCCACCACGGCGTGCTGGTCGTCGGGCTTACCTACCCGGTGGTGCCAAGAGGCAGCGAGACGATCCGCTGCCAGGTCAACGCCGCCCACACCCAAGCGGACATCGACGAGGTGCTCGCCGCCCTCGCCAAGTTCACGAGTTGAAGAATGGAGGCCAGAATGCACGACAACTCCAGCCGCACGCTTGCAGTCGCCGGCCTGATCGTTGCCGCCGTCATTGCCGGCGTCATCGCCGCCGTCGTCATCCGCGCCCGCCGCGCCTGAGCGCGATCTTCGCGACCGGCTCGCGCGCGCGCGGATGACGAGCTGCTCGGCGCATTGCGCGGCTCGGACACCGCCCCGACTGACGTAGCATTGGCCACCGACCGGCGCGGCGCCCGCGGACCGCGACCGGCTGTACGCATGACGAAGCCTATCGGCGCCCGGTCCGGACCCTTCGCCCGCCTTTCGGGCGTGCAGTGCATGGTCCTGTCCGCGTTCTTCTTTTCGCTGATGAGCCTGACCGTCAAGATCGCCGGGCAGCGCATCCCGACGCTCGAGCTGATGTTCGCCCGCGGCTTACTGGTCACGGTCGTGATCGGGCTCGACCTCGCGCGCCGCAAGGTGTCGCTGCGCGGCGCCGATCCCGGCTACCTGCTGCTGCGCGGCCTGGTCGGCTTCGTCGCCCTCGGCTGCTTCTACTTCGCGGTCGTCCACCTGCCGCTCGCCGAGGCGACCGTGATCCACTTCACCAACCCGCTGTTCACCGCGATCATCGCCGCTGTGTTCCTCGGCGAACGGTTGCGGGCGAGTGAGCTCGCCCTGGCGCTGCTCGGTCTGGTGGGGGTCGCAATCATGGTCCGCCCTGCCGCGCTGCTGGGTCCCGGCGGGGCGCCGCTGCCGGCGCTCCCGGTGGCCGCCTCGATCACCGCCGCCCTGCTGGCGGCCGTGGCGTACACTCTCGTGCGGCACCTGCGCGACCACGACGCCATGCTCGTGGTGTTCTACTTCGCCGGCGTGACGTCGCTGATCGCCATGCCGCTGATGCTGCCGTCGTTCGTGTGGCCGCGCGGTACCGACTGGCTGATGCTGCTCGCCGTCGGCGTGACGACCCTGTTCGGGCAGATCTTCCTCACCCTTGGGCTGCAGCGCGAGCGCGCCAGCCGCGCCACCACCGCCGGCTACGTGCAGATCGTCTTCGCCACGCTGTGGGGTGCGCTGGTGTTCGGCGACGTGCCGATGGCGACGACGCTCGTCGGCGCCGCGGTCATCGTCGCCAGCACCTTGCTGCTCACGCGCCTGCGCGCCACCGCACCCGACGACGACGCGTGAGCGCGCCTCCAGTCACGGACGGAGGACCTGCGCGATCAGCCGACCGAGGTGCTCGTACTCGAGCCTCCAGTCCGGCTGCCGCGTCGGCTTTGCGGGATCCTCGAAGACGACCACATCGGGGGCACCCGACGTCTTCGACACCGTCTGGACCAGCCGGTATCGTGTCCGCAGAAGCTCGCTCAACTCCCGGAATGGCTCCTGGGATACGAGCACGAGGCGAGGACGTTTTTCGAGGAGCTCGCGGATCAGGGTTCTCCGGTTCTCCTCGTACCCCGAGGCCTTGTCCTCGAACGGGTAGGCCATCGTGAAGCGGGAGGCACACCGGCGCCCACCGTAGTAGTAGATGCCCACGTCCGAACCATACTGGTAGACATAGTCGTCCGGCCCCACCGCTGCGGCCACCTGCCGGCCCCGGTCGCGCGACCTGAGGTTCTGGGAGCCGAAGCGGAGGCCGGAGAGATCGTCCGGCGAGAAGCCGAAGTACCATCGCCGCTGGCCATCCAGCACTCCCACCACCGTGCCCACGACGAGGGCCGCGGCGATCCAGCGTCCCGCCGATGCGCGCCCGCCAGCCCATGCCGTGTCCGGCGGAGCAGCCACCAGGCGATCGGCGAGGAGGGCGGTGAGCATGACGAGGCCCGGCAGCATCAAATAGTAGTAGTGGCGCCAGAACAGACCCGGGAGGCAAACCTCGAGGTACGCCGCCACGAGGGCGAGTCTGAGGAGCGCGGCTGGAAGTTGCGGCCGGCGCCAGCCGACGAAGGCGAAACCGGCGGCGCCGGAGAGCCAGAGCGCCCAGGCGCTGCGGAACGGCCAGCGGTACTCCCATGCTGCCAGCGGGTTCGCCGCCGGGCGTGTGCCGAAGAAATGCCAGAACCGGGAGATCAGACCGGCATCTCCGCTCTGGGTGTAGCCTACGTTGTAGGCGAACACCGCCTGCGCGAAGGCAAGCCACCTCCCGGTCGCGGCGAAGTAGACGCCGTGGGCCACCCAGATCAGCGCTGGCCCTAACGCGAAGAGGGTTGCCGCGATCGCCACGCGCTTCGGCCGTGATCCCGGTCCCTCGCTCCTCCATTCGAGAAGCAGCAGCCACGGGAGGAAGAGAAGCCAGTGCACGGCAAGGATGGGCTTGAGTGCCGATCCGAGACCGAGCGCGGTGCCGCCCAGAACGATGAGCCACCAGCGGCGTCGTCTCGAGTGAAGGAGAAGCGCGAGCATGGCGCCGATCGCGCACGTATTCATGTAGATTTCGCGGTTGCACCCGTCCCCGTCCATCCCGGGGTCCGCAGAAGCGGTGGCCCACAGTGCGGCCGCAAGCAGGGCCGCCCAGGGGGACGCGACCGTACGGACCGAAAAGAACACGAGGATGAGACTCGCCGCCGAGAACGCCACCGCCGCCGATCGATAGACGGAAGGCGAGTCGCCCCATAGCCGGCCCAGTAGGCCGTAGAAACCAAAGATCGCCGGCGGCTGGTGGTCCCACTGGTCGAGGTACATCCGGTCGCCTTCAACGAGTCGAGCGCCGATGTACGCGTAGTTGCACTCGTCTCGCTCGAGGGGCATGGGGAACGCATGCAGTCGGATCACAACCAGAACAGCGACGAGAACCACGAGAGCGGCGATCTCGAACGCCGGTCGCGGGCCCGCGATCCCCAGCCGAGCCCATCTGGAGCCGTCGCGATCGGACGGCGGCGAAGGCAGCGCATGCGCACGCACTTCGTGCCGCTTCGCCTGCCCTTTTGAGCCTCGACCGGAGTCCGTGCCGGTAGCGCCGCCGATCGATTTCATTGCGTCACCTTCCTGCTGGAACGGAAGCGAACGGTGCCGACTCGCACGGGAGAGAATACCATCGTGTTTCGCTCGAGGCACCACGACCGTTTCGCTATGTGACGGAGGCGCCGGTGCCACACACGATCAGCGAGTGGCTTGCGGCGGCACGGGTGGTGTGTCGCTCCACACCAGCTTGACCGGGCGTCCCAGCAGCTCCTCGAGCGGGTCCCGACCGATCGCGATGGCGCGCCCGCGGGCGAGCGCGGCATCGAGGTCGAGACCGCCGTAGCGGATCAGGTAAGCGGTCCACAGGTAGCTCGCCCGCCACGCGACCGTGCAGTGCAGCAGAACCGGCCCGCGGTGCTTGGCGACGACCTGAGCGAACCGCTCGACGGCTGCCGGCGTGTACGGGTAGTCGGTGCCGCCGAGAGGGATGTGGACGTACTCCAAGCCGAGGGCGGAGACCGCCGCCGCCTCGTCGAAGGGCACCGTGGCGCGGTCGTCCATCTCCTTGGGCGTGCGGAGGCACACGACGGCGGTGACACCGAGCTCCTTGAAGCGCTTGAGCGCCGCCTCGCTGGGCTGCCCGGCGATGAACACCCGGCCGTCGCGGAACACCCGGCGCTCGACTCCTTCGATGTCGGTGACCGCGACCGGCAGGGCGATGCGATCGATGCCGGCGTCCGCAACAGACGGCGTAGCCTGCAGTCCATTGCCCAAGACCGGTACCATCATGAGAGTTCCCACCACACCGAGCATAAGCCTGGTCATCTCGTCCCCCCGGCAGGCCCGATAGGAGATACGCGGCCGGAGGTGTCAGGTTGCAGGGCAGGTCCGGCTGCTCCCCGACCGCGGGAGGCCGCGAACCCGGCCGTCGGAAAACCCGTAGTAGCCAGTGCGGGTACTGGGAGGCTGATCATGTCGAGAAAGATCCTCGTTCTGGCCTTTGTCGCCACGGCGGCGACGTGCTCGGCGTTCGCCGAGACCACGCGAACCGTTCGAGCCACGTTCAGCGGCGATATCTCTGCACCGTTTGCCGTCGAGAACCTCGCCGGCACGATGACGATAACTCCTTGTGATGCAAGCGTCGTCGAGGCCGTCGCCACGGTGCACGCCGAGGACGAGGCGCTCGCCGCGGCGATCAGCTTCGAGCAGGTGCGCGGTCGCGAGGGGCGTCCGACCTTGCGGGTCCGTTACCCCGTCGACGAGCACCGCACCTTCCGCTACCCGGTGAACGGGCGCGGCACCTTCCACTACCCGGGCGGCTCCACCGTGGAGTACGGCGGCCGTAAGGTGAAGGTCAGCTCCACCTCCGGCGTCCTGCTCTACGCTAACGTCGAGGTCCGGGTGCCGCGCCACGTCGGCGACGCGGTGTTCCACAACCTCGTCGGGAAGTTGCAGGCTGACGGGCTCGACGGCCGAGTGCGACTCGACAGCGCCAGCGCCGACATCAGCGCGACGCACCTGACCGGCCAGATCGTAGCCGACACCGGTTCCGGCGACGTGCACGCCGAGGCCATCGCCGGCTCGTTCACCTGCGATACGGGCAGCGGCAACTGCGTCGTTGTCGGTTACGACGGCGACGACCTCTCGTGCGACACCGGCTCCGGCGACATCTCGGTGCGCGACGCCAAGGGCCTTCGCTTCAAGGCCGACACCGGTTCCGGCGATGTTCGCCTCGAGAATGCCGATATCGAGGACTTTCGCGGCGATACCGGGTCCGGCGACATCACCGTGGACGTGAGCGGCGCCAGGTTGCGTCGGGTCGTAGCGGATACCGGATCCGGCGACGTCACCGTTCGCCTCCCCGCCGACGCCTCGTTCGAGCTCAACGCCGATGTGGGCAGCGGCGACATCGTCAGCCGCTTCGCCGACGCCCAGTCGATCGTCCACCGCCGCACGGTCATCGGCTACCGCCGCGGCGACGGTCGCATCCACATCGACGCCGACACCGGCAGCGGCGACGTCACCGTCGCCCCCCGCTAATCCCCTCTTCTTGGGTACCTGGTATCACGTTGTTGCACTGCTGATTTTCCCTGTTGCCCACTCTTAGGTACCTGGTACCACAGTGTTGCAGTACGGTGCGGACAACGGGTGCTTGACGCCGGCCGGCCGACACGGTAGAAGAGCTACCTGGCCGGAGGTCGAGATGTTGCTGAGCATCGATCCCAAGCAACCGGAACCGTGGCTCGTCGGTCGTGTCGCCAACGTCCTCCGGCGTGGCGGTGTCGCCGTGATACCTACCGACACTGTCTACAGCTTCGCGTGCGCCCTTAACAACGCCGGAGCCGTCGATCGCCTCTACGAAGTGAAGGGCATCACGCCGGCCAAACGACTCTCGATTCTGGTGCCGGACATTGCCACGGCGAGCCGCTTCACCCGCGGCATCACCAACACGATGTTCCGGACGATGCGACGCGTGCTGCCCGGGCCTTACACCTTCATTTTCGCTGCCAGCACCGAAGTGCCACGGGTCATGCTGCGCAAGCGGCGCACCGTCGGGATCCGGCTTCCCGACAGTCCGATCGTCCTCGCGGTCCTTGCCGAGCTGGGCGAGCCACTGCTCACCACGTCAGTGCGTGGGCAGCGCGATGAGTTTCTGTTGGACCCGGCCACGATCGACGACGACCTCGGCAGTCAGGTCGACATGGTCGTCGACGGCGGCCTGCTGTCCAATGAACCCTCAACGGTGGTCGACCTGTCCGGACCCGAGACTGTGATCGTTCGCGAGGGCAAGGGCGACATCGCCGCGCTCGGCCTGTA
>Ga0315273_10005162_pt1 | contig 16122 bp, 23 predicted proteins | sample YL17G02_0_MG_FD_205753 | JGI IMG/M metagenome (GOLD analysis project Ga0315273, IMG submission 205753) | Sediment microbial communities from Yellowstone Lake, YNP, Wyoming, USA - YL17G02_0 | ecosystem: Environmental > Aquatic > Freshwater > Lake > Sediment | place: USA: Wyoming | collected... | reverse complement strand
TAAAACAGAAAAGAAACGGCTGGTATATATTAAAGGTCTAAAAATATGAAAACTCCTAGAATAATTACACCAGTAAAGGAAAAATTTAATCTTTCTTTTCTATTTGGAGAAGGGCCTGAGTGGTACATTAAAATCTTCGGGTATCCGCACAATGGAATAGATATAGCCTGCTCTATAGGAACACCCGTAAGAGCCTGTGATGACGGGATTTTGACTTTTGCTGACGATATTGCAGATGGGGATGGAAAGGGGATTATAATAACTCACTTATGGGGAATGTCTTTATACTGGCATTTGTCCAATATTACTGTTAAAACATACCAAAATATTAAGAAAGGAATGACAATAGGACTTTCCGGAGATACCGGATATGTCACCGGCCCGCACCTTCACTTTGCTATTAAAGTAGAAGGACAAGGAACAGCGGAAATGAGATATTGGGTAAATCCTCTAAACTATATGGAAGAAGAAACGGCACCTCCCCCGGAAGCACTACCCGTAGAAAGAACACACTTAGTAATGCCTGGACAAACCTTGTGGAGTATTGCGGAAAAATATTATAATAACGGTACGGAGTGGAAAAGGATATATTTAGCCAACCAAGACAAAATCAAAAACCCTAATATTATATATCCGTTTCAAAGGTTTTTAATCCCTTAATCTTAAAATATGTATAAACACCATCGGCAGATTATCGAAAAAAAGCTAGGCCGGAAATTAAAACATGAAGAAATCATACACCATAAAGACCATAACAGGGAAAATAACAGGCTTGAAAATTTGGACATTGTCACTCAGGAAGAACATAATATCGAATTATTTAAGGGAAAAAATGCACTATATAAATATAGGAAGAAAAAAGAAGAAGAAAGACAAAAACTTAAAATGGAATGAAAGAGATACTATGTGGTAATATAGATTATAAAATATAAACCGGAATAGACAGAATTTCGGGCTTTAGATATGGAAGAAAAAACAGACAAAAAAGAACTTGCTATATATGATAGTGAATACTTAAATAATAATAAAGGAATAGGAATGAGTAAAGTTGATCCGCTTGATATAAGACCACCAGAAATAAGGCTAATCCAAAAATCAAGTGCAATAGACGACTTTATGGATAAAAACGGAAAAAAACCAAAAATAGGCCAATTCTTCCACACAGGTAAACTGGAAATTCTTGATAATTTTGAAGCGTATATTTTATTTGCAGGTAAAGGGATATATACGGATAAAAGAAAGCCGGAAGAAGGCAATAAACCACAATATAAGGCTATAGGGGCCCTTGCTTCTGATTTTTCATTATTTGGCTTAACTTTAAGGTCAAGCGCTCTATATACACTTTCACCACTTTTTACAACTACTGTTTCTTTAAAACGGCCTATGTTTTCTATAAAAATAAGATTTGAAGTAAAAGAATTAGCAGGAGAAAAAGGAACATGGTATATACCGGTCTGCCGTATTTTAGGAGCAGAAGAAAGTAAAGATAAATTATCAATATTAAGCCAAAATGCAATTAATATAGATAAAAATACAACTAATATAAATTTAACAGAAGAAAAAAACGAGCAGATAGAGAGTATTTTTAATTCATAAATATATGACACACTTTCACCGACTAAAGTCGGGAGTGTCTAACACACAAAACAATCCAGAAAAGTTATTACATATAGAGGAAGGAATGTCCAATTCCTCCCAGCACTAAAGTGCAGGGTATCCTTGGACGATTTTTATGGGTAAAGTAACCGGACCATTATTTTCTCTTTCAGCATCAAAAGTATTCGGAAAAGTTCTTGAATACAGAAACAGTAAGGGTACAAACATTGTGAGTAAAAAACACAAGCCGGGGGATATCGGGCCGGCAAACTATAGTATTTATTCGTTAAATGCCAGAATTTATACAACAGAAGCGGTGAGCAAATGGCAATCTCTGGCTGTAGAAGAAAAACAACAATGGAGTGATTATATATTATAAAATAGAATAATATGGCTGAATACGGAGAAGATTTTTTAACTGGTGGTACAGCAACAACCAGCGATGATATTTATGGTGATGCCTTCAAGGCGTCTAACGGATGTGATGACAACACGGCAACCCTGTATATGACAGGTTTAAATAAGGCAGAAGACCAATGGTGGAAATATGATTTAGGAGCGGGAATAACCAAAACAGCCAATAGAATAAGGATATGTATTTTCAATGATAGTAACGCCTCAATCAAAGAATGGAACCTTTATGGATCAAATAATGACAGTGAATATGCGGAAATAACAAGCGGATCAGAAGCAAATGTAGCCGATAATGCATGGGTACAACACGATTTTGAAAATACAGAAGCATATAGATACTTTAAAATAATAATGCATTATAATTATCCCCCCGGATCATGGAGGCCGGACGCATTTAGGGGATTTAGGGAAATTGAACTAAGGGAAGATATAAGTGCACCAACTGAAATAACAGAAAATATCAAGCCCAATAAAAAATCATATACAGGATATAATTGTTTCATACAGCAATATATAAAAAATAAATTCAATAATACTTTACCATATAAACTACCTGACGGCACACTATGGTAAAAACCGTCGGGCTGTAGAAAAAGTCGAGGAAAGGTAACATCCGGAAAGCGACTATAAAAAAATCCGGAGACCCGGGCAGTTCGCATACGCTCACCGTAAAAAAAAACCTATAAGAGAAAAAACAAGTACGTGTTAAAGACAAAGGAGAGGGGGGGGAAAGGGGGGAACGTCGCACAATATTAAAAACAAGACCGTTTCTTTAAAAAAACGGTTTTTTTTTATTTTTTTAGATTTCTAAAATTACTATTTTTTGAAGCGAATAATCAGCATATAATAAAAAATAAAGACTGCGGGAGCGATAATAAGAGTAATTAATACAAGAGCCCCCCCCGCTTAGAGATAGAATACCACAGAAGGGGGGGGCGAAACAATAAACCGCACCCGACGAACACGGAACCAGGGATACCACAGTGTCCGAAGGAATTAGGGGGAGGAGAACTTTATTTAATAGAAACGGCGTATGCAATAAAATAGAAGTTAGCTAACAAGGCGGGGGCCTAGATTGATGTCCTATGCCTATGCTGTATTCTGAGTAGATTTAGTTTACGGTTCGGCGGGGGCTCCGGCATGAATTACCATTAAAAAAGCGGAAAATAGGGGGCGTCAACTACGAAAATACCGACAGTATCCGGCGAGAATTAATAAATGATATCTGGGGCAGGGGTTCCCCTGAAGAATGACGCCGGATACTGGAAGCTATGGCAAATTCCCTTAATAATCTGTCTGATTTATTACGAATTTTTTATGGACGAAATTTTTTTTTATCATTTGTTCGAGAGAAAAAAAAATCGGGAATTTGCCAAGTTTAGGTATTTTAAGGGCGGATTAAGGATAGAGATGGAGAAATTGAGGCTCCATCTCTAGATAATCCGCCCTAAAGAGAAAAGGCAACGAGCGATCCTGCGAAGCAGGAGTAAAGCTCGAAGCCAGCCCCCCCCTCTTTTGAGATTCTAATCTTCCTTGTGAAATGGGGGGAGTAAGCCCATCGGCGAAGAGGGGGGGGCGGTTTTCTCGACGCCGGCGTAAGCCGGCGTAACGTAATTTATTTATTTACCCTTTATTTACCCAAAGACTTTAATAACAGCGTGAAGCCGGGGACTTTCGGGGCTCCGTGAGTGCGAGGCAAAGGACCGAAGCCGTCAAGGTATCCTCGTTAAATACCAGCATTTTATGATACAATTATGATACAATATTCATGTGTTCGAGATTTTTAATCGGGGGGGAGTCTCTCCGAGGGGGGGCGAAGCCCCCCTTCGAGATATTTGATATATTACCCTTTTATGAAAACGAATAATTTTGGTGTCAGATTATTAGTTGAAGATATCCCCGCCCTTATTACACCACTTCCGGGGAAATCATATGTTAATAAACTCATTTCTTGTATTACTAATACCCATTTTTCTATAGATATTATTCAGTACCAATGGCATTTTCACCCTCAAAAACCTGAACTAGAATTACAGAAAATTAATAGAGCGGTCATTGTCCAAGCCCAAAATAATATTAAGATGCGTGTCCTTCTTTCTAAAGAAGGCCGGGGCTCTAGTTTGACAGCTATTAATATGCAAGCTAAACAATTTTTATCAGAAGCCGGTGTTCGAGTAAAATTTGGTTATACATATCCTATTGTTCACTCTAAGCTATGGATTTTTGATAATGAAACTTTTATTTTAGGCTCTCATAACCTTTCTAGCCGGTCTATTACCGTTAATTGGGAAACTTCAATTTTTGTAAAGAGTAAGGCCGGGGCTCTTGAATTTAGCCGTTATTTTGATTCTTTATGGTCACTTTGTTAATTTAAAATTCCTCTTTTTCCTCCTTTTTAAACCATTTAACCTTCTTTTAAACCTAGTCCGGATAACATAGACGTTATGACAAAATCCCCTTTACCTTTGGACCCGGTCGTGTTCTATGGTGATTGCAATTTCGTTTCGAACGGTTTAAAATAAAAATATATGACAAATGTTAATTTGCCACTCTCAGAATTAATTATTGTTGCCTTCGGCGGGGCCTTCGGTTCCTTAGTAAAAGATTTAATCACAGATGGTGCAATCCAACTTCCAAGTTGTTCCGGAAAAAAATTATATTTAGGTTTTATTGCCGGAGCAATTATGGGGGGGTTTGTCGGAGTTGTAATTGATGGCACTTTTACTACTGCACTTATGGCTGGTTATACAGGCACTAGCCTAATTTCAAAATTAATAGGGCCTATCAGACGTGAAGAAATAAAAAGAGAAGATAAGAATCAGAAGGAATAAAATGGCTCTTGTAATGGGTATTACCCTTCCGGCCGGTATGGAGATTATTTATAACAAAACTCTTCGGATGTATGATATTTCCGTCCTCTGTAATATTGGTAAAAATCCCCGCTTTTTTCCTCGAAGTAAAAAAATGACCTTAAAGGAAATTACTTATCTTTTCAGTATTGCTTATGATTGGTCGCTTCTTGGCGAACCTGCAAAAACGGCATGGCAGGACGCCGGACTTATAATAGGACAACATGGGTATAATTTATATGTTCAGGATAAAAGCTATAGACTTAAAAACGGAATAGGTGGAAATGCGACACCTAGTATCTTTCACCAGTTTACAGTCGGGCATATCTCAATAGGTGCTCCTGCAACTGAGGCTAATGTCGCACAATATAATCAGACAAGGGTAAACTTCCCCGCTTCTTTCGAGCTATGTTACCATACTAACCTTATTTCCAGCGGTCCTAGCCCATCCTGCGAGCTTGTATTCACTTGGACAAGATATTATCAAGGCCAGAATATAGAGAATATAGAAACAATTCCTATTTCCTTAGTTTCAGCATGGACAAAAGGAACTCAGTCAATTACCCAAAAATCAGGAATAAGAGGAAAATGGAGAGTAGAGCTTAAAGCTGTTGATGTGACCGGTGATATCTGGTTTGATAATTTATGTGTCACCTATTCAGGAGAAGTTAAAAATCCTGATCCATATTGTGAAGATGTGATAACATGGTATAAGAAAATATCAGGTGTTCAAGATTTTACACTTGAAACAGTTTATCCGGTAGGAGGTGCGTTATAAATGACTATAATTTGCTGGGGTAATCTTTCTAAATCTGCAGACAGTACACAAAAAATAGAAGGTGCTATTTCTGAATATATAGAAACTCATGATGAGAATCCTAATGCCCATATGGGGGCTGACTATTCCCTTGGAGCCCACCGGCTACAGGTTGAAATTGACCATCTTCCCTATTCTGTTAAAAATAAACTGCTCTATCCCCAATCACGAACCTATAAAGCTATAGTAGATCCCACCGGAAATGGAGACGTTACCACTATTCAGGGTGCGATAGATTATGTAAACGGTTTGGGGGGAGGGAGTATTTTAGTTAAAGCAGGTACTTATATTCAAAGCGCTGATATTACGCTTTATTCTAATATTGAACTGGTAGGAGAAGATAACGACACAACTATTATAGATTTTAATAATCTTAATAAATGTTTCGTAGCTGTTGGGACTTCCGGAACTCATAAGAAAAATATAAATATTCGAAATATCCAGATTAAAAATGCACACGATACGGATTATGGTCAATTTAGAATGGATTATTGCGATGACTGCGAATTTGAAAATGTATATTTTAATGATGGATATGATGTAACAGTTGGAACTGTGCCCGACTTAACAATGTATAAAAGCGATCGGATATATATTAAAAGATGTAGATTTGTTGATTCCGGATATGGATTAAGTACCAATGACTGCGACCATATAATAATTGCAGAAAACTATTTTAATCATACTACAGAATCGGGAATCGTTCCCGGAAGCGGTAATGATATGGTAATCAGGGAAAATCTTTTTGAAAATTTAGTAGCCAGTAATATATTTTGTGAAACTGCGCCTATCGGTCTTGCTATAATCAATAATACTTTTATTACTGTTAATGGAAGCGGTATCTATATTTCTTCTCCTGATAAATACCGGATTTTAGGCAATTTTATTCATGGGACTACTGGTTCTACTAATGGAATTTATATTAAGGACGGCGTCAGAGCGGTTGTTGCTAATAATATTGTCGAGAGCATGGATGGAGCAGGAATAAAACTATCTAATCAAGATTATTGTACTATAATTGGGAATATTTGTACAGAAAATGCCGTTTACGGAATAGATATAAGTAATAATACCTGCAATAAAAATGTGGTTGTTGCTAATCATTGTCTTGGTAATTCTACCGGAAATATAAACAACGCCGGAACTGATACCGTACTCGAACATAATATAAGTGCCTAATATGATTAAATATCTTCCTATGCCCTATATGTTCCACTACCTTCCTGTGCCTCACCATAAATTTTATAGTATTTTTGGCTTTGTGGCCCGGAAACAATTTGGCCATATGTGGATTTTTAAACAATACAAAGATGGTTTTAAAATCCCTAATGTAGATTATCCAAAAAATCCGTATAGATTTAGATTGGGTGGACATCCGGGAAGAATTGTTACTAGATATTATTATCCTTATAACCGAAAATCTGAGGTACAACAGGCATGGCGACAAGTTTTTAGGCATGCGCTTGATAATTGGGAAAGTTTTAATACTGCTACTAAAAACTATTATAATGAGCTTAAACAACCTAAATACTGTACCAACCTTGACCGATATCTCCATTTTTATCTAAAGGCTAATTACCCGCCGGCTTAAACAGGTATTTGACAAAGGATATTAGATTGATATAGTATTCTAATACGAGAGGAGGTGAAAAACATTATGGCAAGATTAACAGGACCGTTATTTTCTCTTGACGCCCGTGGATCTATCTGGTCGACGATCGTCTTTTCCGCATGGAAGGGCTTGAATTATGCCCGTATGAGTGTTACTCCCTATAACCCAAAATCTAATTACCAAACAGGAGTTAGAAGCACTATGACATGGGGAATTTTGTATTTTACCAGAGGAGCCTATGTAGCAGCTGCCTCAAAAACATGGTGGAATACATATGCAGAGGGAACCAATATGTCCGGTATCAACAGATTTATGAAATTCTTCGTAGATCTCAACTACAACCCAAATACAGGACAATTCAAATACGGCGGGATTCCTCCGGCACAGTAGAAAAAAGAATAAAAACACAATGGTCTTTATGCCTGATGTTTTTCCCGATAATATGCTAAAACTGATTAAACTTGAATCCGGCGACACAATAGTCGTAGATTCTCAAGTGGTAGGTTTTCTCTCCGGCTGGATTGATTCTCTATATAAAGCCTCGCAAGGTTTAAAAGACTTCGGCGTTCTCTCCGCCCTTATTTTAGATAATAACCATAAAATCTATTTTCACGGCGGTTTTTTTACTCCCAATACTAATATGCCTCTTTCTTATGCTATGGGGCAGGAATATTTTGGACAATATCCGGGTACCAGACAGGTAGACTTCGTGCCTTTTTACTGCGCTCTTATTTCTAAAAAATTATCAGATAAATTCGGTATTCCGGAAACTTTATCCTCTGATATTTTTGAGGACGCGGATTACTGTTTGCAGGCTATGGCTAATGGATTCAGAATGTACGCTACTGATAAAATTACAGTTGTTTATCAGGGCGGGCCGTATAACCAAAAAGAAGTAGAAAAATTTAGCCAAAATTTTATTACTAAAGGCTCTATTTTCAAAGAGCGGTGGGGTGGTCTTATATCTTCTCATTATAAATACCCGACACTATTTACCGGACGGCTGGATTCTCCTTCCGGCTTTTCGCTCGTGGCTAAAAACTATATGCGGGGACTGCATAATAACGGAATAAAAGTCTATTTTGAACCTTTGGACGGACTGCTTGACTCTATGGAAGAAACGGACGACGAGGTAGTCAACAGTATTTTTGAAGAAAGAGGCGATATGTTTATGCCTCAGATAACATGGGGACAAGCTCCCTATTTTATTAAAAATTCAGGTATTTATAAAATCGGCCATTGTGAATTTGAAGGAACGGAAGCTCCTGAGAGCTGGATTAAATACTGCAATATGATGGACGAGCTCTGGGTTCCCACGGAATGGGATAGGAAAAAATTTGTAAAAGGAGGCGTCAATGTACCTATTCATATAATTTATCAGGGTATTGATCCGGCTTATTTTCATCCTGACTATGCACCTATGCAGACGGACGCGAAAGAATCGTTTAAATTCCTAATAAATGCGGCATGGTTTGACAGAAAAAATATAAGGAATTTAATAATTGCTTTTCAAAACGAATTTAAAAAAGGTGAAGATGTTTGTTTAATTGTTAAAACTATAAACCTTGGCTTGAATGAAGGTATAGAAAACGAGGTAAAAAGTATTATAGACGATAAAACGGGCGCGACCGTATATATTAAAGAAGAAGCTATGCCCGATTATAAACTGCCCTCTCTTTATACAATGGCTGATTGTTTCGTGCTGCCGACAAGAGGGGAAGGCTGGGGGCTTCCTTTGTTTGAAGCTCTTGCCTGCGGTTTGCCGGTTATTACGACCGGCTATGGAGCGCCTAACGAAACATTAAGGGACGAAAAAGGGGAACCCCTGCCCGGCGTCCATTTCACAAGCTACAGGGAAGCATTTGCGAATACTCCTTATGTATATTTACAGGGGAAGAAATGGGCCGAGCCGAACATGGCGGAATTTGCCAAAAAGATGAGGGAAGTTTACGAAAACAGAAGGGAAGAAAAAAGAAAAGCAATAGAAACGGGAAAAATAATCAGAGAAAAGTTTAGTTGGGAAAAAGTAACTTTAAAGATAAAAGAAAGATTGCAGGATATTTATAAAAATGAAATGGTAGGAAAAAAAACATGAGCGAGTTTCCGGAGCAAAAATATTACGAGGATGATTTAGACCCTATGTGGAAGTGGGAAGTTGAAAGTTTGGCCCCGTGGTTATTTGGCAGAGGTGCTGACATAGGGTGCGGAAAAAGAAGTTTTAATAAAGAGGTAATCAGAGTTGATATAGACCCGAAAGTTGAGCCGGATATTATTGCTTCTGGCGACAATCTGCCCTTTAAGGATAAAGAGCTTGATTTTGTTTATGGTATTCACGCTTTTGAGCATTTTCCTGATAGTAAAAAAGTATTAAAAGAATGGTTGAGAGTAATAAAAACATCCGGAATTATCGGCATTGTCCATCCTGACATAGACTTCACTAAAAAACAAAACCCTGAAATTGACAAGGCCGGACTTCTTAAAAATCCCCATAATAAGCATTGGCACGAACACAATCTTGAGAGTTTTATAAATCAATTAAATGCGTGGCCTGATTTACCTTTTAAAATTATAGACAAGGGGCCGGCCTGTATTGAATGGTCTTTTTATGTTATCTTAAAAAAAATATAAAAGCATGGATAAAGAAGAAATAATAAAAAAAGCAGAAAAAATACAGGGCTGGATGACTCCTGAAGAATTAGGCGTGCTTTATGATCTGGCTTGTGAAGTTTTAAAAAAGCACGGTTTGGCAGTTGAGGTGGGAAGTTGGAAGGGAAGATCAGGTTATGTAATAGGAAATATTTGTAAAGAAAAAGGAGCAAGGCTTATTTGTATTGATACTTTTTGTGGTTGTGAAAGTCAGAAAGAGCTTTATGATGAAATGGTTCAGATAGGTATACGAAGATTTATGGACGAAAATATTAAAAAAAACTTAGACGGTTTGCCGGTTGATTATATTGTTGGCAATTCAGTTGAAGTTTATAATCAAATTGTTGATGGGTCTGCCTCTTTTGTTTTTATTGACGGAGATCATTTTAACCCTGTTGTAAAACAAGACCTTGATAATTTCTGGCCCAAAGTAAAAGAAGGTGGGATTTTTGCCGGACACGATCATATAGAAACTTTTCCTGATGTAATAAAGGAAGTTAATTTTAAATTTCCGGATATAATAGAAAGAGAAATAAAATATAGTCTTTGGTTTATTAGAAAGAAAAAATGAAAGATAAAACTTATTCCTTAATAATCCCTGTTTTAAATAGATTGGAAGTTTTAAAGCTTCTCTATGATTCAATAAAAAGTGACTACAATATTAAAATTTTATTACTTGATAATGGCTCCAATAAAGAAACAGTTGATTTTATAAATCAAAAATCAAGCGATCGGGGTACATTTGTAACTTTTGAAAAATTTAATAAAGGTGCTTCTTTTGCCCGTAATGCCGGTTTGCATTTTGCTTTTGATATACAAAAAAGCGATGGTGTATTTTTTATTGATAGCGATATTGTTCTAGGCAAGAATAGTTTAGATAAGATGATTTCTTTCTATGAGCAAAATAAAAAGGCGGTTGTTTTTTCTAATAATCAAAAAAACTACGGTTTTTCTTATAGGGAATTTATAGCACCTGATTTTAAGCCCGCTATTCAGAAATATCCTTTTACGACTACAGAGTGTTGTTTTGTATCAAAAGAAATTTGGGAGCCGGTCGGGTATTTTGACGAAATGTTTTATCCTGTTTATTGTGAAGATATGGATTTTTTCTACAGAGCAAAATTAAAAGGGGGGCAGTTGTTATCCTGCCCTGACGCGTACCACTATCATTTCGGCGACAGTATTCATAATGAGGATGATGAGTTTGAAAAATATAAGAGTAGCAGGTTTCCGCTAATGCAACAATATTACCGTTTTAAATGGGGCGGGGAACCTTCGAAAGAAAAGTTTAAAAAGCCTTTCAATTCTGATTGGGTCGGTTATCCTAGTTTTCAATTTCAGACTACTTTAAATTTAATATGAAACTGCATTTAGGTTGCGGAAAAGATCATATAGACGGATTTATAAACTGTGATATTCAAAAAATAGAAGGAGTGGATAAAGTAATTAACTGCTCTGACCTTAGATGTTTTGAACCGGAAAGCACGGATCTTATTTTCGCTCATTCTTTTTTTGAGCATTTATATATACCAGAAGAAGGACGATTTTTACTGGAAGCAAAAAGAATTTTAAAAAAAGAAGGTCTTTTATTTTTACTCGGTATTCCCGATTTTAAAGAGATAGCAAGATTATATACAGAACAAGCTCCCGGAATAACCCCGTTTTACGGTACCTTTAATCTATACCAAGCTTATAGACTTACCCACGGGGACTATATGGACGAAAAAGGCTCTAATATTCCCCAGCTCCATAAAACTATTTTTGATAAACCTTCATTAGTGCAGTTATTTTCCATTCTTGAATACAAAACAGCGGTTATTTTTAACTACACATTTCCAAAAGAAGAATACAGGATACCTATTGGTATAATAGCCTCACCGGAGGATAAAATAGTCAAAGAGAGAATAAAAGAACTGCTAAACGAATTTAGAAAGTATTTTAACGACATACAGGAGATAATTAGCCCTTTGAACCGCCACTCCCCTACCCTCCCCTACCTTGAAGGCTCCATAACTCTTTGAGGCTGGGATAGGTACGGGCAGGTACTATTCCAGACAGGGGATAGGGTAGGGGAGTGGTAATAAAGAGTATGCGGATACTGATAAACTATTTATACCAATATTACCCGTTTACTACCGCCAGCTATATAGAAATGGCTTTAGAGAAAAACCCCAAGCTCCTGCCCTTTCGGGTAGGACAGGACAGGGTGCCGTGTGCTGATTTAATTATAAATATCGAGCCCTGCGGAAAAATAATCAGTTATCCGACTATCCCCTCTTGCTATTGGGAAATAGATAATCATATTCACTTAGGAATGGATGTTGATAAATACGAAGCCGTAAATAAAATATATGTGTCACAAAAATATTTTATGCCATTATATCCGGCAGAAAAAACAAGCTGGCTTCCGCTGGCTTGCGATCCTGAAAAACATAGATTATATGAAGATGAGAAAATAGAATATGAAGTAGGCTTTCTGGGAAATGACACTTATCCGGAAAGAAAAGAACTGTTAGACAGGATAGGAAAAAAATATAAGCTTCTGTTATCTAATAGTAAACCCGGAGAAGAATATTCAAGAAAATTAAGCCGGTGCAAAATCCTTTTTAATAGGAGTATGGATAATGATTTAAACATGAGGGTATTTGAGGCAATAAGTATCGGCAGACTGCTTTTAACGGACAAGGTAGACGGGATAGATGATATCTTTAAAGACGGCGAGCATTATATAAGATATAAAGACTGGCAAGACTTGGATAAAAAAATAGATTATTATTTAAACCATGAAAAAGAGAGAGAAAAAATTGCAAAAACAGGGAGCGAATATATCCATGCTACACAAACATATGAACACCGGCTTTATAAAATATTAGAAAGTTTTGGATTTTATTAATATGGATAGTGTACTTGTCGTCATTGTTTATACCCACCATAAGAATTATGCACGATTTTTATTTCCCAAAATATATGATTTATTGACTTATAAAAATAAAGGGTACGTTTTTATTAGCGAAAAAAATTATCCGGAACTTTTGAGGCTTAATACAGGTGAAGAAAGGGCAGCATACGGACGAAATATTGGTATCCAGATGGGACGGAAAGAAAATGTTGATTATATTTTATTTTTAGATATAGATACTGAGCCAGAGCCTGATACCATAGAAAAATTACTAGCTGTAAAATATCCTCTTGTAGGAGCTATGCATGCCGCTCGTGGCAATTCATGGCATTTAATAGGGCATAACTATACTAATAGAAAAAGTAAAAACAGAATATGGCTTAAAAAAAGCGAAATGGTAGGCTTTCCGGATGTAGACGGCATTTCAGGCGGGGTGCTCCTTGTCCAAAAGGGTATATTTAACAGAGTGGACTATAAAGGATATATTGGGCCTGATACAATACCACTAAGATATACGGCTGATGATGAGTATTTACAAATAAAAATATATGAAAGCCTTAAAATCCGTCCCAAGGCGGCTACTAACTGCAGGAGCTGGCATTATTCGGATGATGGAAGGGCATATAGGGTATGGGGAGAAGTCAAACAATGGAGAGAATATTAAGAGGTATTGACATTACTTTTTAAAAGAATATTATAGAGAGGTAGATACTTTATAATAATATATGGCTAAAATCGCCGGTCCATTATTTTCTCTTTCGGCCACAAAAACCTTCGGTAAAACAATAGTATTTCAACAACGAAAAGGCGGTACTACTGCTTATGGTAAAACTATACCCTATGATCCAAAAACAGCTACTCAAAGAAATATTAGACAATATGTATCTCTCGGAGTAACTTATTGGCAGGCATTACCCGGAAATTATAAAAATATCTGGAATAATTGGGTAAAATAATATAAAAATATATCGTAAAATTATGGCGGAAATTATAGCTGATTCCTATAGCGAAATACACAATACATACTTTGCAAAAATAAGCGGATCTGTTAATCCTGCATATTATACGGCCGGAGGGCAAGCATTTACAGGAAATGGTGGTACTTTAAAAAAATGTAAATTCTACTTATCTAAAGCCGGCTTACCTACCGGCAGTTGTTACGCAAAAGTATATCTGGAAACACACGAAGAAGATTTTGGAGTAGATAGTTTACCTACAGGTGAGCCAATAGAAATATCAGATGCGGTTGATGTTGAAACAATAGAAGCTACAAACGCTTTAATAATTTTTAACTTCTCACAAACAAATAAAATTACAGACGGTGTTAAATATGTAATACATTTTGTATATGAAGGCGGGGATAATACTAAATATATTAAATTAGGCGGGGATATAGTAGATATATTGCATAATGGCAATGCCTCAATAACAAAAAGCGGGGTATGCTCACCGGATGAAGGAACTGATTTTATATTTTATGTCTATACAGAAGAACCCGCGCCTCCAGCTGGAGGAGAATCACTACCGGCAGATACCCAAAAACCAACAGGCTATAATTGCTTTATAAGTCAATTTGTAAAAAATATGCTGGCAGGATTTATCCCTTTAAAAAACCCGGACGGCTCGGAAAAATGCTGGTAATATGAAATATGACCTTTTTATTATAATCCCCGTGCATAACTGCCTTGAATATACAAAAGGTTGTATAGCTTCTATAAAATCAAACACGCCCTATAAAATAATCATTATCAATAATAATTCTACAGACGGGACGGATAAATATATCAATGAAATGGTTTACAGGCAAAAAATAGCCGGCTTTAATCTTTCGGATAATCTGGGAGTAGCAGGGAGCTGGAATTTCGGAATACGGACAGGATTGGAACATTTTAAAAGCGATTTTTTCCTGATTATAAATAATGACGTCCTCCTTCATCCGGAAATGATAGACAAACTGATTGAAAAAATAAAAGACAGGCAGACTCTATTGGTAAGCGCTACGGATATTTCAGGTAGGATCAGTAGTGCTAGTGAGATTTCAGGCTTTCTAGCCCCATCTGAGGAAGTGCAGGTAGAAGCCCCGGAGTTTTCCAGCTTCCTCATTAAAAAAGAAACGATTGAAAAAGTAGGCTACTTTGACGAGCAATTTTACCCTGCCTATTTTGAAGATAATGATTACCATTTCCGGATCCGGAAAGCCGGCTATAAAGCGTGGAAGATAAATACTGCCGTTTATTTTCATTACGGATCAAGGACAATCAAAGAAAACGAAAATATAAAAATGATTTCTGATAGAGGGTATCTGGGAAATAAGGAATATTATAAAAGAAAATGGGGAGGATATCCGGGGGAAGAAAAATATCAAACCCCTTTTAATAATAAAGATTATCGTTAAAGTATGCTTAATGCTAAAACAGGGTTTGAAAGTTTTCTGAATGTTTTAAAAAATATGCCTTTTGAAAAACGGCAGACACTTCTTAAAGACCACAAAGATTATGGAAGACTACGGATACTCTGTATTGCAAGAAAGTGGATTGAATTTGACGGGAAAACCGGAGCAGTTACGGTAATAAACAAAACGGATGAGGTAATAAAATTGAGAGAAGTTTTAGAAAGGTTAAATCCGGGCAACTTTAAATGGATAGAAAAAGGGATTGACCTAAGGGCACCTTCTAAAAAGAAAAAGATAAGAACTGCCTCTTAACAGCAGACTTTATTTGTGAGAATATTATTTCAGGCAGATAAAATATGGCAGAGAAAGAAAGGTGAAAAATGAGAGATTTTTTAGAGATAGTTGGTGGTGTATTTGTCACCTTCCTAATATTTTATTTTTGTTATGTTTTCCTCTGGACATTGTGTCCGAGCGGAATTTGTCCGGGAGTGGGAAGATAAAAAAAACTATGAGTAGAATACCAAAAGTACATTATATAACCGGCTGGGAAGCGGAACAGGAAGCCAGAAAAACCTTAATTGAAAATGGGTACTATGTAGTACGCTCGGCTGGAAGCAAAGGACTGATCGATTTAGTTGCTTTAAAAGAAAACGAAATACTTTTAGTACAGGTTAAAGTTGTGCCTCATAATTTAAAACCAAAATTTGATAAAGAATGTAATATACTTAAAAGAAAAAAAGAACTAAAAGGATTTAAAAAAGAATTTTGGGTAAAACAGAAAAGAAACGGCTGGTATATATTAAAGGTCTAAAAATATGAAAACTCCTAGAATAATTACACCAGTAAAGGAAAAATTTAATCTTTCTTTTCTATTTGGAGAAGGGCCTGAGTGGTACA
>Ga0315273_10005160_pt1 | contig 16123 bp, 9 predicted proteins | sample YL17G02_0_MG_FD_205753 | JGI IMG/M metagenome (GOLD analysis project Ga0315273, IMG submission 205753) | Sediment microbial communities from Yellowstone Lake, YNP, Wyoming, USA - YL17G02_0 | ecosystem: Environmental > Aquatic > Freshwater > Lake > Sediment | place: USA: Wyoming | collected... | reverse complement strand
TACATGGGAGAAACCGTACAGGGGCGACATCTGCAGCGAACTCAACGTTGAACGTTATGAGCTAAGAAAGGACGGCACAATCGCACTATCTCATCCTACCGGCACGCATGACGATGTATTCTGGAGCATTGCCCTCGCAGTTTATGGCACCGTCGAAATGAAGGCAGTTGATTTGGAGAGTTTCCGGTTTGGGTGAGTCCGTATGGTGAGAAGACGCGGGGAATATTTTCGTATTAGCCAGTTTCGTCGCACGTATGACAGGGCCGAAAACAAGTTTCTCGTCAACATCGCCTATGAAACTGCAGCTCCCAAGCCCAGCGACAGAGTTGTCGCAGTGGCTGAAGGCTTCGGGCTCGGCTTGGACAAGTGGGAAAAGTTTGTTGTCTACGATAATGTTGAGTTGAAGGTTTCGCCTCGTGACGTTGTGTATATTACTGGCGATAGTGGAAGCGGGAAAAGTGTTCTTCTTCATGCTGTCAAGACGGATCTGGGGGAAGACGCTGTAGATGTTGCAGACGTCCAAATCGACATGGATAGGCCGCTTGTCGAAACGGTGGGCTCCAGCGTGGAAGAAGCCATCGAGCTGCTCAGTCGTGTGGGATTGAATGATGCGTTCCTGTTCTTGCGCAGTTACAGGCAGCTCAGCGATGGACAGAAGTACCGGTACAGGATTGCGAAACTGTTGGAAAGCAGCAGGCACTGGTGGATTCTCGACGAGTTCGCGGCGACTCTGGACCGTGACACAGCCAAGATCGTCAGTTTCAACCTGCAGAAAATCGCTCGCTTGGAAGGCAAATGCGTGATTGCAGCGACCACCCACACTGACTTGCTGGAGGATTTGAAGCCTTCAGTGCACATTCACAAAAGATACGGCAAAGAAATCACCGTCAAATACTATCCAAACATGCCCGCCCCTGAATGCAGCTTGCTCAGGGAGATGCGGGTAGAAGCAGGGACAACGAAGGATTGGCGAGAACTAGCAGCATTTCATTATCGCAGCCACAATATAGCCGCTCCACGCAGGATCTTCTGTCTAAAACGGGGAGACGAGCTGTGCGGAGTCATCGTCTACTGCTACCCGCCAACAACAAGCTTTGGGCGAAGACTTGTTTTGCCGAGAATGAGCATGAAAGAGTTGAATGAAAAGTTGAGCGTCATATCTCGTGTGGTGGTTCACCCAAAATACCGGACAATCGGCTTAGGCGAGAAGCTTGTAAGGGACACGTTGGAGTTGGCGAGCACAGAATATGTGGAAATGTCGGCGGTCATGGCAAAGTATAACCCGTTCGCGGAAAAGGCTGGAATGAAGAAAATCGTTGAACAGCAGCCGCCGAAAGAAGCACTATACATCACGAGAATTCTTCAGCAGCATGGATTCAATCTGCAACTGCTTGGCAGTGAAAGATACGTTTTAGGCAGGCTTCAGGCCCTTGGTGACGGAGACATCTTGAAAATAAGAGAGGCCTTCATCAAACAGAGGCACACGAGGTTCATGAAAAGCTTCTCATACCATCTTCCATTCGGCACAAAAGATGCCTACGTTAAAGAGATAATGGCGGCGGACCTGAACAAGCTTGCGAATCTCATAAGGATCTGCGGGTTCCTGATGCAGACAAAAGTCTATATGTTCTGGCGTCCTTCGCAATAACGCGGAAGTACCGCGCGCGCCATTCTTGCAGGTTAGATTATTCTGAGAGAATGCTTGATTTCTTCGAGTTCCTTATCATTGATTTTCCAGATTTCAGCCGCAAGTCTGTCTATCTCGTTTTCTAGAGCCTCGGGTTCTTTTAATGATCGGAACACGCTTTTGCTGGTAAAACATGCTTGCATTATGCTTGATGAGAGTTCGAAACTCTCCCGACTACCTTTGCATCCTAGTTAGGGCGACGTTCAGACTCTGTTCAACGATGATTCGAGAGGGAGTTTTCACATTAGCACTCTCGTCAAAATTCCGCCCTTTGGGGTGTCTTGCACAAGCTTTTATTGCTCTCTAATCGGAATTGAGGTATTCAGGAATGAGAACATGGCCATGAGAGACTTGGGTCAGGACGCTCGAGAGGCGGCATTGGAGCACACGAAAAAGACGTCAGCAAGGGAGATAATCAAGAAGATCAAAGGTTGGCGATACGATAATCCTGGAACCGCAAAGAAGCGCTGGGTTTTTGAACTACTACAAAACGCAATCGATTCAGCTAGAGAAGAAGGAAGGTCCATCAAACTAGAATTGAAGCGATTTGAAAAAGAGGGAAAGAAATATCTTGTGTTTCGACATAACGGCGGATGTTTTTCTCATGAAGAACTTTGCGCAATAATCTATGGCGGAACTACAAAGCTTGGGCCTTATGCTCCAGAAATGCGTTACATAGGCCGTTTTGGAAGCGGGTTTTTGGTGACTCATATTCTTAGCAGAAAAGTGAAGATAGAAGGGATCGGAGAAGACAAAGACAAGAAAAAGCACATGTTTGAACTTTGCATTGATAGAACTTCCGAAAATCAAGAGGAAACAATAGGGGAAATCGATGATTGCTTCAACCAGCTCTCTGAGGCCTCTATAATAGAAGATGATCATGTCCGCCAGTTCGCAGAATACACATATGATTTGGAAGGAGCTATGGGCGAAGAGGCGGCTCAAGTTGGCATTCAAGAACTGAAGAAGATCATGCCATGGATTCTGGCCTTCAACGAGAATTTGGCTGAGATAAGCATTGACGGTGAGACTTTCCACAAGGAAAAAGAGGACGTTGAAACTAGCTTCTCAACAATCAAAATGGTGTGCACGTTCGGCATGAATGAGAACTGTAATGGGGAAATTCTGGTCAACACTCACGCAAATGTTGCTGTAGGCGTCGTTCTTAATGGAAATCAGCTGGCCGGAATCGGGAAAGACATCCCGAGGCTTTTTGTCTGTATGCCTTTGGCAGGCACCGAAAAAGTGCCCATTCCATTCGTTGTAAACTCTCCAATACTGGAACCCTCAGAAGAAAGAGACGGAGTCCTGCTTGCAAGTGAAACTGAAAACAAAGATGTTACACAAAACAAAGCCATTCTAGAAGAAGCATTCACCTGCTACTATGAGATTGTCGATCTCTGCATTCAAAGAGATCTTCAGAGAATGTATAATCTATGTGTTTTCGAAGGAATTTCTGAAGAGCACATGAGCCCCAAAAAAGAATTTTGGCAGTACTGGCAAGAAGCTATACAGATGATGGTTGTCAAACTTCAACAACTTGAGATAGTCGACACCACAGATGGAAGGAAGACACCCTTGAACGTTGTTTTTCCGACGTCGGACATAGACGGAATATCAAGTCTGAGTCTTGAGCAGTTCGACGTGTTCTACGACATTGTCAAGTCTTTGAAAAGAGCCGTTCCCGCAAAAGAAACTGCAATTGAATGGCAGCAAGTTGCGAAGTTGTGGAAGGATGTCAATAATAATTCGGAGCTCAAATTTTATACGATTCAATCTCTGAAAAACGAGGTTGAGGGTGCAAGTCTTGTGGATCAGAATTTCCAGTCTATTTCAACCGTTGGGAAAAGTCTCGGTATCGAAAGAAAACAACTCAAAACATTGCTTCAATGCTTCTTCAAGCTGTGTGATCAACTTTACACAGACGGAAAGATCAAACCTGATTTTATTGATGGCTTGCTACTGACCCAAAATGGGACTATTCTCAAAAAAAACTTCGTAATACGTGATGTAAACGACGAACAAGTACAACTCAGTCTAGGCAGGGAAAAGGATATAGTGCCAGATGAGTTGAAAGACATCTCTGGTCTAATCGGTTATGATTTCAAAGCAACACTAATCGATCAGGCATTTTCGGGAATCAAGATAGTTGAAAAGCTCTTGGACAAAGAAATAACGACAAGGGAAGTCATTGAAACACTCTTAAAATACAAACCTTCTTTGGGTCAGAAGGTTGAGGTCAACAAGAATAAGGCACATGAAAGCTGGGCGAAACTTCTCGTTTTCTGCGTGCTCAACGACAAGATAGTGACAGGCCTTCCAATTTTCACGAAAGAAAACATCGTCAGAATGATTGATCAAGTAGATGCGGATCCAATAATGTTCCTGCCATTCAAGGCGGTCGGTATCAACGAAGACTATGAAGACGTAATCCCTGAAAACAGAATCATACACTCGATATATTTTGGATGGATCAACGATGAGGAAGCAAGAATCTTCAGAGAAAAACTCGTAGGAAGAAAGATCTGCTGTGATGGCTTGATTCAGAAGGTGAACCATGTCAAAATAAAAAGAGAAAAACTCAAAACAATATTGGTTGATGCGGCCAATGAATTGAAGGCTAAAGAGCACGGAATATCAACAGAGAAGGATGACATTTCCACTCTGCCATTCTGGAGTGAAATAATCGGAAGAATAAACCAAGTGCCTGAAAGGGCCAGAAAATTCTTTGATTTACTTTTGACAATTGTGTGTGAGAGAGACGAGAATTGGAAGAAGCAGATCCAAGTAACCTGCTCTTGCCCAGATGAGAAACACCGCATAATGCCTGCAGAGTGGCTTGCTAACGTAAAATGCGATAGCTGGATCCCGGTTCAAAAAGGCGATGAAGAAGAACCGCAAACAGTCCCGCGGGAAGCAACCAGAGAGGTCATAGAAGGATTGCTTTCGCCTGGAAAAATCGATGAAATCATACGAACACAAAACGGTCTCGAACTCCTTTCACATCTCGGGTTCGAAAAGCTCGACCTCAAGATCAGACGCAAAAGCATTGATACCAAAAAACCAGAAAAAGAAATTCGCGAAGAATTAACGGAAGTCTCGGATCGAGATGATGTTCTAAACCTAGTTCATTACCCAGAAGAGGATATCCTAAAAATGGTTTCAGGGCTTGCCGAAAGCAAAGAAAAAGAGAGAAAAGCGCAGGAGAACCAAGCAACGGGTCACACGGTTGAACGCAGAATACAGGAAATACTAGAGGCAGAGGGAATAGAATACGACATAATCTACCAGGGCGCGGACATTGAGATTTGGCCGGAAGAGGAAGGATGGGATGGCGGTACCATGAACATGACGCCTTATCTGGTAGAAATCAAATTTACCACAGGAAACTGCGCAAGAATAAGCAGGAAACAAGCCGAAGTAGCAAAGCAGATCCGAAACAACTTCTTTGTGCTGGTTGTGGAAGGAGCTCTAACACTTAAGGAAAAACTGCTGAATTACGATAACTCCTCTAAGGACGAGCAAGAAGAAATAGTGGAACTGATAAAGAAGGATTCCTATATCATTGAAGGAATCGCTGAAAAACTGGTCGAAGCCCCCGCACCAGAAGAAGTTGAACCTGACATCAACGGCTACTGGATCAAGAAAGGACTCTGGCAACGGGGAAAAAAGATTATGGTCTGGATAGAAGGATTGAAGTCGACAAAAACCAGCTAGGCACTTTCCATTTTCCTATCAAGCGATTACTGCCGCAGAGTCTCTCGCGCGCTGAAAGACAACATCCGATGCAGGGAATGTTGTTCGAGCATTTAGTAATTGCCGACTCTTTTTCTCGGCCATGCCACTACTATTGTGAGCGCGCGCTTTAGCGTCTTCAACAGCCAAGCCTCATGTCTAGTATTCGCATTCTCCTCAGATAATGCTTCTTATGGGAAGCTCGTGCCGACAGGATCGGCTCAATCTCTTCACTCTAAAATTCGGGTTCCAATCGGAGGCGACAAAAGACGTGGGAATGCGTCTTCTCAGCTTAAAAAGTCGGTTATCGGTTTGTCCTTTCTTGTTGCCTTCGGATGGACGGCACTGAGCCGCGGTCTTCCTCTTCTTTTAAATTTTGTATGTTTCAAGTGCGCTTTCGCAATCTTCATGCAGAGTACCTCCTGAACTGCCTTTTTGGTTCGAAGAATAGGTATAGGAATCTTCCACCAGTCATCCTTGTCAGGCACTCTTCCGCAAAGCCCAAGCTCACACAGTTTTTCTAATGCTTCGCCTATCCATTTTCTCTTGATCTGGATAGTTGCGGCGTCGTATTCATGCCAGGATGGAAAGAAAGACTTAGCGCGTTCATAGATCATATCTATGTGGACATCATAAAGTTCCCTCTCGGGGTTCCTTTGAAAGGTCGAAAGAATATTCTGTATTAACACCGTCATGGTGTATTGCAGAGGCGGTTTTTCTCTAACAAATGTGAATGTGAAACGAAGAAAAGTGAGAACGTCTTCAGGAAAAAGGAGTCCACCTGCCTGATTAATTAACTGCTCTATTTTCTGGCTGTGCGTCTTCCCATAAATGGGAAGAAGTCTCAATTCCTCCTTTCTTTCTCCTTTCTTTGCAGAAGTAATCGTCCATGACCATATTGCGAATCCTTCTTTGGCCAAATAAGATTGAGCAGTTTCCTTAGCTAGTCTTCTGACCATCTCCACTGCTCTCGGCGCATCGTCGATATGACAGATTAATATCAGATCTTGAGTTTCCATTTTGTCTGAGGGTCGTCGCCAGTGAGACAAAGGAGCAACATATTTTCTGAGCTCCTTGATTTCCTGCTCAAGAAGCTTCTCGTCTGATGGTAAAGACCACTTCAATTCAAAAATGAGCCCTCTTCTGTCATCGTCAAAGGTTGCAACAATGTCTGGAGTTGCTGGAGTTCCTTGATGGTTTTGAAGTCGGTGTTCAATTCCCACGAATTTGGCCATATCTGGGTGTTTCATAAGGTAGCTATAGATTGCACAACTAACGGCAACAGTGTCAGAATACTTGCGATAGTCTCTGACGCAGTTTTGCTCAAGACTGGACGCATTGGGCAAGTATCTACCCCATTATGCTTGCTATCTCTCCATCGCCCAGAATCTCTTGTAGTCTGTTCGTCAATTTCCAAGCTGCCTGGTGTGAGTCTTTGGCTATAGGTGTGATCGTAACGTAGCTTCCTAGTGCAGTGACTCCAAATGATGAACCGTCCAAGTAGTCACAGACATTGGCTGCAAAATACGGGTTTCCTCCATGTATAATTGAGCATAAGTAGTTCTTGCTTATCTTATCTGTCAATCGATAGAGTTGCTTTTCATCAAACTCGGATGTGTAACTTATGCGAAAGGGTCTAAGCGAGATTTCTCCATCTTTGACTAGCCTTTCTCTGTGACTGTAGAAACCTTTCCATTTGAGACCAAGATCTATGGCTTGGAGAACAACGTTTTCGTGAAACATTGCGAAGCTGCCAAATCTTAGTTTGCACACTCCTCTCCTTGACATCTGCCCTTGAAGGAGAACGGCATCGTTTTCGTCTCTTACCTCAAAGTTAACAAGATGAATTGTAAGTCTGAAATTCTTTGATTGACTACGAAGTTCTTCTTCAGCGTTCTGTTCCCACAGTTGAAATGTGCCGCTCTTGATACGAGCATCGGGAGACTTTGGTTCTCTTTTTACAATGAAATAGGTTAGAGGAGCCTGTCCTCTATATGCATCCTTTATCTTGTCTAAGAGTGCACGTATTTGGAAATAATTGATGTAGAGTCTTGAGATGTGAGGGTATAATCTAGCGAAAAGTCTTTCCAGGCCGAATCTCGCAAAGTGTGATTTTTCATTGCAGTAGACTACCCAAACACCCTTATGACTCGCATCGAGAATTGCATGGCCTGATATGTGGCCTTTCCAAAGAAGGCGCTTTACATTCAAGCTGTACAGTTCGTCTTCAAGCTTCGTCACGTTAATATTATAGATGTTTGACAGTTTCTTCCGTTTCTGAACAATGCTTCTTAGGTCCTTAGGATCTAGTTCCGTGAGCAAGATGAACGCTTTAAGCGGAGGTCTTTTCTGTCTAGTAGTGAACATTTTCTCAAAAAACTGGGCCATGCTAAGGCGATCCGTGATTTGAGTTGTAAGCCTCTGCAATGTTTTTTCCTCAAACAACGACTGTTATGATAGTGATGATCGTCTCTGCAGATAAAGCAATCTCTGTGTGGCTCTAAAAGCTTTTTGACACTCCAAATTGCATAGCGCACTCCTTTGGGTCGAAACAGCGAAACGCGCCCGTTTTGGTTTGGATGAGACTTTACGCAGAAAAAGCAGTGAGAAAAAAGAGGGGTTGTGCGGGTGACGTCTCCATTCCCAATCGATTAGACATTGTTGCTTTCCGTATGCGCAACTAAAATTGCTTATTAGCGGTGGGTTCTAGTCTAGTTTGGTAGCGATGCCTTATCTCAGAATGAAGTGTAGACACTGTGGAAATTGGAACAGGTTTGAAGTCGAGAAGACTCTTGTTGAACAGCCTGTTTCAGACCCTAGAGTCAACGCGTTCATTCAGATGTACTTGCCGTTAAAGGCCGAAACTTGCAGGAAATGCGGAAAATGCATCGCAGAGCCGAAAGAACTGATAAGAATAACAAAATCCAAAACTTGAGAGTCGGCACGCAGTTTTCTCAATCTTTCTTCATCCCGAACATTGAATATGCCAATACTCAGGCTCTAGTCGAGATCATCAATGAAGTACGAAGGAACGCTTCTGGAATTCCGCAGGACTTCGATTTCACTCCCTTCATTAACGTTGAATTGGAGACTTAAAGATGGCTGTGACTCTTGACGGCAAGACCCTGAATGTTCTCAAATGGAGCGAAGACAATGCGTTTATCTCGTCTCAGTATGATGAATGGTCTGCCGGAATATGCAGAAGACTCGTGAAAGTCTACGGTTTAGTCAGAACGTACCAGGTTGACTGTGTGGAACAGAACGTTGCTTGGGCAAGCAGCAAACCAAACTACTTCGAGCGGAGCGCCCAGAACGGCAACTCTGTTGTACTGTAAAGCGACCAAGCAGTTAGGCCCGTGAATAACGTCAACGTTTACGTGTTGAGCGTTTCATGGACCGAAGAGAACATTGGAAATCAGAACATCAGAAACTTCAAGTTACAGTTACAGGAAGCTTAAGGCATGGTTGGCCATGATTACGAGCACGCGCTTGTTAACGCCTCTGATAACCTGAGATTTCTCACTTGGCCGCTTGAGTTTTCTTCTTAGTCTGTATGTTCGCGGGGATGCCATACTGCGTTAGGCTTTCTTTCACTGCGAGGTCTACAGTATTTGGTGAAATGCCTTCTTCTGAAACGCCGATCACTTCTACTCGTATCTTAAGAGAAGCTCCTGCATTTATGAGTGGTTGTAAGACTGCGTCGTGGAATTCCATCCATTTCTTCCAGTCCAGATCGGATGTTACGCTCACGGAGTCGTATGCTTCGGGTCCTCCTTTTGGAGGTGTTGTGGGTTCTCCGGTTCTTTCTGGTCCTGGACCTGTTGGCTTTGGTTCGCCTTTCTTGGGCGGTGGAATTGCCCCAAGCAGTTCATAGGCGAATTTTGGTCGTAACAGGTATGTGTCTTCTAAGAATTCTATCATTGACTGGTCAATGGCGACACCGATTTTGATGGAATGGAATTCATTTTTCTCTGCAGAGCCGCGGGCATAAGCAAATTGTCCTTCCGCTACGCCTTGCACTATGGTTTCTCTTAGGCAATCCACTGTGGGGATCATTGGAAGATGTGTGAATGTTAAGAATGCGTCCTTGAGGTCCTTGGTCGAGATTACTTGTTTCTCTTCTGGCCACAGGGAGAAATCTTTGCTGGTGATTCGTGTTGGACCTATCCTAGGCGCCAGTCTCTCACGGGCAATCAGAGTTTCCCAGACTACATCTGAAATCTTCTTGTTAGGTCTATGTATTTGAGGTCCCATATCGAAGAATTCCAATTTGTCTTCCGGTGCTGGAGTTATGATGTGGCGATATGATTGCCAGACCGATTGATCCAAGGCTTTCTCGGCATCTTTTAGCATTTCTTCGAGTTGTGCTTCTTGGGTCTCAGATAGTTTCTTGGCTCGTGCGTATAGTCTCTCTACGTCTTCTAACGCGACAAATGTTCTGGCTGCTTGCCCGATTCTATGGCCTTCCTCGGGTGCCAAGAACACTATACAATTTCGATAGGTGCGGTAAGTGCCTCCACCTTTGACTATTTCCAGTATTTTTTGAGCGGTTTCTGTTTTCGTTGTTTTTCCTATCGTGTCATCAGGGCTCATTATCACTAGCGTAAGCTGTGCCTGATTTGAAACATCGCGAGGTTCTGTTGGGAACGCAACTGTGCGGAATTTGTTTCCAGATATTTGTTCTTCAACAGTTTCCAGAAGCTGTTCTGTCACCTTCTCTTTGTCTGCTGCGGTTTCTCTTTCCGCTACGATCATGTTTAGATTTGGAGTCACTGTGAAACGGTAATTGTCACCTTCAGGTTCGAGATAGAAGAGTCCGGTGGAAGTTTTCCTCAGTAGTTGTATTGCGTCTGGGATGAAGGCAGGTTCTAGTCCTGGTTTTAGAACAGCCAGTCGAAGACTGGGAAGCGAAGCGACTGGTCTTACGGCTGCTCCTCCAAAGGAATATAGGAAGATGGATGTAGCAACGCCTTCGGCTATGTGTTCTCGTTGATAGGTCAGGTTTCCTGATTCATCTATTTTTTGTGCTCTTGCACCTGTTCCAGCAATATCCGATTCGATGACCGTGTCGAACTGGCTTTCTGCATGAAGCTGCTGCAGAACTTCCGTTCTGAAATCTCTGGCGCCGAGCTTGGCTGAGGACATCTGAATCAAAGGGTTTGAATCGGTCTTATAGAGTTCTGCCACCAAGATTGCCAACATCCTGAGTATTGCTCTTGTTCTCTGAAATTGGGGTATCGAGGACCATCTTTCGTTCATGATATCGAGAAATTCTGGGTGGAACGGATAGGCTCTTTCTAGTTTCTGAAGGTATGAAGGCGTCGTTGCGCTTTGGGGGAATGATTCCTTGTGCTCACAGTAATAGTCGTAATAGGCGTTAGCTGTTTTGCGGATTTCACGAACATCTCCTGCATCTTCAAAAAGCCTGCGCTTAACAATTTCGTAGATTTCTTCAGCTTCGGCAATTCTGACAGGTTTGCCGAGGCGTTTGAATATTTCAACAATTCTCCAGTAGTCAGGTTCATCTTCCCTTGCCATTTCTATTGTGCTAGCTTGCAGCGTCGCAATGAGGGCTGTTCTTGGCGTACTAGCAACTGCCTCGGTAAGTGCTCTAAGGAATTCTAAGGTTTGAGCTGCCAGGCTTGTTTTTTGACCCTCAGCTCCCAGCTCAATCGCTCTTGACCTAGTTAGAAAACGCAGTGCTTCGTCGATCAGAATCAGGTTTGCGTCATTCAACGATAGTACTTCTTCGAGTTTCTCGGCTGAAGGTGCTGAGCTCATTTCGTCATTTTTCCGTACAATCTCATATCCCTTTGTTCCGCCCAGTTGCCAGGCGAGCTCTCCCCACAATGTTCGTCTTTTCGGCTCTCCCTTTCCTCCCTGTTCTCCATGGGCTGGATCAAAATCCTCTCCAGACAACACAGCTACTCGAGCCTTTGGAGCAACGCGCAATTCAGCTTCTTTTAATAAGTCGCCTACTCCAGCCCAGCTAGAGGCTTCCTTCCCATTGCCTGCTAGGTGATAAAGGCACAGTAATGCATGGCTTTTCCCTCCTCCGAAGGTCGTCATCAGGTAAGTTATTGGTTGCGCGCCTGATGATTCACCATTAAGCCTCCTTAGGACTGACGCGATTAGGCCTCTCAAAGCTTTGGTGAGGTAGGTTTTGGCAAAGAATCTATCTGGATCCTGATAATCTGGTGGAGCCATACCTCTGTATACGCGATAGATGTTCACGGCAAACAACGAAAGATCAAACTTTCCTTCCATTATGTCCTGATGAGGTTTGGCAACATCTCGCCAAGGACTCGATTTTTTCTTATCTGTCATTTTATTTGTCTCCTTTAATAAATTCGTAAAGAGTCTTATCCTTTCGTTTCTCATCTGTTTCGGAAACGCCTCCGGCATGCCGAGCCAACAAGCCATCCAGCAACTGCTTCTCACGTGATTGCAGCGGAAGAAGGTTGGACAAAGCCTGTGTGACTCTCCAGAATGTCTCATTTGTTGCGGCACCAGAAGAGCGAAGATATTCATCGAGTAACCCATGTTCTTGCTCCGCCCAGAGTATTAAGGCCCGATGAAGCATATCGATAGTCGTCGGTGGAGTCCCGTCCCGAGCAACCACTCCGAGGGTATGAATTTCCCTGCGCTCCATGGGACCTAGGACACGTACATATTCCTTTTCTTGCTTTAACAATCGGGCCTTAAGGATGGTGTCTATTTCCACTCCTACCGAGCGAGCGAGTTTCAATGCGTCATCAAATGGAATCAGAGCCTTAGGTCCGTTTTTACTCTTCTTCTCTGACCTATCATTCTCCGCTGCGGCAGCAGACGTAATCAGTTGTACTGCTGGCTCAAATGTCCATTTCCAGAGAACGTAGAAAGCAGTTGACGAGTCAACTTTTCCTAGTTCCTGTTCTGATAGCACTGTTGATAGAGCATGATAAGCAACTACTTCCAGTACTTTGTCTAGGAACTCAGATGTTTTCACAGCGGCTCCGGTGACTTTTTCAACTTTCTGGTACCTACCAAAAACTTCTAGGGCTGGTCCTATTGCGGATAAGAGAGCATCGGCACCTCTGATGCCTTGACTTAAGAAGAAATCAAGCCTCTCCTTGACCTTTTTGTTGAGTTCAGCCTGCACATTCTTCCAAGACGCTATTCCTGCGCTGGGGCTGCGCTTACGACATACAAGCCATACGCTAGATGCAAGAGCCGCACTTTCTCTCGCGCTAAGACGTGCCTGCATTTCTGTATGCAATGGCCATGAAGCAGAAACGACAAAACCCGCGTCAATTAGGGCAGTAACAAGAGTTTCCCAAGCAGTGGTAGTCTTATGAGCAAACACAATAGTGCATATCCCATCAGGCTTCAATACACGTCGGATTTCTTGCAGCGCTTTGGTCATGTGTTCCTGAAAGAACAGCTTATCTTTACGATTTTTTAGTGACGAATGAGGCATCTGCTCAACTATCTCTAGGGTCTTAGGAGTTAATGGCGTACTGAATAATTGCGGATAAAGCTCTCTTATAGAGCGTTTCAGCCAGACGTAGAAGAAGTCGCTCAGATCTGCGTACGGTACAGCACTATAATATGGCGGATCTGTGACTACAGCGTCAAAGAAATCATTATGGTAAGGTAATTCTGTAGCTGTACCTTGAGTGACATTTGCTGGGGTTGTGGAAGATTTCGAACAGCTTTCTATGGCGCCAATAATCCATTCCAACATGTTGGGCCAGCCGACACTAGTGAAAGGGTTTACTTCGGCATATCCCCACGCCATGTTTATTGCCTGTCTGCCAAAAACGTGCTCAACCTTTTCGCCCGCAACATTATATATAACTATGTTCGCGTTCTTGTCTGCGAGTCTGTCAAGAGCAAGCGCCAAATAAGTCACCACAGCCTTTGAATACTCCTGATCTTTCGATTCAGCGAGAAGCTTTGAATAAACTTCTCGTATTTCTTGACAGAAGACTACAAGCGACAAGGCCTGCCTGGCGTTGAATAACCGACCCCAATCCATCCACCCATATAGAGGTAACAAGATTGTTCTTGGCCAATCACGCGATATTATTTCGTTAGGCACAAGCGACAGACCGGTGCTCTTTCCCTGGAGAAGCTCAAGTTGGTCTCTTGCTTTTTGAAAAGCATCCTCGTCCAGTTGAAGCGGCAGACGATAGTTTTTCCCTATGCCTGCACCGTGAGTCACAACCGCAATTAGTCTTTCTTTCGATTTGGCCGTTTGACTACTAGCTTTCAGATAATCTCTCGTAATGGTTGTCCTGCACAATGGACATTCTGCACTGCCATATCGCATGGTGCCCACATCTGGATCAAAATCTATCTCCTTCGACTTCACTATGCTAAACATTACGCGTCTAGATTTTTGGTCAGGAATCATCTTCAGCGCGATCCGTCTATTAGCCTTCCTTGCAAGCCAAAGCTGATGTAGAAGGGGGACTTCGGCTCTACATGTTGGATTAGGGCAAGTCACCGTTCTAGCCCATAAATAGGCGACTGGGTGTTCTCCATCAGCTCCGAAAGGATAAAGACTTCCAATCTTTTTCCGCGCTTCTTCAATAATCCAGTTTCCCCATTTTTCCACGTCATTTGCAAGGCGGTTGTCAATAAGCCGTTTTCTTTCCCCTTTCAAGTCGCTTTGTCTTGAGCATATTTCAATTGGCTTCCCATATTTCTGTGGGTATACCAATGTGCAAAGCTCGATTATGACAGCTACTGGGTTCAACTCCAGAGCATATGTTTCACAGCCCACTCGCAGAGCCTCTAAAGGTATTGCACCCCCTCCGGCAAAACAGTCAAGGACTTTAGGTGGCCCATGAATATTGTCTTCGCTTATGAGTTCGCGAGATTTTTTTATCAGTTTCTCATCAGTTGAGGCTTCCCAAGTGCAGAACTCTACCAGGAATTTCAGCAAATCATCGCGTTGCTTCTTTGTAGCGGGACTATGAAGAAGAGACCCCAGAAGTGCTGCTCTGCAAACCACAGTAGGTTTCCTAGCCCACCAAATATGAAGCGTACTTATGTTCCCCTGCCTTAGCGTTTTTTCGCGCGCACCTTGCACAGAAACTTCCTTCAGCGGTAGTGCATCTTCGATTAGCCGATGCTCACTCATACTAGTCTGACACCTCTGCAGCTTCCTCGACGCTTCTGAACTGAGGGCGCCTTTCTCTTTGCTCCCTCAGTTTTCTAATAATCCTCTTTGTCTCGTCGCTGCCCAGATTCATGTGATGTCTCCAGACGTGAGGGTAATACTCTGGCTTGGGAGGTTCGACATCTCCAGGACCAGTGTATCCAAAGGCCTCGAAGGAATGATATTTGAGTAGTCCTCTCACTGGATTCCACTCGCTTAGTGACTGCAAGCACTTAGGGAAGCCAACAAGGTTGGCTAAATTGGTAAAATGATTTGGATCCCATACGCTTCCTTCATAAATATGACATACATAGAAGTTGACGACTTTTTGCCTGTCTTTTCCAACGGCCATCCAAAAGGCGTGACTTGCTGGCTGGTTATCCCAAAGGCGTATACCCTTTATCATGCTTCCTCCTTTTTCGTTGATTCCTTTCTTGCGTCTTGTTTGAGGATAAACAATCTGTATTTCTTTGTGAACTTTCGGCGAGACCCACCAAGAATTCTGAGCTACAAGATCCATAATGGGCCTTAGACCAACATCTTGAAGGTCATGTTCCAGCAGTTCCTCTAGATCCAATGCGTTGCTGTCCTTGACCATTCATTTCACCTTATCTGCAACTGTCTCAATCATGTCAGCTGAGACGATATATCGGATGATCTCTTTCTCTTCGACAATTGGCAAACTATTCGCTGGATCCTGAATGCGCCTAAGACTTGGCGACGACTTGGCGTGAAAGACTACGTAAAGCCAGTAGTTTTCAGCAAAGCGTTGTGCCATCTGCCACTCATTTGGAGTCAACCACACGCTTCCGACCGCTGCTCTGCCTTTGACTTCTATATATCGGATCTTTCCGTCTGGACTTTGAGATCTGATGTCAAAACCTAGATTCTCAGATCCTACATTCATTGGATTGTAGCCAGCTTGTCTCTCATGCTCTATCACGAATTTTACTGCAGCTGCTTCTACCTCTTCGTCACGAGCCATTTCAGCTCCTTTGACTCCATTTTCCATAGGAAGTAGCAGCGCCATTCCTGCAAGTTCTGGGCGACCAAGGCTCAGGTTTCTTTCAAGCTCAATTTCCTTCATACGTTTCTGAAGCCGTTCCTCAAGGTCTCTCTTTCTCATCTCTTCCTGCCTTATGGCCACCGTCATGTCCTGCCCTTGACCTAACTGTCGTTTGTATTTCATCAGCTTGTGTTGTGACTCCGCGATCAACGAATTTAGCGAAACCTCCACATGTTTCTTGGCAAGAGTCAAATCCCTGCTTCGCCTTGCTTGCATTTCCTGAAGATATGGATAGAATATGCAATCGTATCCCCATTGTAAGAGCGATGCCTCGTCAAATTTGACCTGGTCATCCAACTTCTGACTTAAGGTGCCGCATGGTTTGCTATCCAAAAGAAGAGATGGATTTACTTTTGAGACTTCATTGGCTGAACCCACTTCAAGCGCGATTAATCTTTCGCCAGCAATAATACCTCGACCATCGTGGATTGGGGTTCGGAAGAAAGTCACAATCGACGGCTTGTTTCGATCAGGGTCATGGAAGGCA
>Ga0315273_10005159_pt1 | contig 16124 bp, 10 predicted proteins | sample YL17G02_0_MG_FD_205753 | JGI IMG/M metagenome (GOLD analysis project Ga0315273, IMG submission 205753) | Sediment microbial communities from Yellowstone Lake, YNP, Wyoming, USA - YL17G02_0 | ecosystem: Environmental > Aquatic > Freshwater > Lake > Sediment | place: USA: Wyoming | collected... | reverse complement strand
TCCCGACATCCCGCCAGTAACCCTTTTCTTCATAAGGCATTGTTCCGGCAATGACATTTGTAGCGAAATCATAGGCGAATACTTTTCCTGTTTCAACCAGATCCGGGATAACATGCGCACCAAAATCGTGCTGTTTTTTCTTCTGAGCTTTCGCCAGCGCTTCCATGAGAACATCTTTATTGAAAATATAATTCCCCATTGATGCATAAGCCCGTTTGGGATCATCAGGCATCGGCGTAGGTTTCTTTGGTTTTTCCTGAAAGCCGACAATCCTTTTTTCATCATCAGTCACGATAACTCCGAACGAAGACGCCTGCTCAATCGGCACGGGTCTGGCTGCAACAGTCACAAAGGCGTTGTTTGAGAGATGGAAATCCATCATCTGGCGGATATCCATCCTGTAGATATGGTCTGCACCGAAGATTATGACAAGCCTTGGATCATGCTGCTGTATGAGGCCAACATTCTGGAAAATTGCATCAGCAGTTCCCTGGAACCATTCAGGCCCCATCCGCATCTGTGGGGGCACAACAGTCACAAAGTGATCCTTCATTACAGAAGACAAACCCCAGTGCATCCTCACATGCTCTATGAGTGATTGTGATCTGTACTGGACGAGCAGATAGATGGAGTAAATATGGGAGTTCACGAAATTGCTCAGGACAAAATCCACGATCCTGTACCTGCCGCCAAATGGAACAGAAGGTTTGGAACGGAATGCTGTTAACGGAAAAAGTCGTTCACCCTTTCCGCCGGCAAGGATAAATGCAAGGGCCTTTGGATGTGCCATTATTCCTCCTGATATTATTGATTCATCTTTCATTTTACATTAAAAATAATTTTTCAACATCTCAGTTACGGCAGCAAATCTCTCCCGCGTCATTATCTCCTCAAGAGTGACAGGTGATTTTTGCATCCAGTTCGGATATGAATCGACTGTCCCCGGCATATTCTGCTGATCCAGGGTGCCGATTATATCATCGAGACTGACAAGTAGCAACTTGCAGGGTGAAAGCGCGAGATACTTATAAATGGCGAGACAGAGTTCAGCAGTCATTTCCGGGATCATATCAGGATCTGAAGGAAAATCATCATTGATTAAGCCCTGAAACCTCAGTGCAGTGAGAATAAGCCTCTTGTCCCTTTCCCTGTCCTGAATCTGTTGTTCCCATTGTTCTTCGTTAAGGTATTTGCCGACACTTCTTCTTGTCTCAATATCACGGCCTCTCCAATAACCATATAGTGTCGGCAGGTCATGTGTTGTTACTGCACAGAGCGCCATATCAGGGTATTTTTCCGGTGGTAGAAATGAAGGATCCGGGTAATTTCTTTCAAAATAAAAAAGCCTGTATGAGAGCATCTGAAATCTTTTTAACGTTTCTCTCACATGCTCACCCATGGTACCGAGGTCTTCTGCTATCACCATAGTCCGGTTGAGGGTACTTTCCAAAGCAATAATCCTGAGAAGGTCATCAGAATAGCAGGCAACATAAGCGCCGTCTTCCGTGGTCATGCCATCCGGTATCCAGAAAAGCCTGAATAAGCCGAGGGCATGGTCTATTCTGATGGCTCTGCCATACTTCATGCATCTTCTCATAGTCTGGATGAACAATTCATATGCATTATCTTTTAATTTCTCAGGTATGAGCGGAGGGAATCCCCACTTCTGTCCATCCGGACTGAAATCGTCTGGAGGTGCACCGACATCTGCCCTGTCTGCTATAACATCCTGATAGGCCCATGCATCGCTTCCAGCTGAGAGAGAGCCGATAGCGAGGTCATAATAAAGTCCGGCATTCAAGCCATGATTTTCAACCTCTTCAGAAATTTCCCTGAGCTGTTTGTCGATAAGCCACTGTACATATTGATAAAAATAGATTTTCTTTTTATATTCCTTTCTGAATGCATCAACTGCCTTACCGGAGATATCATGATATTTCCGAGGCCATTCCTGCCATGAATGAGCATTTTTTGTTTTCTTCATATGTTCACTCAAGGTCATAAAGATGGCAAAAGATTCAAGTGCAATACCTTCTTCTGAAATATATTTCTTAAATTCTCTGCCCCTGCCTGTATCCCGCAGATAATGTTTTTTGTAGAAAACACTGAAAGCATACTTCAGGATCTTTTCTTTCAATGATGCAACTGCTTCATAATCGATTAGGTCTGCTTTTCTCAGTTCATCCAATTTTTGGGAATATTTTTTTGACGACATGAACTTCCCGGCATCTTCTGATTCTTTAACCTCAGGTATTCCTTCAATATCAAGGTAAATGAAATTTTTATAAAGCCTGCTTATGGGAGAATACGGGCTCGCACCAAATGGGCTGGTATTCGGTATAACATGCAGCGGATTAATCCCAACGAGGCTGCCTTTAAAACCGGCAACCCATCTGACAATCCTCTTTAAGTCAGTAAAGTCTCCAATCCCCCAGTTCTGTTCCGAACGTATTGCGTAAAGATTAATGGATAACCCCCATGCTTTGCCATTACGCAAGTTTTCGGGGAGATAACAGACATCTGGAGTTATGATAATCCTTGAACTTTTTTGAAGCTTGTTGCTTTTTTCAGGGAAGATTTTATCAGGATGTTTACACTCCACTCTGAGGACATAATAACCAATGTCTCTCTGCTCAATATGTAGAAATACTTTTATATACCTTTTACGATCTATCCATTGCTGTTCAGAAATAGCTATGTCTTTGCCAGGAATTATATGTTTTTGGAGTATTGTGTGAATACTTTCATCTTCAAGAGAGCATGAAATTGTGAGTCTGCTTTCCTCCGCCTCATTAACGGGGATATATACAGGGATTGAAATTTCCCGGGCATTTACAGATATGACATGTACTGGTTCAAGAAAGCCTATCCATGATTTCCATCGTCTTTTCCTGATCTCATTTGCGATATCCTCTGCTGTCTCAATATTCAATCTCATTGCCCTGAGAACAGCTTTCCTGGTATCAATGGATGCTGTATGTTTTTTACCGAAGATATCCCAGTACTCAGGTTCTATCCCGCATATATCGGACAGCTCATTGATTAAATCATCGTAATAAAGCATGTTTACCCTGTAATATACCTGTTAACCCAAAAAATACAATTGACGGCAGGCATATGTGCAGCAAAAGCTCTTGTGCAGCACCTTTGTGAGCGCTTTAATGACCCGGATAACGTGCAGGTTTCCATTTTTAGCGTTTAGATACTATACAGACGCAAATTCTGCATTCAAGAGGTTTTGATGCATATGTGCCTGCCGTCTTTTTATCCAAATACATTTTTTGGGTTAAATGAATATATAATACTCCATCTGCTCTATTGACAGTGAGATTTTTGTACAATTTTAAGTTTAAACAGGTAAAATTTCAAAATGCGAAATTGGCCGGAAGATATTGCATTAATCGAAGAGAAGACCACATGTCTAAGATAAAGATATCCCTTCTGATTGTAATCTCCATTTCAATCTTTTTAATCTCCTTATATCTCGGGCCGAATGTAATAAACCCTTTCCATATAAATGACATTGAGAAGGAAATATTGCTTTCAATCAGACTTCCGCGGGTTATCGTTGCAGCCCTTATGGGCATGGCGCTTGGGGCTTCAGGCGCTGTACTTCAGGCTATATTGAAAAACCCGCTTGCTGATCCCTATATCCTTGGAATCTCAAGTGGGGCTGCAGTCTCAGCTGCCTTCGGGCTCTTGTCCGGTTCGTATCTTTTCGGGAAATTCGGCATCCCTTTAACAGCCTTTGCCGGCGCTTGCGTTGTCAGTGTGGTAGTTGGTGCATTCGGCTGGAAACATGGCAGGATGTTGCCTGAGAGACTGCTCCTTGCAGGTGTCGGCCTGAGCTTTCTCTTTTCTGCAGTCCTGATGCTCCTCATCAGCATGTCTTCTTCCGAGGGGATCAGGAGAGCTGTGCTCTGGATATTCGGCGACCTCTCGATTGCAGACTGGTCAATGATCCCATACGGGGTTGTTTTTATTACTGCAGGTTTATGTATCTCCATATTCAGGGCAAAGGCATTGAATGCTCTGATGCTTGGAGATGACCTTGCCCATAGCCTTGGATTCTCTGTGCACAAAGAAAGACTCCTGCTGTTCATCTCTGTATCGCTCATGACCTCTGCATCAGTATCACTCGGCGGTACAATCGGTTTCATTGGCCTCCTCATTCCCCACATTGTGAGATTTATTACCGGAGCAGACAACAGGATTTTGATACCTCTATCTGCTGTTTGCGGCGGAGCCTTTCTGTGCATTTCAGACCTGATCGGCAGATCAATTGTCTCTCCAATGGAGATCCCTTCAGGCATTATTACAGCTATCATCGGCTCACCTTATTTTCTTTATCTTTTGAGGAAAAAAGATGTACTCGGAACATAACCCTCCTATCCTTGAACTCGATAGTCTGGGATTCCGGTATTTTAAGGATAAACCCTTTATCAATGACCTGAGCTTTTCTGTTGGCGATGGAGAACTTATCGGGCTCCTTGGCGCCAATGGTTCAGGCAAATCCACTATCCTGAAACTTGCAAGCGGAATATTAAGACCTGCAGAGGGTCAGATAAAGCTCTGGGGCAAGCCGCTGCATTTGTATAAAAATAAAGACAGGGCAAAGCTTCTCTGTTATCTCCCTCAGCTCCTCGACATAAACCTGCCTTTTAAAGTAAGGGAACTCGTCTCAATGGGACTTTATCCATATGACATACCCCCTGAAATAAGGGTTGATGAGGCGCTGGAAATGGTCGGGCTTCTGGAAAAATCAGAATCAAACATAACCAACCTGAGTGGTGGTGAAAGGAGGAGGGCTTTTATAGCAATGACCCTGATCCAGGGAGCAGGGCTGCTTCTCCTGGATGAACCCCTTGCAAACCTTGATATAAAGTACCAGCTGGAGATTCAGCGGTTACTCAGAGAACTGCGCGTAAAGAAAAATATCTCGATCATTATGGCATTGCATGATATCAACTTCGCTTTACAGTTTGATAAAGTGATGCTGCTTAAAGAGGGAAGGCTTCTCGGCATCGGCAAGCCTGAAGCAGTTTTAACGAACGATTTATTAAAAGAGGCGCTTGATGTGAACCTTGAGATAAAAAGACAGGATTCCGGCGGGACGTTTATAAGTTATGGAAATAATTTATAAGTCACTTTTCTAATTCCATCATTTCATCTTCTATTTCACAGATTAAAGATTATCAATTTTATTGATTGCTTCATCAAACTCGCGCGCTATGTATTTACCACTGAGCGAATAGTACAGACACAAACAACGGTTTTTGTGATGAGAGTTCTGATATCACTTGCTCACAGAAAGAAACGCTTTCCACGATCCTAATGATGGCGCTGGTTACGAGCAGAAATTCTCACAGCTAAATGCACAAAAGTAAGCCTGACCCCGCGAGGTTACTCGCAAGCCTTTCGCTCAATATGGTAGGTGAGAATTAGCGATTAAAACGAATATTAAAGAATAACCGGAAGCTAAACAACCGTGGGTTCTTCTCAACCTTTATCAGCATATTAAGTTTGCAAAGCCACATGAGGAATAATGGCATATTTTCGGCCTGAGTAAGTCAGCGAATGGAACTTTTTATCCTGCTTCTTATAGATGCTTATTATCTCATTGGCTATGTAAAGTAATTTCTTATGCTGTTCAACATTGCCGCAAGTACAATTAGCTTCATGTTGTGCAGGAATCCATTGATTTTCCATTTGATCAAACTGAAATAGAAAACCCATTGCTCCTTCAAATATTAAATCTTGAGCATCCGATTTTTTCCGCAGAAATGCTTGAACCCAACAATAACTGTCTTTTTTAACCCACCAAAGAGAAATTAATTGGGAATCTCCATCAGATAATTTATTTACATCGCAAGTAAACTCTATTAGATAATTTTGACTATCATTATCACTATTTAATATAATTTCTCCCGTCAATGATTCAATAATGCCTTCTGAACATAATAACATCACAGATTCTTTTCCTTGGAATATTTTGCCATCTATATCTATGAGAATTTGATTGCCTTCATTATCAGCTACTTCAAGTGCACCGCTTTCACTCAAGATTGGTTTTGCCTTTCGCAAAGCTGCACGGCTTATGCCTTCGTGATACAACATTTCGGTGGATGGCTGATACAATCCTTTTTTGGGATGATTTTCTAAGAATTCGTGGTAGGCAAGCAGTAACCGATCATCATTTTTCCCTTTCATCCTAAAATAATATTTTAATCTCATTAAGGCATCGAGTAATGTTTCTTCTTTTTTTTCATGCTCTGCTGCGGAAATCATTTCTATTAAATATGATTTTACCTTATCAAACAATCCAAGCCTTATAAGTAATGTTGTTAGGTTTTGGAGCGTTCCAGAAATATTTAAGCCTTTTATCTTTTTCATTTTTAGAGCAAGAATTAATGGAACAATTCCATCTTCGTCTGGCTCTTCAACAAAGACTGCGGATACTCCATAGTTATTTAAGGAAAATGGCAGGGTACTATGCATATATCCAGCTCGGAGCGCAGTATCAACTCCTCGTTTGAAAAAATGAAAAGCATTTAAAAACTGTTGTCCTTCTAAGTATATTTGTCCAAGCATTGTTGCAGCCAAATATGCTATTTCAGCAATATTATACTTTTCAGCAATAACAAGTGCTTTCTTGAGTAATACATCTGCTGATTTGTAATTCTTCTTATTCAGAGCTATGCTCGACATATTGAGATACGATCTGGCTAAGGCAGATGTATTCTTAGCAAGTTCAAATATCTCTGTAGCCTTTTCAAAGTCAGCTTCTGCCTTTTCTATTAGCCCCTTTTGTAAATAACATACACCTCTATTTCCAACAATCTCCGCAAATTGAATAGAAGGCTGATCATTATTAATTCCATCGAGAGCTTGGTTGTATTTTGAAATTGCTTCATCAACTTTATTAGTCTGTCGTAGCACGCTTCCAATATCATTGATAATTCCAAGCTTCCAGTATTCATTTCCTTCTTGGGTAAAGATATCTTCCGCTCTCTGGTACCATTTCATTGCATTATGAAGATCATTTGCATATTGGAAATAACGACCTTGATATACTGCAAAAAGAGGGTCAGACCAACGTATGTCAATGCTTAACTCTTCTAAGATATTCTTTAGCGAAGGATAGGCAGATAGCTCATATAAATATTCAACCATTTTGTGAGAGGCTTTTATAATTCGCTCAGAATCTTTTGTTTCTTTTGCATGATGATAAGCTGCCGTAGGTATCCCCTTAGATAAAAAATGATCGCAAGCCATTTCATGCAGTCTCTTAATAACCGCAGGGCTGAATTCTCTTGAGAGTCTTTCATGCAGAAATGATTTGAACATATTCTGATACATAAACAAAGCATTACTAATTCTTATAACAAATGGAAAGTCATGTGTGAGAAAAGACCAATGAAGTCCGATATCAATATCTGGCAAAACAGCATCGGCATCCGATCGGTCAAATAACGTATAAATTGATGTATTAAGAAGAATACTTTTGAAAAGGTCCTCAAAATTATTCCAATACCCTTCAAGCAAGTAATCATAAAGCTCATTTTGAGGTATTTCTTGTAATTCGTGCATTATTGATGCAATATTATGAGTTTCTTTTTTAATTTTTTCTCTTAAGAGAGATAGCACTATCGGCCAGCCACCTGATATTGCCAGAATGTCCTCGTAAATAGTGGAAGGGAAACCAGGTCGATCGGCAAGTTCTACCTCACTAAAAAATATTTCTATGTCCTCAGTATTAAAAGCGAGCTTTGTGTGGTCTATAATTCTAAGCAACCCACCTGCTTCAAGTTTCTTCTGCTTTTTCAACTTAAAATTAGTGCCAGCGAACACTACACTCACTTTATCTTGCTGGCATATAATTTCGTGAAGAAACGATTGAATTCCTGAATCAATTTTATCTACATGGTCAACCAACAAATGTAGCCTCTTATCCGACTTAATCCCGACAATATTATTGAGCATACTGGCCAATTCTCTTGGGCTATCAGCAGATATCTGATAACCATATTGTTTGATAGTAAAAGTATTGATCAAATACATGAACCTGTCAAAAGTGCTATAGTCTCTTTCACAATCAATCCAACACTTTTCAGCGCTTATATCTGATTTTTGAATCTGACTGAGTAAAATAGATTTTTCATATCCTGAAGGAGCATAAATATAGATGCTTGATTTTTCGTTTAGGATCGTAGAAGATAGCGATATCAGTCGGTCTCTCTTGATTAAATTTTTACCATATTCAGGAGCGGTAAAAGAAAGACTATTTAATACATCCGCGGAACTTTTGGGCGTTTCTTGAGTCCCATCCGCCGCATGGAAAACAACAGAAAATGATGACTTGTCGTTAAGTATATTAACTGTTTCTAATATCTGCTTCGTTGTTTTGTTTAGATCATCGATTCCACTTTCTACAGCTTTAGACCCAAGTCCGAAAAATGGGTAATGTTTATTAAGAACCTTCTGAAAATCTTCTAAGCCATTCTTAATATCCTCCCAAGCCCAAATGTAGACGGAGAAAAGTTTATGCTTTAAATGCTCCTCCGTAATCTGCCGAGCCAATTTTTGGATTTTCTTGTCTTTAGGACCTGTTGTGGCAATGATAAAGTGAGAAAGTTTTGGAGTAAATGATTTGGCTTTTTCAACTTCCATTAGTACTTCCTGCTCGCTTAAGGACTTATCGGAATAACTATCTCTCCCTTTGCATTGGATGCCAGCCCATTCTGTACCTTGATTCGGTCTCCCGAAAATATCAACGCCATTCTGTGGTTGCCCTTGTCTTCCATTTTTCTGTGTATTCGGATCCTGCCAAATATTTTTCCAAAGATCGCAACAAAGGCTTTCAAAGTCTTGCCAATTTGAGGGAGGCGGTAGTTGTAAGCTAGAACAACTAAGCATTTCTAATTCTACCTCAAATAGAGCTTAAAAAAATGGTATACTTTTGGGGATGGTCCCGGAGGGTAATCTTGAAGAACTGCCAGTCAGCTTTGATTTTTTGCTGATTTTTTGGAGGTTATATGGGATATTCAGAATGGATAAATATATCCGAACCTTCAAATTGTAATGAGCCAGCTGTTTATAAGATTCGTTTAACAAATAATGAAGGGAGTTCCGGGGACACCATACTTAATTCTCCTTGCCCTTTGTCTTTGGGCCGGGTTTTCGACGCCGTAACGATCTGCCCGAGACACTCTCCAATCTCTCCACAAAACTGACGTCGCCCAAAGGTCGCCCTGTACATTCATGGCGTCGTATCTCTTTTAGTCTCTTATCCTCGATCTCTGCACTTAGGACCCCCGCCCAATCGTCTACCATTTCAAGAAGAGGTGCAACTTTAACGAGCTTATCATCTCTGCCTGACAAATGGGCAGATGCACTGCTCCACGGGTAGTCCTCAGGCTGTGATACAAGTTTCGCCCTTACAGGATTGAGTTCCACATATCGTGCAACAGTGAGATAATAGCTTTATCCATCGGAAACGAGTGAAATCGCCCCTGCCATAGATGTCCACGCCAGCCCTCGCGGAAATTTACATGCCTTGTATACCTTCGATGCGCCTCACCGATTGCGCGTCGCAGACCATCTTCCGATCTCGGCACAGCAACAAGATGAACATGGTTCGGCATCAAGCAGTAGCCCAGACCTCGACAATATGATTATTACACCATTCTGCCATAAGGCTTCGATACAACCGGTAGTCTTCGTCTTGAAAAAAAGTCTTCTGCCTGCGATTACCACGCTGAGTTATATGATGCGGAAGGTTGGCTGCAACAATCCGTGCGATTCTTGCCATGCGGTTATACTATGGATTACTAAGTACCAAGTCAAGAATTAAGTATGGTGTCCCCGGAATTACGGAATGCGATATAGTTCTACTATTTTTATGTTTAGCGATTCATTCCTGGTGCACTCTGCTGAAGAATCTTCCCGCCCTTAAAGGTTATTTTTGTACCGTCCTGTAATTCCACCATCTGGTCTTGAACCGCCATCTGCTTTCCTGCTTTTGTACGGATGAACACTTGGCCACCGATTATTTTCAGCATGTCACCATTCTTTAGAGCTTTGCCATCGAGTTTATTCATTAGCGATTCCGAGCTTATGTCCGGACTGATGTTCCTCGGATCTGGGCCTGGTTGCATAGATTTAAGTTTATCTTCGATGTTGACGACAGGCGTCGTTATGGCTTTTTTGAAAGTATTTACATCCAGTGTCTTCCCTATTGTAGGTGTACTCAGTCCGTCAAAAGGCAGCTTTTGTATCATGTCCGTTTGGTCATCAAACCCGGACTTGCTGCTTGGCGGGCCGAAGCCGAAGGGCTGGAAAAGAGCAGTCCGCAACTCTGGTGGTAAATCCTTTCCCTTTATATTCCAGAGCAGCGGATCATCCGTGGGCACAAGCCATGGAGGACCATTATATTTCGAGTTCAGAGTGGCAACGGCCTGGTTGACTTGGCCCTTGAGGGTCTGATAGTCATAGGCCTCGGTCACTTTACAGTTCACTAATTTCGGCAAAACGTGCGCCTGACATTGCTTCCCCTGCATCGGGCGTTTGCAGTCAAAGATACCCGGCATATTCGGCTGGTTGGAATACGTGCGATCGCATGGAATCAGTGAGCCTCTCGTCTTGAAATAAGAATCAACCTCATCAACAGCCTGCTTGGCAACATAGGCAGTAAAGCCGCACCGATTTGATTGATTGAAACAACCCATGGTCTGCAGGCAAAACTTGTAATCATCAAGCGATGAACACAAGCGCATCTGCGTCTGGCTGTCTACCGGACATTTGTTCTGCATGACTGCAGGATCAAAGCTGCACTGATTTTCTTGACCGACCGATGCCATAATCTTCTTGCAATCATTAAAATATTCACACGATGAACAAAGAAACATCTGACCCCCTGTATCCTTCTTGCAGTTCAAAACAGGAGGTACCAACCTCCAGTAGATGATGTTTGTATCGCCCTTTGGGCCTTTCAATTGGATCGGATATTGCCCCGGAGTGGCTCGCAGCGCTTGGGGCACGGAAAATCGATGCATTATGACATCTGGGGTCTGTGCCTGAAAAATGTAGTTAGAAACCTGTTGTCCATTGAAAAAAAGCTGGCCACCTGCGCTACCGTTTGTAAAGACCTCAATCAGGAACCAGAAATCGCCCGCGCCAAGAGCAGTGCTGTCTGGTTTGATGGAAATGATCTTTGGCGGTCCTGAGGTGTTGATGACGAAAATCGGAATCGTGTAAACATTGGAATCGACGCCCTTCACGACAAGTTTTACCTTCATCCCGGGTGCCTTCCCATTCAACCACGGGGTTTTGACGGTCAGGTTCCCGGTGCCCCAACCTTTACCGGGAATAACAATTGATCCTTGTTTCCACCCCGATCCGTCATCGAAGTACACCTTCACATCCTGCGGCAACGTCTGAAACGTCGACCCGGGCGGTATCAGATCGTTTCCCAGCAGTTCGAGGTCGATTGTACCGGAAGCCGCATACTCGGCGTACTGGTAGGGGTCGGTTGATTTGATTTGCTGAGCCTGAGCATGGACAGCCCATAGCGCAAAAACCAGAATCCAGATGGTCGGGAAAGTCTTATTTGTGAACACTGCAAGAAAATTAAAGGTATTTTTTCTCATTATATACCTCCCTCAATATCAAAAAGATATGCTTTAGAACTTGCACTGTTAATAAATTTAGTTGCACTTTTATACATATTCTACATTTACTTACAAGACTATTCCTTCATGGGCAGATTGTCAATGAATTTTAATGAAACCGGGGCAACTGGATGCTTAGAATTCTATATAATATTCATCCGGGAATTCCGGGGACACCATACTTAATTCTTGACTTGGCACTTAGTGATCGGCAATGCTCAGCGTGAGACTCGTTCTCTTCATTTTTCCAGCTCCCGCCTGAACCCAATCGGTTTTTTACTCTTCGTCTCATCCGGTTTCATAAGTTGCCTTATCGCATCAAAGACAACTTTGAACTGTGTGTCGTATTTCTTTTCCATGTCGGCGAGTTTCCGGGCAAGGTCTTTATGGGTCGAAAGCATCTCCCGAAGCTTCACAAACGCCCGCATGATCTGGATATTTACCTCAATCGCCCGGTCGCTATTCAGCACAGTGGAGAGCATTGCAACTCCCTGCTCGGTGAAGACATAGGGATTATAGCCTCCAAGATGTTTGCGAGATGGTATCGCATTTTGCGATACCATGGAATCAATCTCCTGATCATTCAGTTGAAACATAAAATCGTCCGGAAATCGGTTCATGTTCCGCTTAACCTGCTCTCTTAGCCGAATCGGTTTGACATCGTAAAGAGATGCCAAATCTTTATCAAGCATGACCTTGTGGCCTCGAATCAGGTAGATTTTTCTCTGAATTACCTCGACGGTAATAAGTTCTTTCATTTACCCGCCTTGTCTCCTGTCATCCAAATGCCTCTGTAGTAAGAAAAGCGCCTGGCCAAAAGCGGTAAGAAGGAGGGATATTGTGGTCAGCCTCTGCTGATAAATAGGAATGATAAACTACTTAGGCTTCTTCTTGAGCAATATATGCACTTTGGTTCTTAACGGATCAGCTTTTTAAATTCCCTGAATGATCTCTTCTCTATCTCCTCATGCAGACTTCTGCCATGCGCATCCATTGTCACTATTGCAGGAAAATCTTTTACCTCTAATATCCACATGGCTTCGGTCATGCCGAACTTCTTAAGCTTCCATACACCGGCAACCCTTTTAACCCTTTCAGCAAGATATGCAGCCGCACCGCCAATGGTATGCAGGTAAACACACCCATTCTCTTTAAGCGCTTTCAGTGTCTGCATTCCCATGCCTCCTTTGCCCATCACACCTCTTAACCCGTATTCTGAGATTATCCTCTGCTCGTACATCTCAACCCGCATGCTTGTAGTCGGGCCTCCTGCAACAAACTGGAAGCCTTTGGGTGTCTTCTTTATAATAGGGCCGCAATGGTAGAGGACCGTGCCTTCAAGATTGAATGGTATCTGTTCCCTAAGAGGTTTTTTATCGAACAAATATTTATGCAGCTTGTCCCTGCCTGTTACAATCTGCCCATTCACTAAGACCATATCTCCTACCTGCAATGAGAGGACATCAGCTTTTGTCAAAGGAAGATTTATTCTTTTGATGTCTTTCACATTCATAAAATCTCCCCTAACCCCTCTTTGCTAAAAGGGGTAAATATTCCCCCTTTGGCAAAGGGGGATGAAGGGGGATTTTTCATTAGTCTCAAATTTTGTATTTTTCATTTTGTATTTTCCAGATGAGTCTTGCCCTTCTATCCGCCCAGCAGGAGACCGAAACGTCAACGAAATAGGATGCAGGGTGTCTGTGATTCGCACCGATCTTAACACCAAGTGCCGTTGTCTTTCCGCCGAAACCGAGCGGCCCTATTCCGAGCTTATTTATATCATTCAAAAGCCTCTTTTCAAGCTGCGCTAATACCTTCTGCTTATTGATATCATCAAGATTCCTCATGAGCTGCTCTTTGGCAAGCCGTGTTACCTGATCTTTTGTTGCGCCTATCCCTATGCCGATAATATAAGGCGGACATCCTTTTCCCTGGGCCTTATAAACTGTATCAAGCACACATTTTCTTATCCCTTCTATATCCCTTTCTGCCTTCAGATCCGCTATCGGTAACTTGTATAGCTGCCCGATGTTTTCAGAACCAGAGCCTTTCAGCATAAGGTCAACAGTAAGTTTTTTGTCTTTCGTCTCCTCGATGTATATCACCGGAAAACCAATGCCTGTGTTGTCACCGGAATTTTTGTCAGTAAGCATATCAACTGCGTTAGGCCGCAAAGGTATCTCTCTGGTAGCGATGCGGGTTGCTTTGATGATTACATCCTTTAGTTTCAGATGGCTCAGTCCGGCCGGCGACTTAACAAAAAAGACCGGCACTCCTGTATCCTGGCATATCGGTCTTTCACCTGCTCTGGCTATCTCTATATTCTCAAGAATTGTTGATAATGCCGCTCTTGCATTTGAACCTTTTTCTTCTTTTCTGCAAGCAAGCCTTAATGCCGTTTCTACATCTTCAGGCAATGAAGTTGCAGCTTTTCTATAGAGTGCTACTATTGCATTCTGAAGTTTCAGCATATTAAATACTAACATTTCATTGCAACTTGTCAAGTGGAATTTGGTAGCCGTGGAATTTGGTATGTCTATAAAGTTGTATGTTGTCATTGTCCGGCTTGACCGGGCAATCCAGTCCCGAAAGCTTTTGGAATTGAAAACACTGGATTCTCGCCCCGGCGAGTCGCTGAGGTGACCCGCCTTCGCAAGAATGACGAAATTTTATCGGAATCGTACTTTACACACAGACTCTAAATGGTATGTGGTCAGAACATCTCCTGCCAATCGCACAGTTGATCCCATTTTATGAAAATAATTTGAACAGCACGAAGGTAACCAATGCGCCCATGAGGCTTCCGAGGATAACCTCCCAGACAGTATGGGCCCTTGTCATAACCCTGCTCTGAGCAATAACTACGGCAACGATAAAAGAAAGCAGTGATGCAATGAAATTTTCTGTTATATACGTTATGACCATCCAGGCTGAAAAAGCCAGAGCTGCATGTCCGCTCGGCATACCCCCGCGCAAAGGAAGCCCCCGACCGAAATATGTTTTTGTTATTACAACGAGAATGACTACGATTATCAATGCTATAAGGGCGGTTTCTTCTTTGGAGTGCTTTGTGATATGAAGCCCCTGATGAAATATATCACGCAGATAAGGGAACAGGATTATATAGCCAATCACTGCTACACCAAAGGCAGTTATAAGCACAGCGCCCGCAGCTATGTCTTTTGCCACACGCGCCTTCTCACTCTGTTCGGGTGATACTATATCAACTATTGCTTCGATTGCGGTATTGAACATCTCTGCAAGGAGAACAGCAATCACAGAAAGCGCTATAATGAGGAATTCCATACGTGAAACACCAAGGATATAACTTATAAGAAGGACTGCGGCTGCGGTAAATAAATGATATCTTACATGTCTTTGAGTCTTCGCAGCATGCAGTACCCCTTCTATTGCAAAATTAGCGTTCTTCAGCCATTGCCTGAAAGGCATAATGAATTATCCCGGGTGGTTCATAATCGCTGATAGTTCCCTGATTAAAATACAGTTTTCCTTATGCGATTTAATAGCTACTCTCATGTATGAATTGTCAAGACCTCTGAAATCATAGCAGTCTCTGACAAGTATCCCCCTTTGTTTCAAATGTTTGGAAATACCTGTTGCATCAGGCATTCTCAGCAGATAGAAATTTGTATCTGAGGGAAGAACTTCAATCCCCAGTTTTTTAAAATTCTTTTCGAGCAGTCTTTTCTCCTGCTTCAGCAAACTGAAAGTCTCTTTCCTGTAAGCCTTATCCTGTAATGCTACAACTGCTGCCCTTTGTGCAAGGCTGTTTACTGTCCATGGTTCCTTATCTTCCCTGAGCCTCCGGACAAGATCATGAGGGAACACACCATATCCCATCCGCAAACCGGAAAGTGCATGGAAATGGGCCATTGTCCTCATGACAATCAGATATGGATTTTCTCCGGCATACTTTATAACTGAATCCTCAGGGCAGAAATCTATAAATGCTTCATCAACAATCAGATAACATCCAAGTTGCTTTGCTGCTTCTGCAATTCTCTTAACATCTTCCCTTTTGAGCAATCTACCTGTTGGATTATTCGGATTGCAGAGGAAAGCCATATTTTTACCTTTCATAGTATCCATGAATTCAACAGCGTCTATCTCAAATCCGTTCTCACTTCTAAGGAAATAAAATCCTATCTCTGCTCTATGCTCTATGCTCTCTGCTGTTCTAAGTGCCCTTTCATATCCTGAATACGTCGGAGCGGTAACAAGAACTTTTTTGGGGTTCAATACCCTTGCTGTCAGATGAATAAGTTCGGAGCTGCCATTGCCGCACAGGATCGTTTCAGGATCAATCCCGTGATACTGTGAGAGTCTCTTTCTCAGCCTCCTCGTGTCAGTATCAGGATAATGATTAAGAAATTTCAGATGTTTGCGCAACTCAGCTTTTATCTTTTTAGATACACCAAGCGGATTTGCTGAGGC
>Ga0315273_10005158_pt1 | contig 16125 bp, 13 predicted proteins | sample YL17G02_0_MG_FD_205753 | JGI IMG/M metagenome (GOLD analysis project Ga0315273, IMG submission 205753) | Sediment microbial communities from Yellowstone Lake, YNP, Wyoming, USA - YL17G02_0 | ecosystem: Environmental > Aquatic > Freshwater > Lake > Sediment | place: USA: Wyoming | collected... | reverse complement strand
CGCACATGCCCATCACCGCGGTGATCTGCGGGATGCCCATGGCGCTCATCACGGCGTTGTTGCGGAAGACGCGCCCGAAGTCGTCGGTGTCCGGGAACACATCCTCCTGCAGCGGCAGGAAGATGCCGGCCGAATCGACCAGGTAAATGGTGGGGATGCGGTTGTCGAGGGCTATGTTCTGCGCGCGGATCACCTTCTTGGCCGTCATGGGGAAGAAGGCGCCGGCCTTGACCGTGGCATCGTTGGCAATGACCATCATCAGGCGGCCGGCGACCCGCGCCAGGCCGGTGACCACGCCGGCAGCCGGCGCGCCGCCCCATTCCTTATACATCTCGTGGGCCGCGTACAGCCCCAATTCAAAGAAAGGACTGCCGGGGTCGATCAGCCGCGCGATCCGCTCGCGCGCCGTAAGCCGCCCCTTCTTGTGCTGCGCTTCGACATTCTTGAGGCCCCCGCCCTGCCGGATCTCCTCTTCCTGATTCTTGATTTCGGTCAGCAGATCGACCATGCGGCGCATGTTGCGCCGGGACTCGGGGGAACGGGGGTCGAGCCGGGTTTCCAATGGTGAGTTCGCCACCGCCATAATTCCAGAAGAACATTCCCCATGGAAATCGTCCAGTGGTATTTCTGGACCGAGCCGCGACCGTAAGGGGGCGTGCCCGCAGCCAGGGCTGCGTGGACGCCTCGCTCACGCTCGCGGCTCGGTTGCGGGCACTATGCGGACTGGGGCGGATTCTGGCGGGAAGCCGACGGTTCGGCAGCCTCGTCGGCCTGCAGGGCCTGCTGCAGCGCGCGGGTTTCCACCTGCAGCGAATCAGCCAGGCGGCGGCAACGCGAGCAGGCAGCCAGGTGCTCCTCCACCTGGGCCGCCTCCTCGGCGGGCAGCTCTCCGTCGGCGTAAACAGCGTAAGTCAGTTCCGGAAAGCAATTCATCGTTGCTGCTCCCTCCCGTGGCGGGCCAGCTTTTTGCGAAGCGCGCGCTTGCCCCGGAAAATCAGCGTGGCGACGTGATTGCGATTCAGGTGCATCACCTCGGCGATCTGCTCATAGGTAAAGCCGCAGGCATAGCAAAGCACCAGGGCCAGCCGGGTCTGGTCGGGCAGGGCTTCCACGGCATCGCGCACCGCCAGGGCCTGCTCGCCGGCCATCATCTGCCCCAGCGGCGTCAATTCCCGCGCCTCCGGTTCCTGCCGATCAGACCACTCCGGCTCCATCAACCGCTGCTCCACGGTGCGGTGGCGCAACTGGTCCAGGCAGTGGTGACTGGCGATGCTCAGCAGCCAGGTGGCGAACGAGACGGTGCCGTTGAAGCTGCCGATGGCGCGCTGGGCCCGCAGGAACGTTTCGTTGGCGGCGTCTTCCGCCGCTTCCGGGGACCTCAGCAGGCGCCGGCAGAGCCCCAGCACACGCCCACAGTATTGGCGGTAGATCTCGCCGAAGGCCTCGGCGTCCCCGCCCTGAGCGCGCCGCACCACAGCCACCAGTGTGCTCTCGTCCATCCGCCCGCTATCTGACATTACGTTCCTCTGCTGCAATAGTTGCACGTTGGAGGAGAAAGTAACAAGGTGTCAGCTACCCGCTTCCTCAGCACTTCAGCAACCGGAGCAGCGCGGCATGATCCGGCACGACCCAGTCGGCCGCTTCCAGGTAGGGTTTCGGCAGGGTGGTTTCAATGGCCACCGCGTAGCAGCCGGCGGCGTGGGCGGCCTCGATCCCCAAGGGCGCGTTCTCGACTACCAGCGCCTGACGTCCCTCGAGCCAGAGCTTCTTGAGCGCCGCCAGGTACGGGTCGGGGTGCGGCTTGCCGCGGGCCACGGCGCTACCGCTGATGATGATCGGGAACCAGTCGGCCAGGCAGCGCCCGTCCGGCGCCGCCGGGTGTTCGCGCAGGCAGACATCCAGGCTGCGCTCGGTGGCGCCGGAAACCACCCCCAGCCGGTAGCCGGCCTGTTCCAGCCAGGCCAGCAGCTCGGGGACATGCGGGTAGACGCGGTGCTCGTAGTTCTCCAAAAAAAGATTCCGGCGGCGGGCGACCATTTGCTCGATCCGCTCCGGCGACAGTCCCCAGCCCTTTTCCTCGCAGAGCGAAGCCAGCACAGCGGGCGTGCCCAGCCCCTCCCGTAAGTTCAGCTCGATGGGCTCGACGCTCAAACCCTCCGGCTCCAGGATCCGCCGGTAGGATTGGTAGTGCAGCGACATGGTTTCCAGCAGCACGCCGTCCACATCAAAGATGACGGCGTGCACGCCCAGCTCATCGAGAAACGCGCTCCTCATGCAATTTCATGATACATGAGGCACCCGGCGTGGATGTCATTGCGGATTGCGGATTGCGGATTTCAGGCAAAGCGGCAGGCGGGTGCGCTAAAATAGTGGTTCCCCACGTGGCGGCGTAGCTCAGTTGGCAGAGCGAGGGTCTCATAATCCCTAGGTCGAGCGTTCGAGTCGCTCCGCCGCCACCACCTCCTTTTCTCACGCACCAAGGGCCGCACGCATTGCCCGTCCGGCTGGTTACCTTGGTGCGCTTTGTTTCTCTCCTGGTTCGCTGGCGGCCGTCGCGAAGCGACAGCATGAACATTCGCTGCGGCTGCCCAACCAGTTGACCGGGCACGCGCGGCGTGCCTGTGCGTTCGGATTCCGCGGGAAAGCCGGGCCATCGGAAACCGTGCCACGTTGGTGTGGTCGGCCCCCCACTCGGCTTTTCCTTCACACCGCAGGACGTTTTGGATATCATCGCCTGTTTGCCATCACAAGGTTCTCCCACATGCCAAGACGCAACGACATCAAGAAAATCATGATCATCGGGTCGGGGCCGATCGTCATCGGGCAGGCCTGCGAATTCGACTATTCCGGAACGCAGGCCTGCAAAGCACTGCGTGCGCTCGGTTACCAGATTGTGCTGGTGAACTCAAATCCGGCAACGATCATGACCGACCCGGGCATGGCTGACGTCACCTACATCGAGCCGCTGAACCTGAAGAGCGTGACCCAGATTATCGAGAGGGAGCTTCCCGACGCGCTCCTGCCGAACCTGGGCGGGCAATCAGGGCTGAACCTCTGCGCCCAACTGGCGAAGGCGGGGACGCTGGACAAATACGGCGTCAAGGTGATCGGCGTCCAGGTGGGTGCCATCGAGCGCGGGGAAGACCGTATCGCCTTTAAAGAAACCATGAACCGGCTGGGGATCGAAATGCCGCGGAGCGAAGCGGCCTACTCGGTAGAGGAGGCCGAGCGCGTGGCCGACAAGCTCGGCTACCCGGTGGTGATCCGGCCCGCCTACACGCTGGGCGGGACGGGCGGCGGCCTGGTCTACAACGTCGAAGAGCTGGGCGTGGTGGCCAGCCGGGGTATAGCGGCCAGCCTGGTGGGCCAGATCCTGGTCGAAGAGTCGGTACTGGGTTGGGAGGAACTCGAACTGGAAGTTGTCCGCGATGCCAGGAACCAGATGATCACCGTGTGCTTCATCGAGAACGTGGACGCCATGGGTATCCACACCGGCGACTCGTATTGCACGGCGCCGATGCTGACGATTGCTCCCGAACTGCAGAAGCAGCTTCAGGAAAAATCTTACAAGATCGTCGAGGCCATCGAGGTGATCGGCGGCACGAACATCCAGTTCGCGCATGATCCCAAGACCGGCCATGTGGTGGTGATCGAGATCAATCCGCGCACCTCGCGGTCCTCGGCGCTGGCTTCGAAGGCGACCGGCTTCCCCATCGCCCTGGTTTCTTCGAAACTGGCCGCCGGCCTGACGCTGGATGAGATTCCGTACTGGCGCTGCGGGACGCTGGACAAGTACGAGCCGTGGGGCGACTACGTGGTGGTGAAGTTCGCGAGGTGGGCTTTCGAGAAATTCCGCGGCGCGGACGACAGGCTGGGGACCCAGATGCGCGCCGTCGGCGAGGTGATGAGCATCGGCAAGACTTACAAGGAGGCCTTCCAAAAGGCGATTCGGTCGCTGGAGAACGGCCGCTACGGGCTGGGGTTTGCCAAGGACTACAACGGCAAATCCTTGAAGGAACTGCTCAGCCTGTTGGCCCAGCCGACCAGCGAGAGACAGTTCATCATGTATGAAGCGCTGCGAAAGGGCGCCGGCGTCTCGGTCCTGGCCGGCAAGACGCACATCAAACCCTGGTTCATCGAGCAGATGAAAGAACTGGTCGATCTGGAAAAGGAGATCCTCCGGTTTCGCGGGCAGCCTTTTCCGGACGAGCTGTTGACGCGGGCCAAAAAGGATGGCTTCTCCGACCGCTACCTGGCCATGTTGCTGCGCTCGGAGGAACCCAGGATCCGCGAGCAGCGCACAGGGCTGGGCGTCACCGAGGCCTGGGAGGCCGTGCCGGTGAGCGGCGTCGAAGACGCGGCCTATTACTACTCGACGTATAACGTTGCGGACCGGTCCACCGCCAGCCCCAACCCGCGGAAAGTGATGGTACTGGGCGGCGGCCCCAATCGTATCGGCCAGGGGATCGAATTCGACTACTGCTGCGTCCACGCCGCCTTCGCCCTGCGCGACCAGGGCTACGAGTCGATCATGGTGAACTGCAACCCGGAGACCGTTTCCACCGACTACGATACTTCCGACAAGCTCTACTTCGAGCCGCTGACCGTCGAAGACGTATTGAGCATCTACGCCAAGGAAAAGCCGGAGGGCGTCATTGTGCAATTCGGCGGCCAGACACCTCTCAACATCGCCGGCGAACTGGCCGCGGCCGGCGTGAAGATACTGGGCACTTCGGTCGAAATCATCGACCTGGCCGAGGACCGCGACCGCTTCCGCAGGATGATGGACCGGATGGGTATCCCCATGCCGGCGGCCGACATGGCGGTCAGCGTGGACCAGGCGCTGGAAATCGCCGCCCGGATCGGCTATCCGCTGATCGTTCGCCCCTCCTACGTGCTGGGCGGGCGTGGCATGGAGGTGGTGCACGACGAGGAGATGTTGCGCTGGTACATGGCGGCCGCCGTCGATGTCACCCCGCAGCGGCCTATCCTGATCGACAAGTTCCTGGAGAACGCCATCGAGGCGGAGGCCGATGCGCTGTCGGATGGCGCCGACGTGTTCGTTCCGACCGTCATGGAGCACATCGAGGAGGCGGGCATCCACTCCGGCGACTCCTCTTGCGTGATCCCGCCGGTCAGCATTCCGGCCAGGCACCTCCAGACCATCGAGGACTATACCCGGAGGATCGCGCTGAAACTGGGCGTGGTGGGCCTGATGAACATGCAGTACGCCATCGCCAACGACACGGTGTACGTCCTGGAGGCGAATCCGCGCGCTTCGCGCACCGTTCCGCTGGTTTCCAAGGTCTGCAATATCCCCATGGCCCGGGTTGCCACGCAGTTGATGCTGGGATACAAGCTGGCCGACCTGAAACTGCGGCGCGGCTCGCTCCCCCACTACGGCGTCAAGGCAGCCGTCTTCCCCTTCAACATGCTGCCGGAAGTGGACCCCCTGCTCGGTCCGGAAATGCGATCGACCGGCGAGGTGCTGGGCATAGCCGGCACCTTCGGAGAGGCCTTCTTCAAGGCCCAGGAAGCCACCCAGCAAACACTTCCGCTCCAGGGAACGGTGCTAATCACCGTGGCGGAAAGAGATCGTCCCGCGGTGGTTGACGTGGCCCGCCAGTTTGCCGAATTGGGCTTTCGGATCATGGCCACCACGGGAACGGCGGCCTGGCTGGCACAACACGGCATCGCCTCTCAGGTGGTGAACAAGATGCACGAGGGGCGGCCCCATATCGTGGATTTCGTCAAGAACCGTGAAATCCATCTGATCATCAACACGCCGGCCGGAAAGCAGAGCAAGTACGACGATTCTTATATCCGCAAAAGCGCCGTCAAGCACAAGCTGCCCTATGTCACGACGCTGGCCGGCGCCCTGGCGGCCGCCAAAGGCATTGCCGCCTACCGCCAATCGCGGTCGAACGCCGTCAAGTCTCTCCAGGAGCACCACGCCGGCATCCAGTATTCTGCCGCCGCCGTGTAGGCCACCGGCATCTTGTCCCGCGAACAGCTTTACACGCCGCAGGCGGAAGGCAGAGAGAATCAGCTCCGGGCGCGCCATCAAGGCCAACGGATGCAGCCCAGCGCTCTCAAACAGCTTCCATAGTGGAAGGCGGCTTGGGGGTAATGTTGTAGGTGACGCTCACCACCCCGGGGATTCCCGTTGTTATTCTTCTCGCCAGCTTCTCTTGCAGACGAGGAGGCAACCACGCCGGCGTGGCGGTCCTGGCGTCAACGCTCTTCCAGCACCGGACCTCAATCTGCATCCCAAACTCTCTCTTGCCCTCCTTCATGCCGGCAAACCGGTCCTCGTGAAGAATGGCCATGCACTGAAAGGCCTTCACATTTTGCAGCTCTCGTTCGACGATGGCGGTCGCCTTTCTCACCAATGCGATTCTTTCCGGAGACGCTTCGCCCACCACTCGAGCGGCAAGAGCCGGGCCCGGGAAAGGCATCCGCTTGTACACCGACTCCGGCAAACCGAGAGCCTTCGCCACCTTTCTCACGCCATCCTTGCGGATCTGCACCAGCGGCTCGATGACGCCATACCCAAATGCCTGTTGGGGGTCAATGCCCAGTTGTTGAAGAACGTTGTGCTGCCTTTTGACGCCCGCCACCGTCTCCTCTACGTCCGTCAGAATAGTCCCCTGAAGAAGATAGCGCGTGCCGCTGTTCTTGAAGAGCGGGCTGAAGACCGTTTTGTAGAAAGTCTGCGTTATCGCCTCCCGTTTCTCTTCCGGATCATGTATGCCTTTCAGGGCCGCGAAGAACGCCTCCCGGGCGTCCAGTATCTCCACGTGGATCCCGAATTTCCGAAAGATCCGGGCGACACCCTCGGGTTCATCCTGTCTCATCAGGCCATTGTCGATGAAGTAGGCTTTCAGCCCGTCGCCGAGCGCCCTATGGCCCAGCAGGGTGACGACCGAAGAATCGACTCCACCGGAGAGGGCCGTGATGGCGGAACCGTCGCCGACGGTGTCCGAGATCTCTTTGACCTTCTCCTTGATGAATTCCTTGGGGTTCAGCTTGGCGGCGGGAATCTCGATGAGGTTCATCGCTGCTTCTCCTCAATCGCCGTCTCAGCAAGAGCTGAGACTGCGGATTTTCATTCTGGCTTTCGGGGCGGCCCAAGTATACACCGGCCATCCCCGGCCGGAACTGACCTGGCAACCAGGGAGTGCCGGCGGTCTCCCGGACGAAAGGAGACCTAAGATGCCGGGCCTGTTCGCTCTCGGCATCAACCCGGATCGATATAAAGCTGATGTCGTGGAGGACTTGTTCTGGGGCACGTTCTACCACCAGCCCCAGATAGACCCGCCCTCAGCGGCCGAAGACGAAGTAGGGGCGCTGCCCGCTGCGCCCCGCGCGACAATACCACCTGATTGCCGGAGGTGCAGCCGACAGCGCCCCTACACGTCCTTCGATCGGTCCCTTCCTATTTCTTTTTTGCCTTTGCCTCCTTGGGCTTCGCGGCCTTCGGGGCCTTGGCAGCCTTCGGAGCCTTGGGTGGGCTCGCCTTCACGCTGGTGGCCACCTTGTTGCTGCCATCGAGCTTGTATTGGACGGCGGCCTTGCCGCCAGTTTGGAGGTTGCCCTCCTTCTTGGTCTGCGCGTTCAAGACGAACGTTTCGTCCTTCTTGGCCGCCCCGCTGCCCTGGCTAACGACCAGGCTGCTATCACTCACCGAGCTGATCGTGCCAGAGAACTTCCCGGGTTTCGCGGGCTTGGCCTTCGTTGCCTGTTTGGCCGCACTCGTGGCCTTTCCCTTCGCCTTCTCCTTGGCCACGCCCTTACCCACCGACTTGGCGATACCGCCGATCTGGGCATAGGCGCTTGTAGCCGCCATGAGGCCGAAAACCAACGCGACGACCGCCAGAATAACTACCAGCTTTCTCATTCAAAGACCTCCTCGTCTTCCGTGGGCGATCCGGTTGCAAGCGCTCCGGCGCCCAAGCACGCCCCAATAGATGCATCCCAGAAAAAACCCGTTACAGTATAGAGCGGTTCGGCCTGGTATACCAGAAATTGATGAAAATTATCGCCAGGCGCAAGGGGGGTCGCCCGGAGGAGGCGGGCACTGCCGCCGCTGGGCCACTGGCGGAGAGGGAGGGATTTGAACCCTCGATACCCTTTCGAGTATACACGCTTTCCAAGCGTGCGCCTTCAGCCGCTCGGCCACCTCTCCGTAAGCGCGTTTTCAACAGATTAGCACAATCGGCCATCGCTGGTACGCCCCGTTTGTGACGCGCTTTGTGACGTAACCCACCCAATACCTCAGTGGACGGCATTGTTGGATCCGGCGATTTGAGGGCCGTTTCCCTTGCGGAGGCGGGGCATCCAGTTGAGCCGGTCAGAAGAGCGAAGGCCCCTGTCTCGACGCCGACTCACAACCGCTCGGGGACGCCAGCTTGCTTCAAAACTGCGTTCGCCGTGTGGCGCGACAGGATGCGGTGGTCTACGGGAAAACGCCGCCCTGTGATGGGGCTGAACCAGATTTCGTGATCTCCGCGCCCCAGGCGCTCAAAGTAACAGCGATTGGCGCGCAGAATCTCCTTCACCTTCGGCGTGTAGCCCGCCATCAGGAAGCCAAAACCGCAACGACGCTTTCCTTATGCTCGTAACAGACCAGGAATTCTACCGCCTCGCTATCGCCTTCCAGCACGCCATTTAGCTCGAGAAGCTCCGGGATCAGGACGCGAAGTTTGCTGGCCAGGACATTGGGCGATTCGGCTTCCGCCACCAGCCCGGCCACGTCTTCACTTTCTGCCACCCAGACGCCGCCCTCGCTGTCCCATCGCGCTAATACTTGGTAAACGCGACCCATGTCGCCCTCCGCCCTCTTTTAAGGGATTCTGCCAATATCCCGTAGTCTAGCACAAGGGCGGACGCCATGGAGACAGGCTACTGGACGGCTGTGGACTAGAACCCGCGGCCCGCGGCCCGTGATATGCTGCCTCCCGAGAACCTATGTCTACCAGCTTGACTCGTCGCGCATTTCTACAGGCCGGCGGCGGCGCTGCGCTTCTGGCCGGCCGGCCCTGGCTGCGGACTCAAAGGCCGAAGCAGCCGAACATCCTGTTCGTCATCGCCGACGACTGGGGGAACGGCCACGCCGGCGCTTACGGCTGCAAGTGGGTGCGCACGCCGAATTTCGACCGCCTGGCGCGCCAAGGCGTCCTGTTCACCAACTGCTTCACCTCCAACCCGAAATGCAGCCCGTCGCGCGCCAGCATCCTGACCGGGCGCAATTCCTGGCAGATCAAGGAAGCGGTGAATCATTACAGCATCTTCCCCAAAGATTTCCCGGTGTACCCGGACTTGCTGGAGAAGGCCGGCTATTTTGTCGGCTTCACCGGCAAGGGATGGGGACCGGGCGATTTCAAAGCTACGGGGTGGCCGCGCAATCCGGCGGGCAACAGTTTCCAGAAGTATACGCTCGCCCCGCCACAGCACGGGATTTCGGCCAACGACTACGCGAAGAATTTCGGGGACTTCCTGGAGCAGCGGCCGGCCGGCGCGCCGTTCTGCTTCTGGCTCGGCGGCCAGGAGCCTCACCGGGGTTATGAAGAAGGTTCGGGGCTTCGAGCGGGCAAGAACCTGGCCGACGTCACACTGCCGGCTTATCTTCCGAACAACCGCATTGTCCGCAGCGACCTGCTGGACTACGCGCTGGAAGTGGAGTGGTTCGACCGCCATTTGGGGCTGGCGCTGCAGAAACTCGAAGAGACCGGAGAGTTGGACAACACCCTCGTCCTCGTCACTTCGGACAACGGAATGCCGTTCCCCCGCGTCAAGGGCCAGATCTACGAGGACTCCTTCCACCTGCCAATGGCCATCCGCTGGGGCGGCAAGGCGAAGGGCGGGCGGGTGGTCGAGGACATGATCAACTTCCGCGACTTCGCTCCCACCTTCATGGAGCTGGCCGGATTGAAACCGGCGCCCAGCATGACCGGCCGGAGTTTCGTTGACATTCTGGCCTCGGGAAAATCGGGCGTGGTCGATTCGTCCCGCGGCGTCATGCTGGCGGGCAAGGAACGCCACGACCTGGGCCGGCCGAATGACTGGGGCTACCCCATCCGCGCCATGCGCACCACCGAATACCTTTACATCCGCAACTACGAGCCCGACCGCTGGCCGGCGGGCAATCCGGAGACGGGCTACAGGAACTGCGATGACGGGCCCACCAAGCAGCTCCTGCTGTCGGGCTTCGATGAGTATTACCGGATGTCGTTCGGCAAGCGGCCCCCCGAGGAGTTGTACCGGATCCAGACCGACCCGGCTTGCGTCAAGAACCTCGCCGCCGACCCGAAATTGGCGCAGGTCAAGACGGAGCTGCGCCAAAAGATGGAAGACATGCTGCGGCAGGAGGGCGACCCGCGCATGCTCGGCAACGCCGCCTTCTTCGACACCATCGAGTACACCGGGCCGAAGAGGCACTCCTACGACAACTGGCTGAAGTTCAGCAAACCGTAGGGCGTTGTACCGCTGGCGTCCCGCCCACACGGGGTTCGTTATGGAGCGCTGGCGTCCCGCCGGCCTCGGGCCTTTTTCAATCGCCGGGGAACCGGGGGCCGGCGGGACGCCAGCGCTACATAAAACCCTTGTATCCGAGACTGGCAAGCACCTCGCGGGCCACTTCGCGGTCGTCGAAGTGCAGCTTCTGCGCGCCGATCACCTGGTAATCCTCGTGGCCCTTGCCCGCGATCAGCACGATGTCGTTGGCGCGCGCTTCGCCGATAGCCAGCTCGATAGCCTTGCGGCGATCCGGCTCCAGGTGATGGCGCGCGCCGGTCTTCTGCAGGCCGGGCAGCGCGTCGTCGATGATGGCCAGCGGGTCTTCCGAGCGCGGGTTGTCGCTGGTCAGCACCACCAGGTCGCTCATGGAGCCAGCCGCTTCGCCCATCAGGGGCCGCTTGGCGCGGTCGCGGTCGCCGCCGCAGCCGAACACCGTGATCACGCGGGCGCCGGGCGCCAGCAGGCCGCGGGCGGTGGCCAGCAGGTTGCGCAGCGCGTCGTCGGTATGCGCGTAATCGACAGCCACCAGAAACGGCTGGCCGGCTTTCACCCGCTCGAAGCGGCCCGGCACGCTTTCGAGCGCCGCCAAACCAGCCTCGATGGTCCGTGTGTCAATTCCGAGCGACAAGGCGGCGGCCGTGGCCGCCAGCACGTTGTAAGCGTTCGGCCGGCCCAGCAGCGGGGACCGGCTCTCGAGCGGCCCCCAGGGCGTCATGATGGTGAAGCAGCCGTTGTTGGGGGCGGGCTTCCGTTCGTCGGGGCGCACATCGGCGCTGGCGCCGAGGCCGTAGGTCAGTAGCTTGCTGGGGCCCTGCACAGCCTGAAGGCTGTGCCACGTCGGATCATCCCGGTTTAGCACCCTCCACGCCGGAGGCGGCGCTCCCCACCCATCGAACAGTTTTCTCTTCTCCGCGAAGTAGGCCTCCATGGTGCCGTGGAAATCCAAATGGTCGCGGGTGAGGTTGGTGAACACGGCGGTGTGGAACGGGCAGCCGTACACGCGATCGAGCGCGAGGGCGTGCGACGACACTTCCATGACGGCGTGCGTGCCGCCCAGGTCGCGCAGCTCGGCCAGCATGGCCTGCAAGTCCAACGATTCGGGCGTGGTGTGGGGCGCGGGCCGCCGCCGGCCCGCCAGTCGGTACTCGATGGTCCCGAACAAACCTGCCTTGTAGCCCGCCGCCGCCAAAATGGATTCGATCAGGTAGCAGGTGGTGGTCTTGCCGTTGGTGCCGGTGACGCCCGTCAGGCGCAGCGCGCGCCCGGGATGCTGATAGAAATTCGCGGCAGACAGTGCCAGGGCTTTGCGCGCATTGGGCACGCGCACCAGCGGGCGGTCGCTGGCAGACGGGCAGGGATGCCCGTCGCTACCGAGCAGCACGGCGGCGGCCCCGCGCTCCAGCGCCTGCGGGATGAATTGCCGCCCGTCGGCCTTCTCGCCCTGAATGGCTACGAACAGATACCCCGGCTGAATGCGCCGGGAGTCGTAGTCGAGACCCATGATCTCGATCTCCGCATTGCCGGAGACCTGGGCTTCGATCCCGTGAAGCAGCGCGCTCAGTTTCACCAGGTAGCTATTTCACCACAAAGCCACCCAGACACCAAGATCAGCGGCGGCGCTGGCTGATGATGGCCAGGAAGCGCAGGAAGCTGCAACGGCGGCGGCAGTCGCGGCGGGCGCGCGGGCCCGCAGGGTGAAACGAATGCGGAGTGCGGAATGAACGCGACCATTGCGGAGTGCGGAATGCGGAGTGTGGAGTGCGGGATGAGTGCGCGAAACGCGCCGGCCAGAGCGAAGAAGCTGAGGTGCTGATGGCAACCCCCTTCAATTGCGGATCCCGACTTCGCCGGGACAGGTCGTAGATTTCGGATTGCGGATCGGGTTTGAAATCCGCAATCAGAAATCCGCAATTCCCTTACTGCCACGGCTAACGCGATAAATACACGGCGATGCGGGTGCCCGGCGACAGCGTGGCGCCCGGCTGAGGCACCTGGTCGCGAGCCAGTCCCGCGCCGACCAATTCCACCTCCAAGCCCAGGGAAACCGCCTGCTCGGCTACGGCGCGCGCCGACTTGCCGCGAAAATCGGGCACCTTCAGGGCGCCGTCCAGGTCCACCATCACCGTGGCTTCCGACGGTGCGGAGCCGGCGGCCACGGGACGCGCGGCGGGCGGCGCCGCGGCGGCTTCCGGCGGCGCGAAATCGATCAACTGTTGGACGTCGATCTGCGGCTGGTTTTTCTGCGGGCGTACCGGCATATCGCGCGGCATCTCCAGGTACAGCAGCACCTGCTCGGCAACGCGGGCGAACACCGGGGCGGCCACCGCGCCGCCTTGGTGCTCCCCGCGCGGTGAATCCAGCACCACGATGATGACCACCGCCGGATCGTTCACCGGAGCGAATCCGACAAACGAGGCGACCAAATCAGTTTTTGAAAATGTGCCGGTCTTGGGGTCCAGCTTCTGGGCCGTGCCGGTCTTTCCGGCCGAGGACCAGCCGTTGAGCTGGGCCTTTTTGCCGGTGCCGTCCACCACCACTTCGCGCATCATGCGGCGCACTTCGTGGGCGGTTTCGGGCGAGAGCGCCTGTCGCCCTTCGCCGCCGTCTTCACCGCCGCGCGAGGCCGCGAACAGCAGCCCGTCGATGCGCTGCGGCGGCAAGCGCCGGAATCTGTCGCGCACGATGCGGGGGCGAAGCAGGCGCCCGTCGTTGGCGATGGCCGCCACGGCGTTGACCAACTGCAGCGCCGTCACCCCGACCTCCTGGCCCATGGAAATGGCGCCGATCGAAACCTTCGACCAGCGCTCCGGCGGCTTGGTGAGGCCGCGCGCTTCGCCAGGCAAACCCACGCCGGTGGGCGCGCCGAACCCCAGGGCGCGCATGTAGCGGTACATGCGCTCATCGCCCAGCCGCAGCCCAAGCTTGATGGCCCCCACGTCGCTGGAGTTGGCCATGATCCGGGTGACGGGCAGCATGCCGAACGGCCTGTGGTCGCGGATGGTGATGCCGAAGATGTTGATCGAGCCCATCTGGCAGTCGATCACCTCGTCAGGGCGCGTCAGGCGCTCCTCCAGCGCCCCGGCAATGGTCACCAGCTTGAACGTGGAGCCCGGCTCATAGGCGGCGGCGATGGCCCGGTTCATCCAGGCTTCCGGGCTGGACTCGGCGTAGTGGTTGGGATCGAAGGTGGGTCGGTTGGCCATGGCCAGGATTTCGCCGCTGGCCGGATTCATCACGATCACGGTCCCGTTCAGCGAGTGTGTGGCATCGACGACGGCGCCCAACTCCCGTTCGGCGATGAACTGGATCTTTTCATCCAGCGTCAGAACGACGTTCTCGCCGGGATCGGGCGGGCGCTCGGCCCGGCCATACCAGCGCCGCCGCGCGTCGGCCTGGATCAGCAGCTTGCCGGGGCGGCCGCGCACCTGCTTGTCCAGCTCCAGCTCGATGCCGGCCAGCCCGTTCTCGTCCAACCCCACGTGGCCGAGCACGTGGGCCGCCAGCTCACCCTTGGGATAAAAGCGCTTGTTCTCTTTCTGGAAATAAATGCCTTTCAGGTTCAAGGCCCGCACCCGCTCGGCCTCCAGGGGATCGACCTTGCGCTTGATCCAGCAGAAGTGGCGGCTGCCCTTGATGCGCTCCAGCAACTCGGACGAATCGACGCCCAGCACGCGACCGAGCAACTGGGCCGCCGTCCCCGCCGCCGGTATCTCGGCCGGAACGGCGAAGACGGAGTCCACCGACACGCTCATCGCCAACTCGTGGAAGTTCCGGTCGTAGAGAATGCCACGCTTGGGGCTGACCTCGATTGTGCGCTGCTGCTGGCGCAGCGCGCGGGTCAAATACTCGCCGTACTGAGTGATCTGAAGCTGAAAGAGGCGAGCGCCCAACCCGGCGATCCACAAGCAAAACAGGACCGCGAGCGCTGCCGCCCGGCGGTTGAATGGCGAGAAAGCTTGCGAGCGGTTCGGTTGATCCCCCATGATCCAATTTCGGATTGCGGATTGCGGATTGCGGATTACCGGCTGGAAATCCGCAATCCGCAATCCGCAATGGTCAGAACCTGGCGCCTGTATTGCGTGCCACCGCTGTTCCCTCCAGGTCCTCTGCGGGCTTCTCCAGGTAGACCGTTTGGCCGGGCCCCGGCAGCATCATGCCCAGACGGTCGCGAGCGAAATCGTGGATCCGGCCCGGGGCGCGCAGCCTGGCTTCCGCCAGTTGCAGTTGGCGGTTGGCTTCCAATAACTGCTCCTGCTGGCCCTTCAGTTGCTCGATGCCGTAGCCGGTGCGGATCAGCGCAAACCGCTGGCAGGCGGCGGCCAGCACGGTGGCCAGCAGCAGCAGGCTGACCCAGACCAGCTTGAACTGGGCGCGCCGTTCCAGCGGGTCGGCTTGCTTGACCAGCCGCGAGTTATCGACCTGCTTCGGCACATAAAACGGATCGGCGGGGATCGCCAGCCGGCGGCGCGGCCGCTTGCCGGCGACGAGAGCGTTCGGAATTCGCGCGGTTGCCATAGTCTTAGGTGACAGGTTGCAGGTCGCAGGTTGCAGGGAGACCTGTCACCTGCCACCTGCAACCTAGTTGATTTCCGCGGCGCGCAGCTTCGCGCTGCGGGCCTTCGGGTTCCTCCCGATTTCCTGGGGCGAAGGCGCAACCACGTGTTTGGTCAGGATGCGCGCCAGCCCCTCTGCCTGCCATTGCCGGAACGACTGCTTGACGATCCGGTCCTCCAGCGAATGAAAACTGATGATGACGATTTTGGCGCCCCGGCGAAAAGCTCCGCCGGCGCGCGCCGATTCCAGCAGTTGGCGCAGTTCCCCCAGTTCGTCGTTGACGGCGATGCGCAAGGCTTGAAACGTTCGGGTGGCCGGGTGAATTCGCAGTGACGGCGACGGTCCGAGCGCGGCCCGGATAACTTCCGCTAACGCCAGGGTGCTCCCGATGGGTCGCGCCCAGACTATCGCTCTGGCGATTTTCCTCGACCTCCTTTCTTCACTAAATTGGTAAATCAGGTCGGCCAGTTCTTTCTCGCCGGTCCGGTTTACTATCTCTGCGGCCGTGCGCGATTGCGCGGGATCCATGCGCATATCCAGCGGTCCCTCGGCCGCGAAACTGAAGCCCCGGTGCGCGTCCTCAAGCTGCATCCGGGAGAGGCCGAGGTCGGCCAACAGGCCGTCGGCGGGCGCGGCGCCGTGGCGCCGCATCGTCTCGCCCAGGTCTTTGAAGTGCGCGTGCACCAGTTCCACCCTTTCGCCGAACTCTGCCAGCCGCCGGGCGGCCACTTCCAACGCCCGCGGGTCGCGGTCCATGGCCAGCAGCCGGCCCGTGGTCAAGCGGCGGGCGATTTCATAGCTGTGTCCGCCCGCCCCCACCGTGCAATCCACGTAAGCGCCTTCCGGCCGAACCGCCAGGAACTCAAGCGCCTCTTCGAGCAGCACCGCAACATGGCCTGGCGACTCCACCGCTAGATCCCCAGTCGGTCGAGCAGTTGCTCATCGTCGGAGGTGATCGGGCTCTCCTCGATCTCCTTCTCCAGCCGCTGCAGGTTCCAGACTTCCAGGAATGTGAGATTGCCGAGGACCTTCACCTCGCCGGCGATCTCGGCC
>Ga0315273_10005157_pt1 | contig 16128 bp, 6 predicted proteins | sample YL17G02_0_MG_FD_205753 | JGI IMG/M metagenome (GOLD analysis project Ga0315273, IMG submission 205753) | Sediment microbial communities from Yellowstone Lake, YNP, Wyoming, USA - YL17G02_0 | ecosystem: Environmental > Aquatic > Freshwater > Lake > Sediment | place: USA: Wyoming | collected... | reverse complement strand
CAGGGCGCTGCCTGCCGTCTTGTAAGCGGCGTACTGCCCGGCCCACAATGCGTTCACCAGGACAAGTAGACCCGCGTCGGCAAGCTTTCTTGCGGTTGGCATAAGGTCAGAAAGTGATCGTCAGGCCGCCATCGGCGACCAGCGTGTGACCGGTCACATACGAGCAGTCGTCCGAGGCCAGAAACACGGCGACGCGGGCGATTTCCTCGGGCTGGCCCGCCCGCCCCAGCGGAATCTTGCGATGGCGGACGTACCAGGTCTCGAAGAAGTCCGTCGTGGTTTCATCGACTCCGTCGATGACGGACATCGGCGTTTGGATCACGCCGGGCGCGATCGCGTTCACCAAGATGCCGTGGGGCGCCAGTTCCACCGCAAGCGATCGGGTCAGACTGACGACGCCGCCTTTAGCCGCACAGTAGCTGCCCAGTTTGCCGTCGGTGGCCAGAGCCTGCACAGACGCGATGTTCACGATGCGCCCTGACCGTCGGCGCGACATGACCGGGGCTACAAGCTTCGAGCCCCAGTAGACCGCCTCGAGGTTGACCGCTTGAATGCTCCGCCAGCGCTCAAGCGTGTCCTCGAAAACATCGCCGTAGTAGACGATGGCGGCGTTGTTGACAAGCACGTCGATTCGTCCGTGCGTGGCCGCCACTTGGTCAACGCACCGGCAGTACGCGTTGTGATCGGTCACGTCGAAAACGAAGGGTTGCGTTTCGCCACCCTGCCGGTTCACTTCCTCGCAGACCTTCCGGACGCTGTCGCCGTCGCGGTCAATGGCGACAACCGCGGCGCCTTCGCGAGCAAAGTCGCGTAGGATTGCCGCGCCGATGCCCTGCCCGGCCCCAGTGACAAGCGCCACGCGCGTTGCAAGCCGTCCCATATCGCCCCTAGCAGCTTAACACCATGGAATCGGCGCGGAACTTCACGAGCGCGTCGGGGTCCAGTTCGATGCCCAGCCCCGGCTTCTGCGGCAGCGGAATGCGCCCGTCGATCAGTTCCAGTTCGTCGATCACCAGTTCGCGCCTGAGCGGTGATTCCGACAGGTGTGCCGGGAGGAACTCAATGTAGCGGCAGTGCGCCGCAGCGGCGCTCAGGTGCGCGCTCGCCGCGATGCCAATACCCGTTTTCCAACAGTGTGGCACGATCAACCTCCCGCGGTCGGCCGCCATGTCGCAGACCCGTCGCGCTTCGGTGAATCCGCCGACCCGCCCGACGTCCGGCTGAGCGACATCGATCTTGCCGCGGTCCATGAGTTCGAGAAACTCGAACCGGCCGTTCTGCAGTTCGCCCGCAGCGATGCGGATGGGCGAGTGGTCGTGCAGAAAAGCGTATCCCTCCAGATCGTCGATCGGCAGGGGCGTCTCGACAAAAAACAAGTCGTACGGCTCCAGCTTACGGAGGACCCGCAGCGCCTCCTTCGCGTCGCTCCAGCAATAGGCCACGTCCACCATCATGACGAACTCGGGGCCGACCGCTTCGCGGCAGGCGGCCACGATCTCCACGATCGCGTCGTCGCCTTCGCGCAGCCGGTTGTGAGCGTACGGCCCTTTGATGCAAACCTCCATCTTACCGGCGTGAACGCCAAGTCGTTTCGCCTCTTTGGCCTTGGCGACAAGCGACTCGCGATACTGCGTGACGGTGTGGCCGGTCGGCAGCAGCGACGCATACGGCGTGATGTGCGTCTTTCGCGCCCCGCCCAGCAGCTTCCAGCAGGGCAGGCCCAGGGCTTTGCCGCGAACGTCCCACAGGGCCATGTCGAGCGCGCCCATTGCGCAGATGCCCAGCCCCCGGCGGCCGTTCATCAGGCTGCCCGTGTACATCTTGTCCCACAGGGCCTCGGGCTGGAGAGGGTCTTCGCCGATCAGCATCTCCTCCAGTCCGAGGCCGATCACGTGCGTGCCGCGGGCGTGGATCATCGCCTGCGCGACCCATGGATTAGTGTCCACTTCGCCGATACCGGAGATGCCCTCGTCGGTATGGATAATGACCACGAGGTCGTCCTGAGCCGACGAACACGCGTCCCGGTCGTAGTACGGATCCAGAAGAACGTGAGTTTCGATTTTCGTGATTTTCATCCTGTTTGTGCTCCATTTTCCGAATTTGGACGTCGCGGAACATCACCACCGCATGACGACCATGCAACTCCGATCCTGTCGGACCGGTTTCCGGGGCGTTGCGGGTCGCCCAAGTGACCCTTAGCCGTACATGATCGCGATGAGCCTCGACGATAAAGCCTTGCGCATGTCGGAGGCGGCCGGGTCTGAAAGCGGGGTTCTCTCGCCGAAAGCGAGACACTTTAGAACACCAATTTCAAGCCCGCCTGCATCGTGCGCGGCTTGTTCTGCTGGGCAACGATCATGCCAAACTGCGAGGAGCCCAGGCTCGTATTCGGAAGTCCGAACACGGTCCGGTTGAACAGGTTGAAGACCTCGAACCGGAATTGCGCATCCACGCGTTCACCGAATTTGTTCGACTTCAGGACAGAGAAATCCTCGTCCATGAAGGGGAGCGAACGCGCGTCCGACATCCGCGCGGCGTTTCCGAACTGAAATGGAGCGGGCGAGGTCCAGGCCGCACGGTTCAGGTAGCGGTCGCGGCCCGGATCGAAGTCGCCCGACTGGGCGGCCGACGTCACCGCCGGAACACCGGCTGGCCGGTCTGGCCGGATCGCTCCCGCAAACAGCTGAACGTTGGACGATGCCGGCGAAGGTGTCCGGATCGGAACGCCGCTCTGATAGATCAGCACGCTCGAGACCGCCCATCCTCCGGCCAGCTTGGACGCAAGGCCCTTTTGCAGATACTTCTTCTTCGGGCCGAACGGCAGCTCCGAGATGGAACTGAGCGCCAGGTTGTGCGGCGTATCCATCGATGCGAGCGTCTTCTCCGCTCTGCGGTTGAAGCCGTCTTGCGAGCCGCGCAGGTTGGGCACGTAGCTGTCCAGGTCCCGGCTGTTGGCGCCGTCGTTGATGCTCTTCGAGAACGCGTACGATGCCAGCAGCATGGTGCCCCGCACCCGGCCCTGCAACTTCACCTGGAGCGCGTTGTAGGTGCTGTTGCCGGTCTTGTCGGAGACGAACGGCGCGGCTGTGGATAGCGCCAGGTACTGCGGGAACGGCCGCAGCGCCTGCGCCACGATGCCCGAGAACGTCGGATAGGGCTTGACGATGCCGGCCGCCCGGGCGTCCGGCGAGTTAATGTCGGCACGCAACAGCGAACCGAGCGCGAGGTACCTGGGATCCACTTGGTTCGGGATCCGGTTATTGGAGATCAGGTGATGGCCGTTGTTGCCGACGTAGGCCGTCTCCAGCACCAGCCCCTGCGTGAGTTGTCGCTGGATGCTCAAGTGCCAGTTCTGCGCCACCGGCGGCCTGCCGGACTCCGGCTCGACGTAGGGAATGTTCCGTCCGTTGCTGAAGGCGGGGTCCAGAAACGGCGGCTTGGGAAAATTGGTCGGAAAACCCTCGCCGAACTTGAACGCCTGGCTGTACCCGTTCGTAGATGTGTAGCTGGCCGTGGTGAAGAAGCCTTCGCCGCCAGCGCCCCAGGTCGGGTCCCTTAGTTCCTGGTAGTGAATGCCGTAGCCGGCGCGGACCACGGTGCGGCCGTTCCATTTGTAAGCCAAGCCGAAGCGCGGCCCGAACGCCCGGTTGTAAATCTCCTGGAAGCGCGTCTGGCCGTTCCTGCCCTCGCCCTCGCCGGCGAAAACTAGAGCGCCGGGCCGGTTGCCCGCGCCCGGGTTTGGCTTGTTCGGATCCAGCACCGATAGGCGTCCGTTGGCGTCCGACACGGGCCAGAACCGCTCGTACCGCAGCCCCAGGTTTAAGGTCAGCCGCGAGTTCACCTTAAAATCGTCCTGACCGAAGATGCCCATACTGGCCAGCCGGTGTGCATACTGCGCACCGGTGTAGTTGAAGCTGGCGTTGTTAACCTCGCCGAGAAAGAAGCTCGCGAAGCTCTCACCTGTGCGCTCCTTCGCCCCGGGCAAGCCGGTCTGCCCGGGAGAAAAAAAGAACCTCCCGGAATGCATGTTGAGAGAGTTGACGTTGAATTGCTGCTTGCGGACCTCGCCGCCGAACTTCAGCAAATGCCGGCCCCGCACCAGTGTCAGGGCTTCGTTCCACTGGTAAGAGTTGTCTGCGGCCACCCAAATCCCCCCAAAAGGACCGGCGCCAAACGTTTCGCCGTCCGCGGTGCCGTACCCGCTGATGCGGATGTCCGGAAATTGCGAGGTCCCGACGCCCTTCAACCCGATTTTGGAGGCCCAGTCGCCGGTGTCGCTAGGGCTCTCGCGCCGCCAGCGCCGCGATGCGCCAAATTGAACATGGTTGAACACGGTCGGCGAAATCACCGCATCATAGGACAGGCGCGCGTAGTGTGTCTTCTGGGTGACGCCGCCACTCTGGCCCAATGCGCCGAAGGAACGCACGTCTGCGTCGACTTCCTGGGCACGGCTGTAACTGCCCGCAATCTTGTGCGACGGCGAGAAGGAGTGGTCGAGCTTCATCGTGTAAATGTTTGTGTCCACTATGGTCTGCTGGTTGGACAGGATGTTCTCGGTCAGCCGGCCGGGGAAGTCCAGCTTGGGGATCATCGCAATGATGTTTTTCGCCACCGGATCGAGTCGGCTCCCCGGGATCGCATTGCCCGGGAACACCTGGCGCCGCACGGTCCCGTCCGCCAGCAGTTCGGTGGTCGCGGAATCGTAGATCGGGATCTGCTTGCCCGTATCATCCACCAGCCGCGCAAAATCGCCGCTCCGGAACGGGTCGATCGGGTAGGTGAGGAACTGCGACAGCGCCCCTTGGCGGAACCGGAATCCCTCGTAAGCGAACATGAAGAACGACCGGTCGCGGCCGTGATACGCTTTGGGGATCTGTACGGGCCCGGAGAAGAGCGCCCCGAAATTGTTCTGCCGGTTCGGTAGGCGCGACGCATTGAAAAAGCCGCGGGCGTCAAACTTTTCGTTGCGCAGGAAATCGTAGACCAGCCCGTGGAAATCGTTAGTTCCGGACTTCAGAGTCAGGTTGATGATTCCCCCTATCGAGCGGCCGTACTCGGCAGAGTAGTTGCCCGACATCACCTTGAACTCCTCGACCGCATCGACGCTCACGCCTGTGTTGTACTGAGTCTGTATGCCGACCAGCTCGACGCTGGCGCCATCCACCAGAATCGAGGTCCCTTGTGCCTGGCCGCCGTTTATCGAATAGAAGGTGGTGTACTCGACCGCGGAGTTCGTACTCTGCCCGACGAAGCCCGGAGTGAGCTTCGCGAAGGCCAGGGGGTCGCGGGCCGAGCCGCCGACTTGCAGCGGGAGGTTGAAGATCGCCTGCCGCTCCACTGTCGTTCCGACATCGCTGCTGTCCGGTCTAAGCAACTGAGCTTCGGCGACGACTTCGATCTTCTCCTGCACGCCCCCGATCGTCATCTGGATGTCCACGCGGGTGGTATCCCCCAACCGGACCATCACGTCGGTTTTTGTGGTGGGGCGGAAACCGTCGGCTGCGGCTGTAATGGTGTATGTTCCGGGGATGAGGTCGGGCACTGCGTACTGGCCGGCACTCGTGGTTTCGAGTTTGAGGACTTCGCCTCGGGCGACGTTTCTCAATGTAACCCCGATGCGGGGCATTGCGGCGCCGGAGGGGTCGGTAACCGTGCCGGTGATGGCGCCGCGGTCCTGAGCCCACACTACCGAGGCACACAACAGCAGTGCCGCGCCGATGAGTCCCAATATCCTCAACGATTTCATTGGACTACTCCTTTCTCCGTGGAGATCCGTCAGCCGCTCCGCCGGACACCCGGGCGCCCGGGCGAGACCGCCGGACCTCCACGGCGGTGTACTGGCCGGAGCCGAAGCGGGTCAGGACTCTCTCTTGATTATCGATCAAAACTTCCATCTGTCAATAGAAAAATTATCCTATAGATTGCTGTTGATTACGAGGACTGGTGGGAACTGGCGGGGGACAGGTATTGACTTCTCTTGCTTGTTTGAGCGATAATCGCCGGGAGGCTTTGGACAGATCCCATGGCTCTTCCCCTCCCTTATCTGCCTCGCCATGCCTGTTGCTCGTGCTTTGGGCTGCGGATGCGGAGGCTGCACCAGGGCGGAGTCGCGCATGGGCCGGGGCAGGTTCAGCGACGGCGAATCCCCGAGACTCAAGTACGAGCCCGCCTGATCGCGATGGGCCTCGACGGCAGATCTTTGCGCACGTCGGAGGCGGTGGCGTCGTCCCCGTTGGCTAGGATCCAGCACGGGGTTGGTGAACGTCACGGACAAGAAATGAACTTGGCGTTATGGAGACCTTCGATGAGGAAAGAAATCACGTCGTTCGCTTTTGCACTACCGTCAGAATCTGCTCGACTGGGACATCAACAGACAAGCACAACGCTTGATCTCTCAGCACAGACAGGCACAACGTTGGCACGACGGACTTTTCTTGGGCTCAGCCTGGCTGTCTGCTGCTTTTTGTCCGCTTGCCTGAGTGCACAGGCCGCTCCGGCGGCCGCCCCCGACCATCCGCCTGGCGAAACATTCATCGCGCAGGGGGTATGGACGGGGTTCCAGTTACCCAAGGGGGCGGTAAACTATGCCCTAAAGAGCTCCGGAGCGCGTGCGTCCGCATCCAGCACGGCGGCCGGATTCGATCCTGATGGAGTGCTCGACGGGATTTGGACTGCTCAAGGCTGGGGAAAGGGGCACGGCTGGCAGAACGCCAAGCGACACGAGTATCCCTCGTGGCTTGAGGTCCGCTTGCCACGCGAAGAGGAAATCGACACCATCGTTGTCCAGACCTTCCCTGAAGTGATGCGCGGGCTGAACTGGATGGGCATCAGAAACGCGGACATCCTGGTCAAGGTCAAGGGCAGGTGGCAAACACTCGGCAACAGTGCCACGGTCCGCGGCAACGTCAAAGGGACGATCGTCCTCCCGATGCAAGTGGTCAAGACCGACGCGATTCGTGTCGCCATCGTGGGGGTCAATACTGGGTCGCAGGAGGATGTGTTCTATGACGATGACGATTTTGCGCGCATCCTCCAGATTGGCCTCTATCGGCTCAACGTCCCATATCCTTTCACTGAACAGAATGTGACCGTCCGCGTTGAGCGCGGGCCGCGCGGCAGCATCGCGATCTATCGTGATCAGATGCCGGTCAGGCCTGAGAACCCATCGTCTCCGGAATATCTTGCTGCGCTCTTCCAAAAAGCGGGTTACGGTGTGACCTTTCTGGACTCGAAGGCACTCAGCGTCGCGGAGATTTTCAACCGCGGGAACTTCGATGTGTTCGTCCACCCGTACGGCGCCCCGTTCCCAGTCGGCACGTTGCTATACCAGTTTCTGGCGAGTGGCGGACACCTGATCACGCTGGGCGGGCACCCCTTCCGGCGCGCGCTCATGTTTTCGCCGGAAGGGAAGCTTGCCGACGGTGGCTACGATCCGGGCATCACCGCGACGGTAGGACGCCAGGCGGATTACAGGCTGCTCTTCCGTGAGCAGCTCGGCATGTTTTATACCGGCTACCAGCGGTTTGAAAATGTGGCTTATGCCAAGCCCGCTCCCGATCAACAGATTGTCAAGGCAGACTTCAAGTTGAACGCCCACTTGGAAGGCGAAGTCGCCGCTGCGCTGGTAGGAGAGCGACTGTCCTTGGAAGATGGCGAGCAGTTGACCCGGGAGGGGACCTTCCCCGCCTACGCGAACACGGCCAGGAGGAGCATTTCGAACGTAGTATCCGGCCTCAACAACGCACCCTCTGGTGTCATCATGGGTCACCTCAATGGATACCTCTTCAATTGGCCCCGCGCCCGCTGGATTCCGCTGGTGAACGCCTATGATCGCCTGGGACGCTTGCGAGGATCGGTGGTCAGCCTGTTGGCCAACTTTCGCGGGCCGTATCGCGGCTCGGGGTGGATTTTCTGCGGGGTCCAGAACGAGGATCTCTTTTCTCCTCAGCACCCCGAGTTTGCACAAGTCTTGCTCGACGGTCTGCAATATCTGCGGACTGGCCTGGCTCTGCACGATGTCTTGCCGGAGATGGACTGCTACTACCAGGGCGAGGCCGCCAACGTTGCCGTCACCGTTGAGAACTACGGAACTGCGCCTCGTCGGGCGGCCGTGAACTTTCAGTTGATTCCCTCCGGTTCAACTTCACCCGTCTTCGAACGGAGGCTCGATCTGGCGATTGAGCCGGGCGGCAAACAGCGGCTCTCGGTAAGCTGGAAACCCCAGCATTTCGATTCCGACCTGTACCGCATTCGAGTGTCGCTGCACGAAGGAGATCGTCAGATCGACCTCGCTGAGAGCGCCTTCGTGGTTTGGGATCCCAAGATCGTTGCGCAGGGGCCCAAGGTTGATTTCCAGGAGAACTATTTCCGCGTTGGAACGCGCCCGGAACTCCTCATCGGCAGCCGCACGAACGGGTTTCAACCTCATGGCCAAGTGGATGAAGATGTTCTCGGCTTGGACCGGCAATATGCCCAGATGCACGAATATGGAATGCAGGTGGTGTCGCCGATCTTCTTCAGCGTTTACATTCCAGGGCTGGCCTGGGGAACGCCGGAAACACCGGCTGTCCCATCCCAACTGCAGCGCTTGATGGATGCGCAGGTGCAGCTCGCTCAAAAACATCACCTCGTCTTTGCGCCGTGCATTTTCTTCATCGCCAAGCACATGGCCATGAAGCAGCCTGAGTTCACCCGTCGCATTACCGAGGAGCTGGGAAAGCGGTATGCCTCTGTGCCGGGAATCATGTTTTACATCTTTGATGATGGCGCTTCCCATACCCCGCTCGACTTCTTCCGGAAATGGACCGAAAAATGTATGGAAGGGTTCGCGAGTTCGGGCCGCACATATTCTGTGTTCGCCGAGACTGGAGGACTGGCGCTGGAGCGCTACGGCAGCGACGCTTTAAGCATGCCTGCGGGAGGCATTTACTCGCCCGGACGTCCGGCCCTGTACCGCGCTATGGATATGCGGGCGGCCGGGAAGAGCTTCCACCTCTCCGAGTTTGGCGTAAATTCACAGGGCGCCATGCCCGCTGACATCGACCTGCACACCTATCCGGGAAGGATTGTCTCGGGATCACCCACAGGCGACCGCAGCGTCTACCTCATGGAGCCCCACCTGGTCTTCGCGACCGGCGGTGCCTTTGTCGTCAACTGGGTCTGGAAGGATACCGCACATCTGATTTTTCCTTGGGGGGTGACCAATCCGAACGACTACACCCCGAGCAACGCCCTGCTTGCTTACCGTAATACGAGTTATTTCCTCCGTCATTTCCAGCCGGCGTTCCACATGCCCAAGGTGCTGGTCGTGTTTTCCAAGGCGCACCTGGTGACGAACGAGGACTCGTTTTTGCCATACTTGCGTGGGACGTTGAATGCGCTTTTCGAGCAGGCCGTACAGTTTGCAGTGATTGACGACGTTGACCTGGATCGTATTCCCCCGGGTCCTCACGTCCTGATCTACCCCAATCCACGCTATGCGTCGCCTGAAATCCTGACCAAGCTGCGCTCGCGAGTCGAGGCGGGCGACGCTCTCTTCCTGACTGGAGACTTCACTCAACCCCTCGATCCAGGCGGAAGTCGCCAGACGGAGCTCTTCGATCGGATGGTGGGGCTCAGGTGGGTGTCCGACTACCTCGCCGGCAGCGAAATCCCCATTGTTCCCGTGGGTGGTTCTCAGCTTCTGCATCCTTATGTTGGACGTCCGCTCAGCATGTTCCGATCGGGCGGTGCGAGCGTGCTTGCCACGGACTCCCAAGGCCAAGCCCTCATAGCCACTCACCGGATCGGGGCGGGGCATGTCTTCTTCACTGCGGATTCAAGTCTCGACGGCACGCGGCGCGCGTTGGATGTGTTCCTAAAGATGCGCGCTGTACCTTCTACAGCGATCTCTCCTAAAATGCCCAATCGTTACATTTTTGAAATCGACCGGGCGGATGGAGGAAGAGTTCACACCCTGGTTGCAATCCACCCGGAAGGCGAAGGCTACACTAACAATGGCCCTTGGATCAATCGGCCCGAGAGTTACACCGTCAACGTCGGGAACGAGCGCATCGACCTGCCGCTTGGCGGCTACGGGGTTTCTTTGTTCGCGGTTCGGGGTGATGGCTCCATCGACGCGCTGGAAGGTCAGGGCAAGTTCGGTGTTGCTGGGAAGGTCTTGCTCGATGCGGAGCCGCATGTGATGGCGATGTCCCTGGATGATGTCGCGTTGAGCGACTCCCGCGCAATCGCCTTATTCGCGATAGGCGCTGGGAAAATCTCGATTGCCTCGCCCCCCGGCCTTGACTTGGTCGAAGTGGGTGAAACAGACGGCGGCCAGTTCCGGCCCGTCGAGGAGATTGCGACCAGTCGCCAGGAGGGCAGGCTGACATTTCAGATTGACTACGTTCAGTCGCGAGGCGTGCTGTTGATCACCTCGAAAGCGAACCAGGACCACGCCCGGCGACTTATGAATGCTGTCCTGCAATAGCAGGTGCAGACCCGCTTTGCTCGTTTGGCGTTAGTTGAGGTGTCCTGCGATCCTGAAACGGGGTGCCAAGTCAGGCGAAATCGCATTCGTGCGGAGTACAACCGACAGGGAGAACACGGCCGTTGGCGGGATGGACTTGACTCATGCGAAGGGAAACGTCGTTATTGACGATCTGCACTATCAGGCGTCCAAGCGAGCAGGCCGTCTTTGGCGTATTCGCCGGCGCCGAAGAGGCTCGGAGGACCGAGTTTGCGTGTTCCGGCGAAGCCGATCACGATTCCGGGATGATGCCGATCAGCATTCCGGGCTGATGGCGATCACCATCGGAGCGAAGCGACGCTGGCTTGTTTCAGGATCCAAGACTGATCGGCATCAGTCAATCCCTTTCTTGTTTGTTCGTCGTTTGAGCCGGGAGTGGGGTGTGGGGCATAAGCGCCAACTTAAGGACGATTCCGGCGCAAACCGTGGCGCGGACTTCAGTCTGCCGCGTCGAGACTTGTCTCGACGCGTCCGGAACGGCCCAAGTCCGCCGTCGACACGAGTGTCGAGGCTGCAAGCAAGAGCGCTTGCGCCAAAAAACACCAACTCTCAGGTCTAGCCAAGGGCTTCGCCCTTGAAATCCCAACAACTTGCCAGTCAATGTAACTACAGTTACATCTCTGGAATTGTTGAAGTAGTTCTGTTTACGAATTGCCGGCCAAGAATCTATGTTAGCGCTTATGGGGGTGTGGGGTGAGCGCCCCCCGCCTCCCGCTTGCCCGCCGCCACCCCCAGCAACGGACATCAAGGTTTCGCCGTCGAAGTCTGCCGCTTCCCGCACGGCGTGCTCATCAGCCACAGCGCCCCGGAACTTGCCGCCAGCATCGGCCGCACCGTCAGGTACAGTTCATCGCTCACCCGCGCCGCCTCGTCCACCAGCAGCAGGCTCACCGCCGAAAACCCCCGGATCGTCTCCTCGCTCCCCGGCAATCCGATAATCCGCGAACGGTTGGGAAACTGCAGCGACATCTCGTTCGTCCCGTCCCCCTTCGTCCGCATCCCTAGCCGCCGCGCGAATCCCGCCGCCTTCCGCACAAACTCCCCGCTCTGGCGTGCGCTGGGACTCACCACCAAGATCAGGCTCTCCTTCCCATGTACTGCCTCGTGTACCGCCTTGGCCGCCGTGATCGTCGATTTGCCCCACTGCCGCGCGCAGTTCAGCATCCCCCGCTTGCTCGCGCTTGTCAGCACCAGTGCTTGTTTTGGATCAGGATCAAACCCCAGCTTGCTCCGCACCCACTCCGCAGCGTCTTCCTCTTCCTTCCGCTCCGGCTCGCGGACCCGGTCTGAACACCCCTCTGCTCTCCACACTTCCGAAAATACCAGACCGCCCCCGAATCGCCCGATTAACACGCCTATCCAATTGATTCTAAACCGGATCCAATTGCCCCCTCTCGCTCCTTCCACACCCAACCCGGCTTCCCTCCGGGAACCCTGGGTATAAGCTCAAAACAGAGGTTACTATGTCATCCCTCAAACGAGTTCTTTCTTCCCGCGCCAACGGAGCCCGCTCTCGAGGCCCCGTTACACCCGCCGGAAAACAAGCTTCTTCCCTCAACGCCATCCGCCACGGCCTGCTCGCCAAGTGCGTCGTCCTGCGCACCGAGTCCCGCGAGAACTTCGACATCCTCCTGGCCCAGCACATCGACCGCTACCGCCCCGCCGACGACGTCGAACTCGGCGGCGGCGAGGAAATGGCCGCCACTTTTTGGCGCATGCGCCGCGCCTGGGCCATCGAAACCCGCCTCCACGACGACGCCATCAACGCCCGCGAACCCGGCGACGAAATCGGCCGCATTACCGGCGCTTTCACCGACCTGGCCGCCTCACCCGCCCTCGCCCTCCTGCATCGCTATGAGGCCCGCCTCCACAGCATCCGCCAGCGCGCTTTCAAGAACTTCCACATCCTCCGAAACACGCCTCCGCCACCAAACGAACCCACTTTAGACCCCCCTTCACCCGACTCTGCCGCCGACCCTACTCCGGCCACACCCACCGCCACCGCCGCACCCGCCACCCCCGCTCCCGCCCCCACCCCCGCGGAACCGCTCCTTCCAGCTGGTCGTCCGTACCTGGTAATAAGCCAGGGAGATGCGGCGGTATTAGATGAGCCTCAACCTGCTGAACCACAAGCAGTTCTCCTCCACCTCCCGGATGCAATCCTGCCCGCGCCTGCTTAATGCGCCCTTCCATCACCGGGAGGACGTGTGAAGGAATCCGGGGACGCACCGGCCTGTCCCCACGATCTTCTCCCACGTTCTCACCGCCAACCACCACCCCCAAGCCCATCTGGCGCCTCTTCGCCTCCTGCCTCCGAACCGTTCGGCCAGAACTGGCCCCCTCCGGACAGGTCGCCACCGTCGCCCTCCGAAATACCCTCCCGGGATTTCTCGCGACTGCCGCCACGACCTCCATGCGCACCCGCCTGGACCTGTCCGAAACCGAAGCAATCAGGTAGACGGCACGAGCCGCCAAACTCATATCCCGGTACTCTCATGTATCATGGTGAAAAGGGAGTAATCGTACTATGTCACTCGCGAGGGTCTTTCAAGCAGTTCTGGCGGCCGCTTTGCTGGTCTCGATTCCGGCCTGGCCGCAGACCAACGTCGGCCAGATCTCCGGAAAAGTGTTCGATTCGACCGGGGCGGTGGTCCCCAAGTGCGCGATCGCCGCGACCAATCTTCAGACCGGCTTGCAGCAATCGGCGACGACGGACGAAGGCGGCACCTATTCGTTTCCGTCGCTGCCGCGCGGCACCTACACCGTGCGGGCCGAGGCCGCGGGCTTCCGGTCCAGCGAGCAGTCCGGCGTGGTTCTGGACGCCGCGACACGGCGCGCGCTGGACTTCACCCTGGTCCTCGGCGCGCTGAGCGAGGCGATATCGGTGGTCGCGGCCGCCGATCAGGTGCAGACCACTTCCGGCGACGTCTCGCAGCTCATTACCGAGCGGCAACTGACGCAGATCGCGCTCAACGGGAGGAACTACGTCCAGATGCTGCAATTGGTCCCAGGCGTGGTGACCACCAGCACGGATCCGTTCAGCCTGGGCCTGTCCGCCACCGCCCAGCGGATCAACGGCATCCGGACCAACTCGATCTACTTTATGGTGGACGGCACCGACAACATGGACAATGGCGCCAACAGCAACGCCATCATCAACCCCAACATCGACGCCATCGCGGAGATCAAGATCCTCACCTCGAGCTACAGCGCCGAATTCGGCGGGCGCGCCGGCGCGATCATGAACGTGGTGATGAAGGGCGGCACGCGAGAGTTCCACGGCTCGCTGTTCGAGTTTGTGCGCAACGACAGCTTTGACGCCCGGAGTTTCTTCTCGAAGATCACGCCGCCGTTGCGCTTCAACGATTTCGGCTGGACCCTGGGAGGCCCGCTCTACATTCCGGGCAAGTGGAACGCGGACAAGAACAAGTGGTTCTTCTTCGCCGGCCAGGAGTGGAAGTACAACCATCAAGGCGTCGCGCAAATCAGCACCGTGCCGACCCAGGAGGAGCGCGCCGGCGACTTCCGCAATTCATCCTTGCCGGCCCCCGTCGATCCGCTGACGGGGCAGGCGTTTGCCAACCGCACGGTCCCCGCCGCGCGTTTCTCGAAGAACGGACCGTCGCTGCTGAAGCCGTATCCGCTGCCGAACTTCGGCGGACCGGGCGGCAACTATTCGATCAACGGGGTGAACCGCACGGACACGCGGGAGGACCTGCTGAAAGTGGACTACATCCTCTCGCCGAGCACCCAGGTCTCCTACCGCTGGACTCACGATGAGTTCGACATCTGGAACGCTTTTCAGGGCGGCAACACGGGCATCGTTCCCGGCGGGCGGCCTCGTCCAGGTTGGACCACCATAGCCACCCTGCGGCAAACTCTCTCGCCCAGCATGTTGAACTCCTTCAGCTTCAGCGTGACGGGCAACCAGATCAAGGGCAATCCGCAGCTCCAGATCCTGAAGCGCTCCGCTCTGGGGCTCACCTACCCGGAGGTCTTTGCCAACAATCAGTACCAGGTCGGCCCGAGCGTGACCGTCTCCGGTTTCACGAACTACACCGCGGGCGACCGGATACAGAACGCCATGGCCACCTTCCAATGGCGGGACGATTTCAGCAAGGTGGCTGGAGCGCATACCCTGAAGTTCGGCACGCAGATCACGCGCAGCCGGAAGGACCAGAACAACTCCGGCGCCAATGAAAACGGCACCGTGACCTTCAACACCTCCGCGGTAAGGACCAGCAAGAACGCGGTCGCCGACGTCCTGCTGGGCAACTTCCAGAACTACACCGAGGGCCAGGTGGACACCTGGATGTGGGCCCGGTTCACGCAGGTCGAGTTCTATGCGCAGGATAGCTGGAGAGTGAACCGCAAGCTCAGCCTGGAGCTGGGATTACGCTATAACATCATTGGGCCGATCTACAGCGCGCTGGGCAACTTCACGACCTTCCTGCCTGGCCGCTTCGATCCGGCCAAGGCTCCGCAAGTGCTCGCCAGCAACGGGGCGCTGGTTCCCAACACGGGCGACCCCTACAACGGCATCGTCATCCTGGGATCGGGCTTCCCCAAGGCCGCCGCCGGACGCATCCCGGCGGCTTCCGACACCTCGCTGTCGCGCCTGTCCGGCGTCGTGCCGCGGGGGGGCAAGCCCATCAACTATCGGGACTTCGGACCCCGCTTCGGCTTCGCCTACGACCCGTTCGGCAGCGGGAAGACTTCCGTGCGCGGCGGCTTCGGAATCTTCTACGACTTGATGCAGACCAACTACATCATGAACTCGCAGGGCAATCCGCCCTTTGTTTCCAGCGCCAGCGTCTACGACGGCAACATCGACAATCCCGGCGCGGCTACCACCCAGGCGTTTCCGCCGGATCTCTCGGTCATCAGCACCACGCATCCCGACCCGAAGGTGATGTCGTTCAACTTCGGCGTGCAGCGCCAGTTGCCCGGCTCCATCATCGCCGATGTGAGCTACGTCGGCACTCAGGGGCGCAACCTCAACTGGCGCACCATCAACCTGAACCAGTTGCGGCCGGGCGCGCGCCTGAACGCGCCGCAGAGCGGGATCAACGTCAACGCGCTGCGGCCCTTCCCGGGCTACGGCAACATCAACATGAACGAGAACGGGGAAAGCTCCAACTACAACAGCCTGCAAGTGGCGGTAAACCGGCGCCTGGAGCGAGGGCTGTCGTTCGGAGTGAACTACACTTTCGCGCGCGCGCTGGACACCTCCTCGGGCACGCCCCAGAACGCCTATGACGCCAGGCCGGACTACGGGCTTGCTTCCATCCATCGCAAGCATGTCCTGAACCTCAACTACGTTTACGACCTGCCGTTCTTCCGGCGGCATTCCAACGCCCTGGTGCGGCATACCCTGGGCGGCTGGGAGTTCTCCGGCATCACCAGCTTCCAAAGCGGAGCCCCGAGCAGCGTCACCGTCCCGGTGGACGTGGCCCGAATCGGGGTGAGTTCTTCCCGGGCCTCGGTAATCGCCGCCCCCAGGCTGCCGGCGGGCCAGCGCACGCTCACCCGGTGGTTCAACACCGAGGCGTTCCTGGCGCCGGAGAAGATGGTGCAAGGCCGGTTCGGCGACAGCGGGCGCAATATCCTGATCGGCC